>Ga0210388_10002580_pt1 | contig 14084 bp, 12 predicted proteins | sample IncBWC19OmetaG_FD_155485 | JGI IMG/M metagenome (GOLD analysis project Ga0210388, IMG submission 155485) | Forest soil microbial communities from Barre Woods Harvard Forest LTER site, Petersham, Massachusetts, United States - Inc-BW-C-19-O ...
GTAGCTGAGAAGTAGTTGCCATTATTCAGAAACGTGTCGCGATAGAATTCGAACCCGTCGCCGTGAAATTGGTTCGTGCCGGTCTTCAAGGCTTCATCGACAATGGCTCCGGAGTTGCGGCTGAACTGTGGATCGAGCGTACTGGAGATGATATTTATTTCCGCCAACGCATCGGGATTCACCGTAATACCAGGTTGGTTGAGCAGAATATCGTTGATGTCCGTGCCGTCGAGCAGGTAGGAATTCTCCTGCGTCTGGCTTCCATTCGTCGAGAAAGTACCTTCGCGGTCGTTTGCTTCTACGACTCCAGGTGCGGTCTTTTGAAGCTGTACAGCATCGCGGCCGAGGGTCGGCAACTCTTCGAGCTCTGTCGCTCCGACCACATTCTTCAGCTGGACATCTGCTGTTTCTATCTGGATTGTTGCTGAATTGACCTGGACTGTCTGCGACGATGTGCCGATCTGCAGCCTGGCTCCTATTTCCCGGGCGGAACTTAAGTCGAGCATGATCCCAGTCGAAACGAACTTCTGAAATCCCTCTTTACCGACGGTGACGGTGTACGGACCACCGATGTGAAGATCGGGAAAGATGAAATAGCCTTTGCTGTCGGTGTTCTGCGTGGTCGAAATACTTGTGCTCGTGTTTACAACTGTCACCGTTGCATTCGGAAGGACTGCGCCGGTGGAATCAGTAACGGAGCCGTGAATCGATGCTGTGGTAGCTTGCGCTTCAACTCGACCTGCGCCGAGGAGCGCCCCAGCAATGAGTAGCAGCCATATGGCAAAGAGTGGAATGCGAAACTTCATGTTGCCTCCAAAAATGTCGTTCAATGCACTCCCGCGTTATGGTTCCCTCAAGAACTGAGGGTCGTCAGCCCGGGAGTGAGAAGGAAATGCACACATCTTCCGCCGTTGATCGCCTCGAAGTCCCGCCCGTACACGGCACGTGCGGCCGGCAATTTCGAAGGGTTTCAACCGGCAGACGCTTGCTTTCGAAATGGTCGCGGGGAGGGCGGAGCGAGATCATCTCATGCATGTGCCTGAAAAGTTCCGAGAATGTGCCGGTGCAATTTTCGCGAAATGTGAGCACATACACATCGCCCATAAGATGGGGATTTATCTCACACTCCAGATCTAATCCTGCCCAGCGGTCGAGGTTGTGAACGGAACGCTTCGCTCGCAGACGGCAAGGTCTACGCCCGAGCTTGCAAACGTGCTTCCGCGTTAACCCCATCCGCACTCACCCGGCGGGCCGCGACGCGATTGCAGCCCCTGTCTGCTAGGTGAGACTGCGATCAAACGCACAACGTGGTGATCGCGGCAGACGTCCTCCATCTTTTGATCGTTGCCATCCCGCAATCATCGCTCTTATACTCGTTGCGTTCGAGGTCTTTCCTCTGAGGAAACGAGTGAGCGATCAAGCCAAAGAGCGCTGGTATGTGGACTTCGATACGTGCATTCCATATTTCGCGGAGGCGGCGTCCTGCGGAATATGTATCGCAGAATATCCGTGGACGCGTCCGACTGCGCCCCAAGTTGCTAGCTACAATGGCGCGGCGGCTTGGTCAGCAAACCTCACACTCTGGTGAGACGACGAATCCATAACCGGGCTTCGACGGTGGCGTCAAAGGCCGAGCTCTCGGGCGGCGAGAGCAGTGCCCTCAACTCTCGCTCGAATCTTGCCGAAAGCCACGTCGCGCGCGGTTGAGGTGTCATCGGCAAATGGAGCGAAGCCGCAATCGTCCGTAGACCCTAACTGGGCGGCAGGCAGGAAACACGCTGCTTCGATCACGCGATCCCGTACCTGGGCCGCCGTTTCAATTGCCGGATCAATCGGATCGATGACGCCTATGAAGATGAGATGGTCCGGACCGACGAGATCGCTGACGATGCGCAAAGCGCGCGGCCGGTCCGGCTCGCTGGCCATCTGCAGATAGAATCGGCCTACCTTCATCTGAAAGAGATCTGGCAGCAGAGCTGCATAATCGATGTCGGCGCTGTGCGTCGAATCTTTATCACCTCCGGGGCAGACATGAACTCCGATGCTCTGGCGTTCTGCAGCAGTAAAGCGGTCCAGAACCTGATTGTTCAGCGCAACGAAGCTGCGAAGCAGACCGCCCGATGGATCGAGCTTTAGCGACAGTCGCGCCTCAGTGAAGTCGATCTGCACGGAGTCGGCCCCAGCCTCAAGGGCGCCGCGAATATCTTTTTCAGCCTCATCGATAAGATCTGCCAGGAAAACTTCTCGCGGGTAGCCTGGAATCTCCACCGACGGATAGATCAAGCTCAACGCAGAAGCGGAAATGACGGCTTGCTTTATGGGAAGCTGTGTGTAAGAGCGAGCGGTTCGCGTGAACTCCGCGGCGTGGACCGCATAGCGAAAGGGTCCCGCAGTCAAACGGGGTAACTGCCGAATGTGGCCGTCTGCGAAGGGAATGACGACGCCATCAGCGGCGAGATTTTCCAATCCCGACAGCGGATAGGTAGCGAAGCTGGGCTTGGTCTGCTCACCATCCGTGATGAGAGGCGACCCGGTTTGCTCGAATCGCCGGATCGTGTCGCCAAGGGCAGATGCATACGCCTCGTCGAGCTGGGCGCGGTTCTTCTTCCCATACTGGAATTCCGCAATGGCTTCTATCAAAGACGGTGGACGGGGAATGCTGCCGATAGGCTCAGTCTTCATCGCGACATTCTACCCCTGCTGGGATCCGGGCTCATCCACCTTCCGATGGAGGAACGAAGCTGTCGAAGGGTTGAGGTGATTGAGAAACCATCGCGTCAAGGACGAAAGGTCCGCGACCTGACACAACGATGAAAGGTGGGAGCGATTCCTCCATCGAAAGGTCGAGGACAATCCACAGACTAAGACGTAGCATTCGCCTACAGCATCAATGAGCGAAATCATGAAGGAGGCGCTGTCCTTTCGTTCGAGGGCGGGCTTGAAATGATGATCAAGAACTAGCTGGAGGAAACGGCCCGGACGATGAGAGAAACAGCGACTCCCCAAGCAGCGAACGAGACCTCCCGTCACTACGCTGGGTGGGGCGTGGTGGCTGCCGCATTTACAGGCGTTATGGTGAGCTTCGCTCCTATCGTGCCGTACACCTTCAGCCTCTTCCTGAATCCGCTTCATGCTGCGTTTGGCTGGAAGCGTGAAGCGATCGGCGGCACCTTCGCGCTCGCTGCGATTACCGTCGCTCTGGTTTCTCCGTTCATCGGGCTTCTGCTCGACCGCTTCCCACCCCGACGCATCATCCTGCCATCGATCCTCATCTTTGCATTGGCGCTCGCTTCACTCAGCAGGCTCGGACCGAACATTAGGCAGTTCTATCTCACATTTTTTGCGCTGGGACTGGTCGCCAATGGCACTGCGCAGTTTGCATACGCACGTACGGTACTCTCGTGGTTTCACAAACACAGAGGACTCGCGCTCGCGCTGGTTCTCACCGGGAGCGGAGTCGGCTCGATTCTCATCCCGCCACTTACGCAATGGACGATCACGCATCACGGATGGCGCAGCGCTTATGTGCTGCTGGGCGGCATCGCTCTGCTGGGCTTGCCGCTGACTGCACTGCTGGTGCGCAACCGGCCTGAAGCGGTTATGCTCGAGGACCAATCCTCAACCTCCGGCAAAACTGTTGGCGCAGCATTGCGCACTGCGCCTTTCTGGATTTTGGCCTGCATCATCATGTTCTCGGCGTTCAGCGAGAACGGTCTAGTCACGAACTTGGCGGCCATTCTCACCGAGCACAGAGTTTCAGTGCAGAGCGCCGCGCTCGCGCTTTCTGTGCGCGGGGGCGCCGGTATCATCGGCAGGCTATGCGTCGGCTTCTTAATCGACCGCTTCTCGCCGCAGCGCATTCAGACATTCGTACTTCTACTTTCGGCAGTGGGCACTCTCATCCTCGCTTTCGCAGGCACATCTCCCGTTGCGTTGATTGGAGCTGCCATTCTCGGCGTAGGTCTGGGCAGCGAAGCGGATGTTGCGCCGTATCTGCTCGCCCACTACTTCGGCCGCCGGCATTTCTCAGTTCTATATGGACTGACGTGGACAGCATATGCCATCGGCGGCGCAACCGGGCCCATGGCCATCGGACACTGGTACGATCGCGCGGGCTTCTATCAACCTCGCTTCATTGTGTATCTCGCTTGCGTGGCCTTTGCGGCAGTGGCGATGAGCCTGCTCCTCCGTCGCAGTCGGAAGCAGACCCCGCACGATCTCGGCATAATGACTCCGGCAGTGGCAATTCCCCTTGAAGACTAGACACAGGTCCCGCAGGAGGACGCTGACCTCCACCTTTTGATGGATGCGAGCGCTGCAGTCGTACACGTACCATCTCGCCACAGTTAGATCCGAAGAAATTGACCGAGGCGTGGCCGCAGAAGCCATGGGAGAGCGAGAAGAGTGCCTGAATTAGAGTCGCCGGTGGACGTGGCCGTGATGGGCGCGGGGCTCGCGGCAATTGCTGCATCCATCCATCTCGCGAAAGCGGGATTCAACGTGCTCTGCGTCGGCCCGGATTTTTTAGATCGCCAGCCCGTAGGCGAATCGCTGGACTGGTCCGCTCCCGAGCTTCTGTCGGCATTGGGGTTGCCGATGGAACAACTTATCGCGGATGGCACGGCGACGTATAAACGGCATGTAACTCTGAAGCTGGCTGATGGCTCGACGCAACATTACGTCCCTTCCGAGTGGCTCGGAGAATCTCCGTTCAATGTCGAGTTGCGTACCATGCACGTCGATCGCTCCCGCCTGAACGACACCATCCACAAGATAGCGTTGGACTGCGGCGTCACCTTTGTGGCTGATCGGGTCGCCAGTGTCGATCATGACGGGAAGAGAGTTATCACCGCTCACACCGCGGGGGGCATGCACATTACCTGTCCGTGGTTTGTCGATGCCTCCGGTGCCGCTGCTGCCGTGCTTCCGAAGGCCTTCAGGCTTCCCTTTGCCGAGTATGGGCCACATAAGACCGCAATGTGGACGTATTTTCCCGCGCCGGATGCGATCGAAGGCACGACTCTCTACACGCAGGACTCAAGACCGCCTTACATGGAATGGATTTGGGAAATTCCCATCCGCCATGATGTCATCAGTGTGGGCTGCGTCTCTACGGGCAATACCATCAAAGCGATGCGACAACAGGGATTGTCGATCGAGGAGATTTTTCGGACGCAGCTCAATCGCTTTCCCCGCTTTGCCAGTCTCCAGCAGGGTTCGCCCCCAACTACCCCGCACGTTACATCCTTCCGCTGCCGCGTTCATTCCAAGATAGCCGGGCCCAACTGGGCTGTGATTGGGGAGGCGGCCGCGATGGTCGACCCGATGACCTCGAATGGCGTTACTGCTGCACTGCGGCACGCTGCCGAGGCCTCGCGCCTGTTCATCGATGCGCGGCACAAGGCAAGGATTCCTGTGCTGGCAGCTTCGATGTATAGCCTGCGTGTCGAGAGCATGGCCAGGTTTTTCAACAGCGGCATTGAGAAGGTCATTTACGACTGGCCGATTCGCAACCGGATCGGGGTGGGCAATGCCGGGGAAGTTTATACGATTCCCGCGTGGAGCATGAACGCTGTCTATGCCCGGATCCGTCCGCGCGGGTTATTTTCTACCCTACTGTTTGGCTTTGTTCTTTCCCTGTTCCGCGCAAGCGCGGCACTGTTTCACAGCATCTGCCGTCAGCAGGCCCCCGCATATGAGGCACAAGTATAAGCGATGCGCAAAGCCCAGACTCCATGCGACGACATGTTTCTTCTCTCCCGGGGCACGGGTGACCCCATTCTGTTTTTGCACGGCATACCCACCAGTTGCCAGCTCTGGAGCGGCGTGATCGAAAGAATGGCCGGTCAATTTACCTGCCTCGCCGTCGATCTTCCAGGATTAGGCAGGACGGCGCGGCGCAATCGCGGTTTTGGAGAGATCAGCGAGCTGGTCGCTGCAATCGAGACCATTCGCATTCGGAACAAGGTAGATAAATGGCACATCGTAGGTCATGACGCCGGATGTGCCATCGCGGTGCACTATGCGCATGAGCATCGAGAACATGTAAGCAGACTCGCCCTGCTTACCCCTTCCATCTTTCCCGATCTCGAACCATTCTTTCTCTTCGAGATGCTCAGAAAGCCTCTGCTCGGAGAGATGATCGCGCCTGCCATTAACCTGATCTTCTGGAAGCTGGTCATGCGCCGCGTGCACGACGGCGACCGGGCACTCGATGCCATGATCGAAGACTTCCATGCGCCGTTCGCAGGTCCTCTCGGCGCGTGGCGACTGATGTCTCTGCTGCGCTGGGGTTGCCCAACCGACGTGCTGGCGTCGATTCCTGCTCTTCTGCCCGAGCTTCGCATGCCTACACTGATCATGCACGGCTCGAAAGACCCGGCAGTGCCAGAGTGCTTTGCTACGCGCGCTTCACAGCTGATTCCCAACTCCGAGAAGGTCCTCCTCGACTCGGGACACTTCCTGCCGATGAATGAGCCCGAACTGATCGCGAGCAGCCTATCACGTTTTCTTCTCAGCGGAAGCGGGTCAGTTCCCCAAGAATGGATATCGGCGACGACCGCCGCCGATTAATGAGCGAAAATCTCATAAAACGATCGATCAACGCCATAAGCTGTCGTCAATCAAGATGAGGATCAAATCATGAGCCGTCCTGAATACGAGCTCCTCGCGCAATTGCATCCTGCGCACTCTGTCAACGCGAACACCAGGATCCGGATCATCGAAGAAGACGATGCCGAGGGCGACACCGCGGCAGCATACCAGTACTTTCGAGACGTCATGGGACGGCAGGACGTGCCTGGCATCCTGAAATGCTTCGGAACGAACCCCACTGCCGCACGCCTGATGGTCGACATGGGATCGACCCTTCTCTTTAGCGACGGCTATCTCACGCGCCGGCAGAAAGAGATGATCGCGTATATCTCCAGCCTTAACGCCTGTCCTTATTGTCTCGACAGCCACGGATTTTTCCTGACCGTGCAGGGCACGACCATCGAGACGGTGAAGGCCATCGCCGCGAATATTCTCGACGAAGCCGAGATCTCCGCGCCGGAGCGCGAACTGCTTCGATTTACGGGAAGAGTAAACTCCGAATCCTTCAAAATAACCGATCTTGACGTGCGCCGTTTCCGCGAACTTGATTGGCAAGAAGAGCAGATTGCTGAAGCCATACACGTAGCCGCCATGATGGGGCTGTGCAATCGCGTCGCCAACGCCTTCGGCCTCATCTCGCAGGAATTATCGGACTTGAGACACAGTAAATCGTGATCGATTCGGGTGTCGCAGTTTCATGCCAGGAGTGATAACGCGTTTGCCTTGGAAGGCGATCGCCTCACCGAAACGAAAAGCCCGTGAGAAGACCGTCGACCAACTCGCGAAGGTGTAAATGATGAAGTTGGGTTGTGTTTGGATTCCGCGTTCCGGAGCTAGATCGCGTAGGTCTTTTAAAAAGTGGTGGCCAGAGACGGGATCGAACCGCGCCGACGCCGGCCTTTTCAGGGCCGCTACCAATGGACCTAGGTGGCTTAGAATCAGCCGAAACAATTGATACGAAAAGCGTTAGAGCATTATCGATTTGGGATCGTTTCCTCCCCCAGGTTGTTCCCCATATTGTTCCCGCCCTTAACTTCAGTCGGTTTTCGGCTTTCAAAGCAGCCAGAGATTCTCACGACACGCGATGCATGTTGCCACTGAGGCCGAACGACAGCAGCAACGGGTACATTCCAGCATTTTCTCCGTAGGAGGGAAATAGTTTAAGAACGTGACCAGCTCGAAGGGCTGGCTCGCGGATCACAGCCTGCTCTAGCACATCAGGTGGCTCAATAAGATTGATAAACAGAAGCCGACATTCGGTGTTCATCACCCAGGGTGGGTGATAGCCCAGGCCCTACACATCGGACTTTACGCAGCGGCGAGTCGCAAAACGTGTCTGAAGAGTTTCGTTGTGACCACAGAGGAGGTGACGCCGGGAACATTTTCTTCCGCGAGATCCGTCAAAGTGTGGCCTGGCGGCATTTCAAGGAAGAGGTTACAGCCCAATTCCTCAGCGACGATCGTCGCATCATGCCAGCGAACTCCATGGGCGATGTTGTCCGCCAGATCCGTTGCTACTGCCGATGCGGAGCGCACCGCTCGTGCATTCACATTCGCGATATAAGGAAATTGTGGTGCCTTTAGCTTCATAGAATTTAGCTGGAGCCGAAGTGAGTTAGCAACGGATGAAAGTAGAGGGCAATGGGACGGCACTGAAACGTGCAGCAGCTCAGCCTTCCTGGCACCGTGATGGAGCGCCTCTTCTAAGACCGCATGCATCCCTTCTATGGAGCCTGCAATTACGATCTGTCTCGGTGCGTTGACATTTCCTACGAATACCGGAGTCGCGGGCGCGTGCACTGAATTGACAATAGCCGTCACCTGTCGCTCATTAAGACCGATGATGGCAGCCAATCCGTATCCGACTGGATATAGCTGTTCCATTTTCTCTGCGCGGGAACGAACCAGAATTACCGCATCCTTTAATCTGATCGCCTCGGCAACGACCGCTGCTGCGAAGGCGCCCACTGATAAACCTGCAACTGCACAACACGTGACGCCTTGTCTCTGCAAAGCTCTGGCCGTAGCGACTCCGGAAGCTAGAAGAGCCAGTTGAACCGATACTGTGGAATTCAATGCCTCAGGCGAGTCCAACAGACGAACATCGGATTTCAATACGTCGCTGATCTCATCGAGTGTCAGTTGGACAGCAGGATCATCAACGAGTTCATGAAGCATTCCAGGTTGTTGTGCTCCCTGTCCCGGAAACAAAAATGCTGGATTCACGTTAGCTATCCTCGCCATTCAACAGACTCCACGGATCGGAGCCGAGAATGCGGCCGTCACTGGTGCGAAGGAGAATCTTACGAGGCGAGGTTGATACGAATTCCTCTAAAGAAAAGCCACAGAACGGTGCTTCTACCAATGCATCGACCTTTCCCGGAGCACTACTGATCATGCGCCACAAGTCCTGTGCCTCCGTAATCTCGAGTTTTCGGGGGGCGAAAAGTATCAAGTCTAAATCACTGTCAGCGCGGACAGTCGGTATACCCGAGGCCAGTTCATAACCCACACTCCCACCCGGACCCCAGCTCATATCGAATCCTACGAGGCGGCTTTCGAGATAGGACAAGGTGCGGAACGCCTGGAGTGCCCGATGCGAATCCTTTGCGAGCATCAGCCGCAGCTGATCTGGCCGTCGAGTATCTAACACTTCACTCAACCCTGTGAACCCCGCCCAGCGCTCGTGCCTTTGCGATCCACGCACTCCCACGGGGATCAATCCATCTGAGATGCGGCCTCTGCGCACAACCACCCAGGGACGCTCGTTCGGATTGAGGTATGGGCACGCTGATTCCCCTTGAGTTGAGATGACCGCCGACTCTGTTCTCAGGAGAATGAGATCGTGGACATGCAGCGCGCCGACCATTGGATTCCCTCACAAGTATTTCGTGATCACGAACATCCAGCCAGCCATAGAAAATGCCCCTACGCAATACGAAGCAATCAGCGCGGAGCTGGCGGTTTCAGGAGTTGCATTGAAGCTCTTTCCGAAAACGAGACCGAAGAACCCACCCGGTATCGCGCTGATAAGCGTGATGTCACGGATCTCAGCGTGACTCATATGAAAGAGCTCGGTCATGCCAAGAGCAAACAAGGGCTGAATCAGGACGATTGCAGCAGTTGTCCAGGCGACTTTGCTGTCAAAGCGAAATGTCTGGGAGGAGACAACAAGCCCGGTAAGGATCAAAGCCGATCCTGATGCCGCACTTCCGAGAATCGTTAATGACTTATCAACATAGGATGGCAAATGCAAGCCGAAGTAGACACTCACCAAAGCCAACATGGGAGCCCAAACCACAGGACGAGTGAATGCCCTGAGAAATTTGATCGCAACCACCTGAACGGAGACGCCCTTTCCATCGGACAGCTTGTCGGCCTCGAGCAAGGCAACGGTTAAAGGGGAGATCGTGATAGCTCCAACTGCGATTGAGAGGGCGGCTGTGACGCTTGAACCAGGGCCATACGCTGTGGTCAGCAACGGCAAAGCTACGGCCGCAGAATTTGGGAAGCCCACCGTCAGTGCAAGTACAGAAGCATCGGAGATGGACATTTTGAGACTTTTTCTTGCCCAGATATAGCTGGCAGCATACAAGACAACGAATACTACAGCGATCATCACTGCGGATTCCGATTGTTCCCGGAGCACAGGCCAGGAGGTGCTGCTGATCGTGGAAAACAGCGCACATGGGATGGCGAAGTCCATCACGAGCACGATTAAATTTCGAACATTCAGGTTGTCCATGACTCCGCGCCGGCCTGCTAGATATCCCAACAGCAGGCCGACGAAGATGGGGAGCAACGCATTGAGAAGAATCAGAGTCATTTCAGCCTCTCACTCGTTGAACCACTGCGCTTCCAGAGCAGCTCGCACCGCAAGGGTGCCTTTCCGCGTTTCCTTTGCAGCGTCTGACTCCCACCTGTTACTCAGATCGAGCTTGCCTCTGCGTGCATCGGCAATCGCTTCTCTGATTGCTTTCCTCACTTCGGCAACCTCATTCGAGGCCGGGTGTTGTGGATCGTCGGCGTGCAACAGCTTGAACAGGAGACCGAGTTTGGCATAGTCCCTGACGTCATACGACATGGGAGCGATCTCGTGTCCCAGTTTTTCGAGTTCAGCAACGGACCTTCTCGTAATTCTGGCTGCCGCCTCCTTATGCATGGCATGGATCACAATCCCATCATCGTCAAATGCCAGAATGCGATTGGCCTGGTAGCCGTGAGTGAGGAATCCGCCGCTGAAGGCGTGGCCGGCTACCAACGATATAACGGGATGTCCCGCCATCCTTGCCGATGCGTATGCATCTGCGGACGTAGCCGCCGCAAAGAAGATACCGGCCGTTTCCTCACGGCGCCCATAAGCCTGGCTCTTGACGTCAACGATTGCGATGATGGGGCGCTTCGCTTCACGAGGTTTATCGTGATCTTCGGCGATAGCTGCTCGAATGTGGCTTGCGAGAGCAAATGCTTCTTCGAGTCCAACCTGCCCGTCGCGGACACAAGGAAAACGGCTGTCCTTGTCTGGCACGACGCAGAGGAACAGGGCTGACTCGTTTCCAACAGCTGCGGTTGTGGCCAGCACGGAGTTCGGATCACCATTCTTCGGAGTGTCGCTTCCAGTCAGGGCTTTGAACCATGCTTTGCCGCGCAATCCAATCTGTTCCTTCATCGCACACCTCCTTGTGGGTCGGCCCACTGTTGCCGCAATGTTGCCGGATCTATCTGGCTCGACGTATCAAGCGCCGCGATACGAGCGCGATAAAGTTCCACCTGCTCGGTCCGGTGCTTTTCCGGTACGCCTTTGCGAACACAATCACATACGGCCGAAGTCATTTCGCCGGCATCATCTTCGACGAGCGAATCAGCGAGTCCCATCCCGACACGTTGTTCGCCACCATGAATTGCCCAGATGAGCGTCCGATCGGAGGAGTCAAACTCATCGATACCGGACTCCTGCTCAATCACCTCGGGACCATTCAATCCAAGCCGGGCTTCACGCGTCATGATTGTGTAGCTGGATACTCCAGCTACCAGAGACATTCCGCCGAAACAGCCGACGGTGCCGGCAACGATGGTGATCACCGGGGCGTGCTGACGAAGCGCGAGAGCTGAAGAGATAATCTCGGCAACAGCCGCCAAACCAAGGTTCGCTTCCTGAAGGCGCACGCCGCCTGTTTCAAGCAAAAGAACTGCAGCTGTCGGCCTTCCCGCCCTGGAATCCTTGGTGGCGAGATCGAGGGCGGCGGTCATTTTCGCACCGGATACCTCGCCGACGCTGCCACCCTGGAAGGCTCCTTCGAACGCAATGGCGACTGCTGGAGACCCGCCGATTTTTCCCTTGATCACGATGCAGCCATCATCAGATTGTGGAGTGATGCCTTGCTTCGCAAGCCAGGGAGACTCGATGCGATCGAAGGGACCGGCCAGTTCCTTCCATGTACCTTCATCGAAGAGGCTCTGAGCACGGGCACGAGCGTCCAGCTCGATAAAGCTCCTACGGTTGACGAAATCGGGAATGATAGTTGGCGCGTTCATTGCTCAATCACCTCCACTGCCTGTTCGAGACGGAGCAGCACACTGCCGGGTGTTGCGCCGGCATCGTTAATGTGAATCCGAACCGCTCCATCGAACTTCGAGAAGAAACGATTGAAGACCGCCTTCCACGCATCGCCGAAGCCGTTGACGCTGGTCGTGATGAAGACACGGGCTCCCTCCCCGCTATTCGGTTCGAGAAGGACCTCCATGTCACCCGAGCCCACTACTCCGACGTGAGCTCGCTTGGTGATGAGGCGTTTCGCCTCGGGATAGTTGAACTCAATTTTCTCCATCGTTTTCCTCCACTAAACTGTTGTCCTTTTCCACTCCTTCGAGGCCGCGTTCGAGAGCGTCCAGGAAGAGTGTGGCTGCGAGAAGATCCGCGCTGCCGCCGGGAGAGATGCGCAGACTGACCAGCTCCTGCCCGAGTGCGATCAATGCTGCATCTCCGTCCGGGCTTCCCGGGCCGCCAACCTCTATGACACGAGCGGCACCCTCGTGCACAATTCTTTGTGCCTCAATTCCTCCTCGATAGAGAACGCAGGTGTCATCGACGCGCGACATGATCGCAAGCAGAGCCGCTAGCCGACTGTCCCGCTCTGTCCGGCCGCTTTTGCGACCGGCCTTCAGTGCAGGAAGCCCAATCTTAACGACGTGCGGAAAATTTCCGTAGGCTTCGCCGCGAGCGCCGGCAGCCCCATATCGTTCAAGGACGACATCGCCGTGAGATACCACCTGCGGTCTTCGACGATCGGGCAAACGAGCGAGATATCCTGCAGCCTCGGCTACAAATTCCGGATCGGAACCCTCACTCAGACTTGCAGCACAAACCAGTAGTCCGAGAACCCAGATTGCACCTCTGTGCGCATTGCTGCCTGAAGTCGCGCGAAGCATGGCCGCTTCGGCTTCTCTACCAATACCCGCAACCGCTGCACGCAGCTTGGTATCCATCTGAGCTTCGGTGGATGCCAAAGCCATCCTGGTGAAGTATGGGGCAATCGCGTCCGCAGATCTCCTCATCAGATCGAAGGACAGATCCGAATGAGATCCTGAGCCTCGGCCGTCAACCAAGCCCGGTTTAGGCGTGAGCTCTGCTTCGGCAATCAATGACTGCCAGGCGAGCTTCGCAAGCAACTCAGACCGGGCCAACGCGTCTAGGTGTTGAGACGATTCCGTAATTGGTCTTAGCTGTGCCATTACCAGCTCCTGAATTTGGCCGGTGGCTGATAAAGGCCCCCAGACCACGCGACTAGGTCTTCCATGCTCCTGGCAGCAAGTAAGGACCTATTAGCTTGTAGACGCTGGACTCCAATATCTTCAGGAAACGCGACGATGCCACGGCGGCGAAGATCGGCTGTCTCACCGGCCTTGGCCTTAAGGCCTACAGGACTGATACCTGCTACCGCAGCCAAAGCCCGGCGGCGCTCTTCAACACCTTCGGTTTTGTACAGATAAGCAATCCCTTCTTCCGTCACAACATGGCTAACGTCCTGGCCGTAGATCATGATGGGTGCGATCGGCATGCCGGACTTCTTGCCAACTTCAACTGCATCCAGGGTTTCGACGAAGGCCGGTTCGCCACCTTTGGCAAAGGTTTCAAGGGTCTGAACCACCAGCTTGCGGCCCGGGAGCGTCGGGTCAGTATTGGTCTTGAGGTCGAGCCAAGCCGGTGACGAATGGCGGCGTCCATGCGGGTCATGTCCCATATTCGGCGCGCCTCCGAAGCCTGCAAGGCGTCCGGTCGTTACCGTCGAGGAATTGGCATCCCCGTCCATCTGAAGCGTTGCTCCAATAAAGGCATCCACGGCGTACTGACCGGCAAGCTGACAGAGAACACGGTTCGAGCGCAGGCTGCCGTCCCGGCCAGTGAAGAAGATGTCGGGGCGAGCACGGATGTATTCATCCATTCCGACTTCGCTTCCGAACGAGTGAACGCTCTGAACCCATCCGCTCTC
>Ga0210388_10002584_pt1 | contig 14078 bp, 21 predicted proteins | sample IncBWC19OmetaG_FD_155485 | JGI IMG/M metagenome (GOLD analysis project Ga0210388, IMG submission 155485) | Forest soil microbial communities from Barre Woods Harvard Forest LTER site, Petersham, Massachusetts, United States - Inc-BW-C-19-O ...
ACGAGAAGTACTCATAGATACCGCCGTTGCCGCGGTGGCGCCCGTAACCCAGGCGGCACTGGCAGACCTTGCCGTGCAGCGGGCGGGCATTGGCAGAGTGACCTCTCTGTCGGTGTAGGGTCGGGCTGGCGTCTAACCCACGCCAGTCCGATCCGCTGTTCAAGCGGCCTGAGCCTACCATATTCCACTTCTCAGATGGAGTCCAGTTTTCCACCTCCCAGATGGAATCCCGATGGCCGTGACCAATCCACCTGATGACTACGCCGATCTGGGGCGAGCCTTGCGGCTTCTGCGCCGTAAGGCTGGTCTGTCCCAGGCCGAAGCCGGGGCCGCCGTTGGCGTCGGCAACAAGCATCTGTCGGCGGTCGAGAGCGGCCACCGGGGAATTAGCTGGCCGACCTTGCGGTCACTATTGCGAGCGTACGGTGCCACCCTGACCGACCTCGATGCCGAGATGGAGCGCGGCAAAGGAGCCTAAATCCACCGGCGTCCCGTGTTCCGGCCGGGGTATCCTCCCCAGCCTGCATGAGCGTTGACGAGGACTACCAGGCCCTTGGAAGTGCGCTGCGGGTGCTTCGTCGCAAGGCGGGCATGACCCAGGAGCAGGCCGGTGCTGCCGCCGGGGTCGGGTTCAAGCACATCTCAGCGGCCGAGCTCGGCGAGCGCGGCTTGAGCTACAAGACGATTCTGCGGGTGACTCATGCCTACGGAGCCACCCTTGTTGATCTCGCCCGCGAGATCGAACGCTGAGCTGTAGAACGCTTAGCATCCAAAAATCTCGCATTTTACGGCTATTGGATGCGTACGGTTCAGAACGATCGTCCGGCCTCGCCATTGAAGATATGCCGATGCCGAACACGGCAGTTGTCTACACCGGAGGGATTACGGAGGTCTGTCGTGGAGTCGCAGGGCCGAGAACACCCGTCAATCGAGGAACGCAAAGCCCAACTGGAGCTGTTCTTTTGGGCGGCACGCCAGGCGCTCATGCTCGTGGTGCTGGCTGCACTCACGGTCTATCTCGTTGTGTCGCTGGCTGAGGGCAGGTTTCCAGACGAGCTGCTGCGCTATCAGGAGCCGTGGGCGCTACCGCCTGGCTAGGCGTAGTCGATCCGTTCATGGGATGAAGCGCACTCCTCAACGCTACGTCAAAGCCTGACTGCTGTTTGCGGGCGCAAGGCAGCGCCTTTCGTCGGCTGTAATCCGCCGGAACGTCGGAAACGCCCATTGACTCGGTCGGCGCGGATGAATTAAGTTCGGGAAAGGACTCATGACTGCTTCGATCGGGGGGATCAAACGATGCGGGTCGGTGTCAGCCGCAGACCAAGTCGACGCCCAATACGGTGGCGAGTAGTCGCGAGTCTCGCCCTGACCGGTGCCGCAGCGCTGCATTCATCGGTGGTGTTTGCTGCCACCGCCGAAGAAAGGGAATGTCCGGTCAAGACTAATACCGCGAAGCTTGGCGCCCAGCTTAAGCCTCCAGTTGAACTCGCCGCCACTCAGCAGTCGGCTCAGAAGCTCGTCAATTTCGGTACCAGCCGTGGATTCAAGATCATCAGACATCTGACTGTCACGGCATCCAAGCCGCTTCCGATTGGCTTGGAACCTGCGCAGCTTAACTTCGACGCGGTATTGAGCCGGACAGGCAACACTCTCGAAAGCGCCGAATTTCGCGATCCGACCTTTAGTCATGCATATATCTCGGAGGACCGACGCAGCATCTCATTCGCTGCCTGTCTGAATCCTGCGGGAATTTCTCCGGGCAAGTATGTTGGTTTCATCACAGTGAGCGGTCCGGAAGGTCTCGGTAGCGCCTCAATCGGTTTGACGGCCAACGCTAAGGACGGCTTGCTGTTCTATGTCAGCAGCGTGGCCGCAATTGTGGCGGCGTTCGCGCTTCTCGTGCTCAAGGACGCAGCGCCAGCTAAGGACGCTAATAACAAATGGAAAGAGGCCTTCGGACAGCCTCTGACGAACCCATTGTGGTGGGCTGCGACCGTAATCGCACTATTTTCCACATTTGGTTCCGTTTATACTATTTACGCAAATGACCCTGCATGGGGAGCAAGCGGCTTTGCGAGTTTGGTGTCTCTCGTAGGCGCTGCGACGGCAGCCGTGGGCGGCCATACCATCCTGACCACACTGGGCTCACGCGTGCCCTCAAAGACGACCTGATTGGACTCTTCGACGACACGTTGCTTGTCCTCTTGTCGGCCACTGCCGCTTGTGCGACATGAGCCGGCGCGAGGCTGCACATTCGGACCCTCACGTGACCTGCTCTGGCGGGTCGCGTGGGACCTGTCGTGCCAGCCTCAGCGTAACTAGACGGTCGTTCGACTCACACTAGGAGCTTCATTGACAGTCATTACGATCCTTTGATGACTTTTACGGTCCTGACTGGCTCAGGCACCTTAGCCATCGTTGGGCTGACGATCCACCACGACGGAATACTATATATGTTATTGGTACGGTTGACGTCGTGGAGTTCGTATTCGGGATCGATCACGACTTCAATTGCGTATCGTGCCGACCCATCCTGATCTCGGTATGCCAGTTCAGCCTCAGTGCATGGCGTCTGGAAAGGGAACTCTACATCTTGAGGAATCGAGAACATCTCAAAGAACTCTGCCCCGTAGTCGGGTTCCTTCAAGAGAGTAACTGAGATCGCGATCTTGAATGGTCGATCCGGTGGAATGCCTCCGAGATTCTCGACGTACGCGCCAAAACATATCGTTCCCGCGGAACGATTCACGTTGAAATAGACCTGCGATACCGCGAGGTCGAGATATGACGGAGGCTCGAAGAGAGGCCCGATCGGCGGACGTATCAAGCCGACGTCGAACACCATGGCAGATCCACGCGGCATGGCTTCGCTCCTTTCTTTCCATCGGCAGGCGCATGGCGCGCTTCCCGACTGGCCCGAGTTCAAGTGAGCGGAACAGTACACCTTCTCTGCCGGTTCGTCTTGAGGTCGGACGGGAACCGGGTTCGCGGGTCGCCCCGGCCCCTCCGGTAGTCGGGACGAGGATCATCCTCCTAGAAGGGCATCGATCAGGCGCCTGACCCGATCCGTCCGTTCTTAGACGCCGAAGGCCCAGTCCCTTTAGGGACTAGCGCTGGGCGAGGGTCGGAACCCATATGAGGCGAGCCCCGTTGCCGGCGACGAGCGCTTGGAAGAGACGGTGGGCGCGTTCGACCGTCACGACGTGGTGAACGGCGCGGCCGATGCCGACGACCACGACGGTCGTGCCCTTGAGTCCGGCGAACCGTGGCTTCCAGTGCGCGATCTCGGCGTTGAGTTCGGGCACGGTGGCGGTCGAAAGGTCGAAGCGATCGTTTGGTTCATTGACGATCGCATCGCTCCACATGACGATTTCCGTCACGCCCGAGGTGCGGCTTGCGATCAGGAGTCCTTGGAGTTGACCGGAGCCGCGCACGACCTCGGGTTTTGTGAAGGTGGCGATGAAATTGCGGGCGAAGCCCTCGGCCACCGCTTGGTTGATCTCGGACCGTTCCTGCGCCTGGGCTCCGGGCGGCGCTTCGCCGAAGTTTCTGGCGGTGATCGCGGCGGTGGTAATGGGCTGTCCGTCGAGAACGGCTGCCCATACCTCGCCGTCCTCGGCGGCGACGTGCTGGATTGTGGATATGAGTTCTTGCTTGTAGCTTAGGCTCGAGTTGGTGGCGCCGGTGGCGTCCCACAACACGAAGACCTTGGGGCGGACGGGACTGCCTGCGGTGGCGGTTTGGCCGCTGCCGCAGCCGCTGCAACAGAATGCAGCGACGGCGACGGCGGCCAGGAGTGATCTGGCCATTGCCTTATTCCTTTCCTTTGCGGAGCGGGTTTAGTCCTCGACGAGGCCGCGCAGATCGTCGGGGGTGGTGTGACGGTGCCCGTTGCGGTCGGCGGGAGGCCGGTAGGGCTCCCCTGGCGCGTCTCCCGGCGGTGGGGTGTACCGGCGGCCGAAGCGGCGGGTGACGGTTGCCAGGGCGACGCGAACGACGCCGCCGTTGCTGTAAATCTGAGCGACATAGCGGTAGCGAGTGCGCAGCCGTCCTTGGGTGGCTGCGGCGAGTCCGTCCTCGGCTTGGAGCTTGGCTGCGAGGGTCTTCTCGTGGGCGTCAAGCTGCGCTTGCGCTTCGGCTACGTCAGCTTCGATCTCGGTCGCGGTGGTGAGCGCCGCTTCGTGCTCCAATTGAGCGCTCTCGATGTCCGCCTCGACCTCGGCAAGCTCGCGCTCATAGCGAGCAAGCAGGTGCTCCGCCGCGCCGATCGCGGCCCTGACTTCGCGGCCCTCCTGCTCCATCGTGAAGAAGGCGACGGCGACGATCGCTGCGATCGAGCCGGCGACCTGGGCCGGACCCAACCAGATCGGGCTGATGAGCACCGATGGCGCGGCGTTCAATTTCCCGCCGGCCCAAGCCGCCAGTGCCGAGTTCTGTCCCGCCGTCGCCTCACCGCGAAAGATCGTGAGCATCACGAAGGCGACCACGAGCGCCGCGAAGCCGACGACGAACACCCCCACGGCGACCTTCAACTGCGACGCGCCGAGCTTCTGGCCGATCGCACCGATAAGGACACCGAGCGCGTGGTTGACCGCAAGGACCAGCAGCGGAACCGTGACGGCCAAATACCAGACCCAGCCGGTCGAGAAACCGGCACGTTCAAGGCCGGAATGCAGCGCTCCGCCGTCGAAGGCGACGACGCCAAGCTCGATCGCTGCCGGGATAAGGGCGCTCGGGAAGTAGCCCTTCAAGTGCCGGGGCAAACCCGCCAAGCGAGCACGTTCGCGGACCAGCTCGGCCTTTTGATCTTTTACCTTGCGCTCGGCTGGGGGGCGATGATGCTCCACGAGCCGCTTGAGGCGATCCTCGACGCAGTTCCGGCGCACCTTGTTGGCCGCGAGCCGCGCTGGCTTCGTGGCGACACGCTTCGCGGTCTGGAGACGCTCCGAAAGCGCCTCGGCTGTCAGCACGCCCTTGCGTGCCTTCGAGGCTCCGGCGATGTATTCCTTCGCACCGGAACCATCGCCGACCGCCTGATCCTCGGGAGCACGCGCCGCTCCCAGTTCCTCGCCATCGAGCTGCGCCCGCTCGACCAGACGACCCGACGTCTCAAAGCCGGTAGACGGCTCGCCCATCGCTTCCTGATCTACGCGCCCGTAGTCGCGCCACGAATGCGCCGACGGCGGGTCATCTCTGTTTTTACGAAACGACAACACTGACCGTGCTCTCCTTTTCGAGTGCGCGGCGAGCCGGCGGTCGGCGCTAGACTTCGGCGTCACACCGCAAAACCCAACCGCTTGGGTATGAAAGGTGCTGAGTTGTCCTGGTGGCAGAGCAGCGACCCCTAACCCGAGTCCGCCGCCCTGCCCCCGGGCATCTGTGCCACGACTATGTAACTTTTCGTTACATAACGACCTGTTCACATATGGCTACAGGCGCTGTGCTAGGCGCCCCATCTGCTCGTCGTGATTCCTCATACAGATGCTGCATTTTTCGGTCGCGTGGTTGTGCCGGCAGAACGCCTTGATCGCAGCCGGGCGGCGCAATTCGTTGAGCACCCTTGCATCGAGTGCGTCGTTTGCTAGAGTCGCCGCCTTCGGACGCCAAGCGCGTCCGAAATAGAGGTCGGGCATTGGTTTGCTCCTTTGAACGGGGTTATGTGCTTGGCCTCGCGGCCCGGGTGTGATGACCCGTGCTGCACCGCCCTCGGTTCCCAAGTGGATGCGGGGGCGGTTCCTTCTCCCCTAAATGTCTCGGGGCCAGCGAGCATGTCACCGCGACAACGCCCGCGATGTGGCAATTTTGTGAAGGAACGTCCGTTCTCGGGAAGGCCCGATGCTCGCCCGGGAGGTAGCCGAACAGCGCGGCAATACGATCTAGACGAACAACACCCTAGGCCAACTGCGTCATGCATCAACGCAGCGGCCCAGGGCTAGGCACCAAGGCACGTCAAGGGATTCCAGCCCACGACGCCCAGACCATCACGTCCGAGGGGATCACGCGGTCCGAAAGGCCGGACGGTAGATGCGACTGCCGTCCGGCGATGGCGACTACTCCCGAGCACATGCGGGACGCCGCCTGGAACAAGGCCACGCTCTCGACCCCTACCTTGGATGCCATTTGGCGCGAGAGGAAGACGCGGGTGGCGGCCGAGTGCCCGACCGGTGCACCTACACGCTGGGCTCAATCGCCAGCGACGGGAACAGCTAGGAAAGACGGGCGCAACTCGCCCGGCTCCACTGCTGCTCCGACTCTCGCAAGACCTTGGAAACATCGACGGGAACAACGCATACGCTCCCGGCTAGATGTGACACTAATGTGACATTGACGCGAACAGGCGTCAAGTCCTACGCATGAACCAGTCCTCGTCGTTTCGGGACGTTTGCCCGCCTGTTTTGGAACCAAACCTCATTCGCGGACGAGCGTTCCAGCGTTGTAACAAGGCTGTTATCGACGGTGGGAACACACTGGACGAGGGTGCTTCCCTACTCCGGCCCACGGCACCAGCGTCCGCGCAACAGGCGACCGCCAGCCAAGCCTGTTGATCTCCCGATCAGACCCGAGGACGAGCAGCCGAGCGAGCACCATGAGCAGAACCCATAGCCGGGCGGCGTATGTCGCGGATCGCCTCGGCTGCCCGGCGTCGTGCATCCCGACCGACCGGCTCCATGAGATGCTCAAGTAGCCTGTCCAGATTGGGAACCGGGTTCGCACGTCGTCCCGGTCTCCCCGTTTCGCCGGGTTTGAGGCGGTTGTTCGAAACGGTGCGGGGCCTCCTCTAAGTAGTCCCGTTTGGGGGCGGAGAGAAGAGCCGACAAGGTCCAGCATCGTCCGTGAGATGATCGAGCAGCTCGTACCAGAAAAGGCCCAGTGAGTGCCGCGTGCTGTGCAGCTTCTCAGCTATCGCTGGGCAGGATCGTGAAGGCTCCACCTTGAAGGGGCGTGACGACTCGGAAATGCCGCTCGTCGAAGCTCAGGATGCGGTCGGTCTTGTACCGGCTCGCGATCACGACCAGCGCGCAGCCGGCGAGCCCAAGCGCGAGATCCGCATAGCGCGCGTCGAGCTCTCCGATCGTGGCATAGTCCTCTCGCTCCAGGCAGGCAACGGTAAACCGCCCGGCGGCGAGGTCGGCGATGAAGTTTCGCCTTGGCCCATGTCCAACCCGCTGTCCCAATAGGTAGTCCACCTCGGCGGTGACGGGCGCTGGAATAACCAGCGGACCAGCGACGGTCCGAAGCAGCTCGTCGATGCGCGTGAAGTGTGGGTCGTTGGCATCGCCAAACGCAACGAGGGGTGCGGCGTCGATGATGACGGTCACTCGCCGAAGCTCTCGAGCAGATCCTCCGCCGGAACGTCCGCGATCGATGTGCCATCGCCGTGCCCTGAGCCGGCCAGTGCGAAGTTCCGGTCGACGGATGACTTTGGCTGGTAGGTGGCAACGGCCTCGCGCAATACCTCTGCCTGTGACCGGCCCTCCTCACGGGCCATGCGGGCAAGGCGCTGAGCCTGATCCTCATCGAGATAGACACTGGTCTTACGCATGTTCGAGAAGTAGAGGGCATGAGGTAGGGCACCTGTTTCCTCAGCGACCAAATCACTCCTGATGGAGCTGCCGGATCAGGGGCCACGGAGATTTCGAGGATTTCCCGCCATCCCCGTACAGCCGGAAGGCAACCGGGCCGTCAGATCCCTGATCTGCGCCGCGCCGGACCCGACGAAGCCGTTATACTTGCGCAGTATGACTGGCCGGATCGGTGCGAAGGGGCAGGTCGTGATCCCCAAGGCTCTGCGGGATCTTGCTCGCCTACAGCCGGGCGACGAGGTTGACTTCGAGTTGCGCGATGAGGAGATCGTGCTTGTCGCCCGTCGATCCCCCGTGCAGCTGGGCGGTCGGTTCTCGAAGACCGGGATGGCGGCTCGTCTGCTCGAGGATCGCGCACGCGAGCCTCGGTGAGCGTCTGCCTGGACTCCTGGGCGATCCTCGCCTGGCTGGACGGCGAGGAGCCGGCGCTCTCGGTGGTCGAAGCATCGCTCGCGAATCGTCCAATCGCGAGTTGGCTGAACCTCGTGGAGGTCTACTACCGAGTGGCACGCGACCAGGGCAATGCCGTGGCCGACGAAACGCTGGGAGACCTGCGCGCCGTGCTGACGCCGGATCTCCCGGGCACGGCCAGGATGATTGATGTCGCGCGTCTGAAGGCTCGGGCGCCCATCGCGCTCGGCGACTGCTTCGCGGTCATCACCGCGGCAGCCCACGATGTTCCTCTGTTGACAGGAGATCCGCAGATCATCGGTCTCGCAGACTGTCCGTGCCGAGTTGAGGATCTTCGGCCTCAGGGAGCGAAACGCTGAGCGTGGCGCGGGTGTTCGAACGTCGTCCCTAATTCCCCGTTACAGTGTTCGTGGGCGTCGCGTCGATCCAGAACGACACCTTCACGCGGGGGCAGGGGCCACGCGATGAATGCCTCCGCGGGACTGGCGTGGATCACGCGACCGGCTCGCAACCACAATGCGGAGGTGGACGCAGATGAGCACTCCTGGTATGGCGATCGACGAAGCAAAGCTGCAGGCTTTCATGGGCCAGTTCGTCGGGGATCTGGGTGCGGCGATGACCGCACCGCTGGTCATGATCGGCGACAAGCTGGGCCTGTACAAGGCGATGGCCGACGGCGAACCTGTCACCCCCGAGCAGCTGGCCGAGAGGACGGACTGCCGCGAGCGCTACATCCGGGAGTGGCTCTCTCAGCAGGCGGCCAGCGGCTACATCGAGTACGACCCGGCGACGGCCACCTTCCGGCTACCGCCCGAGCAGGCGATGGCACTGACCGACGAAGACAGCCCGGCGTTCATCCCCGGCGCCTTCCAGCTGCTCGCGGCCGTGGTCAAGGACGAGCCGCAGATCACCGAGCGCTTTCGGTCGGGCGAGGGGTTTGGGTGGCATGAGCATCACGACGATCTGTTCGAAGGGACCGAACGATTCTTCCGACCCGGCTATCTGGCCAGCCTCGTGGAGTCCTGGCTGCCGGCTCTCGACGGTGTCGCGGACAAGCTGTCCGCCGGTGCTCGCGTCGCCGACATCGGTTGCGGACGCGGCGCCTCGACGATCCTGATGGCGCAGGCGTTCCCCGCCTCGGTATTCGTCGGCTCGGATTATCACGAGCAGTCGATCGAGGCGGCGCGCGCTGCAGCCCAGCGGTCCGGGGTCACTGACCGGGTGAGCTTCGACGTCGCCTCCGCGAAGGACTTTGGCGGTGGACCGTTCGATCTCGTGTGCGTGTTCGATGCGCTGCACGACATGGGCGATCCGGTCGGCGCCGCGCGCCACGTGCGCGAGCAGCTTGCCGATGATGGGACCTGGATGGTCGTGGAGCCGCTCGCCGGCGACGCGCTCGAGGAGAACCTCAACCCGATCGGGCGGATCTTCTACGGCGCCTCGACGATGCTCTGCACCCCCGCCTCCCTGAGCCAGGACGTTGGTCTGGCACTCGGCGCACAGGCGGGCGAGCAGCGGCTGACCGAGGTGTTGAACGAGGGCGGCTTCGGACACGTGCGCCGTGCGGCTGAGACTCCGTTCAACATCGTGCTCGAGGCGCGCCCCTAGACGCGGGCTCAGCCGGTGGCTCGCGTGCGGGTCATTCCCCGTTGAGGCAGGCCTTCATCCCGTAGCGCTGCGCGAGCGCGACGTTGTGCGCAATCGATCTCCTCAGCGCCAGGACCGCGGCCTCGCCGACATCGCTTTCTTCTTTGGCCGCGGCGCTCGCCACCTCTGTCACGTCAGCGAGCTGCTGCGAGAAGCTCGTGAGGACTTGTTCGATGTCGTGGGCGTCGCCGGCGGGCGGGGGGAGTGCCCGGAGCTTGCCCTCTGCGGTGCGCGACAGCGCGACCAGTTCATGCACCAGCGCGATGAATTCCTTGTCGGCGACGGCGCTGGGAAGTCGCTTCAGCGATTCCTGGCGGGCCTTCAGCGGCCGCTCCTGTGCGTTGAGCGTGCGGCACACCTCCTGTGCGTGTGCGACGAAGCTCGCTTTGGCGGCGCTCGCATCGGACGCCGATGCCGCTGATGTGTCCGGCGGCTTGGAGCTGGAGCCGCAGCCGGCGAGCAGCGCCAGCGCGAAGCCAACGACGAGACCGAGCGCTGGTCTTGGTCTGTCGGGCATCGCGTGGATCGTCCCACAAGCGCACGAGAGCCGATGTCGAGCCGAGTTCGCGACCGTGTCCAGCCGGCGCCTATGATCGGGCGATCGCGGATGCAGCGCCCTCCGATGCCGACGGTCATGGGTTCCCGGATCCCGGGCGGCTCGGTGGGCTTGCGTGGACACGTCGCACGGGCGGTCGGCTGACCAGGGCAGAGCGCCGGCGCCTGTTCGCGGCGGTCGCGCTTGGTCAATGGGAGAACGTGCTTGGAAGGGCGCGGCTCGCGTTGGGCCGTGTCCCGGCAGCAGCGGCTGCGATCGACGTGAAGACGTTCGAGCCGCCTGATTCGCTGCTCGCGCGCGAAGCCGAGCAGGCGTGCTCCGAGCAGCCGCAGGCGCTCGTCGGCCATTCCTATCGAACGTGGCTGTTCGGGCGGGCGCTGGCGGCGTTGGATCGCAGCGAGCTCGACGACGAGCTGTTCTACACCGCCGCGCTGGTGCACGACTTCGGCATCGCACAGCCGCAGCGCGATCGCGACTTCACGCTCGCGAGCGCGGAGCGCGTGCTCGCGTGTGCCGCGGGCGCTGGTGTCGAGAGTCGGCGCGCGGAGCGGCTCGCCGATGCGATCTGCGTGCACACCACACCAGGCGTTTCGATCGAGCACGACGGAGCGCTGGGCTGCTACCTGCAGTGGGGCGCGATGGTGGACGGCGCCGGGCTGCGAATGTGGGACATCGCGCCAGCGAACGTCAGCGAGGTCGTGCGTCGCTATCCGCGTGTCGACTTCAAGCGTCAGCTGGTCGACTTGATGCGCGCCGAGGCGGCGGCGGTGCCCGCCGGACGCTTCGGTCTGCTTGTCCGTTGCGGGGTTCTGCTCGCGGTGCGCATGGCGCCGTTTGCGGAGTGAGGCAGAGGCGACCGGCCGGGGCAACGCTTGGTGCGTCGCCCCGGCTGAGCCGGCGTCCGATGGTGTCCTTACTTCTTCTTCTTCGTCGGCGGCGGGCAGGGGGACTTGTAGGTCTGGGTGACCGTCACGGGTTTTGATTCTTCGCCGTTTTCAGCGAAGATCACTTCGGTCTTGATCGGGAAGCCGCCTTTGGGGCACGACGTCGGGACTTTGCCGTAGTAGATGGGTTTGCCGTGCGACTTGTACGCAGAGCCGACCTTCACGGTGATGTTCTTGACCGACGCGTAGGGAGCGCCGGGCACGCTCGCGACGAGCGGCACCTTGGTCTTGAGCTCCGGGCCGTAGCCGCCGGCGCCGCCGAGGTTGACGTATTTGCCGGTGGACAGGATTTCGAGCGACACCGGCGAGTGGCCGTCGGTGAAGAATTCCAGGCCGCCACCGGGCGAGTAGAACGAGGACAGTTCGGCGTTCTCTTCGACGCGTTCGCCGCCGAAGGTCACGTAGCCGAGCACGGTGCCGATCGGTCCGGCCGCCGAGCCCTTGGGGCACTTGATCGGGCCGAACTGTTCGAGCGTCGCCTTCGAGCACGTCGGGAAGCCCGTCGTGTGCAGCTTGGTGCCTTTCGGCAGGAACACGTTGACGCCGATGACCGGCGGCGGGGAGCCGAGGTATTCGGTCCCGGAGATCGTGAATTCGGCCTGGTCCGCGGCACCCGCGCCGAGTTTGTTGCCCGTGTTCGGGAAGCCCGAGATCGGCACTGCTTTGGCCTTGAACGTCACTGCTGGCAGCGCTGAAGCGACGGCCGGCACGGCCATCAGCGCAACGGCGAGCGCCGCAATACAGCTGAATGCTCTTCGCATCTGATTCTCCTCTTTTGAGCGACCGGTCGGTACGCGTGAGTTTCGAGCTACCCGCATGTGTCCGCGGTCACTCCTACTCACACGAACACGCCGGCCGCGGGCGAGTTGCGCGCCAGGCGTCCCGACCAGAGGAGGCGTCGGTGCCTGTCGGCTCTATCCGAGCCCCGGGTCGGGCGCACCGAGCTTGGTCACGTCTGGTGCCTCATACGCCTGGCCAGGGCAGCCGCCAAGCGCGAGCACACGCATTCCGTGCTCACCCGGCCAGATCTTGCGCTTGGGCTGCGGTCCCACGCGAATCATCGTGTCGGGGTCGATCGCGCACCGCTTGCCGTCGATCTCGATCTCGCCCGAGCCGCGCAGCACCACGAACACCTCCTCCTGGCCGCTGTCGGCGTGATCGTGCTCGGGGTACTGCGTGGCGTTGGGCGGCAGGTCGATGACCTGCATGCCGAACGCCTCGACGCCGAGCATTGCGCGGGCTCGTTTGAAGGATCCGAAGACGACGGACTCCATGTCGTCGATGGCGGTGATCGTGAAGTCGGGCATGTCGTACCTCCTGTTGCTCGCTGGAAACCTCGGTTGTCGGCCGGACGGCCGACGGGGCCGGACGGAATTAATAGCACGAACGTTCGTGCGGTAGGATGCTCGGCATGAGCACGAAGGCCGCCAGCACCAGATCCGCGATCCTCGAGCGCGCGGTGGATGTGGCGTCGGTGGAGGGTCTGGAGGGCCTGACGATCGGCAGGCTGGCGAGCGAGCTGAAGATGAGCAAGAGCGGTCTGTTTGCGCACTTCGGCTCAAAGGAGGAGCTGCAGGTCGCAACCGCCGAGGCGGCCGCTGCGCGCTTTTACGCGGAGGTCGTCGCTCCCGCCCAGCGCGAGCCAGAGGGCGCGGCGCGTCTGCGTGCGTACTGCGCCGCTTACATGGACTACCTCGAACGCGGTGTATTCCCGGGGGGCTGCTTCTGGGCATCGGCGGCGGCGGAGTTCGACGATCGCCCGGGCGCTGTGCGCGACGTGATCAGCGCGGGAGTGCTCGCGTGGATCGGCGAGCTCGCACGCCAGGCGGCGGTTGCCGGGGTGCAGGAGCCCGCGGCGCTGGCCTTTGAGATCTACTCACTCGGCCTCGGCGCGAACGCGTGCTCGCGGCTGCTGGCGGATGGCGGCGCATTCGCCCGCGCGCGCGCCGCGATCGAGCGCCGGCTTCCCTGACGAGCGAGCTCCTATCGTGGTCGCGTGCGCACTCTCGTCGAGCACATGGCGTCTGGCGGCGGCTGAGTATGTGGCTCCAGCGCGAGCTGACGCTCGACCCGCTCCCCCGCGGATTCCATCTGGTGACGCGCGAGGTCGTGGACGCGCTGCCGGAGCTGGCTGAGGTGGAAGTCGGCCTGCTGCACCTGCTGATCCAACACACCTCGGCGTCGCTGACGCTGAACGAGAACGCCAGCCCCGATGTGCGCCGCGACTTCGAGGCGTGGTTCAACGACGCGGTACCCGAGCGCAGCGCGCTGTGGACGCACACGTTCGAGGGCAGCGACGACATGCCGGCTCACATCAAGGCGTCGCTGCTCGGACCGACGCTGACGCTCCCCATCAGCGCCGGCAGGCTGGCGCTCGGCACCTGGCAGGGCATCTACCTGTGCGAGCACCGCAACCGCGGCGGCCGGCGGTCGTTGCTGGCGACGCTCTGGGGGGAGACCGCAGAGCGGCGGTAGACTACGACGCTCTGCGCCCGTAGCTCAGCTGGATAGAGCGTCGGTCTACGGAACCGAAGGTCAGAGGTTCGAATCCTCTCGGGCGCGCCAATCTGTACGCGGTCAAACCCCGCCCCCAAAGAAGAGGGGTCGGGGTTTGCCTGTGCTTGGCCCCCGTGAGACGGCGGGCAATCGTCCGAGTGGCGGCGGATCAGGCGCGGCCCGATGAGTTTCGCGTACGGCTTCTCGATAGTTGCCTCCGTAATCTCGCCGTCTTCCCCCACCCGGATCTCGGAGAAGAAGATCTGGTTGAACATCCGCCGTCCGAGAGATCGCTCGCGGCGAGATACGTATCGAGCGGCTTCTCGGTGAGCTCGAGCGCGTCGTCGAGCGCGTCGTGGATGTCTGCCAGCTGGATCTTGGAGCGGTCGAGAAGGCCATTCAGCGTCTTTTCCTCGGTTTCGATGCGTTGGGTTGTGCGGC
>Ga0210388_10002585_pt1 | contig 14069 bp, 14 predicted proteins | sample IncBWC19OmetaG_FD_155485 | JGI IMG/M metagenome (GOLD analysis project Ga0210388, IMG submission 155485) | Forest soil microbial communities from Barre Woods Harvard Forest LTER site, Petersham, Massachusetts, United States - Inc-BW-C-19-O ...
GACGTCGCGGGTGACGGAAGGTCCGCCCCCCTTGCGCGCGATCTTGTCGATCTCGTCGATGCAGACGATGCCGCGGCTGGCCTTCTCGGGATCGTTGCCGGCGTTCCGGTAGAGCGCCTTGATGACCGAGTCGACGTCCTCGCCGACGTAGCCCGCTTCCGTCAGGGTGGTGGCGTCGGCCATGGCGAACGGAACGTCGAGCTTCTTGGCCAGCGTCTGGACCAGCAGCGTCTTGCCGCAGCCGGTGGGGCCGAGCAGGAGGATGTTCCCCTTCTGGATCTCGACCTCGCCCGCCTTGCCGTGCTGGCCGATGCGCTTGTAGTGGTTGTGCACCGCCACCGAGAGCGCCTTCTTGGCGCGGTCCTGACCGATGACGTACTTGTTCAGCTCGTCGTAGATCTCGCGCGGGCGCGGGTGCTTGGGGCGCTCGGCCGCCTCTTCCTTGGCGATGATGTCGTTGCAGAGCGCGACGCACTCGTCACAGATGAAGACGCGCGGACCCGAGATCAGCTTGCGCACCTCACGGCGCCGCTTCCCACAGAAGGAGCAGTGGAAGTCGTCCATCAAGGAAGAGTATTGCACCAGGTTTGCGCCGCGCCAAGCGCCGCCGAGCGACGCGGGCGCAGAGAGTCGTCCACGGAGGTCCGGTGAGGCCCGATGACGGATTTTGGAAACCTCCCCTTGATATTTGGCGGAACGTGGACAAGGCGTCGCTGTTGCCGGCGCAAGCGCAGGCGGATACTGTAGCCGCGAATGCGCGCTCTCGTCGTCACGTCCAATCCCGCCACCGCCGCCTCGGAACCGGATTCGCCGGCCGCGGCCCTCAACGATCTCGGCTGCGAGGTGGTGGCGGTCGGCTACGACGTCGACCAGCTCCCGGAGGACATCGAGCTGCAGCGCCCTTCAGTTGTCGTGGTGGACGCCGGCGCCCACCTGGAGGTCGGCCGCGCCGCCATTCGCCGTGTCCGCGAGGTCGGATCACTGGCCGACGTCCCCGTCTTACTGTGCGTCGCGGTCTCACGCCTGGCTGGGCTCGACCCGGAGGCGGGGGCCGACGACTTCGTGCTGGCGCCGGTGGTGGGGCCCGAGCTCTACGCGCGGATTCGCCAGCTCGACTGGAGGATGTCGTCCTTCCGCGCGGCGGGCCGGATCAAGATCGGCGACCTCATCATTGATGCCGTGGCGGTCGAGGCGGCCTACCGTGGGCGCGCCCTGAAGCTGCCGCGCCAGGAGTTCCAGTTGCTGAAGTTCCTGGCCGAGCGGCCGGGGCGGGTCTTCTCGCGCGAGCAGCTGCTGTCGCGCGTCTGGGGCTACCGCTACGCGGGCGGCACCCGCACCGTGGACATCCACGTCCGGCGCCTGCGGGCCAAGCTCGGCCCTGGCAGCGTCATGATCGAGACCGTGCGCCACGTCGGCTACAAGCTGCGCCCGCCCGCGCCCTAGGACGACCCGAGACGCGCCGTCTCGACTTGCCACGAACCGCGGATTACGGTAGGTGGCCAGGCGTCATGGCGGACATGAACCTGCTCGAAGCGGTGAGGGACGCGTTGCGCGTCGAGATGCGCCGCGATTCCCGGGTGATCGTGATGGGCGAGGACGTCGGCCGATTCGGGGGCGTGTTCCGCGCGACCGAAGGGCTCCAGGAGGAGTTCGGGCCGGACCGCTGCATCGACACGCCGCTGGCCGAGTCGGGGATCGTGGGGACGGCGATCGGGATGGCGCTCTACGGGATGCGGCCAGTCCCGGAGATTCAGTTCGGCGACTACATCTATCCGGCGTTCGACCAGATCGTGAACGAGCTGGCCAAGCTGCGCTATCGCTCGGGCGGCGAGTACTCGGCGCCGGTGGTCATCCGCACGCCGATCGGCGGCGGTATCAAGGGGGGCCACTACCACTCGCAGTCGCCGGAGGCGCTCTTCACGCACATTCCCGGACTCAAGGTGGTCTGCCCGTCGAATCCCTACGACGCGAAGGGGCTCCTGGCGAGCGCCATCCGGGGCGACGATCCGGTCATCTTCATGGAGCCGAAGTTTCACTACCGGAAGCCGCGGGCCGAGGTCCCCGAGGGGGAGTACACGGTCCCGCTCGGTGAGGCGAAGGTGGTTCGGGAAGGCAAGCAGGTCACCGTGATCGCCTGGTCGGCCATGGTGAACACCGCGCTCGCCGCCGCGGCCAAAGGCGTCACGCAGGGATACGATCTGGAGGTGATCGATCTGCGCACGCTGGTGCCCTTCGACGAGGCGGCCATCTTGAAGTCGGTCAAGAAGACCGGGCGGGTGGTGATCGCGCACGAGGCGCCGCGCACCTCGGGCTTCGGCGCCGAGATCGCGGCGACGATCGCCGAGAAGGCGATCCTGAACCTGGAGGCGCCGATCGTCCGGGTCACCGGCCTCGACACGCCCTTCCCCTACACGCTGGAGAGCGAGTACCTGCCGGACGCCGATCGCATCCTCGACGCGGTCGAGCGGGTGGTGAACTTCTGATGACCTACGAGTTCCGTCTTCCCGACATCGGTGAGGGGGTGGCCGAAGGCGAGGTGGTGCGCTGGCTGGTCAAGGAAGGGGACCTGGTCAAAGAGGACCAGCCGATGGTCGAGGTGATGACCGACAAGGCGACGGTGGAGATCGGCTCGCCGCGCGCCGGCCGGGTCGCCAAGCGTCTGTTCGCCGAGGGTGAGCGCTGCCCCGTCGGCAAGATCTTGATCGTGATTGAGGTCGAGGCGGACGCCGCGCAGGCGGCGAGCCCGAAGCCGGCCGCCTCGGCGTCTCCGGCCGCGGTGCCCGCCGCGCAGGCGACCAACTCGGCGACCAACTCGGCGACCAACTCGGCGACAAAGACCGGTAATGGCGCCGCGTCCGGCGAAGCGGTTCTGGCCACGCCGGCGACCCGAAAGCTGGCACGCGACATCGGCGTCGACATCCGCAGCGTCACCGGCTCGGGACGGGCCGGACGAATTACCTCGGACGACGTCCGCGCGCGCGGGGAGGGGAGCGCGCCGGCCGCGCCGGCGCCCCGCACGCAGACCGACGGCGTCCGGATCCCGTTTCGCGGGCTGCGCAAGAAGATCGCGGAGACGCTGGTGCGGTCGAAGCAGACTGCGCCGCACGTCACCTACGTCGAGGAGATCGACTGCACCGAGCTGGTCGCGCTGCGCGCCAAGTTGAACAAGCGACAAGGGGGTGTCGAGAAGCTGTCGTTTCTCCCCTTCATCATCAAGGCGACGATCGGGGCGCTGAAGAAGTTCCCGCAGATGAACGCCATGCTCGACGAGGCAGGGGGCGAGATCATCCAGTGGAGCAGCTTCCACATCGGCCTGGCCACCGCGACGGAGAACGGGCTCATCGTGCCGGTGATCCGCGACGCCGACCGCAAGTCGCTGGCCGAGCTCGGGCGCGACATCGAGCGGCTCGCCGAGGCGACCCGCACCGGCAAGGCGACGCGCGACGAGCTCATCGGCTCGACCTTCACCATCACCAGCCTGGGGGCGCTCGGCGGCGTGATGGCGACGGCGATCATCAACCCGCCCGAGGTGGCGATCCTGGGCGTGCACCGGATCGCCAAGCGTCCGGCTGTCGTGGGCAACCAGATCGTCATCCGCGATCTGATGAATCTGTCGCTGTCGTTCGACCACCGGGTGGTCGACGGCTTCGACGCTGCGCAGTTCGTCGCCGAGATCAAACGGATGCTCGAAGCGCCGGCGCCGCTCGGGGCCGAAGCGGTCTGAGATGGGGGCGCCGAAGTCGATTCCGCCGTCTCGGCCGGCCGGGCTCTCCGGCGGGAAGTCGACGCTGCCGCTGGTGCGGGCCGGGATGGGCGCGCCCGAGGTCGCCGAGATCGAGGCCTGGACCGACGAGGACTACCGGCGCGCGACCGGCCTCTTCACCGTGTTGTCGGCCAAGGGTCAGATCGACCGGCAGGCCGACCGCACCTCGCTTCCGGCGTTCGAGCCGCCGGTGCTGCGCGAGGCGTACCTCACGATGTTGCGCGCACGGGCGCTCGACGCGGCGGCGCGCGAGTTGGTGAGCGCCGAATGGATCGGGTCGTACGCGGAGACACGCGGGACCGAGGCGGCGGTCGTCGGCGCCATGGCCGTGCTCTCGCCCGAAGACGTGGTGGCCCCCGGCCGGCGCGCCGCGGGGGCGGCCATCGCCCGCGGCTATCCCGTCGCCGGCCTGGTGGCCCAGCTGTTCGGCAACGCCCACGACCTGTCACGCGGACGGCGGCTTCCCGGTTGCCCCGCGGTGCCGCGCGCGCTGAACATCCTTCCGGCTTCCGATCACGCGGGAACGCAGCTCCCCCACGCCGCTGGCGTCGCCTGGGCCGCCAAGATGCAGAAGAAGTCGACCGTCGCGCTGGCCATTCTCGAGGCGCTCGAGATCGACGCCGAGGACTTCCACACCGGGGTCAACTTCGCCGGCGTCTTCCGGCTGCCGGTGATTTTTCTCTGCATCAACGATGGAAAATCAAAGTCCTTGATGACCTCCGAAACGATCGCGGTCCGGGCGCTCGCCTACGGCATCGCCGGCGTGCGCGTCGACGGGGGCGATTTCCTGGCGGTCGCGGCCAGCGTGCGCGCCGCGGCGGAGCGCGCCCGGCGCGGCGAAGGGGCGACGCTGATCGAGGCGGTGGTGCAGCCCGGCGTCGAAGACGGCGCGGACCCCATCGCGCGGTTTGGCGGCTGGCTGGCCGGCGAAAAGGTCTTGGACGCCGCGGCCGCCGAGGCCATGCGCGTCGCCGCGGAGGCCGAGATTCGCGCGGCCGTCACCGCCGAGCAGCTGATCGGACCGCCGCCGGCGCGCGCCATCATCGAGCAGGTCCTGGCTCGTCCGCCGGCCGCGCTCGAAGACCAGCTCGCCGAGCTCGGTCGGGCGCGCGGCAAGTCCCCCCGCCCGTAGCTCACGGCGCACAGGTTGCCGGCGCTGCGCGTTCGGGTATAAGCCTGCCGCTATGGCGGACGAGACGATTCGTATCGAAGCGCTGGTGATCGGCGCCGGCCCCGGCGGCTATGTGGCGGGGATCCGGCTCGGGCAGCTCAAGAAGAAGGCGCTGGTCGTGGAGAAGGACAAGCCGGGCGGCATCTGCCTGAACGTCGGCTGTATCCCCTCGAAGGCGCTCATCAACGCTTCGAAGATCTTCGACAAGATTCGCCACGGCGCCGACATCGGGATCCTCGCCGACAACCCACGCGTCGACATGGCCAAGATGCAGGCCTGGAAATGCGACGTCGTCTCCAAGCTGACGGGGGGCGTGAAGACCCTGCTCAAGGCCAACGGGTGCGACTACCGGACCGGCGTGGCGCGGTTCGTTTCGCGCAACACCGTCGAGCTGCTCGCGCCCGACGGCAAGGGCAAGACGGTCATCACCGCCGACCACATCGTGGTCGCCACCGGGTCGCGGCCGATCGAGATCCCGGGGTTCAAGTTCGACGGCAACCGGATCGTCGATTCCACCGGCGCGCTCGATTTCGCCTCGGTTCCGGAGCGCTTCGTCGTCGTCGGCGGCGGCTACATCGGGATCGAGATCGGGACCCTCTACGCCAAGCTCGGGTCGAAGGTCACCGTCGTGGAAGCGCTGCCCAACATCATGGCGGGGAACGATCCGGAGATCGTCCAGCTGGTCGCGCGCAAGCTCAAGAAGCTGGGCGTCGAGGTGGTGACCGGCGCCAAGGCCAAGTCATGGGCCGAAAAGAACGGGCGCGCGGCGGTGACGATCGACGTCGGTGGTCAGGATCAGGTGATCGAGGCCGACAAGGTGCTGGTGGCGGTCGGAAGGCGGCCGAACTCCGATGGCCTGGGCCTGGAAGAGATCGGCGTCAAGATCGACCGCGGCGGGTTCGTAACGGTCGATCGCCAGCTGCGCACCAACGTCCCCGGCGTCTATGCCATCGGCGACGTCGCGGGGCAGCCGATGCTCGCGCACAAAGCTTCGCACGAGGCCGAGGTGGTCGCCGAGGTGATCGCCGGGCACAAGGCGGAGATGGACGTTCGCGCGATCCCGGCCGTCATCTTCAGCGATCCAGAGGTCGCCTCGGTGGGGATCAGCGCCGACGAAGCGACCAAGAAGGGGCGGGCGGTCAAGGTGGGCAAGTTCCCGTTCGCGGCGCTCGGTCGCGCCATCGCCAACGCCGACACCGACGGCTTCGTGAAGGTGATCATCGACGCCGAGAGCAAGGAGGTGCTCGGCATCCACGTGGTCGGCAACGGCGCCTCCGACGTCATCGCCGAGGCGGCGCTGGCGATCGAGATGGGGGCGCTGGCCGACGACCTCAGCCTGACCATCCACGCCCACCCGACGCTACCGGAGGCGATCATGGAGGCGGCCAAGGCGAGCCTGGGCGAAGCGATCCATATTGTTAACCGGTGAAGAAGCCGGCCCGTCTCCTCGACCTCGGGACCCGTGAGTTCGGGGAGGTCTGGGCGCAGCAGCGCGAGCTGGTGAGCGCGCGGCAGAAGGACGAGATCCCCGACACGCTGCTGTTCGTCGAGCACCCCCACGTCATCACCGCCGGCCGCAGCGCGCACAAAGAGAATTTGCTCGCCACCGACGGGATCCCGCTGTTCGAGATCGAGCGCGGCGGCGACGTCACCTACCACGGCCCGGGGCAGCTGGTCGGCTACCCGATCTTTCTCCTGCGCGACGACGAGCGCGACCTGCACGTCTATCTGCGCAACCTGGAAGAGGCGCTCATCCGCGCCTGCGCTCGCTTCGACCTGCCGGGCGAGCGCAAGGTCGGCTGGACCGGCGTCTGGACCACCGGCGGCGCGCGCAAGCTCGCCTCGATCGGCGTGGCGGTCAAACGCTGGGTGACGATGCACGGCTTCGCGCTCAACGTCTCCACCGATCTCCGGCGCTTCGCCGCCATCAACCCCTGCGGGCTCGATGCGGCGGTGATGGGCTCGATGGCCGGAGAGCTCGGTCGCCCCATCCCGCTCGACGCCGTCAAGGCCGCGCTCCGCGACACCTTCTCCGAGGTGTTCGCCCGCCGGTTCGACTAGTCCTGGGACGAATCCCGGCCGCCATCGGTGGCGGCAGCGGCGCAGCCGCCGTCGGGGGCGACGGGCGCCAGGCCGCTGGCCATGAAGGTCGTCTGGGCCTCGCCGGCCATCGCCACCCCGAAGGCGTCAGTTGCCCCGGCCGCGATCGTGACGTCGATCGGGACGCCGATGGGCCAGCCGCCGAGGCAGCTCGCAGGCGAGAGATAGACGACCGTCGGGTCGCTCGCGTTGGCGGTCAGCACCACCGGCACCAGGACGCCGCTCGCCTCCACCTGAACGAACGGCTCGAGCTCCGTCGTGCTCGCCACACGGTTGGAAAAGATGACCGGCAGCATGTAGCTCGGCGGGACCGAGGCCGATCCGTCGGAGCCCGACGGGAGAAGAAACGAGGCCGAAAACGGTCCGGTGGTCACGGAGATCTGACTCGGCCCGATCATCTGATCGCCGTACGCGCTGGTGAGGCTGGCCTTGTCGAGGGAGAAGGTGATGGTGTCCGCGGAGGGGAACCCGACCGCGGCCGGCTGAAGCAGGACGTAGGCGGTCGCGGGGCCGTAGTACGGCTCGCTGTTGTAGCGGACCTGATCGGAGAACGGGGGCGTGCTCATCGCCGTCGCGGCGTCGGGCCAGGAGGTCGTGATGGGCGGCGTCGCCGTCGGCACGGTCGTCTCGACGTCGTTCTGGGTGACGACGTCCTCGATCCGATTGCCGTCGAGCAGCCGGTCGAACACGAAGTCGACCTCCTGTCCGGCCGGCCGCGCCTGCACGATCCCCGTCTCCGTCGGGGTCCAGACCTGGGTCGTGGTTCCACCGGCGATCCACTGGACGCTGAGCAGCACCGGCGATCCGTGCGGCTCCCCGTCGCTCGAGCAGGCGGCAGCGGCCAGCCCGGCGGCCAGCAGCAGCAGAGGGCCAGGGCGCATGCGCCGGTTCTATCACGCGGGCGCTCCCGGGCAGCGTGATCCACTATCCTGCCGCCGTGGCATTGCCTCCGATCGACATCCTCGACGCCGACGATCCGCGCGTCACCGACTACCGGTTGCTGAAAGAGCGCCGGCTCAACGAGGCGGGGCGCTTCGTCGCCGAGAGCGAGCGGGTGGTCCGGCGCCTGGTCGGCAGCGGTTTGCCGATTCAGTCGGTGCTGCTGACCGCGCCGCGGCTGGCGACGCTGGGCGACGCGCTGGGAGGCGACTTCCCGGTCTACCTGGCGCCACAGAGCGTGCTCGACCGGGTGGCCGGATTCCACGTGCACCGGGGCTGCCTGGCGGTCGGCGTGCAGCCGCCCGCCGCCGAGGTTCCCCCCGACGCCCGCACGCTCATCGTCCTCGAGGACCTGACCGACGTCGACAACCTGGGGGCCATCGCTCGCCACGCCGCCGCCTTCGGCGCCGACGCGATCCTCCTCTCTCCGCGCTCGGCCGACCCCTTCTACCGCAAGGCGATCCGGGTCTCGCTGGGCGCCGTCTTCACGGTGCCGATCGTGCGGCTCGCCCGCTGGCCCGACGATCTGCGCGCGCTGCGCGCCGGGGGGGTGGCGGTGGTCGGCGCGGTGCTCGATCCCGACGCGGTTCCGCTGACCGACTTCGCGCGCCCCGCCCGGGTCGCGCTGCTGTTCGGCGCCGAGGGGCCTGGCCTCTCGGCGGCGGCGCGCGCGGCCTGCGATCACCGGGTGACCATCCCGATGTCGCCCGGCGCCGATTCGCTCAACGTGGCGACGGCCGCCGCGCTATTTCTCTTCGCCCTTCGCTTCCCCGAGCTTCGACCATGATACGAACAGCTTGCGTGTCTCCGGCTGGCAGCGCGGGCAGAAGCAGGCGTCGCCGTCCCCGACCCGCACGGCGCGGATGGTGGTGCCGCAGACCAGGCAGGGCTTGCCGTCCCGGCCACGCACCTTGAGAAAATCGCGCACCTTGACCTCGGGAGGCTCGTTCCGCTTTCGAATCTCGGCGATGGCGTCGCGGAGGACGCGGCCGATGGCTTCGTAGAGCGCGTCGACCTCGGCCGGCTGCAACTTGCGGCAGAAGGTCTTGGGGTGGATCCGCGCGGCGAAGAGGATCTCGTCGGCGTAGGCGTTGCCGATCGAGGCGAGCGCCCGCTTGTCCATCAGGAACGCCCGGGTCTGATCGCGCCGCCCGGCGATCGCCTTCCCGAAGGCCGCGCGCGTGAACGCCGGCGACATCAGATCGAGGCCCAGCTCGCCGTAGACCGGGATCTGTTTTTCGTCCTCGGCGCGGGCAACGTAGACCTTCCCCATTCGCTTGTCGTCGACGTACTGGAGCTCGGGCGCGTTAGCGAAGCTGAGCGCCAGACCGAGCGCTCGGGGGTCCTTCTTCTTCGCGCTCTCGGAGCCGGCAGCGATCAGCTTGTAGCGACCGGCCAGCATGGCGTTGACCACGATGCAGAGGCCACCGTCGAGCCCGAAGCGCATGAACTGCCCCCGCCGTTCGATCGCTTCCAGCCGCCGTCCGGCGAGCAGGCCCGGGAAGGGCTCGCGCACCATGATCCGCAGGACGGTCGGATCGCCCGTGCGCGCGGTCGAGATGGTCTTTCCGACCAGCGCTTTACGCAGCACATCCTCGACATGGACCAGATCGGGCAGCTCGGGCATGGTGGCTCGTCACCTAGTCTGGCATTCGAGATGCCGCCGGTACAAACTCCGAACATGCCGCTCTGGGCGCTGATCGCCGTCGTCATCGCGACGCTCAGTTGCTCGGCGTTCGTCGCCTCTCAGGTCCGCACCCTGCGCCGTCGCAAGCGCAACCTCGCCCACTGGGAAAAAGACGAGCCGCTCGAAGGCGTCGGCGACTGGGACTGACGGCCGCCGCTCGGCCCGGAAACGTGTGCGGCCCAAGCGCGAGCGGGCGGGCGCCGCTTCAGATCTTGTCGCGCAAGAAGTCGACGTAGTAGGCGGCGTCGCGGCGCTCTTCCAGCTCGCCGCGCTCGACGGCCTCTTCGCAGAGCTTGCGCAGATCGCCGATCCGCTTCGAGGGCGGCAGACCGAAGATCTCCATGATCGCGTTGCCGAGGCCCGGCGGCAGCGGCGGCACGCGCGCGTCGAGGGCGCGAATCGCCAGGATCCGCTCCTTGAGCGCGTGGATGTTGCGGACCGCCTCCTGCCGTCGTCCCGGGCGGCGCGAGGTCACGTCGGCGCGCGACAGGTCGAGCAGATCGTCGAGGTGGTCGCCCATCTCGTGGTCGAAGCGGCGCACGGCCGCGTCGGTCCAGCCCGGCTCGTAGGCGTTGGCCCGCAGGTGGTGCAGCACCAGGAACCGGATCTTGTGCCGCTCGGTCTTGTCGAAGCCCAGGCGCTTGGCGATCGGATCCCACATCCGGGCGCCGACCTCGGCGTGCCGGTGGAAGGTGACCTTGCCGTCGGGGAGCATCACGCGCGTCGGCACCTTGCCCACGTCGTGCAACAGCGCCGCCCAGCGCACGAGAGGGTTCGGCACCGACTGCACCACCACCTGCTTGGTGTGCTCCCAGACGTCCTTGTGGCGCCGCCCGGCCTCCTGCGAGAAGTCGACGGTCGCCTCGAGCTCCGGCAGCAGCGCCGCCAGCACGCCGGCGTCGTGCATCCACTGCAGGCCCACCTCGAGCGAGCGCGCCATGATCACCGACTCGATCGCCGAGCGGACCTGGGGCGCCGGAAGCTGCCTCAGCAGCGTGGCGGCCGGCCGCGCGGCGACAGTGATCTCCGGCGGGGGCGCCTCCGCGCCACGCGCGACCGCCACCGCGATCTCCAGCAGACTGGCCGGAGAGTCACCCGGCAAGGCGACCACAGGCTCGCGCGACATCACAGCGACCTTCTTCCTTCGTCAAAACAACAGGCGTCAAAACAGGACGCTACGCCCGGCTAGGACGTGATCTTCTTCTTGTCCTGATCGCGCTTGCGCGCCAGATGGTCCACGAACGGCTGAGCCTGCTTGACCCGTCCAGCCAGCGACTTCTCGGTGATCGGATAGAGCGTGGCGAACTTCAGCCCCTCATCATAGAGGAAGGTCCCGACCTCTTCGTCGTCGACGAACATCGCGATCTTCTTCTTGGCGTAAACGCCCTTCAGCATCGCGGCCCAGCGGCTGTCGAGCCAGTCGACGATGTCGTTGCCAAGAGTCTGCCGGAAGAGGACCATCTCTTCGTCGAACCTGGCGTAGTCCTCGGCGAAACGCGCGCGGAACGCCGGCGCCCCTTCACCGCCTTCGGCGGCGATCTTCGCCAGCGCCAGCCGCAGCTGGACCACGTCCTCGGCGTAACGCAACGGCGCGTCGACGTTCCCGTCCTTGGGCGTGATCACGTGCACGACAGTGCCGGCCGCCACCTCGCGCACGCCGCGCTCGAGGTCGGAATCCGCCACCGCTTCCAAAAGGAGTTTGAGGTCGAAAGGGAGAGAGACGAGCGCTCTCGACATCGTGTCCAGAAACATACGTTCCGTGTTGTCCATCGCGCGAAGGGGGTCAGAAAAGTACGCCCCCGCCCACCTGTCAAGCAGTATACCCCGAGACCGCCTGCCGCCGGGGGGTTCAGCGTCGTCGGAAATAGTCGAAACTGGCGTGGAGGGCGGCCGTCGCCTGGCCGCGAAAGAGGTCGAGCGGCCCCGCCGGGAGCTCCAGCGTCAGGACCGGCAGGCCCCGATCGACCCCCAACCACGACCCGAAGGAACCAGGGGTCGGGTAGCCGATGTCGGCCTGCGCCGGCCAGCCGCAAGCGGCCGCGACCACCTGGGCCCAGGCGGCGGCCGGGCCGTCGTAATTGACGCAACCAAACGGAGCGTGCACGGCCACCGCACCCCGGATGGGCTCGCGGGCCAGGAGCGCGGCGATCGCCTGCGTCTCGGGCTCGGACAGCGGAGCGGGCCCCGGGAAGTAGCCGGGCGCGTGCGTGGTGCTGAAGGAGCGCGCGGGGAAGTTGCGGTTCAGATCGACGTCGCGCTCCGAGTTCTTGCGGTTCCGGGCCAATCCATCGGGATTGGCAGCCGGCAGCAGCCAGAAGGGTGGCAGGTCGGCCAGGTCAGCACGGTTACCAAGGTCGCCGGCGAGCTCGACCAGCAGGTCGACGGTCGCCGGCTCGTCACCGTGGATGCCCCCCATCACCAGCAGGGGTGCGCCGGCGCCGCCGAACCGCCCCGCGAAGATCGGCCGTCCCAACGTGGAGCGTCCAATCTCGGCGAGGCCCAGCGCCTGCACCACCAGCAGCCGCGCTGTCAGGTCGTCTACGGGGACTTGCACGGCTGGGCTTCCATCGAGAATTGCACCTCTTTGACCCCATTTCACGCTCCGGATAACGTCTGCGCAATGGCGCTTCCGCTTCGCGATCTCAAGACCGAGGCACGCAACCTGGCCCGAGCCGGTCAATTCGCGGCCGCGCTGGCGGCCTACGACCAGATGCTGGCGGCCAATCCGCTCGACGGCGACAGCCGCCGGAAGGTCGGCGACCTGCTGTTTCAGCTCGGCGATCGGGCGGGGGCCGTCGAGGTCTTCCGGACTGTGGCGATGCACGACGTGCGCTCGGGCCACCTGTTGCCGGCGCTGGTCGGCTGCAAGGTCCTCGAGTCGCTCGGCCAGAACACCGACCAGATCGTGGCGGCGATGGCGCACAACTTTGCCCACGGCGCCCCGACGCTGGCAAAGTTCGCGGCCCGGCAGGCGCCCGTCGATCTCGACGCGCCGATCGAGCCGCCCGGCCCGTCCGCCTCCGCCGATCTGTCGAAGCTGGTGCCTCGGGCGCGCGCCCGGGCCCTCGATCTCTCGGTGTTCGTCCAGTACCCGGAGCAATTCCTGCCGGTTGCCTTCTTCTCCGAGCTGCCGCCGGAGCTGTTTCCGGCCGCCGTGCGGATGTCGCGCCTCCTGCGGGTGCGCGACGGCGAGGTGGTCTTTCGCGAGGGGGATCCTGGATCGGCGTTTTACTTCGTCGCGGCGGGGGAAGTGCGCGTGGTCGCCGGCGGGCAGCCGGTGGCCGGCCGGCCGACCCGCGCGGTCGAGCTGACCCGTCTGCTCGAGGGGGCGCTGTTCGGTGAGATGGCGCTCATGACCGACCAGCCGCGAACGGCGTCCATCCAGGTGGTGGACGAGGCGGATCTGCTGGAGGTCAGCCGTGCCGTGGTTGCCGAGCTGACCGCCGCGGTGCCCGTGCTCGCGGAGCGGCTCGACCGGTTCGTTCGCGAGCGGCTGCTGAAGAACCTGCTCGCCACCTCGCCCCTGTTCAAACCGTTCGACAACCAGCAGCAGATGGAGCTGGTTCGCCGGTTCGAGGGGATCGACGTCGAGCCTGGAACGACCATCATCCGGGAGAACGAGATCGGGCAGGGACTGTTCGTCATCCTGCTCGGCGAGGTCGAGGTGCTGCGCCACGGAGCGCCGATCGCCCGGCTCCGCGCGGGCGACCTCTTCGGTGAGATGGCGCTGCTCGACGACAGCCCGACCACGGCGGCGGTCCGCGCCATCGGGCCGACCAGCATCCTGTTTTTGGGGCGGGACTACTTCCGCCGGCTGGTCTCGGCCCTGCCGGCCCTGCGAAAGTATTTCGAGGACCTGTCCAGCAGCCGAAGCGCCAGCAAGGTCTAGAAGCTCCAGCAAAGTCCAGCGGACGAGCTGCGTTGCGGCGCGGGGATCGGCAGCATAGACTCGATCGGTGATGTCCATCATGCGCCGCGCCCCCCGCTGGCTGGCCGTGCTGCTGGTGGCGCTCTCGACGTTCTTTTCGGCCGCCGCGTTCGCGGGGCCGCGCTCGGGCGGCAGCTTCGGCAGCCGGCAGGGCTTCCGGTCCGGTGGCGGCTACAGCAGCCCCTCCCCTGGATATTCGGGCGGGGGCTACAGCAGCCCCTATTCCGGCGGGTACGGCTACGGCGGTGGCTCCCACTTCCTGTTTTTCCCCAGCTTCGGCGGCTATGGGCTCGGCTACGGCGGTGGCTTCGGGCTGTTTGGCGTACTGGCGGCGGTGGCGGTGGTCGGGCTGGTGATCCGGGCTGTGCGCGCAGGTCGCGCCGCCAGCTCGAGCCGTGGGAGCTACTACGGGGACGGGGAGGGGGAGGTGGTGGCCATGCCAGGGCGCGCCTACCTCTATCGTCTGCAGCTGGCGCTTGGC
>Ga0210388_10002586_pt1 | contig 14069 bp, 12 predicted proteins | sample IncBWC19OmetaG_FD_155485 | JGI IMG/M metagenome (GOLD analysis project Ga0210388, IMG submission 155485) | Forest soil microbial communities from Barre Woods Harvard Forest LTER site, Petersham, Massachusetts, United States - Inc-BW-C-19-O ...
CGGGATTCGTGGTTTCAAACTGGCTGGGCGTGTTGATCTTTCTCGCCATCCTGCTGCACAAGGCGCCGGAGGGATTCACCATGGCTTCCGTTATGCTGGCCAGCGGGCGCAGCCGGGTAACTGCGTTCTACTCTGCAGTCGTGTTGGCCGCGGCTACTCTCATTGGCGTGCTGGTGATTGAGCTGGTGCCCAGCTGGCTCCCGTATGGCTTGCCCATCTCCGCAGGCGTTGCGCTTTATGTGGCGGCGACGGACCTGGTGCCGGAAGTCAATCGCGAGCCAGGCATCCGCATGGCGCTGGTATTTTTTGCGGGAGTGGGCGGATTTCTGCTGCTGCGGTTACTGCTGCCGGCGCTCTAAGACTGCGGCCCGAGCCCGACCTTGCCAGCGTATAGCCTGACCAGCAAAAGACCGTAGTCCCAGGCCACTCTGAAGTTGGCTTTGCTGGCGCCGCGGAAGCGGATGCCAAAGGCAAACGGCACTTCCTTGACCGACTCGATGCGGCCGCGCACCAGAATCTCGAGCAGCAATTTGAAGCCGGATTTTTGAAATGCGGTGCGCGGCAAGCAGTCGCGGCGGACCATGAAGAATCCGCTCATGGGGTCTTTGGCACGGAGCCGCGACTTTTGCAGCGGCCACGTAACCCAGACGGCGGCCGATGACAGCAGTTTCCTCACCGGATTCCATTTGCCCAGATCGCCGCCTGCGGTATAGCGGCTGCCAATGACCAGGTCGCCGCCATCCTGAATTGCGGAGAGTAGCTTGGGCAGCAGTTCAGGGGGATGCTGCAAGTCCGCGTCCATGACGCCAAGAACGGTGGCGTCGGTGTGCTGCCAGCCATGCAGAATTGCCCCGGACAATCCCCGCTCGCCCTTGCGGATCAACAGCCGTACGCGCGAATCCTCGTCTGCCACTGCGGAAACAATGGCGCCTGTGCCGTCCGGGCTGTCATCGTCAACCACCAGGATCTCGTAAGGAATGTTGAGTGGATCGAGTACGGTGCGGACGTGGTTAAGCAGGCCGCCGATGTTTTCCGCTTCGCAAAGGGTGGGAATGACGAGCGCCAGCTTCTCCACTCCGCGGGCGGTGGGTTGGGACGCAGGGGATTCAAAATCCACCGCGGCGCCGAACGGCAAGGTCGATGACCCAATCATGCTTGACGGCATTGTCTCTCAGTGTAAATGGGACCAACCGGTTCCGGCCCTATTGAATAGACGAAATTCTTTCCGGTCCGCTTTCGCTCTGGCAGCGGCATCCGCCGCGGCTTGTGCAACCGGCGTCTAATCATCCGGTTATCCGGGCAGCCGAAAATCTTACCCTTGGTGAGACGGCCCGCGTGGATTGCGGCGCAGCCTCTGATCCGGATAGATTTGTAGTGCAGTGATCGAGGGGTGCGATCATGGTTGGAATCTACAAAGCAATTGTATGTTTCCTTGTGGCTTGGCCTGCTGTCGCTCAGTCGCAAGCTTTTGAAAAGATCGTCATAAAACCCGTGCATTCAGCCGATCCGCGCAGCGAGCGCGTCCAAGTAATACCTAACGGCGACCTGAAAGCGAAGGCAGTCTCGGTGATCACGCTCCTAAGTTACGCATACGACGTTCCTGCAAACCCCTCGCCGCGTCTCTTATCTCTTCCAGGCTGGACCATCGACGAGATGTACGACATCGAAATAAACGCACACACGACCATAACCGCATTTTCTGAGGACAGCGAAACACAGAGCCAAACGAAACAAATGATCCGCCGTTTACTCGCGGATCGTTTCAAGCTCGTGATGCGGGTCGAGAATAAACGGATGCCGGTCTATGCTCTTACCGTGTCCAGCAGCGGGCCAAAGCTTCAACAGTCCGCAATCAGCGCAAAAAACTGCATCTTTGATAGCGACCCGGACGGTTGTCATAACTTTGTTGCGGGCTTCGGCCATCCTCTGATCGCAAAAGCCATAAGTATAGACGATCTTGCCCATTACATCGAGAACTGGACAGATTTGCCGGTCGTCAACCGCACACAACTCGGCGGACTTTTCACTGTCGACGCTCAAGGTTGGCTTCCCATTCGGTTGCCCCCTCCTCCCCCAGGAGCCGCTCCGAACCCGGATATGTTCGCAAGCCTACCAACTATCTTCACAGTGTTGGGTACCCTCGGCCTCGAATTGCATCGGCAAGAGGAAACCTTGCCGGTGTACACCGTTGAGCATATTGAACGTCCCGCCGCCGACTAAACGATACCTTACGTGACGCGCGAGACGCACAAGCCTTTTGCTGGGCAAAGGAGCGTCCCGAAACCTACCCTTTCCGGCAGGATTCGTGCGCGCCAAGTATCATCGGAAGCAGAGTTCCTCTGGGAACATGCTATGAAATTGCCGCGTGAGGAAATTCTGTTTGCTGCGTAAACGGCTAATCCAGGAGACGTTGCCCGTGCTCCTGTTCACGGTGATCGGATTTCTGGTGATGGGCTACCACCCCGGTTTTGAAGACGACGGCATTTATCTCACGTCGGCCAAAGCCGCGCTCAACCCCTCGCTCTATCCTCACGATTCGGATTTCTTCCGCTTGCAGATGCAGGCCTCGGCGTTCGATGGCGGCATGGCCCATTTTGTGCGCTGGAGCGGCCTTCCGCTCGCCTGGGCAGAGCTGCTCTGGCAGTTCGTTGCGCTCTTCCTGATCCTTTGGGCGGTGCGCAGAATCGCGTCGCAAATCTTCAAGGAGACGCGGGCGCAATGGGCGGCCGTAGCCATGGTTGCGGCCATGTTTACGTTGCCGGTGGCGGGTACGGCACTGAATATCGCCGACCAGCACCTGCATCCGCGCAACCTGGCCACTGCGCTGATTCTGATTGCTGTCTCCTGGATTATCGACGGCAAGCGCTGGCCGGCCGCGCCGCTGCTGCTGGTGGCTTTTCTTCTGCATCCCATGATGGCGGCGCTGGGCATGTCGTTCTGCGTGTTTCTGACGCTTGCCATGCTGGAGCCGATTCCCTTCCGGCTGCGCGTCATCGAGGGTTCCGTTGCGGCATCAGCCGTGCCGTTGGGCTGGCTGTTCGCTCCGGACTCATCCAGTTGGCGCCTGGCGCTGGCCTCGCGCACCTACTATTCCGTCTACCGCTGGACGTGGTACGAGTGGCTTGGAGCGCTGGCGCCGCTGTTTCTGTTCTGGCTGCTCTGGCGTGTGGCGCAAAAGCATGGAGAAGAACGTCTTGCCCGCTTTGCGCTGGCGGTATTCGCTTATGGCGTGTTTCAACAGGTCATCGCCATGGTGTTGCTGGCGCCGCCTTCGCTGGTGCGGCTCACTCCATTGCAACCCATGCGTTTTTTGCAACTGATCTATCTGTTCATGGCTTTGGTCGCGGGCGGTCTGCTGGGCCGGTTTCTGCTGCGGAAACAAATCTGGCGATGGGCCCTCTATTTACTGGTCATCAATGGCAGCATGTTCCTGGTGCAGCGGGGGCTGATCGACGACGGCGCGCATCTCGAGCTACCCTTCGTGGCCACCGCCAACCCCTGGCTGCAAGCCTTCAATTGGATTCGCGTGAACACGCCACCCGATGCATATTTTGCCCTCGACCCGCGCTACCTGGCCGAGCCAGGCGAAGGCTTTCACAACTTCCGCGCGCTGGCCGAGCGCAGCCAGTTGGCCGATGGAATCAAAGACACCGCAGTGGTGATGCAGGTGCCCAGCCTGGCGCCTGCATGGCATGAGCAGCAGTTGGCCCAGGCTGGCTGGAAAAACTTTGAGCTTGCGGATTTCGAACGCCTGAAGACGCAGTTCGGCGTGGACTGGGCGCTCGTTTCATATCCGCAGACCGCAGGGCTCGACTGCCGCTGGCATAACGATGCGCTGGCGGTATGCCGCGTGCCGTAGTAGAGAAGCTGGATCATTGCCAATTGCCCATCAAGAAAAATGGCGCCCAGAAATACGGATGCCCGTATGGCGCCTTGGAATCGGTGGGAAGACGCGAACCGTTCGAGCGGTCCCCATTCTGCTGTGCGGTATGCCCGAAGCCCCGATTCGATGGTTCCTGGCTTGGTGGACCGGCCCCGTGCAGCAGATCCAGCTGGGCCTGACGAAGCGCTTCCAATTTCGAAATGCCAGGCGATGACTGCCAATTGCGATAGAAGCGCTGCATCAGGAAACTGGTACTGACGTCCGCAACGGGCCACAGGCTCGCTACTACCGCCTTGGCTCCCTGCCGCTGCGCCAGTGTTCCGAAACCCTCAACCTCGGCGCCGTCACCCATGCCGGTATTGCAGGCCGACAGAGTCAGAAGCTGGACTCCGCCAAACAGATTTGCTGACGTCCGGAGTTCCGCCAAACTGAGATGCTGACCGTCTCCGAGCAGCAAATAAGACTGCGTGTCGTTTCCCGGCTGAAAACGAAAGTGACTTGCGATGTGCACGACGGCGTAATGCTTCAACAGCGCCTGGCGCATCGATTGCTGCGTAAACGCGCTGTCCAGTTCCACCTCGCCCTGCAACACGCCCCCATCACCTGGTTTGGCGGCAATGATGCCCGCCAACTCATCTGACACCCACGGCAACGGCGGCGCGCCATCCGACGCTTTGGTTACGCCAAACCCCACGGCAAATCGCTTCGCATCCGGAAGATCCTTAAGGCGCGCGGAGCTGGCAAGGGTCATGACCGACACTCGATAGCGCTCGATTAAGTACTGCTGGCCGTCATAAAGCGCGGAAATGGGCAGATAGCGAAGGGTGCCGTCCAGCGACCACATGAGAGTTTGCGCGTGAGCTTGGCGCAAGTCCTCGGCCATCGGGCCGACGAGGATCTTGTACAACTCGGCGGCGAGCGGCCTTGGGTCAAGCGCGGGATCCATCAGTACCTGGCGAAATTCCGACACCTTGCGATTGAGGTCCGCGGCTGAAATGGGATACTCATAGGCCTTCTGCACGTCGGGTGTGCGCAGAATCGCATCAAACTTGTCGTCTCCGACCACAGTGAAGATCGCGACCGTGCCGGCGGGCAGTTCGCGAAGGTCCTCCATGATGCCTTGCGTCTCGCGCAACTGTTCCACGCGTAAGGCCATGGACGGTTTGGCTGAGAACTGCTGCGCCAGATCGCCGAAGAACGTCTCAAGATGGGCGTTGCCCGCCGCTATGTCTTTTTCCAACTGGTCGAGTCGCAGCTTCTCTTCGTCAGTCAGCGATTTTCTGGCGAGCAGGTCACCCCGCTCGACTCCGATCGCCGTCAGTCTACCGGAGATCTCGCGGTAGTGCATTTCGGCAGCCGCTTCTTCCGGATTCAGATTTGCGGACCCATTTGAGGCAGAAGCTTCGCCAGCGTCCCGGCGCACGTAGTCGAAATACTCCTGTTCCTTGAGCAGCCCCAGCACCTGCTCCGCCTCGGACAGCCGACCTTCGGCAATGAGCAGGTCGGCGAGGTGCCGATAGGTTTTCGTGACACTAGAGACGAAGGCGCTCTGCGTTTGCTGCTCGAGACCCTGGTTGCCTTTGCGAATGTCCTGGTATTGATTTACCGCCTGTTTGCCGAAGAAGACGGCAAGTCCTGGATTGTGTTGGGACTGCCAGTAATTCATGAGATCGTTCAACGCAGCCCCCTCTATCGCGGGACCAGATATTTCCCGACCCGCCTGGAGCGCCTGGAGGAATGACTGAAGCGCCTTCTGCTTCTCGCCATGAGCCGAATAGGCTCTGCCCATCGCTTCAAGCGTCCACCCCTGCATGGCGCGATCTCCGGTTGCAACCAGTAGCGGCATAGCCTGGTTGTAGAACTCCAACGCTTTCTGGTCGTCATGAAGATCGGCATAAACATCGCCGAGCAAGCTCATCGTCATCGCTTCATTGGGGTGATCATCCATTTCATGGAACGATGCAAGCGCCTGATTGCCGTAGTCGAGGGCCTTCTGTTTCTCCCCAAGCTCTGAATGCGCCAGGCCCACGTTGTAATTCTCCAGCGCCACGCCTTGGAGGTTTCCCAACTCGCGATAGATCGAAAGGGCCTGATCAAAGTAGTCCAGCGACTTCTGATCCTCTCCAACCTCCCTCAAAAGGAATCCAATGTTATTGAGGGCTCCCGCCTCGCTGCGCCGGTTTCCCAGTTCACGACACAGATTGAGGGATTGTTTGAAGTTGTCGAGCGCTTTCTGATTCTCCCCGAGTTCGCGGTAAATCAGGCCCATGCCTTGCAAGAGGTCGGCCTCTTGCGAGCGATTGCCCAATTCACGCAATAAAACGAGAGATTGGCCTTCGAAGTCCAGCGCTTTCTCGTTCTCCCCAAGATTGTGGGAAATGGCGCCAATAATGTAGAGTGTGAACGCTTCGCCAGGTCGATCTCCAACTGCGCGCTGAATCGGCAGCGCATTGTTGCAGTACTCCAGCCCCTTTCGCCACTCGCCCATGCCCAGATCGACAACGCCCATCCCGGTGAGTGTCATTGCCTCGCCCGAGCGGTCTGCGGCGGCGCGCCAAAGCGGCAGCGCTTGGTCCATGCTTTGCATCGCTTTTTGGAATTCTCCCAGGGCAGCATCGAGAGCCCCGATTCTATGCAGACACAGCGCTTCTGCGCCGGCGTCAAGCAGAGAATGGAAGAGCCCGGCAGCCCGTTGATAGCCGCTGAGGGCCTGAAGCTTGTTTTCCTTGTCCTGTTTTTGCTCATGATGGACCGCGGCGTACAACTCTGTTTCCGCCTGGAGCCGGGTACGATCATCTTCGGAAGGAGCGCGGAGCGCTTTGAGTTCGATCCGATACGAACCCTTCACTGTGTTTACGGGAGATTCCGCAACTCTGATTTCGTATTCGCCATTCACCGAGGCAACCGCGGACGCAGCCAGGGGTCCGAGTGCGCGATTGACTGGGTTACTGGCGGTGACGAGCAGACCGCCGTCCGGGCCAGCCAGCACGACAACCAATGCGACTCCGCTTCCCTCGACCGCGACATGCAGGAACTGGTCCGCGGAGGCTGTCACTTTGAAGATGTCCGTTTGGCCTGAAACCAATTCCCGGTCGATGGACTGATTCAACTGGAGCACTGCAACGGGCCGCTCAATCGCCTTTCCGCGAGGCGCATTCTGAGGGCTGGCAAGCGGCGGCAGCAGCGCCGACAAAGCGACCACTCCGCATGCGATGGCATGTGCACGCTTCATTCGATGACGTTCCAATCGTTTGAATGGTCCGGAGAATTTCGGGCAGGTTTGGAAAGTACGAGAAGGATAGCACAGCAGCGGTGATGAATTGACACGCAGAACTCAGGAAAAATCTCCCGGAATGGGCCTGCCGTCCGGCAACTTCAGCCCCTCATCAGCGCCTGACGGCGAAGAGGCGGCCGGGATTATCGCTCACGATCACGCCATCGCGGTGGCCGCCAAGATCGAGCATCAGTTGCTTGAGCGCGCCATCGTGCAAAACGTTATCGCGGACAACGCAGTTCTCGAGTCCGCCGTAGACAATTCCGTACGAGGGGCTGTAAATGCCCGTGCCTCCGTCGTCGCGGCCGGACTGAATGCAGTTGCCGATGCAGGTCACTCCCTCCGCGCCATCCATCAGGATCTGCGACGATTCGTGGCTATCGGCAGAGGCCAGCTTGCCGCTGCGCTTGATGAAGTTGCCGGTGATGGTGATCTGCACGCAGCCCCTGCCGCCCTTGCGCAACGCAATGCCGACGGTTCCTGCGCGATCGAAGAAGTTGCCTGTGATCTGGTAGCCGTCGCCGCCGGTGATGAGCATGTTCTCTTCGCCATTCCACTCGATGCGGTTGGCGGTAAAGGTGACGGACGCATTTTCACGCCGCGCCGCAAAGCCCGCACGCAGATTACCGGAAAACCAGTTGTCGATGAGGAATCCATCCCAGCCGCGCAGGTTCAGGCCGTCTCCCTTGTTGTAGCCAAACATGCAGTGGCGCACGCTGAAGGCCCACACGCAGGCTAGATTTGCGCCATGGCCGCTGAAGTGGTTCACCTGGCAGCGCTCGATGCGAAAACCGTCCTCGTGCTTGCCCCAGACGGTGCGGTCAAGGGAGATACCATGCACATTGGTTCCCAATCCGCGCCCATCGAGCGCCAGGCCCTCAATCGACGCGCCGCGGGCATCGGTGAGATTGAGCAGGCAGGGGGAATCTCCACTCTTGAGTCGCAGAACGCTGCCGCCGGGGAAGCTGTAATTCCATGCGGCAACGCCGACGATCGCCGTATCCGCGCGCACGTGCAGTTCACCGCTGAGATATACGCCTGGCGGGATGAACACGCCGCCGCTGGTTTCGGCTGCAGCATCGAATGCGCGCTGCAGGGCCGCTGTGTCGTCTGTCTTTCCGTCGCCGATCGCACCGAATTTCCGGGCATTGAGCAGCTCGTCGTCGGCCGGCGCTCCAGCCGCAGCCTTCGCGGCGCCTCCGAGCAGGACAGAAGCCCCGCCGATCATGGCGCTGCGAGCGAGTTCGCGGCGATTAAAGAAGGACTTGTCGGTTGCGGACATGGATTATCTCCTGTTGGACTGCTCGGATCATTTTCGAGGTCTCCCACCCCAGGCGCAAAAAACGAGAACGCGTTGCCCCGACCCAGAGGGTACCCCGGTTCCCAGATGGGGCACCCAGCAAGGATAGTCACTCAGACCTGAAGGCGACTGCCAAAGGCCATTGTATTCGCGACCCCGGCTATACTTGATAGATTCAATACAACCCTTTGTTCCGGCGCGGAGGCCGGTCCATGCTCAATCTCTCGCAGCGGCTGATTCTCGGTTGTGTGGTGCTGGCCGGCCTGACGTTGGGGCTGCTGCTCTTCGCACACCGCGCTCTTCATGCGACGGGACAACTGCATCAGGCGTGGGTCTTTGTGGTTGCAGCGATTGTGGTTGCAATGGGGACGGCGTTTTTTGTGTTGCGCCCCATTCAGCAGTTGGCACGCGATGCGCACAAGATTGCTCAGGGCAACCTGGAACACCGCACCGCCTGGAACAGCCGCGACGACTTTGGCGTGATTGCCGCGGAGCTGAACCGGCTGGCGGTGCGGCTGCGCGATCTGCACGACTCCGAAGCCGGGCGCAGGCAGATGGAGTTTCAGCTATCCGACGCAGTGTTGCAATCGATCTTCGAGCCCATCATTGTTACCGATGGCAAGGGGCACATCCTCAAGGTGAACCAGGCCGCGTCTGAGCTCCTGGGCGAAGCTGCATCTGACCGCCTGGCGCTGGCCAATACTCCCGGAGGCGACAAGATTCTGAGCGCGATTCGCGACGCTGTTGCGCTGCAAAAAGCTGTGGCTACCGAGGATGAGGCGTCGATGCTGCCCATGCGCATCGGCAAAAAGGAACGCAGCTATCGGCTGCGCACCACGCCCATGCGCGATTCGGAAGGGCGCCTTCTCGGCACGGTAACCACGCTCGAAGACGTGACCAGCCTGCAGGATACTGACCGCTTCAAGACGCGATTCCTGAACGTTGCCAGCCGCAAGCTGCGCGATCCGCTGCTGCAGTTGCGGCGCGGGCTCTATGCGCTGAGCCAGGGCTTTGCCGGCGAGCTCCAGCCTCTGCAGACGGAGCTGGTAGCGTCCGCGAGCAAGGAATCGGAAAAGCTGGATGAACTGATGGCCGATCTGATCGAAGTGGCGGAGCTCGACACCGGCAAACGCGATCTTAAGCTGGAACGAATTCGCCCACTTGAGGCTCTGAACAACACCCGTGATCGCTATTGCGACGAGGCTTCGCGCAAGTGCATCCGCGTGGAAGTGCGCGCCTATGCCGATCTGGCGGTGGTACATGCCGATCGCCGCGCGCTGCGCTCGATTCTGGACAATCTGCTGGCCAACGCGCTGCGTTATACGCCCGATGAGGGCGAGGTTCTGCTCGCCGCCGAGGAGGTAAAGAATTTTGTGCAATTCACGGTGCGCGACACTGGGCGCGGCATTGAAGCGGAGCGGCTCAGCACCATTTTCGATCGCTTCAATCCCATGTCGGATAGCGGCTCGGGGCTGGGCCTGGCGCTGGTGCGGCGGCTGGTGGAGTCGTTGGGCGGACAGATCGCCGTCGAGAGCCGGTTGGGACATGGAACCACTTTTCGCTTCACACTTCCCGTGGCGGCAGTTGAAGTCTCACATCATCCTGTCGAGGTGGGCTGATGGCTGAGATCGTCCTCGAGAAACAGCAGGAACCGGCCAGGCTGCGCATCTACATTGGCGCCGCGCCCGGCGTGGGCAAGACCTACCACATGCTCAACGACGCCCACCTGATGAAGGAACAGCAGAATGTGGACGTGGTGATCGGGTTGGTGGAGACACACGGGCGCGAGGAGACACAGGCTCGCATCCGCGACCTCGAGATTGTTCCGCAGCGCGTGATTCCCTACCGCGGCGTCGAGCTCAAAGAGATGGATGTAGATGCGATTCTGGCGCGGCATCCCAACACCGTGGTAGTGGATGAGCTGGCTCACACCAATGTGCCGGGCAGCAAGAACCGCAAGCGCTATGAAGACGTCTTGGAACTGCTGGACGCGGGCATCAACGTCATGACCGCGGTAAACATTCAGCACCTTGAGACGCTGAACGACGCCGTCAACCGCTCCGCCAACACCGTGATCCGCGAGACCGTGCCGGACAGTTTCTTGAAGCGCGCCGACGAGGTGGTGAACGTGGACTTGACGGTGGATGAGCTGCGCACGCGGCTGCGCGCCGGCAAAATCTACGCGCCGGAAAAGGTGGAGCAGTCGCTGGCCAACTTCTTCCGCAAGGGCAATCTCAACATGCTGCGCGAGCTGGCGCTGCGCACCACCGCCGAGCAGGTGGGCAACCGCGCTGCCGAGTATCGCCGCACGCAAGGCCTGGAGCAGGCGCCGATTCCGGAAAAGGTGATGGTGTGCCTGAGCACGCGGCCCGGCACCGAGCGACTGCTGCGCGTAGGCGCGCGAATCGCAGGGCGCCTGGCAAGCAACTGGTACGCCGTGCACGTAACTAAGCCCGACGACGACAAGGGCCACGGCGATCCCGAGGCCCATCATCGCCTGGAGGAGTACGAGCGCATGGCCCGCGACCTGGGCGCGCAGGTGGTGCCGCTGGTCGACCGCAATGTTTCCGACGCGCTGATCCGCTTTGCGCAGCAGGAGAACATCTCGCATGTGGTGTTCGGACAGCCAGTGCGGTCGCGCTGGGATATTCTGCTGCGTGGCTCGGTGCTCAATCGGTTTCTATCTGAAGTGCGCGACGTGACCGTGCAGGTGGTGCCGATGCAGAAGCCTCAGCGCAAGGGCTGACGGCGCGGGTGGAGCTCATGCGCTAATTCGTCAGCGTTATTTCGACGCCCATGTAGTTTTCCTCGATCTGCAAGTCGCTGAAACTGGCTTCCCAAATCATCTGTTCGAATTCTTCGCGGGTGTAGGCGCTCTTGATCAGCATGGTCCTGAAAGCCAGCTTGGTCATAATTCGGTTGAACCACGAAAGCCCCATCTGGTCGATGCCCTGGCTGATTTCCTGCGCTGAAGCATTGCGCTTGAGATCGATGATGAGCGCACGTCCGCCGGGCTTGAGCACGCGGGATATCTCATGGAGCGCTTCAACAGGATGCGCAAAGTTCTTGAAGGCGGCGCGGCACAACAGGAAATCGAAGCTGTTCTTGGGGAACGGCATATTCGACGCAGAGCCTTGCTTGAAGTCTGCTCTCACGCCGGCGTCGGCGGCCTTCTTCTCGGCGATCCTGACCATGGTATGGCTGATGTCGAGGCCGGCGATCTTATAGGAGCCGCGCTTCGCGAGCTCGATGCAGAAGTAGCCCGGCCCCGGCGCGACTTCAAGTACTTCACTGCCCGGCGGGAGCTGACTGGAGATTCGCGCTGCAAGATCGATGTATTCCTTCATCATCTCGCCGGTGTTTACCGCGTACCATTTCGCGGCCAGCCCTTCGATGCCCCGGTCGGCGTGGGGCTTGCGCATAACAAAAGTTGTCATTGTGTCCTCCGTTTCTTTCGGTTGAGGTAGGTTATTTGTCTTTGCGGGCGCAGGGATTCCGTGTGCGGCGTTGGATCCCCGCAGAGGCTGAAGCGCATCGCGTTATTTGCCGGTCTGTGGCATGACTGAAGCCATGCCTTTAAGAGCATTTTGGGATTTGGCGGCCCACCCTTGGCACAACAACAAGAACGTGCGACCCAGAGCGTGCCCCGATGGGGCAACCCATCATCCGCACTTATTCGCAGAAGACGCGCACCTTGGTGGTGCCTTCATCGGTGGTGTTCACGTCTACGGTCAGGTCTTCGAGGTGGTCGATCAGCTCTTCGAGATTCTCCGGCTTAATCTGCGACAAAGTCAGCGGCACGCCGTGCCGGCTGAGGGCTTCATCAAATTGTTTATGCGCCTGGGCAGGAATCAGGCTGGCAAGCCGCACACCTGCCCGCAGCAACTGCATCGGCACGCGCACGTTCACCGACGTAGGTCCTTTCAGGCCGGTCATCTCCTGCGGAGCCTCGACAAGCACCCGCAGATATTTGGCGCGGGTTTTCACAGTTGCCCCGCCAACGGCCCCGGTGTGTTCGCCCGCAGGCGCGGCGGCCGCTGATTCAACGGCGGTGAGTAGCCGCTCAGCTTCGTCGGCAGTAATCTTTCCCGCGGCCAGCATTTCCAGAATTTGACGGCGATTCTCGTTCATCGGATTCCTCCCATCAGTTGCAGCGCCAGCGCATGATGCTGCGTGAGCGTCGGCAATAACGCGTGTGCAACGTGCGCCAGCTGCGGCAGCAAGTGGCGCGGATCAAGCTGCGTGAGCACAGTGATCATCAAAAGCGCGACGACGATCCAAAGCCCCTCGCGCCCCGTGTTTCCGGCGAGCAGCAGGCGCTCGGCCTCGGCCGGCGTGATGCGGCCCAGCGCTACCAGGCCAAGAATAATGCGGCGATGTTTGCGCAAGGCAGCCTCCTAAAGAATCCGGACAAATACGTGGTTGCCGTCCGCGGTCACGCGGACATCGGTTCCGCGCAGGCCGGCGAGCATGTTCCAGAACATCGCGATCAGCCGCCAGATGCTGGTTTGCGCGGCGATGGCGACGGCCACAAGAATTAGAAAAATCAGCGGCGAGAGCAGGATGACCGGAATCCACAGCAGGAAGAGCGGAATCCAGAGATTCGGCATGTGCCACTCGGGGGTTTGAACGCGAACGACAGCGAAGTTGGGAATCATTTCAGAGCCTCCAGGATGCGGATTGCCTCATCGGCGGTGATTTCGCCGTTCTTGAGGCGGGCCAGAGTGTCGGCGCGCGAAGGCGACGGGTCGGTTTCAACGAACTGAAGCTGGCCGGAGATGCGGTTAAGGCGCGCCTTGATGGTGGGGTAGCTGACGCCAAAGGTCTGCTCCATCTCCTTGATGGAGCCGTGCGAGCGGAGAAACGCGACGATGAAAACCTGGTCCTCCAGGGTGAGCCGAGCCAGCTCGGGGAGCGTGAACTCGCCCTCGACAGCAATTCCCTTCTCCGGCATGCGAACCCGCTCGATAACCAGAGGGCTGCCCTGCGCGATGCGCAGTAGTTCTTGCCAGTCGGAGGCGGGTTTTGGGGTCGAATCCATGGTTCGCCGTTCTCGTTTCTCAACTACGAGAATGACAATAATAAATTTTATTGATAATTGCAAGATATATTTGTGAATTATTTAATTAACAGCCATTCCAGTCTTGGATTTCGCTACCAGTTCGAATCGTCGGAGCTGTCGGAAACGCTTGAGTTGTCACCTTCGTCGGGCGCGTGGGCAATGCGCGTCAGTTCGCCCCGGTCAAGCCAGAGGAGCCAGCAGTCCCCGCAGGAGTCGATGATGACGTTGCCGGGTCCGGCGTAGGGGTGGGTATCCATGCGGCGGTGGCACTTGGGGCATTGAACGGTGCGCTTCAGCTCGCTCGGGTCGGGAGGGGTCTGCACGGCTGGCTGCCGGTTTGCGGCTTGCGACGCATCGATGAGGGATTGCAGCTCATTCATCGGTATCAGTAGGCCGCGACACTGGTTGCAGAACAGAACCGGAATTTTGGCGATCGCACCCTGGAACAGTGGGACGCTGCAGACTGGGCAGTCCTGGTCTGAACTGCCTGCGTCGGCGGAAACCACCACGCCATCGTCTTCCTCACCGGGATAGAAGACGGCGTGGCAGT
>Ga0210388_10002587_pt1 | contig 14066 bp, 11 predicted proteins | sample IncBWC19OmetaG_FD_155485 | JGI IMG/M metagenome (GOLD analysis project Ga0210388, IMG submission 155485) | Forest soil microbial communities from Barre Woods Harvard Forest LTER site, Petersham, Massachusetts, United States - Inc-BW-C-19-O ...
CGAAGAAGAAGTGGGTGAGATTTCCGAACTCGCCGAGGGTCTCGACACGCGTCTGCACGAGCGATGCGATCTGGCGAAGATAGTCGTCACCGAGGACCGTGGAACGCAGCGCCGCGTAGAAGTCCTCGGGCGTGAGCGCGCGAAGATACTCGCCGTTGAGCCACTTCAGCTTCGTGAGGTCAAAGACAGGACCGCCGAGGCGAATGTTTTTGAGGTCGAAGCGTTCGACCATCTCAGCGAGAGTGAATTTTTCGGCGACTGGCCCTGTGCCTTCTGGCATGCCGCCGCCCATCAGGCCGAGGAAGTTGATCATGGCCTCGGGGAGGAAGCCGGCCTGTCGGTAGTAGATGAGCGAGACGGGGTTCTTGCGCTTCGAGATTTTGGACTTGTCGAGATTGCGCAGTAGTGGCATGTGCCAGAAGCGCGGCTGCTCCCACCCGAACGCGCGGTAGAGCAGAACGTGCTTCGGCGTGGACGAGATCCACTCTTCGGCGCGGATCACGTCGGTGATCTGCATGAGGTGATCGTCGACGACGTTCGCAAGGTGATAAGTGGGGAAGCCGTCAGACTTCATCAGTACCTGGTCGTCGACATTGTTGTGCTCGAATGTGATGTCGCCGCGCAGCTCGTCGCGAAAGGTCGTCGAGGTAGTTGCGTCACCCGCGTGCGGAGGGACGGCCATGCGGACGACGAAGGGCTTGCCCGCAGCGAGGTTGGCTGCGGCCGTCTCCGGAGTCAGGTGGCGACAGGTTCCCGGGTAGCGCGGCGGAAGCTTCGCGGCCATCTGCTGTTTGCGTGCGGTTTCGAGCTCTTCGGCGGTGCAGAAGCAGCGATAAGCGGTGCCATTGGCGAGCAGAATGTCGCAGTGTTCGCGGTAGATTTCGCTGCGCTCCGACTGGCGATAGGGTCCATACGGGCCGCCGACGTCTGGGCCTTCGTCCCACGTAAGGCCGAGCCATCGGAGTGAGTTGAAGATCTCCTGCTCCGATGTAGCGACGAACCGGGCACGGTCCGTGTCTTCAATGCGCAGCACGAATTTACCGCTACGCTGACGGGCATAGATGTAGTTAATCAGGCCGATGTAGGCGGTGCCAACGTGGGGGTCGCCGGTTGGGCTTGGAGCGATGCGGACACGTACCGGGGCTTCGGAGATTTTCAAACTATTCGTCATAAAAGGCCAAACTTCGATGCTAGCAGAGCGCTACCGTGCGACGGGGAGACCAGCTACACCGGAGCCAACCGCGCAGATCGAACGGCGCCCGCCAACTCCCGCAGCGCATCTTTGGTTTCGTCCCATCCGATGCAGGCGTCGGTAATGCTTTGTCCGTAGACGAGCTCTTTGCCGGGAACCAACTTCTGCGCTCCCGGGACAAGGTTGCTCTCGAGCATTACGCCGATGATGCGTTTGTCGCCGCCGGTAACTTGTGCGGCAACGTTATGGCAGACTGCCGACTGCCGGGTATGGTCTTTGTTGCTGTTGGCGTGACTGCAATCGATCATCACCTGTGGTCGGATGCCCGCCTTCTCCATCTGCTCACAGGTCGATTGGACGGAGGCCGCATCGTAGTTCACTGTCTCGCGACCGCCGCGCAGGATGATGTGACAGTCGCGATTGCCTTTTGTAACGAAGATCGCAGTCTGGCCGTGCTTGGTATGACCGAGAAAGTTGTGCGACTGACCGGCGGAGAGGATTGCCTCAATGGCAATCTGCACATTGCCCGAGGTCCCGTTCTTAAAGCCCACAGGGCATGAGAGCCCAGACACCAGCTCACGGTGTACCTGGCTCTCGGTCGTACGTGCGCCGATTGCGCCCCAACTGACGAGGCTCGAAACATATTGCGGAGAGATCATGTCAAGAAACTCTGTGCCTGCGGGCACGCCCATCTCGGCAAGGTCGAGCAGCAGATGCCGCGCCTTGCGCAGGCCGTCGTTGATCTGGAAGGACTCGTTGAGGTATGGATCGTTGATGAGTCCCTTCCAGCCAAGCGTCGTACGCGGCTTTTCGAAGTAAACCCGCATGACCAGGCACAGCTCTTGCGAAAACTCCGCTACTGCGTCCTTGAGCAACTCCGCGTACTCGCGTGCCGCGTCCGTATCGTGAATGGAGCAGGGACCGACGACGACGAGCAGGCGATTGTCCTTGCCGTTCAGAATGTCGATGATCTCATTGCGGGCCTTGAAGACCGTCGCGGAGGCCTTCTCCGTGATGGGTAGCTCCTCTTCAAGAAAAGCTGGCGGGAGGACGACTTTGGTCCAAGTTATGCGAAGGTCATCAGTGGGATAGAGCATAGGTCTCATTTATTAACGGAATCAGAAGATGCAGTGGCATCGTGCGCGAAGCTGCTCGGCCGCTCCACATCTTTTATCTTATAACCTGCAGGCGCGAGACCATCGAACCAGCAGGACCGGGAGATTGGCGTCGCCTAAGCGCGTGCGGTGACGGCGATTCTTCGCAACTCTGGCAGCAGCATACCCAATGGGGCCGCCGCAGCGTCAGGCTGGCCCAAAGCGAAGTATGCCTTGCGGTACAGAGCGTACAACTCGTTATAAATCGTGACCGATTTTGTTCGTGGCGCATAACTGCGGTAGGGAAGACAGATGGCCTTCTGCGCCTCTTCGATTGAGCTGAAGGCGCCTGCGGCAAGCAGCGCGAAGATGCCCGAACCCAGGCTAGTCGGCGTCCCGTCCGGCACGAGAACCGGTTTGTCGAGCACGTCAGCATATATCTGATTAAGCACAGCATTGTTCTGCGGAATGCCGCCGGCGTTGATCACGCGATCGACAGGTACGCCGTGCTCCGCCATGCGTTCAAGGATTATCCGCGTGTGGAACGCAGTGCCTTCAATCGCTGCGAATAGCTCGTCCTGCGCGGTGTGCAACAGGTTCCAGCCAAAGGTGACGCCGCCCAGCTCCGGATTGACCAGCACCGTCCGGTCGCCGTTGTCCCAACTCAATCTCAGTAGGCCCGTCTGCCCCGGGCGATACTCGTCCAGCCCCTTCGCAAGTTCGCGCACGTTCGTTCCGGCGCGGCGCGCAATCGCCTCGAAGATATCTCCCGTCGCCGACAGCCCGGCCTCAATGCCCGTGTACGCCGGATGCACGCTGCCCGGAACAACACCGCAGACGCCCAGCACCAACTCCGTCTTCTTCGCCATCGCGATGATGCAAGTCGAGGTGCCGACGACGTTGACCACATCGCCTTCGCGGCAACCCGCGCCAATCGCGTCCCAATGCGCGTCGAATGCGCCCACCGGAATCGGTATGCCGGGCTTTAACTTCATCTCGGCCGCCCACTTTTCGGAGAGTGTGCCGGCGATAGAGTCGGAGGTCAGATACTCGCCGCCGATCTTCTCGCGTATTCCATCAAACAGCGGATCGACCTTCGACAGAAACGACTGCGGAGGCAGCCCTTCCCATTTCGGGTTCCACATCCACTTGTGCCCCATTGCGCAGATGCTCCGCTTCACCTTCGAAGGGTCGGTAATGCCCGAGAGCGTCGCGGCGACCATGTCGCAGTGCTCCAGGGCCGTAGCAAAGCGTTGCCGTTTCTCCGGATTGTGTCGCAGCCAGTGCAGCAGCTTGGCGAAGCCCCACTCGTGCGAATAGACATCGCCGCACCAGTGGATCGCCTCGAGGTCTTCGGCCAGCGCGAGTTCTGTGATCTGCCGGGCCTCTTCGTGCGCACGATGGTCGCACCACAGGTAGTAGTCGTCGAGAGGCTGCATCGCCGCGTCGACAGGGACCACGCTGGATCCCGTCGTGTCCAGCGCTATGGCAGCGATGTCTTTTCCATCAACGTGGTTCTCCTCAAGCACAAGACGCATCGCACACACCAGCGCCTGCATCTGGTCGTCATGCGACTGCGTGGCATAGTCAGGATCGTCGCGTTTACGTGCTAGAGGGTATTCGGCCGAGGCCGTGCCGAGACGTCCGCGAGCGCTGTCGAGCAGGGTCACCCGTACGCTCAGTGTTCCAAAATCAACGCCTGCAACGATTGCCACTATTCTCGGCCTTTCTGAAGCTGCGAAGCCATCATCTCATTTTCAGGGCTGTTAAGAAATCGTTTACGAGCCACCATTCACTGGTCCGCGTCGATGCTCCACACCGACTAGAATAAAAACAGTAGTTCGGACAACAAAGCCGTCGATTGCCCGTGCAATCTGCAAAAGGAAAGGTGCCACCAAGTGAAGGCATTAATAAAAAGCCGCGAAGAACGCGGCCTATGGCTCGAGGACGTCCCCGAGCCCGAGATGGGCATCAACGATGTAAAAATCCGCGTTCTCGCTACCGGTATCTGCGGCACCGACCTCCACATCTACGAGTGGGACGCCTGGGCCCGCTCCACCATCAAGAAAGACCTCACCATCGGCCATGAGTTCGTCGGGGAGGTCGTCGCCACGGGCTCCAACGTCACCGACATCTCCATTGGCCAGCTTGTCAGCGGCGAAGGCCACGTGGTCTGCGGACGTTGCCGCAACTGCCTCGCCGGTCGCCGCCACCTTTGCGCCCATACCCTCGGCGTCGGCGTCAACCGCAATGGCGCCTTTGCACAATACGTCGTTCTGCCGATGTCGAACATCTGGGTCCACAGCCCTGGCGTACCGCATGAGATCGCTGCGATCTTCGATCCGCTTGGCAACGCCGTCCACACTGCGCTGGCGTTTCCAGTGCTCGGCGAAGACGTACTCGTCACCGGAGCGGGTCCCATCGGCATCATGGCCGCGGCCGTAGCCCGCCACGCCGGTGCCCGCTACGTCGTCATCTCCGACCCCAACGAATACCGCCGCAAGCTGGCCGAGAAGGTCGGCGTTACCCTTGCCGTCGATCCTCGAGCAACGCCGCTCAAGGAAATCCAGCAGCAACTCCATATGCAGGAGGGCTTCGACGTCGGCCTCGAGATGTCCGGCAACCCTGCGGCCTTCCGTGACATGCTGTCCAACATGAGCCACGGCGCGAAGATCGCCATGCTCGGCATCCCGTCCGAAGACATCTCCATCAACTGGAACCAGGTGGTCTTCAACCAGCTGACGATCCGCGGCATCTACGGCCGGGAGATGTACGAGACCTGGTACAAGATGACCGTCATGCTTCAAAGCGGCCTCGACATCTCCGGCGTCATCACCCATCGGATGAACTGGCGGGACTATGAAGAGGGCTTTGCTGCCATGCGTTCGGGCAACTCCGGTAAGGTCATCCTCGACTGGCGCGATGTGGCCTAAGCCCGATCGATCGAAACCCGCTGCGATTGCTGCATCACAAAAACGGCGCTTTACCTCTTCATCCGCACACCGTCTCCCGCCTGCAGCAACTGTGGGCGCCACTGGAGCCGCGAAACAGTTGGCATTGTCGCACTAGTCGTCGCTTACAATTCTCCTGATTCAGGAGAGCAGGTGCGATGAACATTCAGGAGCATTCCGGCTTTTACGTTGCCGGCGTAACGGCCCGTACCAACAATGCCAAAGAGATGTCCGGCAACGGCAAGATCGGCGACGTCTGGGAGACTTTTCTACAACCAAGTCTGGTCGTAAAGATACCTCACAGGATCGGCGTCGATCTTGTGGCCGTCTACACCGACTACGAAAACGATCAGACTGGCCACTACACCTATCTTCTTGGACTCCCCGTCTCATCCACGGAGGCCCAGCCTGAAAACCTTACCGTCAAACATATTCCGGCGGGCCGCTACGCTGTATTCTCCTCCGGCCGCGGCCCGGTAGCGCAGGTAGTCCAGGAGGTTTGGCAACGCATCTGGTCTATGTCCCCTGAAGAGCTAGGCGGCACACGAGCATTTCGAACTGACTACGAGATCTACGACCAGCGTTCCACCGATCCGGAGAACGCCCAGGTCGACGTCTACGTGGGGCTTCGCTGATCAGAAGGTTCCAGCCACCGTATACTTTACCCGTCGCTTTGTCAGGAGACATCATGCAGAACCGCATTCTTGGCACCACCATGCCTGTCCTCGAGTTCGCCCTCGGCCCCAACGACGCCGTCATCTCCGAGGCCGGCGAACTTTCCTGGATGTCCGCCTCCGTCCAGATGACCACCCACACCCAGCACGCCGGCGGTGGCGGCTTCTTTGGGGCGATCAAGCGCGTGGCCGGCGGCGGGTCCCTCTTCATGACCGAATACCGCGCCATCGGCGCACCCGGCGAGGTCGCCTTTGCCACTCGCGTCCCCGGTCACATCGTCCCGGTCGAAGTAGGCCCGGGCCACGAGTACTTCGTCCATCGCCACGGCTTCCTCTGCGCCACGGCTGCCATCGAACTCGGCGTAGGCTTTCAGCAGTCTCTCGGCGCAGGCATCTTCGGTGGCGACGGTTTCCTCCTGCAGAAAATCAGCGGCCAGGGCATCGCATGGCTCGAGCTATCAGGCGAACTCGTTATCAAGGACCTTGCTCCCGGCGAACTCCTTCGCGTCCACCCCGGCCATGTCGGTGCTTTCCAGTCCACCATTGCCTTCCAGATCCAGCGCGTCCCCGGCATCAAAAACATGATCTTCGGCGGCGACGGCGTCTTTCTCGCCGCGCTCACCGGGCCCGGCCGCGTCTGGTTGCAGACCCTTCCCATCTCACGCCTCGCGCATCAGATTCAGGAGTATCTCCCCAAGGAACGCGCGCAACAGGCGGTCGAAGGTGGCGTAGTCGGAGGCATCGTCGGCTCCATCCTCAAAGGCATGTGACGTTGGCCGTTGTTAAGAGAGCGCCAAAACCAGCACAGCCTACTCCGCGCGCAGCGCCTCCACGGGATTCACCGAAGCAGCCCTGCGCGCCGGGAAATAACTCGCCAACAACGCAGACGCACCCAGCAATAGCGCGACAGCGGCCAGGGTCGGCACGTCCCACGAATGGATCCCGAACAATAGCTTTCTCATCAGGGTCGCCACAGCGATCGAGCAAAGCAGTCCCGCAACAATCCCAACGCCAGTAAGCCAACCAGCCTCCGTCAAGACCATGCGATACACCGAGCTCTGCGGCGCGCCCAGCGCCATCCGTACGCCGATCTCGCGCGTCCTCTGGCTCACCGAATACGCAATCACCCCATAGAGTCCCACCACACCAAGCAAGAGAGCCAGTGCCGCGAAACCTCCAACCAGCCACGCTGAAGACCGATGCAGATACGCCGTCTGAGAATCGTTGATCCGCTGCGGTAAAGTGATCTCGTCGATCGCTCCGATACCGGGATCAATCCCATGAATGGCCGCGACCAATGCAGGGAGCACCAGCTTCTCCTCCTGAGATGTTCTCACGACAAGCGAAACATAAGTGTCCGTGTTCTGGTTGGCCGGATCATATTCAGCGGGCCATATCTCCGAATCCAGCGAACCCTCCTTCACATCATCCACTACGCCGACAATCTCCCTCAGCGACTTCGGTGTAAGCTCCGTGTCGCCAAACTTCTTCCCAATAGGGTCTTCCCCCGGAAAGTACAGCCTTGCCAGCGCTTTGTTAATGATCGTCACTTGCGGCTTCGACGCGTCCTCGTCATCTGTAAAAAACCGGCCCTTCACCAGCTTCGCCTGCAATGTCTTGAAGTAGTCCGAGCTCACCTCGCGTTGATTTACTTCATTGTGCTCTCCGTTGTACGGCTTCCCGACAAATCGGATCCAATTCGTATTGCCATTGCCGCTCACTGGCAGCGTCGTGGTGAGCGCTGCAGACTTCACTCCGGGCAGACTCGAGACACGGGCCAAAATCTGCCTGTAGACCGCGACCGCCTGTGGGTCCTTGCCATACGTAGTCTCCGGCAACACGATCTGCACCGTCGCCAGATGGTCCGGCTGGAAACCGAGCTCCACATGCAGCAGCTTGTAGAAGCTCTTGCCGAGCAAACCCGCGCCCACAAGCAGCACCACTGCGACCGCCAGCTCCAGCACCACCAGGTTCGCTCCAAATCGCCGCCAGAATGTCCCAGCTGAGTTCCGGCCTCCATCGGTCAAACCATCTCGCAACTGGGCCAACGGCAGCCGCATTACGGGAGCCAATGCGAAGAGGGCCGCCGCCAGCAGCGAAATCACGCACGCAAATGCCACCACATGCACGTTCAGTCCGATTCCGCCCAGATACGGCATATTCGACAGCATGTCCTTCGAGATCAGCCGCATCAGCACCTGCATCGCGCCATACGCACACAGCAGCCCCAGCGACCCTCCGGCGATCACAAGCAACAATGCTTCCGTGATGAACTGGCGCACAAGCCGCGCCGGTGACGCTCCCAGCGCACCCCGCACCGCAATCTCTCTCTTCCTCGCCTCCGATCGAACCAGTAGCAGGCTCGACACATTCACACACGCAATTACCAGCAACAGCGCCGCTCCGCCCAGTAGCACCAGAAGGATCGGGCGGACCTCACCAACGATCTCCTCCGACAGCGGCATTACGCTCGCGCTTTGATCGCGGTTCGAGCCCGGATACTGCACCTCAAGCTGCTTCGCAATCGAAGTCATATCTGCCAGCGCCATCTGCACTGTGACACCGTCCTTCAAGCGGGCCACACCGTAAAGATTGTGGCAACTCCGCCTCTTTTCGCAGCTGTTAAGCGTGTGCAGCGTGGCCCAGAACTCAGCCTTGCCTCGTGGAGCAAACTGAAAACTCGCAGGGAGCACTCCAACGATCGTGTTGGGCGTGCCATCGAGCTTCACCGTCTGCCCGATAATGTCCTTTCTTCCTCCGAACCGCGCCTGCCAGGTCTCATACGTCACCATCACCGTATCGGCCGCACCTGGCAGGTCCTCGCCGTCGTAAAAGTCGCGGCCCAGAATCGGCGTTACTCCCAGCACGCGAAAGAACCCGGCACTCACCCGCGCGCCCGGCACTGGCTCTACACCCGACGGGGTATTCATAAGGTAGCCCGCCCCTGTGTACGCCTCCATCGCAGTGAAGACCTTGTTCATCTTCTTCCAGTCGAGATAGTCCTGATACGACAGGTTGGAGCGGGGAAACATCTTCGCGCGCTCATTCACATCGATCAGCCGCGTCGGGTCCTTATAGGGCAACGGCCTGATCAGTGCCGCATCGACAAACGCAAAGATAGCCACGCTTGCGCCAATTCCCAGCGCCAGCATAAGGACCGCCGTCAACGTGAACCCAGGACTTCTCCGCAACTGACGAAGCGCGAAATGCAGGTCCTGCCACACGGTCTCGAACCGAAACCCCATCACCTCGTAGCTCTGTTCCTTCAATCTCGTCGGGTTCCCGAACTCGCGTGCCGCCGCACGATGGGCCGCCTCCGGAGCCACCCCCGCCTCGCGCAACTCCTTCTCCTTTTGCTCGCGATGGAACGACATCTCCTCCTCCAACTCGCTGTTGAACCGTTCGCGATGAAGCAGCGTCCCTGCTTTTTTGAAGAAGCGATCGATCGAATCCATGGCACTCTCCTAGGCGTCCTGCATCACACGGCCGATGGCCGCGATCATTGTTTCGAACTGCGACTGCTCTACACCTAACTGTCTTCGTCCCGCAGCTGTCAGCGTGTAGTACCGTGCCCGCCGGTTGGTCTCCGTCGACCTCCACTCCGCCTTCACCCAGCTCTGCAACAGCAGCCGCTGCAGCGCCGGATAAAGCGAGCCTTCCTCAACAGTCAACACCTCGTCCGATGCGCGCTTGATCGACAGCGCGATCCCATAGCCATGCTGGGGGCCGCGCGTCAACGTCTTCAAAATCATCATGTCCAGCGTTCCAGGCATCAGGTCAGATTTCTTTGTCATGTTCTATCCATAGGTCATCTATGGATAGAACGTCAATAGGCATAATAAAGTTCCGTAGAAGTTCTCGTAGGCGCCTGCGCGCGATCACCCACCGACGGTCCCGTCCTATATCCTAGAAACGAATGCCCCCGTTCCTGCATCTTGCCCACGTCAACGTGGCCCGTGGCGACAACGTCGTCCTCCACGACATCAACCTCACCGTCAACACCGGCGAGCACATTGCCATCCTCGGCCCCAACGGCTGCGGCAAATCCACTCTCATCAAGACCATCACCTGCGAGTGCTACCCGATCGTGAAGCCGGAGACGCAGGTCAGCATCTTCGGCCGCGAACGCTGGGACCTTACGGAACTCAAGAAACACCTTGGAGTCGTCTCCTCCGAACTCCCGGGCAGACCGACCCTCACCACCACCGGTCGCGACGCCGTCCTGACTGGCTTTTTTTCAAGCAGCACCCTCTGGCCCAACCTCACCGTCACCGAAGCGATGCGGACCCGCGCCGACGAGGTCCTGGCGCAGGTCGATGCGGTAGACCTCGCCAATAAACCTGTAGGCGAGATGTCCGCCGGTCAACAGCGACGCATCATGATCGGTCGGGCCCTGGTGGCCTCGGCGGGGATGCTGCTTCTGGACGAACCTTCAAATGCCCTCGATCTCGCCGCACAGGCCGATCTCCGCACCCTCCTTCAGAAACTCGCGGCGCAGGGCACGGGGATTTTGCTTATTACTCATCACATCGCCGATATCATCCCGGAGATCGACCGCATCCTCCTCATGAGCGAGGGCCGCATCGCCGCCGACGGCCCAAGGTCCCGCCTTTTGACCCCTGAGACGCTCAGCAGCCTCTTCAAGACCGAGGTCCACATGACTGAGCGAGGTGGCTTCCATCACGCATGGTGACTTGACAAAGCCAGTCTCAAGATCACCGGGTTTATCGATCCCGTCTCACAGGAAGAGGGCCGGGACAAGACGTAAGTCCAGACCTAAAGTATCTGAATGGAAGACTTTGCACGAAAAGCGGGGAGAGGGGGAGGGTCAGGACCCTGGGGTGACGGTCCCGGTCTGCAGCTTCACCAACTCGGGCTGCGCGATCCGGCTGGGGCCAAGGACGGCGATCTTCGGCAGGGGGCCGCGAACCATGGCGACCTCGTCGCAGGCGTAGAGCCGTGGGCAGGTCTGGCAGTCTTTGTAGATCTTGTCGGGCAGGGTGGTGCGATCGACGACACGGAAGCCGAAGTGGAAGAAGAAGTCGGGGATGCGGGTGAAGAGACAGACGGCTGTGACTTTCTGCTCTTCGGCCTCTTCAAGCAAAGAGCGCAGCAGTCGGCCGCCTGCGCCCTGGCCCTTGGCTTCGGGCTTGACGACGATGGAGCGGACCTCGGCGAGATGGGGGCCATAGAGATGGAGAGCTCCGCAGCCGAGGAAGACGCCGGACTCGGATTGCGCTACGGCGAAGTCGCGGACGTTCTCGCAGATTTCGGCGTAGCTGCGGCGGAGCAGGGTCCCGTCGCCGGAGAGGGAGTTGACGAGATCGAAGATGTTCACCGCGTCTGGAAGCTTTGCTTTGCGCACCACCGCTCCGCCTTCACGCAGGCGCGTTGAGGCGGTGGATTCACTGGCGGTCAACATAGGCGAAGTGGGCAACGGCGCTAGGCTCCTTTCTTTATTCTTGCAGACTTTTGGTGCGCGAAGCACTGGGAGCATCAGCCAAGTCAGCAGCAACGCGGGCACGGGCCTCTTTGAGGGCCAGCATAACGTGAGTGATGGCGGTGCCGCCGGGAACGTCATGGCAGTCTACCGTGCGGCGGAGCGAGATGTTGGCGAAGAAGTCATGATCGAAGTGTTCGCTCAGCTGCTTCAGATCAGCCAGAGGGAGAGCGTTCAGTTCGACGCTCCTGTCGAGGCCGAGACGGACGGCGTTGCCGACGATCTCATGGGCCCTGCGGAAGGGGACACCCTTGTTCGAGAGATAGGTGGCTGCGGCCATGGCGTTGAGGTAGCCGGTTTCTGATGCGGAGCGCATGCTCTGGACTCGGAAGGTGATGGCGCGGGTGAAGTTTGGCAGGACACTGAAGAGGCCGGTGAGGGTGTCGGCGACGTCGAAGATCTGTTCCTGGCCCTCCTGGAGGTCTTTGTTATAGGCGAGGGGCAGCCCCTTGATCAGTGTGGCGAGTGCGGTGGCTGCGCCGAGCAGACGGGCGGATTTGCCGCGGGCGAGTTCGGTGAGGTCAGGGTTTTTCTTCTGCGGCATGGCGGAGGAGCCGGTGGAGAAGGCTTCGGGGAGGTCGACAAAGCCGAACTCTGCGGTGGCGTACAGGGTAAGCTCCTCGGCGAAGCGAGAGATGTGCAGGCCGAGCGTTGAGGCGGCCTGGGCGAAGTCGAGCATAAAGTCGCGGTCGGAGGTGGCGTCCATGCTGTTGTCGGTTGGTGCGGCGAAGCCGAGGACGTCCGAGGCTATGCGCCGATCGAGTGCGAGGGTCGCGCCGGCGATGGCGCCGGATCCGAGTGGGCAGAAGTTCATGCGGCGACGTGCGTCGACAAAGCGCGAGTAGTCGCGTTCCAGCATGGCCACGTAGGCGAGGAGCCAATGGGCGATGTAGACCGGCTCGGCGCGTTGCAGGTGAGTGTAGCCGGGCATGATGGCCAGGGCGTTAGCAGATCCCTCGGCGAGATCGATAAGCGCGGTGCGCCATTCATTGAGGCCTTCGAGGGTGTCGTCGATGGCGGCGCGGACGAAGAGGCGCATGTCGGTGGCGATCTGCTCGTTGCGGCTGCGGCCAGTGTGGAGCTTGAGGGCGCGGTCGCCGATTTGTTTGGTGAGTTCTAGTTCTACGAAGTGGTGGATGTCTTCGGATTGTTCGTTGTCGGCGATGTTCTTGAGATTGGATACGGCGCGGAGGCCCTGTTCCATCTGGAGGAGCTCTTCGCTGGTGAGGATTCCGGCTGCTTCGATGGCGCGGGCGTGGGCTATGCTGGCTTCCACTTCATGGGGCAGCAGGCGGTAGTCGAAGGGGAAGGAGCGCTGCCACTCTTCGAACTGCTTGTTGAGTGGTTCGCGGAAGCGTCCGGACCACATTTTTGCGGATTGTTGCTGGTTAGACATGTGTATCCTTCAGTGTTCCGTTACGCCGATTCTACGGACTGCGCTTTGGATTTTTGTGCGAAGTTGTTCCAGTATGCTGAGCCAAATTTCTGAAAGTCTTCGAGTGATAGTTCGCGTTCTCCGACACGAAATTGGAAGTGCTCGGCGTGGACCTTTACGGTGCGATAGTTCGAGTTCGGATAACTCATGGTCCCAAGCTCCAGAATCGTAAGTGGTCGGTCGTTGGTCAGTTCGGCATTCATGACTTTGTATTCTTCATCGGTTTTGACATCCGCAACGAAAGCGTTCCAGTCCGTGGAGACGAGTCGCCCATTTTCGTAGTTGCTCTGTCGCTGTGCCTGGGCTTCTTCCCATGGTTTCTCTCTCGCTGGTTCTATTGCGCCGAGCCATGGTTCAAAATCGAACACTTCGGCAACGCGGACATTCTCGCCAATGATTCTGAAGCGGGTGTCGGGGCCAAGCTTGTGAAATTCCCAGTGATATGCCGAGTCCACCACGATTGTGAGCGTTCGCGCCATGGCGTCGGACTCAAACGACAAGATGCTTCCGTCGTGGAGGCATTCCCAAAGCGAGCTTCCTTCCGGCTTGCGAACTTCGTTCGGCATGTTGGGAGTCTGACCTCAGGAGCTAAAGTCTTGTAGCGGGCGGTGAAGCTGCCCGGCGTTTGCTGGCGATGTTCGGAGACTCGTTTGCGCAGGTTGTTTGTGACTCTGATGTAGAGAATGTGGGAGCGGTTGGAGAGAATGTAGACCCAGAATTGATATTCGCGTGCTGGCATTGGGTTTCCCTGTAACGTTTGAGCGGCCCTTAGAAAAACGCAGATTCCCTTCGGGAATGACAAATAAAATTGCTAGTCCTTGGTTTCTGTACTGCTTCTGAGTTGAGGCATTTCGGAGCCTTTGCTTAGCGTGAGTAGGCCGGTTTCGGCGTAGGTGATTAGCTTGGCGCGAGTGTCGGTGATATCGAGGTTGCGCATGGTGAGTTGGCCGATGCGATCGCGGGGGGAGAAGGTGGACTCGCCCTTTTCCATGGTGAGGCGCTCGGGGTGGAAGGTGAGATTGGGCGAGTCGGTGTTGAGGATGGAGTAGTCGTTGCCGCGGCGGAGTTCGATTGTAACCTCTCCGGTTACAGGTTTGGCGACCCAGCGCTGGGCGGCTTCGCGGAGCATGATGGCCTGGGGATCGAACCAGCGGCCCTGGTAGAGGAGGCGTCCGAGCTTGCGGCCGTTTTCGCGGTACTGCTCGATGGTGTCCTCGTTG
>Ga0210388_10002588_pt1 | contig 14058 bp, 12 predicted proteins | sample IncBWC19OmetaG_FD_155485 | JGI IMG/M metagenome (GOLD analysis project Ga0210388, IMG submission 155485) | Forest soil microbial communities from Barre Woods Harvard Forest LTER site, Petersham, Massachusetts, United States - Inc-BW-C-19-O ...
CGCCGGGAAATGCGCCAGCGAACGCAAGTACGGATTCGCTTCCTTCACGTCCATGCGCTTCAGGCCGCCGCCTTCGGTCGCGGTGAGTTCCATGGTGCCCGCGCCTTCGATCAGCACTTCGCCGGTTTCGCGCTGCGCTTTCCTGAAAGTAAGAAACGGCGCATCCGCTTTCGCATCGCTGATCGACCGCTCCATCGAGATCAGAAACTGGTGGCTGCGCTGGCTTGGAGCGTTTACCTTGAGCGTCAAAACTCCGTTGTTCGTTTCCGTCGAATCGAGCGTCGCGCCGGTCGCGCCGGTAACTTCGTACCCCTCTGGTAGGTCGATGTGAAATTGGTTGGGTTCACCCTGTACCACCGTTATGTCGGCGAGGACTGCGACGCGAATTTCCGCTTCTGTCACCGAGATGAGAGTCTTGGCATCGGCCAGGAATCGCACTTCCCGCGGCACTACCGGCGTCACGGTTTCTCGCGTGGCCCACCAGATGTTCGCAGGCTGCCCCGGAACCAGAGTGGCTTCAATCGCGGTGTGTCCGTTTTCCGACTTCCTGCTGGTTATCAGTCCGGGACTGATGTTGGCGAAGGTGTGGTCGCCCGGAATCTGCAGCGCCAACTGCACGCTGCCCGCGGACGGCACGGGCAGGCTGAACGATGCGCGTCCCGCCTCGATCCGCAGCGGGAGGCCGGTTTCGAGGTCGACAGAAAATTCGCCCGGCCCGGAGAGCAACGCTGTGTGCGTGCCGTTCTCCTGCTCCAATGGAACGCCTTTGCCATTCTGGTGCGCGTCGAGGATCGTCATTCCCGTGGTCAGCGGAACTTTGCTGACGCCTTTGCGGAAGACTTCGCCCTCGAGTTCAACCGTTCCACGCACGCCATCGTTGTCGACACGCAGCTTCAGGTCGGCATGTTTCATCGAGTAGGCAAGCGGCGGCAGATCGGACTTCTTCGGCGGTTTGGCTGCCAGTTCCGTCAGCTTGTTGTATTCGTCGAGCGTGAGGGTAACGTTGCCGGAATCGGGCAAGGGCAGCGCGGCTTTCTCATCGGCCGCAAACGCGGGAGTCGTGAACACCTGTCCCCAACACACACTCCACAGCATCAAGATCACCACGAATCGGTTCTTCATCGCACACCTCCCTTTTTGTCGCGAGCGAAGTTGAATTCTGCGGCGGGAAACTGGTTCTCACCGGTAAGTTCGGAAACGAGATAGATCGACGGCCCGAAAGCAGGGAACGAAACACTGATCGGCAGAATGCCCGTCACTTTTCCTGAAGACGACTTGGCACGGAAAGTGTCGAGCAAGGCTTGCGTGGCGTCTTTCTTTTCTTTGTCATCGGCGCCTTGCAGTTTGGTGAACTGTTCCAGCCGATCGGATTGCTTCGATAGTCCGAACTGGGGGCCTGAAGGTCCGGCGCCAAGCCTCTCGATACCCATTCCCACCCTGTCCGCGTGGTCGCTAGCCGGCGGCTCCAGCACCGCCGACATCGGGTTCTGATACTCCTGCAGCCGAAACGTCCCCGGCTCTGCCGAGACGTGAAACAGCGGCGGATAGTAGAGCAGAAGCCCGGTGCGCGAGATCGGAAGATCGAGCGCGGGCAGCGTCACTTTTTCTTTGCCCTTTTCCGACCATGCGGTCGCCTTCGTCAGATACAGAATCTCGACCGCGAACGCGGGCGCGTCGTCGCCACCTCGAGATTTCTCCAGCGGCAATAGCAGACTTCCATCCGGCGATTGCCCCGGACGAACCGGTTTCCCGGTGAGCGACACGCTCCACACAGTCGCGCCCGCGGGCAGTGTAACTTTCACAAAATTGCGCTGGTTGTTGCGGATTGCATACCTCGCTTCCACCAGTTCTTTGCCGTCGGTGCTCATCAGCACCTTGTAGCGAGCCTCTTCAATGTTCGCCATCAGCACGGCCTGCTGGTCGTAACGAGCCACGTTCACGCTCAACGACCGCGTCGCGCCCGCATCACCCGAGCGCGCGCGAAACGCAACCAGCGCCGGGGACTGTCGGCTGGCCACCATGTCGCCGAGATCAGTGGCGTCGGCTTCTTCCAGTCCTTGCGTCTTCTGGCCTTTAATTTCACCCGCGCCCAGCACTTCGACGGCGATGCCGCCCTCATCGCGCTCTGTGTTTTCGAGTCGCAGCAGTGGGATGTCGATGATGCCGTCCCGCGGCAGCCGGGTCTCTCCCGTGATCACAAAGCGCGCGCTGTGCTCGACCGGTTCGAGGAAGGTCACGGCAAGTTCGCCGTTCTTCATCTCCCAGTCGGCGACCATCGCGCCAGAAACTTGATTGACCGTGATGTTTTCGGGCAGCTGAATCCTGACTTCGCGGGCCGCGCCCTGAACTACATCGAGACTCGCCTCCGCATAAATCGAAGTCGAATCTTCGGCCAGGCTGGTGAGCTGCGTCAGCGATCCCCGCAGACGCAGTGGCAGTTCGACGTGATGATCCTCCGTCTTTCGCCGCCAAGTGAACGTCAGCGCTTCGTTGCCCCGGGCATACGCCAGCCACTTGGTGGCGGCGGGTGTTTCATATTTCTGCGAGAGCATTCCGCCGGCGACTCTCAGATCGACACCGAGCCGCGGAAGTTCGACCTCGGCCCTCGTGACGCCCGATTCCGTGGCCGGCAGCGCTAGGGTTTCATCGCCCGCCGACGACGTCACCGGCACATCCACGTCGAGCAGCAACACGGATCGCCCGGCGTGCGAGAGCAACGCTGCCAGGTGCGCTCCGCTTTTCCCTCGTTCTCCGGGAACGAGCGACACGGCCTTGCCGTCAAGCCGAGCCTCGCGCACCAGCAACCCGGCTGGTACAGGCACGCGCACCCAACCATCCTTCAAAACGTCAACGGTCAGGCTGGCGCGCCCGGCGGCGAGGTCGCCGGCGATGTGCAGGTCGTAATCGACTCGGGTCAGCGTCGCATCCATCGGCGGGGGCTCAGGATCGTGTTCGACCGGATATGCTTTCGCCCGCAGCACGCGATATTCCTCAACCGGAATCACAACCCATCCGGAAGCATGGACCGGCTCAGCGGTTTTTTCCTGAGCTCGGGCGGCAACACCAGAAAAAACACAGGCGGTCAGTAAACAGGGGAGAAGCTGTCTCAGAGCAAGTCGTCTGAGTTGCGGACGAACGGCGCGATTCGAGTTTTTCATGATTCAAACCTCATTGGTTCAAGCACTGCAACTAGTCTGGGGATGCGCATCTTTCTCTGGGGGATGTTCGGGCGGCAGCGGCCATTCCAAGGAAGAATGTTTAGACAGGCGGAAATTGCAGCCTATTTTTGGTACTGGTTACCGCGAAAGCCGAGTTGAAAGGCGCGTCCGGCGAGGAGTCTGCGGTACCATAGCAAGTCATTCGTAGCGCCGCCGTCCCGGCGGCTGTCGTGGCGGCGTCTCGCCGCCACTGCGGGCGCGATGCGCCCCCGACAGCCAGCAGGATGCCGGGGCTACGGCGGAGACAACTTGCCTTTCAGTACAGAAAAATCGCGGCAGATTTACGAGCGCACGCTCGGCGTGCTGATCGAGGCCAGCAGTTCGTCTTCTCGAGGTCCGGCCAACTTCGGCAAGTATCCAATCTTCATGGAGCGTGGCCGTGGCTCGCGCATCTTCGACGTCGATGGCAATGAGTACATCGACTGGATGATGGCCTTTGGCGCGCTTCCGCTTGGCCACGCGCATCCTGAGATTGTGGAGGCGATCACCGAAGCTGCCACCAGCGGCGCACACTTCGCCACCGCCACGCCGGTCGAATTGGAAGTTGCCGAGTTGCTACAGAAGATGGTTCCGAACGCCGAGCGTGTTCGTTTTGCCAACACCGGCACCGAAGCGATGATGGCCGCGATTCGCCTGGCGCGCGGCGTGACCGGCCGCCCGAAGATTCTCAAGTTCGAAGGACACTATCACGGCTGGCACGACGACCTGCTGGTCAGTTCGAACGTCCTGCCTGCAGCCACGCTCGGCCTGCGCACCGATCCCGTGAAGATTCCCGACAGTTCCGGCCTGAACCGCACCGCGCTCGACGACACGATTGTCGTGCCCTGGAACGATCTCGCTCTGCTACAACGTGCGATTGAAAATCATCCCGGCCAAATTGCAGCCATCATCACCGAAGGCATCATGGCCAACATGGGCGTGATTCCTCCCGCCGACGGATACTTGCCGGGCCTGCAAAAACTCGCGCACGCCAACGGCATTCTTTTCATCCTGGATGAAACCGTGACCGGATTCCGCATCGCTCCCGGCGGCTGCCAGGAACATTACAAGCTCACCCCGGATCTGGTGACCTTCGGCAAGGCGCTGGGCAGCGGTCTCCCGGTTGCCGCGCTGGTCGGCCGCGCCGAGGTGATGGACGCGCTGCAGTGGGGCGGAGTTCTGCACTACGGTACGCACAACGGATCGCGCATCGGTATGCACGCCGCCCGCGCCAACCTGCGCGTCCTCACGCGCGATAACAACGCGTCGTTTCACCACACCTGGCGCGTGGCGGACCGTCTGTGCGCGGGCTTCCGGGAATTGTTCAAGAAGAAGGGTATCGCGGTCGTGGTGCAGAATGTCGGCCCGATGTTTCAGATCATGTTCACCGAGCAGCCTAGGATCCGGGACTATCGCGAGTTTTGCCAGTATGTGGACCGCACCGCATTCCAGAAATTCGTGCTGTCGCTGTTCCCGTTTGGCGTCTACGCCTCGCCGTCGGCGGCGTTGCATTCGATAGTCACACTGGCGCACACCGATCAGGACGTCGACCTCACGCTGGAAGCGGCAGGTAAGGCGTTGGAAGAAAGAGATTAGTACAGGTCACTTGCTCAACCGCGCGAGAATTTCTTTTTGATTCGCGACGATCGTGTCGAGGGCGGTCTGATTTTTCAGGATGCTTGCCTGGTTCTTGAGAATACTCGACTGGTTCCTTTTAATCGTGTTCTGATTCGACCGCAGCGCAACCTGATTGCTGATAATCGTCTTCTGATTTTTGATGATCGCCTTTTGATTTGCGATAACGTTGCGCTCTGACATGGTGAATACGGTCTCCTTCGCTGGAATCGATACAAAAAAGTTCGGATCGTTGCTTAGCGATTTCACCATACACATGCGGTCGAGAAAGTTCAATCGTCCCCAGCGACGCGAACTACCATTTAAGATGACTTCTCTGTTCAACGGAAACGCGGTGCGAACAAAAGCTCGCACATTGCGATGAAGACGCAATCCAGCAAAATCGAAGAGCGAGCCAGCCAGCTTTTATCGCTGGAGGGCAAAATAGCGATAGTTACCGGCGCCGCATCCGGCATTGGGCGCGGGATTGCCCTTCGCCTGGCTGAGGTGGGAGCACGCGTCGCAGCGCTGGACATCGACCAGATCAAGGCAGTTGAAACTGCTGTGCAGATTCAAAAGCAGGGCGGGGAAGGGGTCGCACTCGAGTGTGATGTTCGCATTGCCGCTGAGTGCCACAGGACAACTGAGAACGTCCTCGAACGGTGGGGCAAGATCGACATTCTGTGCAACTGCGCCGGCGTTGCCATTCGCAAGGATGTAGTCGAACTCACTGAAAGCGACTGGGATCTGTCTATCGACGTCACTCTCAAGGGCATCTACCTGATGTCGCACGAAGTGATCCCGCACATGATTCGCGAGGGCGGAGGCAGTGTCATCAACATTGGTTCAGGCTGGTCGCTCAAAGGCGGCTCGCGCGCGGCAGCCTATTGCGCCGCGAAGGCTGGTGCTTTGAACCTGACTCGCGCCATGGCGATTGACCACGGCAAGCACAACATCCGTGTGAATTGCGTCTGCCCGGGAGATGTCGACACTCCCATGCTGGCTAGCGAATGCGCCCAGCTCGGCGAAGAAAAAGTGTCCTTCATGCGCGAAGCCGCCAACCGCCCTCTCGCCCGGGTTGGCACTCCCGACGACATCGCGAATGCCGTCTTGTTTCTGGCGAGTCCGATGTCCAGTTGGATTACTGGCGCCGCCTTGGTTGTGGATGGCGGAGGATTGGCTTGACCGCAAAGCGTCACCCATAGCTTTCCTTCCAACCGACATCCGATCAACCTAAGGCGTGGGCTGGACTAGATCTTCCTTGCCGTGACCATGCAGTAAACCATCGGCCCCAAAGGCGTGCTCACCAGCGGCAGCAACACTGGCGCCAGCACGTTATTCCAGCGCGCGCGGGTCATCGCCTTACTGCCGAATACAACGTCGGTCAGCAGGAACTTCAGGGTGACCCATGGGATGTGCGCGACCGAAGGAGCGACGCGCATTTGAAGGCGCTCAATAGTTATGTCACGGAAGCCGAGCCGCTCCAACCTTGATGTAAATGCATCAAGCTGCGCCAACTCTTCGATGACCCAGCACTCGCACAGCTTGCGATAAATGCGCTTCTGCAATCCGCTGATAAATCGTCCACCAGTCAGAAAGCCGTCGGCGACGACAATCCGTCCGCCCGGTCGCAGCACGCGATGCACTTCCCGCAACAACAGTCCCTTGTCCGAGCCGTGTGCGTGGCAACTGCTCTCCAAGGCGTAAAGACCGTCAAAGGTGTCACCCGGAAGAAGCGGTGCATCTTCGTAATCTCCTTCGACCACCGAAACTCGTTCGCCCAATCCGGCCGCCTGGTTGAGAGTGCGTGCGTGCTGCACCTGCCACGGGACCCGCGTAATGCCCGTCAGTTTCGCTCCGGGCAGGCGGCGGGCAAAGCTGCGCAGTGTAGCTCCAAGGCCGCAGCCTAAGTCGAGCAGGCGCGGCTCGGCGACGCCGTCCAACTGCAGCCGCGAGAGCACCTCAGCATTCATCTGCTCCAGCATGGCTTCGCGGTTCAACGGATTCGCCCCGGCGCGGTAGTAGCCGAAGTGCATGTTGAATCCGCGACTCCATGCCGCATAATCCGGCCCAGCCTCGCTGTAATACTGCTCCAGGCCAATCAGTGGTTCTACCGGAGCAGCAATCTTTGTCCGGCCCAGCGCTTGTTCACTGACCTTGGCGGCGATCATTGCTCCCTCCGTGGCGAAAGTTCGGGGCAGCCTCGCGTTTCTCTAATTTCAGTATAAACAGAAATGACAGGAATTGCAAGACGTAAGACAGAAAAGTAGGCGAAATATCCAGAATCGGACTCTCGATGGGAATGATGAGTGCCTAAAGCTATTCACGCCGATTGTTTGCCGCTACTGCTCGCCGCTGCCGCGCCGCCTCGTAGAGCACGATGCTTCCTGCCACGCCGGCATTGAGCGATTCCACCTGCGCCGAATGAGGAATCGCTACCGTCTCGTCCATCTGCGCGATCAGAGTTCGCGTCAGGCCTGCTCCTTCGCTGCCGACGAAAATGGCAGCAGCGCCCGAAAGCTTGGCTTGATCCAGCGCCGTGCCCTTATGCGAAGAGGTAGCAATCAGCCGCACACCCTGCGCTTTGAGTTTCGTGTACACGGCATCCAGTCCTCCCGCCGCCTTCGCCACGATGACTGGAAAGCGAAATATTGATCCTGCCGACGCGCGAATCACTTTCGAATTGTAGGGACTCACCGTCCCCTCACCCAAAATGGCTCCGGCGCTGCCGAAAGCTTCTGCCGAGCGAAGGATCGTTCCCAGATTGCCAGGGTCCTGCAATCCCGCCACGACGATAATCGGGCCGACCTGCACCCGTTCGATCACATCGTCCAGGGAAAAATCTTTCAGCTTCACCAGCGCGGCTACGCCCTGTGGCGACTCGCTCGGCACGGCAGGGTCGAAGAGTTTATCCGGTAGCAGCAGCGTATCCACGTTGGCGCCGATCTGGGGTAGCAGGCGCTCCGCCAGATTCTGCGCCGATTCCTTGAAGAACACGGCTTTGAAGCGCAGCCCGCTGCGAATGGCTTCCTCGACGATGCGCATGCCTTCGATGGCGCAATCGCCGCCGTCGGTGCGTTCGGAATGCGCAAATGCCTGCCGCAATTCCTTCACCAGAGCGTTATGTCGGCCCTCGATGCGGCGGAGCCGGTTCGCGCCGGATGTTAATTGTGAAGCTAGCTTCATGATTTTTCAGTGATTGGTGTTGACTGCATGATACGCTGACCGCCTCATCTCGCGGGGTTTTGCCGTATGATTGGTAGGTCTCGCAAGCTATACAAATAAAATCCTGCAAGCATCGGGAAGGGAACGCTGTGCGCGCCGAGATCGTCAAAATCAGTAGTGAGAACCCTGAATCATCACTGGTGAAATACGCCGCCGATCAGATTCGTGCCGGCGAAGTGCTGGGCATGCCCACCGACACTTTCTATGGACTGGCCGCCGATCCGTTCAACCTCCGCGCGGTCGACAAGGTCTATGACATTAAAACGCGCTCGCGCCACAAGCCACTCTCCCTGCTCATCGAGAGCACCGATCAGGCTGAAGAACTGGCCAAACCTCTGCCGGAGGAGTTCTATGCACTGGCGCGAAAGTTCTGGCCCGGTCCGCTGACCATTATCGTGAAGGCCGGCTCACGTCTGCCTCTGAAAGTTACCGCCAACACCGGCAACGTGGCGCTGCGCGTGCCCAACGCTAAAATTCCGCTGGCCGTGGTGACAGCCGCAGCCATTCCAATTACCGCAACGTCGGCCAACCTGAGCGGCGCTTCGGAGTGCACCAGCGCCGAACAGGTGCACGACCAGCTGCAGGGCCGCATCAACATCATCGTCGATGGCGGCCAGTCTCCGCGCGACGTAGCCTCGACCATCATCGATCTCAGTGACGAAACCGTCCGCTGGCGCATCATCCGCGAGGGAGCGATTCCAGCCGACCAGATTTCCAGCTTCTTCGCACAGGGATAGGGATACAGGTAGAGACAGCGATAGCGACAAAGACGATGATCCGCGAGACCGCCGAAGCCTGGCTGACGAAGGTTGACTGACGAGCCTGACCGCTAAAGGATGACCTCCAAAGGATGAACGAAACCGCCAACCAGCCCCCCCGGCCGCGCTGGTGGCTTCGTTTGCTGATCCTCGTCATAGTCGCAGCTGCCTTTTTCCTGGCCATCACCGCGATTCAGATTGTTCATACCTCATCCCTGCAGGAACTTCATCGGGCCGATGCCATCGTCATCTTCGGCGCTGCCGAATATTCCGGGCATCCGTCGCCGGTCCTGCGCGCCCGGCTTGATCACGCTCTTGATCTGTTTCACCGCGGCGTGGCGCCGGTGGTAATCACGACCGGAGGCGCGGCCGCCGATCCAACGTTCAGCGAGGGTGGGGTGGGTCGTGACTATCTGATGCATCATGGGATTCCCGAACGCAGTTTGATTGCCGAGACGCAAGGCCGCGACACGGCGGAGTCAGCACTTCGCGTTGCTGTGATCATGCGCGCCAATGGGCTGCACAGTTGCGTCGCAGTCAGCGACGCCTATCACGTGTTTCGTATCCGCAAATTGCTGGAGAGAGAAGGTCTCGGCCCGGTGTATGTTGCGCCGCGGCCGGATTCCAAGCCGCACAGCTTGCTGCAGCGGGCGATCGCGGTGCTCCGCGAGGCGACTAGTTACTCGTTGTGGCAGGTTGGCGCGCGGTGAGGTTCGAGGCCGGAGGCTAGAAAGTGTCGATGCCGTTCGTGGTACGAACTTTGAACCAGGCGTAGTGCAGGTTGCTCATCATCAGCCCGTTCCGCACTTTCATGAAAGCATGCTGGATGCGAACTTCGAGATTACCGTTCTTTGCCACTTCGACCTGATCGTTGCGCGCCCCGCGCATCTCGGCCATCTGCCGGTTTTGGCACTGCTGGTAGTCCTGGCTCTGCTGGCAAAGTTCGTATCCGTTGCTGTAGTTCGCGTTGCGAAGAACCTGGATGTCCAGGTTGTCTTGAATGGCGGCGGCCAAAATCTCGTCATAGCGGTCATACCAGATGTGAACCGCATTCTCTGTCTGTTCCGGCGTATGCGAGGCCTTGTACGCGGCGATTGCCACGACTATCTCGTCGGCGTTTTCCGCTCCGTCCATCTTGAGGCGCGGTAGCGGCCCGGCGGTTACTTCCATGTCCTCGTCAGTGAATACTTTTTTGGAGTGAGCTGTCTTTTGCGCTTTGGCATCACGCGCCGCCGCCGCCAAAGAGCTTCCCGTGCCGGGCGTCTGTGCTGCCGGGGGTGCAGAGGTTGGTGCAGAGCTTGGCGGAGGAGCGGTCTGCTGGCTTTGCGCCAAACTCAACGTCGAGGCCACCAACAGCATGGCGCCACCCAGCACGAAACTCACTCTTGAACGACAGTTACGCATTTCTCGTCTAGGCTATCCGCCGGACTCGATGAGCAAAAGATGACCTTAGTTTTGGTCCCCCAGGGACCTAAGTGACCGTCGAGAGAGCTACCAACCCTCACGACTGCGCAGGGCAGTGATATGGGCCACATGATGGCGTCCGTGCCAGCTGTAGAGCGCTAGCGTCCTTTCCAGCGTCATAGCCCCGAGCTCCGGGTGGCGGAAGCTGCGTTTCCAGTCCGCTGGCGTCAGAGACCTCAGCAAGCGCACCCAGCGATCATGCAGGGAATCCAGCAAAGTCAACGAAACTTCCAACGGAGTCCCTTTAGTATCAGCAAGTTGCGCCCACCGGTCCTCCGCATACGGCTTAATGGTCGGATCCTCCTCGGTCAATGCCAGCTTGAACCGCACATAGGCATTCATATGGCTATCTGGCACATGATGCACGACTTGTCTTACCGTCCACCCCTCCGGACGGTAGGGCGTCTCGATCTGCTGCTGCGAGAGTCCGGAGATGGCGGCGCGCAGGTTAGCTGGAGTGTTCGCGATGTCCTCGAGAGCACTCTTCTGCTGCTCTTGAGTCAGAGGGCCGTCAAAATGAAATTTGCCGATAGGAAAGCGCAGGTCGGTCATGCTCCTCTGAGATGAATTGCATTAAGCCGAAGATGCAAGAAAGCATCGGCCAGATCCCGGCGTCGATTTTGCGCCCCGTCGCTTAAGAAAACCGGAAACCACTGAAGGTGCAAATGCCTGTTTCGGCGAGTGCCTACGTCCTTGAGCAGAAGCCGGAACCCTCTGCGTTAACCACAAGAGCTGGTATCCACTTCTTTCCGGCCCCATTCCCTCCGGCTTTGAATTTCGGTTCCCCGTGCCTCAAACATGCAACTCGATTGGTGCATCCAATGGGTGTTCTGGGCTAAACTCTCTCTGCTGTTGTGTTTAGCTATCCAGTCTTGAGGCTTGGCCGCAGTTGCCGCTTCAGGATCACCCTGCGAGGGGAACTATGCCATCATCGGTCTGGTCGGGTCACTTAACCTTCGGACTCATCTCCATGCCAGTGCGCCTGTTTTCCGGCGCCCGCAGTTCCGGAATTTCCTTCAACATGTTGCACCGGACTGACAAGTCGCGGCTGAAGCAGCAGTACATTTGCCAGGCGGAAGGCGTCGTGGTCGACCGCGCCGACATGGTCAAGGGCTACGAGTTCCGCAAGGACGAGTACATCATCATCGAGCCGGAGGAGATCAAGAAGATCGAGCCGCAGACCGCCAAGACAATGGAGATCCTCGAGTTCGTTAAGACGACCGACGTCGATCCCGTCTACTTCGAGTCGTCGTACTACATGATGCCGGAAGATGCAGGCCGCCGACCCTACGCGTTGCTCACCAAAGCGCTCGAAGAGAGCGAATACGTTGCCATTGCCAAGATCACCATGCACAACCGCGAGTACACCGTGTTCCTGCGCCCACATGAAGGCGGCATGATGCTGCACACCATGTATTACGCGGAAGAAGTGAAGAAGGTCGAGGGCTTCGGCGCTCCTGAAGTGGAGCTGAAAGACGCCGAGGTCAAAGTTGCGCACCAGCTGATCGAAGCCCTGGCCGCAGACTGGGATCCTGAAAAGTACAAAGACACATTCCAGGAAAACCTGAAGCAGTTGATCGAAACCAAACTCGAAGGCGGAGAAGTCGCCGCCGTGGAGAAACCAAAGAAGCTGGCTCCGGTCATCGATCTGATGGCGGCGTTGAAACAGAGCCTGGCCCAGATGGAAGGCAAGAAGAAGCCCGCCGCAACCATAAAGTCGGAGGAGCCGGCCCCCGCCGCGAAGTCGCGCCGGCGGTGAAGCCGGCTTCCGGCTTGCGACATTGATCGTCACACCATTGCCCCACGAGGCATCCCGTCTCGTCCCCGCAGCATCCCTCACTGAGAACTGAGAACTGAGAACTGAGAACTGAGAACTGAGAACTGAGAACTGCTAGCGCGGATTGCCCTCAGTCGTTACAATAATCAATTCTGTCAGAATCAAAAGACTTCCTCTTTGGGGTGGCGATGAGTTTTCGACGTCTGGGTTGGGTCGCGGCGATTGCGCTGGCAACTCTGCTGGAGATTTCCTGCGGTCAGGTCTATCGCCCGGTGGTCATTCCGACCGGAACGACGCCACCCAATCCGGCGGATTTCCACGCCGTCTTTGCCGTCAGCGCCAATGTGCCCTACAACCCCGGCACGGCCCTGCAGATTGACGTGTCCGGTGACTCAGACATTGGCGCCGCCAACATGGGCGTGAATCCTACTCATGCCGCCATCGTGCCCAACAATTCACGAGTCTTCGTGGCGAGCGCGGGCAGCCTGTTCACCGGCGACGCCGACGTTGTCATGGCGTTCACTCCGGCATCGGACAGCTCAACCGCAACCGGGTTGGGTACACCGACGACCTTCACCCTGCCTTACGGATCACAGCCGGTATTCGTGAATACGACGCAGACCAGCGCAGTGTACGTCGCGAACTACGGGACCAATTCCGTTTCAGCCCTCAACACCGCCACCAATGCGATCAGCCTGACCGCTGGAGTCGGAGTCAATCCGGTGGGTCTGGCCGAGACGCCGAACGGCCAGAATTTATACGTCTTGAATCAGGGTAGCAACACCGTGAGCGATCTCTCGCCGACGGACTTGTCATCGCTGGCGACGATCCCCGTCGGCAGCATACCCACCTGGGTCGTGTCGCGAATCGATGGACTTCGCGTGTATGTCGTCACACAGGGCGACGGACAGCTCACCACCATTCGCACCGACACTAACGCGATCGTTTCCACGCAGTCCGTGGGTGGCCCCGGCGCCAACTTCGTGCTCTATGACAAGAGCCTGAACCGGCTGTACGTAACGAATCCCACCGCGGGTGCAGTTTACGTTTTCAGCGCGGCGACAGATCCGCCGACGCCCTTGGGAAGCGCAACCGGGGCGCTCAGCATTCCCGCCCCAACCGTTACGGCCAGTCTTTCTTCTGTCTGCGGCACCTATACCTGTACGTATAGTGCGCCCCTGCCGGTCTCGGTCGCGGCTTTGCCTGATGGCAGCCGCTTCTACGTCACCAGTTACGTCACTGGAACCGCAACGGCAGCTTCTGTTCCGGCAACCTGTCCGGACGCGACGGTGACTGTTCCCGGCTGCATCATCCCGCAAGTAACGGTTTTCGACGCCCCCAGCCTGACTTTGAAAACCACAATATTTCCGCTGATGCCGCCCTTGAACGCGATCATCGGAACCACGCCCACAACGCTCTATCCGTTCGGGCTGGCGCCGGTAGCCTATTGTGCACCGGTTGTGCCTTATACGCCGGCATTCGCCCGCTTCCGCATGTCCGCGGCGGCAGCCGTCGACAGCAGCCGAGTCTACGCCAGTATGTGCGACGGTGGCGCGATCGCGATCGTCAACACCACCACCAGCACTATCTCAACCGGGGAAACCAACACTCCCGACACGTTGGTGACGGACCTGGTCGCGCCGTTCAGCGCCGGAAATCCGCAATTGAACGGTGAACCACTCCCGCAGAATCCGATTTTCCTGCTGACTGGACAGTAAGGCGGGAAGGTGGCGCCGGCATCCTTGCCGGCTGCGCGAGCGTCCCACCCGCGCCTGGGAAAAACTCGGAGGAGAACTAGGCTTTCGCGGAGACCTCTTCTTTCACTTCACGCGCGGCATAATGCGAGTCCACGTACTCGTCGAGAATGCCGATAAACTCCGCCACGATGCGGTCGCCCTTCAGGGTGGTGAACAAGCGCCCATCCACGTAAACCGGAGCCTTCGGCTCTTCGAACGTTCCCGGCAGCGAAATGCCGATGTTGGCGTGCTTCGATTCTCCGGGACCGTTGACCACGCAGAGATCG
>Ga0210388_10002589_pt1 | contig 14056 bp, 17 predicted proteins | sample IncBWC19OmetaG_FD_155485 | JGI IMG/M metagenome (GOLD analysis project Ga0210388, IMG submission 155485) | Forest soil microbial communities from Barre Woods Harvard Forest LTER site, Petersham, Massachusetts, United States - Inc-BW-C-19-O ...
GGCGGTTCCTTCGGTATTGGGGAGTGATTGGTACTGGGGCCAGTATAGCGGGTTTTGTATGCAATGCAAGAAGAATCTGTCGAAGCAATTGCCTGTGCCGTGTTTACCTTTAATACATTGATATTGAACGTTTTTATTTGATATGTTTTAAAATAACGTGAGAACAACAAGCCAATAAGAGTGCACTGCAAGAGCCATTGGTCGTCGATGGCGCTTTGCCTTGCGGCCAAGCGCATAATCCAGCAAGCACATGGACGGGGGGCGGGATGAGGTCGATCCCAAACTGCATTCAGGTTCTCGAAGCCTTCATCGAGCGCAGCGGCGCACACGTGCTGCGCGCGAACCTACCTCCCTGCGTTCACGGCCGCATTTACCGCGACCAAATTACGCTGCGGCCGGACTTGAGCCCCGAACAGGAACTGCTCACGCTGGTGCACGAATTGGCGCATTGGCTGGCGCATCGGGATGCGCATCGCGCCATCGATTGCACGCTGTTTGAGTATGAGGCCGAAGCAGTCGAGGCACTGGTGATGGCGCGTCTTGGACTGCCGCATCGGCGCGTCGAATGCGGCGCGGCCTACCGCGTCCTTCCTACCGATAACTTGCTGTCGGTGTCGGTTGCGCGGGTGACCGCCGCGAGTGCGCGGATCTGCGCCGCCCTGGGGCTCCCGGCGCAGTTGCAGGGCTCAGAAGCGCAGGCCGCCATCAACCTCGACGCAGCGGCCGGTAAAGAAATCGTTTTCGAATATGAACAGTACGGCATGGGCGATTTCCTCGGGTTGCCCGAGGCGCTTTAGCGGTACCGGCGCCGTGAGTTTCTCCAGCACTTCCGGGCGCATCGAGGCAAGGATGTCGGTATGCGTGAAGCCGGGTGCGATCGAGCCGACACGAATACCGAAGCGCGCGAGTTCCTTCGCCCACACCACGCCCAAGGATTCGACACCGGCCTTGGCAGCGCTGTAGTTGCTCTGGCCGGCATTGCCGACCCGAGAAATGCTGGAAATGTTGACGATCACGCCGCCATTGCCGAAACCGATCATCTGCGCGGCCGCCTCGCGCGCGCACAGGAATACGCCGCTCAAGTTCACGCCGATAACCGAATTCCACTGATCCAGCGACATGCGCCCGACGACGGCGCCGTCCTTTACCTTGACCAGCAGGCCGTCGCGCACGATACCGGCATTGTTCACCAGCCCATCCAAGCGCCCGAAGTCCGACGCGACCTGCGCCATCGCGCTGCTGACTTCGCTTTCATCGGCCACGTTCACACGATAGCTGCGCGCCTGCACCGACTTAGGCTTGCATTGCGCAGCGGTGGAATCAAGATCGGATTCATTCAGGTCAAAAAGTGCCAGGTCGGCGCCGCGATCGGCAAGTTGCAGAGCGATCGCGCGACCGATGCCGCGGCCTGCGCCGGTCACCACCACTGTTTTATTGCGAATGTCCATTGAGCTTTACTGGCCTTTTTTGCTGTCATCTTTGGGTTTGGAGTTGGGTTCCGGTGTCCCGGCGCCGCTTGATGTGAACGCGGCACGAGCGGCCGACTGCATTTTTTCCCACATGTCCAGATTGGTGCGGGCGAGATCGGTCAATGGTGCGAACGGCGTCTGCAATGCCTTGAGCATTTCCGATTGCATCGTCTCCTGCTGCCGCAGCATCGTGGTAAATGCCTGTTCGAGATAGCCGCTGAGCAATGCTTGCGCCGGGCGGCCATAGAAGCGGATGATCATCTCGAGCAGTTCTGAGCCCAGCACGGGCGAACCGAATTGTTCCTGCTCTGCGATGATTTGCAGCAGCACCGATCGCGTGAGATCGTCGCCGGACTTGTCGTCCACGACCTTGATTTTCTCGCCCGAGACGATCAATTGCCGCAGATCCTCCAGAGTTACGTGGCGGCTGGCGCCCGTGTCGTAGAGGCGGCGGTTGGCATATTTGCGTATCAGGCGTTCTTGCTGCATGGTCTAATCTAAAAATCCGCACGCATCCTAAGCGAACCTTTCGCATTGCACAACTACAGTTAAACGAGCGTTTAAATGCTGGAACTATCTAATCGCGAAAATTACATAAGAACAATGTCTTACGTCACAGTTAGCTTGTTCTCAAGCGGCTTCCTCGTTCAGATTTTCCCCTATTGCAATGCGTACAGAGTGCCCAACCATGCGACCTGATCCGTGGGCGGACTGGCAGGCGGTCAGCGCGCTGTTCACACCCGCCACGCCGGGAGCAACCGGTGCCGCGCCTGGCCCCTCCTCCTTCACGCCTTTCGCCGACCTGACCGAGCGCTTCAACGCCGCTGCACGCGCCTATTTCGATGGCGCGGCCAATTCCCCGGCGCCCGCGGCAGCAGCCGCCGCCGCCCGCAGTTTCGGCGACGCTTTGCGCGAACTGTTCGCCAACATCCAGCTGCCCTGGAATTTGAGCGGCGGCGCCAACGGCGGCAGCGCGCCGCCCATGTTCGCCATGAACTCCCCCGCGCTCGGCGCGAGCCGCGAATTCCAGCTACGCGCGCAACGCATTGCGCAAGCCTGGCGGCGCATCGAAGAAGCTCAACGCCGGCTGCAGCGTATTGGCGCCGACGCGGTGCGCGAAGCTGCCGCCACCTTCACAAGCCGGCTCGCCGCATCAGCGGCGTCCGCGCCCAGTGCCGAAGTGCTGCAGAAACTCTACGGCACCTGGATCGACTGTGCGGAAGACGCCTACTCCCGCGCCGCGCATAGCGAACCTTTTTGCACCGCGCTTGCCGAGTATGTGAATGCGAGCAGCGAATGGCGCAAAGAGCTGCAGGCCAGCGTCGAACATTCGGCGAAGCTGCTCGACCTGCCCACGCGCAGCGAGATCAATACGCTGGCGCAACGCCTGATCGCCGTGGAGCATGAACTGCGCGCCCGGCACGAGGTAATCCGGCCAAAAGCCGCAATGGCAACCGGCAAACGCCGGCGCACGCAACGCAAGCAGCCAAAAACATGACGCCCGCAAGCTCCTTCGGCGCGCTTGCGGCCCTCGCCGCCGCAACCCCCGGCGCCGCAGGCTGCTCGGAGCGCGAAGTTGTGTGGCAATCGGGAAAGGTCAAACTGTTTCGTTACCGACCGATCGCGCGGCCCGCTGCGAGCGCGCCTCTGTTGATCGTGTACGCGCTGGTGAACCGGCCGTACATGATGGATCTGCAGGAGGATCGTTCCTTGATTCGCGGTCTCTTGAATCAAGGCCTGGATGTTTATCTGATCGACTGGGGCTACCCGGACGGCGCCGATCGCTTCACCACCCTGGCCGACTACATCGATGATCAGCTCGCCGGCTGCGTGGAGCAGATCTTAAAGGCGCATCATCTGGATGATCTCAACATGCTCGGGGTGTGTCAGGGCGGCGTATTGAGTTTATGTTTTTCTGCGCTGCACCCGCAGCGCATTAAGAATCTCATCACCATGGTCACGCCGGTCGATTTTCATTCCCCCGCGGATCTGCTATCGAAGTGGGCCCGAAAGATCGATATTGCCGCGTGGGTGGGTGATGGCAATGTTTCGGGCGATGTGCTGAATCAGCTGTTCCTGTCGCTGATGCCGTTCCGGCTGACGCAGCAAAAGTACGTGGATCTGTTGGCGGGAAATCCCGATCGCGCCGCTGCCGAAAACTTCATGCGAGTCGAACAATGGATCTTCGACAGTCCGGATCAGGCCGGCGCCGCATTCCGCGAATTCGTGACATGGTTTTATCAGGAGAACCGCCTCGCGCAAAACCGGCTGGAAATCTCAGGTCGCAACGTGGATCTGCGCGCGTTGCGCGTGCCAATATTGAACCTCATCGGCAAGCGCGATCACCTGGTGCCGCCCGCCGCGTCCCTGGCGCTGCGCGAACTGGTTGGCAGCACCGACTACACGGCACTCGAGTTCGATCTCGGCCATATCGGCATGTACATCAGCGCGCGAGCGCAGCACGAGGTACCCGCCTCGATTGCCAAATGGCTCGCGGCGCGTTGAAAGTCACGCGCGCTGGTACTGCGTGACGAAATCCACCACCAGACGGCTGGCGGCGGGGCCTGCGGCGTCGTTGAATTCAAGGCGCTCGTCGCCGCCGCTCCAGGCATGGGCGAGTCCGGCGATCAAAATCTTGCGCAGCACGAGGCTTCCCTGCCGGGTGTAGTCCTGCTGCCGGTAGCCGCGCCCCGCATCGATGCAGAGTTCGACGCAAGGCTGCAGGGCGCCGCCGGTCGGGTCGATGAATTCGGCCCAAAACTTCAGCTCGTCGATGATTTGCTGCGCGTTCGCGGGATTGACCGTCGTGTCCTGCTCACCGTGAATGACCAGCGTCGGCACGGTAACCGCGGACTCGCCGGCCTCGCGCATCATGCGTCGCGATTCTTCTACGGACGCGGCCGAGGCGCCGGATTGCATTGCGGCGAGCGCTTGCAGGGGCGAATGCGCCGCGCCGTACATCACGCCGGAATGCGTGGCGCAGGCGGCAAACAGGCGGCTGTGGCGCACGGCCAAAACGCAGGCCATCGCGCCCCCGGCTGACATCCCTACCAGATAGACGCGACGGGGATCAATCGGGCGCCGCTCCGTGACCTGGTCGATCAGGTGGGCGATCAGCGCGGCTTCGCCGGCGCCCACCAATGAGGCCGATTCGAACCAATTCCAGCAGCGCAGCGGGTTCGAACGCGGGCTTTGCTCCGGATACAGCACCGCGAAACGGCCTTCTTCGGCGAGCGCGTTCATGCGCGTGCCCTCGGCAAATGTCAGAGAATCTTGCTTACAGCCGTGCAGCATGACAATCAGCGGCAGGCTGTCGCGCCGGGAGGAGCCGCTCGGCAGATATAGCCGGTAGTCGAGCTCGCGGCGCTGACTGCGCTCAAATGCGCCGGTTGCGCTCGAATCCTTGAAGGTCGCCTCGAGAAATCGACTGCGACCGCGTTGCGAAGGCCGCGCCAGTGCGCCCAAGCCCACTGCCTTTCTCAACCATTGGCGCAGCATACGCATTCTCCGCAAGAAACCCGTGGACAATCCGCAGCTGTTTCCAACGGATACCGACTGTACGATACCGTACCGACTTGGGCTTCGGAAAGATCCGAAGATCAAAGGTCAACTAGGTGGAGAATATCCACCCGCCCTTACGGGCCAGGAATGAACCATCACCCATCGAAGGAGTGAAGATCATGGGAATTCGGGAAGACTATCAGGCTCTGATGGAAAAGCAGTTGAATGAGTGGAAGGCGCAGGCCGAAACCCTCAAAGCCGGCGCCGAAAAGTTCGAATCCGGCGCCAAGGCTCAATACGAGAAAATGCTGGAGACCTTGCGCACCAGCCAGACGCAGGCGTGGGAGAACTTCAGCAAACTGAAAGGCTCCAACGAGGCCGCTTGGGCAGAGTTCAAAGCGCACATGGATAAAGCCGGGGCGGAGGTGCGGGCCGCGGTCGAAAGCTTGACTACGAATTTGAAACATTAGAACGTGTAGGCGGGGGTAGGTTATGAACGACGTGGTCATCACGGCGGCGCTGCGCAGCGCGGTGGGAAAATTCAACGGCTCGATCGCCAAAGTTGCGGCCGCGGATCTCGGTGCTCAAATCATCAAAGCGCTGCTCGAGCGCTCCGGGGTTCCGGCCAATCAGATCTCCGAAGTGATCATGGGACAGGCGCTGCTCGCCGGCGTCGGCCAAAACCCGGCTCGGCAGGCGCTGATCCGCGCCGGCATCCCGGACATGGTGCCGGCCATGACGGTCGGCAAGGTCTGCGGCAGCGGCCTGAAGGCCACGCATCTGGCCGCGCAGGCCATCAAGTGCGGCGATGCGGAAATCATCATTGCCGGCGGGCAGGAGAACATGAGCGCTTCGCCGCACGTTCTGCAAGGGTCGCGCGACGGATTTCGCATGGGCGATGCCAAGCTCATCGACAGCATGATCAACGATGGCTTGTGGGACGCCTACAACAACTATCACATGGGAACCACGGCCGAGAACGTTGCGAAGAAATACGATATTTCCCGCCGTGAGCAGGATGAATTTGCGGCGGCATCGCAGCAGAAGGCGGAGGCCGCACAAAAAGCCGGCCGCTTCAAGAACGAGATTGCACCGATCGAGATCCTATCGCGCAAGGGCACCACGCTGTTCGATACGGATGAATACATCCGTGCCGGCACCACGGTCGAAGCACTGAGCGCGCTTAAGCCCGCCTTTAGCAAGGATGGTACGGTGACCGCGGGCAATGCTTCGGGCATCAACGACGGCGCCGCGGCGGTGATGATGATGTCGGCCCGCAAGGCGGACGAGCTGCGCTTGAAGCCCCTGGCTTATATTCGCGCCTACTCGTCCGCGGGAGTGGACCCGAAAATCATGGGGATGGGTCCAGTGCCCGCCAGCCAGTTGTGTCTTTCGAAAGCCGGCTGGACTCATCAGCAACTCGATCTGATGGAAATCAACGAGGCATTTGCCGCTCAAGCGATCGGCGTCAATCGCCAAATGGGCTGGGATACCTCAAAAATCAACGTCAATGGCGGCGCCATCGCCATCGGCCATCCGCTTGGCGCCTCGGGTTGCCGCATCCTGGTCACGCTGCTGCACGAGATGATCCGTCGCGACGCCAAGAAAGGACTCGCCAGCCTGTGCATTGGCGGCGGCATGGGCGTGGCGATTGCCATCGAACGCTAGGGTCAATTCTTCTACTCAACATCAACAACGGTCGTGAGCATTTATGGAAACCAAAAAAAGAGTCGCGTTGGTCACCGGCGGCATGGGGGGCTTGGGCGAAGCCATCTGCATCAAATTGGCGAAGCTGGGTGACACCGTCGCCACCACTTTTTCGCCGAACAATCCCAAGGCGCAGGAGTGGCTCAAGTCGATGAGCCAGCGGGGCTATCAATTCTATGCGTATGCCTGCGATGTGACGAACTGGGAGTCCTGTCAGGCCTGTATCCGCAAGATGACGCAAGAGCTTGGCCCGGTGGATGTGCTGGTGAATAACGCCGGCATCACGCGCGATATGACATTCAAGAAAATGGACAAGATCAACTGGGACGCGGTGATGCACACGAATCTGGATTCATGCTTCAACATGACCAAACAGGTATGCGACGGCATGATGGATCGCGGCTGGGGCCGGGTGATCAATATCTCGTCGGTCAACGGCCAGAAAGGCGCGTTTGGGCAGACCAATTATTCCGCCGCCAAGGCCGGTATGCACGGCTTCACCAAGGCACTGGCGCTGGAAGTGGTGCGCAAGGGCGTCACCGTCAACACCATCTCGCCCGGTTACATCGGCACCAGCATGGTGATGGCGATCCCGAAGGAGGTTCTGGAGTCCAAAATCATTCCGCAGATACCCATGGGGCGGCTCGGCAAGCCGGAGGAAGTGGCAGGGCTGGTTGCGTACTTGGCCAGCGAAGAGGCCGCATTCTTGACCGGCGCCAATATTGCGATCAACGGCGGTCAGCACATGCAGTAGCGGCGCCGCACGGCGGATGACCCATCGCTCCCCGCGCTCAGGCCGCCTGGTTGCGTCCGGCCTTCTTGGCCAGCTGCAGCTGCTGCTGCGACTTCTGCATCAAGCTCGAAGGGCTATCGGCCGCTCCGGGCACCATCGCACCCACCCCGACGCTGATGCTGATGTAGCGCAATACCGCCGAGCGTGGATGGTGTATGCGCAGGTCGCGCACTCTTTCCGCCATGAGGTGCCCGACACTCAAGGCCTGTTCATAGGTGAGTCCCGGCGCAAACGCAATCAGGCTGCCGCCGTCGATGCGGGCTGTGACGTCACTCGAACGGCGCAGGCACCCGGAAACGACGTGCGCCACGCGGCGAATGGTCGAATCACCCGCGGCGCGCCCGAAGGTCGTGTTGTAAAGGTCCAGCGCGTCGATGTCGATCGCAAAGACCGCAATGCTGCGCTGTTCGCGATGCGCCACTGCCCAGTCGCGTTTCAATAATTCCTCGAGGTACGGCAAGGTATAAAGCCCGGTGAGTCGATCGTCGCGCACCGCAAGCGTGGTCGGCTGGTGAGCGCCGCTCAAAGAGTCTCTCGACACCTTGGGGTCGATCCGCAGGCGCTCGCCGGCGTCGCGGTGATGTCCGGCGAAGTGCGTGAGGCGTCCCTCGGCGTCGCGCACGGGCACCACGACCATCTCATTCCAGAACAGGGAGCCATCCTTGCGGTAATTGCGCAGCAGCACCCGGCAGGTGTCCCCGCGGCTCAATGCCTCGCGGAGTCGTTGGCGGCCGTCCTGGTCGCGATCGTGAGCCTGCAGCAGGCGCAGATTTCGGCCGAGAAGTTCGCTAGCCGAATAACCGGTCAGCGCCTCGAAGGCGGAGTTAACATAAATAACCGGGTGCTCCGGATTTTGCGCATCGACCAGCGCAACCCCTTCCGGCGAGGTTTCGACCAAGCGGCGGTACATTCCCTCGTCACACCCCGTCATGACCCCCCTCCGTCAGCACCAATGGGGGTGCCGCCGAAAGACCTGCGATGTTTGCTACCGTCTGCTGCCACTGGCGATCCGAATTCAGATTCGAAGGGGGCTCTCCCCGAGCCCGCATGCGGACCATCCGCGCCTGAGAAGCCGCCGTACCGGCCTCGGGCCCGAAATGTTCCAGCACGGACTGTACCGCTTGTCTATCGTTACAAATGGGCAGGACGTCGCAACCTGCCGCAAATGCCTGCTCGGCGCGATCAATGACTCCCCCATATGCCGCCGCTCCCGCCATCGACAGATCGTCGGCAAACACGCAGCCATGGAAACCCAGCTCGCGGCGCAGCACCCCCGTAATCCAGCGGTTCGACAGGCTGGCGGGCAGTGGGTCGACCGCCGGAAACACCACGTGGGCCCCTAGGACCCCCGCAATGTTATTGTCGATGAGGGGCCGATAGGGCCGGATATCGGGCTCCAAATCAACGAATTTGCGCCGGTCTACGGGCAACGCGACATGCGAATCGGCGATCACGGCGCCGTGCCCCGGAAAATGCTTGGCGACCGCTGCCATGCCCGCCTCGCGCATGCCCGCCATATAGGCGACCCCTAAGGCTGCGACCACATCCGGATCCTTATGGAAGGCTCGATCGCCAATGATCTCGCTCACCCCGTAGTCGAGATCAACGCAGGGCGCAAAGCTGAAATCCACCCCCACGGCCCGCAGTTCGCTGGCCATCAACCAGCCGACGGATTGCGCCAGACTTAAACCCTCGCGCCGATCCTGGTCGTAGCGCCTGCCCAGAAGGCGCGCGGACGGAAGCCGGGTAAACCCGTCGCGGAAGCGCTGCACCCGCCCCCCTTCATGGTCCACGGCGATCAAAAGTTGCGGACTACGCAGCGCGCGGATGGCGGCGGTCAGCGCCGTCACTTGCGCAATGTCGCGGTAGTTGCGGGTGAACAGGATGACGCTGCCGACCAGCGGGTGCGTCAGCACCTGGATGTCCCCGGGCGTCAGCTCGGTTCCGGCGATGTCGATCATGAGCGGACCCAAGCTCATGGGCCGCTCTCGAACACCGCGATTGATTCGACGTGCGTGGTATGCGGAAACATGTCCATCACCCCTGCATCGGTCAGCCTGAATCCTTGGGCGTGGACCAAGATTCCGGCATCGCGGGCCAAACTCCCCGGATGACAGGAAATATACACGACTCGCCGCGGACGCCATTGTGCCATTGTCGGGAGCAGTGAAGATGCACCCGCGCGCGGCGGGTCGAGCAGCACCAGATCGTAGCGCGCGCTGGCCCACACGCCGAAGCTGTCGGGTTCGAATAAATTCTCGACCGCGAATTGCGTATTGCCGATGCCATTGCGCACGGCGTTGGCGCGCGCCTTGGCTACCAGCGTGGCGTCGCCCTCCACCCCGACCACGCGCGAGGCGCGGCGCGCCAACGGCAATGTAAAATTGCCCAGACCGCAGAATAAATCGAGAACGGTATCCGTGGCATTTACCCGCAGCAAGTTCATTGCGGCATCCACCATCGAGACATTGATGTCGCGATTGATCTGCAGAAAATCGACCGGGCCGAATTCGATGACGATGTTGCCGCTGTCGATTTTGTAGTTGAGCGGCGCGTAGTCGGCGCGCAGCGGCCGCACCGAATCCAGGCCGCCGCTCTGCAGAAAGATCTGCAAACCGCGCGCGGCGCCGAAAATCGCGAGCTTCTCGAGATCTTGCGCGCCCGGCGGCTCCAGCACCCGAAACACCAGGGCGGCAGCAGCGTCGCCCGCCGCCACCTCCACCTGCGGAATTTTCTCGCGGACACCTAAGGTCTCGACCAGCGCGGCCAGATCTTGCGGCAGCAGACTTAAGGGTTCCGTCAATATCTCGCAGCGGCGCAGGTCGGCAAGATAAGGCTTGTCGCGCTCGCGAAAGCCCGCTAGCACCCGGCCCTTCTTGTGCACATACTTGACCCCGAGGCGCGCCCTGCGCCGGTAGGCCCATTCAGGTCCCCGCAGCGCATTGAGCACCCGCTCGGGATGCACGCTGCCGATGCGCTCGAGATTCTCCAGCAATTCACGCTGTTTCGCGGCGACCTGCGCCGCGGCCGACAGATGCTGCAATGAACAGCCTCCGCAAATCCCAAAGTGCTGGCAACGCGGAGTGGCGCGATCGGCGGAAGCCGTCAACACCTCGACCAGCACTGCTTCGTCCATCTGCCGGCGCCGTTTGACCACACGAAGGCGCACCCGCTCCCTGGGCAGAGCGCCCTCGACGAACACCGCCTTGCCGTCGATGCGCGCGACACCGCGGCCGTCATGGGAAAGATCCACGATATCGGTCTCGTGCACCTCGTTTGGGGTTATGCCTCGGGCCACGCTGCGGCGAATTCCTTGAAATGCGCCATTGTCGAATCCGCCAGGAGCTTGCGGACCCGGCCAATCTCGTGGGCATGTTCGGTCTTGTTAAGATGCCCGCGCAGCAGTTCGAACCGCAAAAAAATCAGGTAGGTGTTGAGCACGTCGGTCTCGCAATATTCCCGGATGCGGGTGAGCCCGCCCTGCAAATAGGCATCCCACACATCGGCGCCGTGCATCCCGATCTTTCCCGGGAAACCGAGCAGCGAGGCGATGTCCTGCAAACTCGCCCGCCCGCGGCCCTGGAAGCCGGACAAAATATCCATCAGATCCATGTGCCGCCAATGAAACCGGCTCAAATAGTTGCTGTACCTGAAGCTGTGGTCGGTATCGCCGAGTTCCCAGTAACGCGCCGCCGTCACGCTGTGCAGCAGGCTGCGATAGTGCAGCACCGGCAGGTCGAATCCCGCGCCGTTCCAGGAAACGAGGTCGGGCGTGAATTTGTCCAAGCCGTCGAAGAAGCGTTCGATCAAATCCTTTTCCGACGATTTCTCCTCCCCCAGGCTCCACACCTTCAACGAATCTTTGGCGCGCATCACCACCGATATCGCGACGATGCGATGCTGCTCATGCGACAGGAATTCGCTGCCGGTTTCTTCGCGGCGCTTGGTAAACATGATTTGCGCCACGTGCTCGTCGGACAGATCATGCAATCCATAAAGTCGTCTGCCGAGCTCCGTATCGGGCACGGTTTCGATGTCGAAAACCAAGGTGTTCATGCGGGGACGCGCCGCATGAGAATCGCGACTGCAACCACCAAGCCGGCTTCATCGGTCAAAGTCACATGGCCTTCGCCTATCCCCAAGCCATCGCGCACCTTGGCGCCGCGCTGCGAATACACGACCTCCGGTTTGCCCCAGGAATTCTGCACGATCCCGACGTCGCGGATCCACACGCCATGCGAAAAGCCGGTGCCCATGCCCTTGACGATCGCCTCCTTGGCCGCGAACCGCATGGCAAGAAATCGCACCGGACGCGCGGTACGCTCGAGTTGCGCCCGCTCCTCCGGCAACAGCAAGTGCCTTACGAAGCGCTCGCCATGTTTCCGATAGACACGCTCGACGCGCTCGACCTTGAGGACATCGATGCCGATGCCGAAAATCATGGCGTCAGCAAGACGCTGCTCGAGCGTGGCGCAGCAACGCTTTCATATCGCGCACCGCCTTGGCCAGCCCGTCGACGACCGAGCGCGCGATGATCGAATGGCCGATGTTCAGTTCGACGATTTCCGCGATCGCGGCGACCGGCTCGACGTTGTGGTAGTTGAGGCCATGACCGGCATTCACCGTCAAGCCCAGCGAGGCGGCCGCTTTCGCCGCGCCGCGCAGCCGCTCGAATTCGCGCGCGCGCGCCGCCCCCGTGGCCTCGGCATAGGCGCCGGTATGCAGCTCGATGACCGGCGCAGCAGCACGGCGCGCCGCCTCGATTTGTGCCGGGTCCGGATCGATGAACAACGACACGCGGATTCCCGAAGCGCCAAGGGCCGTCACGGCGTCGGCCGTCCGCGCTGCTTGCCGCAGCACATCGAGACCGCCCTCGGTCGTGACCTCGGCCCGAGACTCCGGTACCAGGCAGCAATCCTGCGGCCCGACGCTCAAGGCGATGCGGATCATTTCGTCGGTTACTGCCATCTCAAGGTTCATGCGGGTCTGCAGAGCGCCGCGCATCGCGAACACGTCGCGATCCTGGATGTGCCGGCGGTCCTCGCGCAGGTGCAGCGTGATGCTGTCGGCGCCCGCCTCCTCCGCGAGCAGCGCCGCATACAAGGGGTCGGGATAGCGGGCGCGCCGCGCCTGGCGCAACGTCGCCACATGATCGATATTCACGCCGAGCGCGATGCTGCCATGAAGCTGAGGCTCGCTCACGGCCGCTCCTCAGGCGTAGGCTCGCGGCGACGCAACGCCAGCATGATTTCACGGGACTTCAGGGAACGGCCGTCAAGACAGGCATCAATGGCCACGCGCAACACCCGCTTCGCATCGCGCAACGAGCGAGCGCCGCCGAAACTTTCCGTCTGCAGGTCGGCGAGCGATTGGCCGTAGACCGCGCCCGGTGCTTCAGCTACGCAGGGCTGAGGTCCGCTTTCCGACGCATACCGATAGTATCTATCGGGCTCCACCGGCATGCCGTCTTGCGCCCGCCGCAATTCCAGACCATAGCCCAAATCGTTCAACAATCTCTTCTCGAAGCGGCGCAGGGTGGGTTCCTCGACCTCGCCGTCACACAGGGCTTGCATGCACGCGGCATAGGAGCAAAAGATTTCCGGATGTGGATCACGCCGCTCGGTCAACTTCAGCAGCAGTTCGTTCAAATAGAAACCGCTCATGAGCCGTGCCGGCTTAAGATTGGTCGTCGCACCATCGATTTCCGCGGAAATGAGCTGGCACGCCTCGGATTTGCCCGACCATGAAACGAGCAATCGCTGGAACGGACGCAGCACGCCTTTGAGCGCCGATTTCGGACCGTTGGCGCCGCGCGCGAACAGAGTAAGCCGCCCCTGTTCGCTGGTGAAGACTTCCACGATGCGGCTGGTGTCCCGATAGGCATATTGGTGCAAGACGTAGGCCGGTGCCAGCCATACCCGACGCGTGCTTGCGCACCGCGTGCTCTTCACAATGTATCGTACCCAAATTGGCGCAATGCCATCTCGCTGTCAGCCCAGTTTTCCTTGACCTTGACCCAAAGCTCCAGATGCACGGACCGCTGCCATAGATCATTGAGTTCAATCCGCGCCAGCCGGCCGATTTCCTTCAATCGTTCGCCACCCTGACCGATCACGATGGCCTTTTGCCCGGCGCGCTCAACCCAGATGACCGCGTTGATCATGATCCGATTGTTTTCATCCGCGAAGCGCTCGATTTGCACGTTGATGCCATACGGCAATTCTTCGCGCAGCTTCAATGTCAGCTTTTCACGCACGATCTCGGCCGCGTGAAACGGCTCGTCCCGATCGGTGACCACGTCCAAGCCAAACAGCGGCGGCGACACCGGCAGGCGGGCGCCGACCAGATCGACCAACCGTTCAAGATTATCAGACTGCAGCGCCGAAATTGGAATGATTCCCGAAGCCGGAACGCGCTCGGCCACCTCCTCGAGAAACGGCAGGAGTTCCTCTCTGGGGAAAACGCGGTCCACCTTGTTCACCACCACGAACAGCGGCTGCTTCAGGCCCCGCACCCGCTCCCAAACCCACAGGTCTTCGTCCGTGAAACGCATGGCTTCGATCACGAACAGCACCACATCGGCATC
>Ga0210388_10002590_pt1 | contig 14055 bp, 13 predicted proteins | sample IncBWC19OmetaG_FD_155485 | JGI IMG/M metagenome (GOLD analysis project Ga0210388, IMG submission 155485) | Forest soil microbial communities from Barre Woods Harvard Forest LTER site, Petersham, Massachusetts, United States - Inc-BW-C-19-O ...
GCCAAGCCGTGGCGATGCCCCGGATCATCCGGGTCGCCCGCCACCGCTTGCTGATACGCCGCTTCGGCTTTGGGATAATCCTTGGCCTGCGAATACGCATCGCCCAGCAGATCATAAATGTCCGGCGAAGCGGTATCGCCGGCCGCGCGCGTCAAAAGCTCGATCGCTTCCTGCGAGCGGCCCTCATCAATCAGCAACTGGCTCAGCTGTTCGAGACCCGGCCCATTGTCCGGATCGTGGTCGATCACCTGCCTCAGCACTTTTTCGGCTTCCGCATGCTTGTTTTGGAATCGATACAGCCGCGCAAGCCACAGCAGCGAGTACGTGTCGTTCGGTTCGGTCTTCAGGATCGCCTGGAACTCCGCCGTGGCTTTCTCGAGGCTTTCCTGCTGCACATCGCCGGCGTTCATGTCGCCGAGCGTCCGGACATAGATCCGCGCGAGCAGCCGGTGCGCGTCCACATTCTCGGGGTCAATTTTCAGCGCGGCCTGCGCCTGGACCACGGCCTCGCGAATATGTTGCGACTTTGCGTAAATCTCGGCCAGCCGCTCCAGAATCGTCGCTGAATCCGGCTCCAGCTGCAGCGCCTTCTTGTAGGAATCGATCGACTGCGTGGCCATGTCGGAGCTCGAGTTCATCTCGAACTGCTCCTCTTGCAAATGGCCCATGGTGAAGTAGTAGTAGGCGTCAGCGCGCGCGGAATCGGCCGTCGAAATCTGCGCTTTCGCGGCCGGAGCGGGGGCTGGTGTGGCGGACTGAGCGAGCGCAACCGGCGCGCACATGACTGCAGTCAGAACGGCGGTGCCAAAAAACCTAGTCATGATCATCTATATGCCTAGTCCGGGCGGAAATTCATTATCGTACAGGCTTGCGCACCCGTCAAAGTTTTCCCCGGAGCGATGTCCCCGTTGTTTGCCAACCGATGGCCACGGCTATAAGACGCGCGTCGCCGAATTCCGGTTGTGTTTTAGTTGAATGGCCCGCATGCGGGCCGCCGCCGCGTGGCGCTAGTGCTGAAAGGTCATTCGGGCTTACAATTGTTCCAGGGCACATCCGCGATTCGGACCCGGTCCCTGGCTTGCATGAATACCGTTTTTCGCCATCTACAATTCGCAGCTACTGCCTTCGCTCTGCTGGCTGCAGTTCCCTGCTCAGCGTTCGCGCAAAGTGCAACCGGCGCAGGCACGCAATCGGCGATCGCGCCACCCGTTGATTCCACTCGCGCAGCAGCCGCCAAGGCGCCCGCGGACATCTCGCAACCCGCGATTCCGAAACCCGCGCTCAGTGAACTCGCCTGGCTCGCCGGACGCTGGCAAGGCTCATGGGGACCGCGCGTCGCGCAGCAGACCTGGACCGCGCCGAAAGCCGGAGTCATGATGGGTACATTCCAGCTCGAAGAAAATGACAAAACGCTGGTGCTCGAACTGTTCACCGTAGTGGACGAACCCGACGGAATCAAATTCCATCTGCGCCATTTCACGCCCTCGCTGGTAGCCTGGGAAAAACCGGGCCCGACCGTCCTCGATCTGACCAGCGCTGACGCGAAATCCGTCGTTTTCGAAAATCCCGTCGACGGCCAACCCAAGCGCACAACAATCACACGCGTCGACGCCGACACCTACATCTCGAAGTCCGAAGTGATTCCCGAAAAAGGCGATCCGCAAGTAACCGAGATCACCTATCACCGCCAAAAAGACGCCCCTGCGCCCAAGCATTAACAGGCTTCGTATCGGCGCATCGTTATGTAGGGGCCTTCCCGGCGGGCGACTGGGCAAATCTCTTAACTCGACGAAAATTACCTACCTGAGTTGTTCGGAGAGTTTCTAAGCAACGGGAACGGCGAGCTTTTTCCGGCTTTGCTTTTCGGTATAAAGCGCATGATCGGCCCGGTCCAGCAGCTCCTCCTGCGTCTCGCCATACGTGTAGTCCGTAAACCCAGCCGAATAACGAAATGGCACGTCACCGGACTCGAGCTCGATCGAAAGATTCGCCAACCGCTCCAGCACCAACTGAACCTGCTGCGTATCACACTCCGGCAACAACACCACAAATTCGTCGCCGCCGATCCGTACAGCCAGATCCGACCCCCGAATCGCCCGGCTCAACCGTTCGCCAAACGTCTTCAGCGCCAGATCGCCCGCCGCATGTCCATGCACGTCGTTGATCTTCTTCAGCTCGTCCAGGTCCAACATCAGCACCGTCAGCGTACTTTTCAATCGCACGGCGCGCGACATCTCGGCCAGCAACCGCTCCTGAGCGTAGCGCCGGTTGTGCAGACCCGTCAGTGGGTCCAGCATCGCAAGCTTCAAATAGGACTCCGCCAGCAGGTGCTGCTCGGTTGAAATCTCCACTTCCTCGGCCAACCGCTTCCTGGCCTGCATCAGCTGCATTTGCTGATAGAGCGTGTAGATGCTGAAAATCAGCACCATACCGACCAGCCCGCGCACCGCCTGGCTCATCCGAAAAATGTAGAACGGGTCCTGCGCGTCGAAAATCACCGTCATGGAGAGCGTTGCTACAGCGAGCGTCAGCGCCAGCGCGATCACCATCGCCAGAAACCACAACGTCCAGTTCGAGCGCGAAATCCTCCGCAGGTTTTTGCGAATTTCGTTTGCGCGCTGCTCGATCCCCGGATCGGGCAAGGAGATTGGGTTGATTGTCGCCATGGCCGAAACTACCTCGTCGAGAGTGCGGACAACTGTTATGAAGGTAGTACCGCCCTGGCCGCTTCGCGAAGAAAATTGCGCCCGCTGTTTCCGGGCCGGTACTCCCGTCTGCTCGTAAAACCAAGCAAAGCCATGTGTTAAGATGCCCCGGCACGGAGGTACCCGTGTGGAATAACCCCGTCCACTTGTCGACGGTCGGGTTCGTCGCCGTCGTCCTGTTCGTCAGCGGGAATGCCCGGCCGCGAAAACCTCCCAGCGATCCTCCGCGGACCAATCGCTCCAGAAACGCCGCACGAATTTCCGGCACGCATCCAACAACCTCCAGTTCGATCGACAAATCCGGCGGGCGGGTCGAAGGAACGGCTAGCGTTTTGCAGTACAATCATCGCGCGGGGCTGTAGCTCAGATGGATAGAGCTTTGGTTTCCTAAACCAAGTGTCGGGAGTTCGACTCTCCCCAGCCCCACCATATTTGCTTTCTAACGCATGGATTGAGTGCAGACGCTTCGCGATCGTCAGCCCTGCCCCAAAGTCCATGCAGCGCTATCGTGGTCCGTAAGGGACGGCGCACTTTGTACCATCGCCGGAGCACCATAACTGCGGGGTACATTCGTCTGCCGGTGATGCCGCTGAGGAACGGCGTGTGGTCGGCGGCGATTCGTTTACGAGTACGAGGACAGCCAAATCGTCACAAAGCCAATGGCTCCGTAGTGCGCGCAGCGATTTCGCCCTCCTGGTGCGCGCTACGGAACATCAAATTCCCGATCCGCCGTCCGTATCGACGCGCCACCGTTGACACCCGGCCCCACCCCCGTATAATTACTTTCGCCCAGTCTTTGCGTGCTCACAGGCACGCCGAATCGAAAGCAGGCTAGCGTTGACGCCCTCCTACATCCTGGCCGCGCTGCTCGTCTGGAGTTCGAATCCGGTCACGTCCTATTTCCGCCGCCTGGTCGACCCTACCTTCCGCGGCCTCTATCAAGCCAACGCCTTCGACCTAGCGGTCATGCTGCCCTATTTTTTCGTCATGGCCGTCCTCGCCATGTACGGCCTGCATCGCTACGCGCTGGTCTATCATTATTTCAAGAACCGCAAGAATGTCCCCGGCCCGCCGCCGCCGGTCGCTGAGTGGCCCAAGGTCACCGTCCAGCTCCCGATCTATAACGAACGCTACGTGATCGAGCGGCTCATCGAAACCGTCGTGCAGTTCGATTACCCTCGCGAACTTCTCGACATCCAGGTCCTCGACGATTCCACCGACCAGACCCAGCAGGTCGCCCGCGATTGCGTCGAGCGTCATCAGGTTCTCGGCGTCCCGATCAGTTACATCCATCGAGACAATCGCGAAGGCTTTAAGGCCGGCGCGCTGCAGGAAGGCCTGAAATCCGCCACGGGCGAATTCGTCGCCATCTTCGACGCCGATTTCATCCCGCCGTCCGATTTTCTACGGCGCACAGTTCCCTATTTCACCGATCCCTTGATTGCCATGGTGCAGACGCGCTGGAGCTACGTGAATCGCAATTATTCGAAGCTCACCGAGGTCGAAGCCATCCTGCTCGACGGACACTTTGCCATCGAGCACTCCTCGCGCTTCCGCAGCGGCCTGTTTTTCAATTTCAACGGCACCGCCGGAATCTGGCGCCGCACCTCGATCGAAGACGCCGGCGGCTGGCAGCACGACACGCTTACGGAGGATACCGACCTTTCCTACCGCGCCCAAATCCGCGGCTGGAAATTCCTCTACTTGCCCGAAATCGACTGCCCGAGCGAGCTGCCCGTTGAAATGAACGCCTTCAAGTCGCAGCAGGCCCGCTGGGCCAAGGGCCTGATGCAGACGGCGAAAAAAATCCTGCCGCAGGTGATGCGCTCCGACGCGCCGACAAAAGCCAAAGTGGAAGCCTTTTTTCACCTCACCGCCAATGTCAGCTACCCGCTGATGGTTTTTCTCTCGATCATCCTGCTTCCGGCGATGATCGTCCGCTTCTATCAAGGCTGGTTCCAGGTCCTGCTGATCGACTTGCCGCTGTTCCTCGCGTCCACGTGCTCGATTTCGTCGTTCTATCTTTGCGCGCAGCGAGCGTTCTACCCGAAGACGTGGAAACGGACGTTCTGGTATCTGCCCTTCGTGATGGCCGTTGGTATCGGCCTTTCGGTGAAAAACGCGGTCGCAGTCGTCGAAGCCATCGTCGGAGTGAAATCCGAATTTGTCCGCACGCCGAAATACAAAGTGGAAGCCGGCGGAAAGGGTTCCGTCGACCTGGCGAAGAAGAAATATCACAAGAGCGCAGGCTGGCTGCCCTGGACAGAAGTAGCCCTGGGAGTCTATTTCGCCGGCGCTGTCGTCTACAGCATCCAGAACACAAACTACCTTACCGTACCGTTCCTGCTCCTGTTCGTCTGGGGCTACCTCTACACCGGCACAATGTCGTTAGCGCAAACCTACGTCGGTCGCCTCCGCTCCAGCGCAAAGGAATTGCCCGCTGCAATCCCCGTCGCAGTCGCGGTGCCCGCCCAAGCAACAGCCGCAGCCGAATCCGCCGCCTCGGACTAATTCCAGCTGTTCGATTGCATCTCGCAACTTGCATAACGCAATGAGGTAGGCGGCTGTGTTTTCTTACCAAAAAGATCGGTGTCAGCAGTGGTGAAATATATCCTCAGGGTCCCCACCAGGGATTCTTGGCCCGAAATTGCCGGAATTTCCGGTGGATGCACGTCCTGCAAAGTTCCGCATTGAGTCAGTGCATTCGACGCCGGAATACATCTGCTGGCGCAATTGGCAGCCGACCATGGCATTGAGCGAAGCCCAAGTCGACCGAGGAGCCGTCTTTGAACCTTCATCGGCGCATTGACACGCCTTTCGTCGATCGCGAACCTTCGGTAACACGCGCTTCAAAACTTTCCGTACCCCGGCCCAGCCGTGTTGCATCAGGGCCATCCGGGCGAAACCATGGCGCCCCATTCTTCAGGGCTCAAGTCCTTGGCGTGGCGCGAGAACAACCAATGGTGGCCCTCGAGGTCCTCAGCGGCATACTGCAGCTCGCCGTAAACGGTCTCATGCAGCTCCTCGACAATCGTAACTCCAGCCGATTTGGCTCGTTGGAAATGCGCTTCGATGTCCTCCATGAAAATCGTAAGGCTCTGCGTCCCAAAACCAAGCTCTTTCGGCGTCCGATCTTCAGGCCGAGCCTGCTTCGCCATGATCCATGCTTTGCCTGCCCTGATCTGCGCTCCGCTCATCGGACTCCCGTAGCGGTAGTGTTCGACGAACCCAAAAGCCTGGCCAAGCCAGACGATGGCTTTCTCCAAATCTCGATACCGTATGTGCGGAAGAAGAGTGTCCATCGGCAAAGAGCGGTTTGCAATCAAGGAATGTCCCTCCTTCGGAGAATTCGACGAAGCTGCTGCGGCCCGCGTCAGTGACCACGATTTCAAGCAGGAAAAGTTATCACGAATTTGAGCATGAGCGCCCAGCCCGTCAGCGATCGACGAACGACGCCGCGCGCCGAAACTGATACGATAGGGCCAACATGAACGCCGCGAATTCACCGCTGCGACGCCGAATCGTCATCCTGGCCGCGCTCGCCGTTTTATGCGCGTGCACCGTTGCATCCGCGCGCTTCCGTCAGCCCAACGACGAATATGCCGCCCGTCGCGCGAAGCTGCGCGCAGGCATCGACGGCCCCATCGTGATCTACGGCTACACCGGCAACGAAGACGCCTCCGAAGTCGCCGTCTTTTTTCAGGAGCCAAGTTTTTATTACCTCACGGGCCACGATGAACCCGGCGCCGTGCTTCTGGTCGCTCCCGATCCTGCAGCCGAAGGGCAAGCGGCGACGCCGACCGAAATTTTGTATTTGCCGCCGCGCATTCTGGATCCGCACAACGCGAGCGGAGAATTGTGGGAAGGTCCCAAAATCGGGCCTGACGATCCGGGCGTGCAGGAAAAAACCGGCTTCGCGACCGTCGAGCCGATCGCAAATCTGAAAGGGGATCTCGCAAAACTCGCCGCGAGCTACAAAACCATCTACACCATCGTTGCGCCCGGCAAGGAAGACGGCTATCCGCACCTCACCGAATCCGTCGCCGCGCTCCGTGCCGACGTTCCCGGCGTGCAGATCAAGGACATCTCGCCGAAACTTTTCGCCCAGCGCCAGGTGAAATCCGAAGCGGAGCTGGCGCTGCTCCAAAAAGCGGACGACCTTTCGATTGACGCGCATTTTGCCGCGATGAAAATGATGCGGCCGGGGCTTTTCGAATATCAGGTGGCCGCGCGCATGAAGGAAATCCACGAAATGGGCGGCTGTGCGCGCGAGGCCTACGCGCCGATCGTCGGCGCGGGATTCAATTCCACCGTGCTGCATTACAGCGTGCTCGATAGCGAAATCAAGGACGGCGACCTGGTCGTGATGGACGTGGGTGGAGAATACGGCGGCTACGCGGCGGACATCACGCGCACCGTGCCCGCCAACGGTCATTTCACGCCGCGCCAGCGGGAAATCTACGACCTCGTTCTGGGCGCTCAAAACGCCGCGCTCGCCGCCACGAAACCCGGCGCTACGATCCTCGGCCGCAAAGACAGCCTCCAGCAAATCGTAATCGACTATTTCAATAAACACCCGGATAGCCGCGGCAAAATCCTCACGAAATACTATCCGCACGGCGTGAGCCACCACATCGGCCTCGACGTGCACGATCCCGGCGACCGCGCCCGCCCGCTTGAGCCCGGCATGGTGATCTCGATGGAGCCGGGCCTCTACATTCCCGAGGAAAATATGGGCGTCCGCATCGAAGACGATGTCCTCATAACAAAAGACGGCTATACGCTGATGACCGGCCGCCTCCCCCGCACCGCCGAAGAAATTGAAAAAATCATGGCCGACGCAAAGGCGCACGAATAAAAAGGTCGCGCCCGCAGCGTGATTCGTTGAAGGTGGATCGAAATCGCGATCCGATTGGCGTCTTGACACTCCACGAGGCGGACCGTAGCATCGATTATTCGTTCGCGCGCCGGCGTAGCTCAGTGGTAGAGCGAGGGTCTCATAATCCCTAGGCCGAGAGTTCGATTCTCTCCGCCGGCACCAATATTTTCAACGAGTTGCCGCACTTCCGCAGGAATGTCACTCTCCGCCGGTTGCGCCTGGGTTGCAGAAAGTTGCGGAGTTATCGGAGCATCGAGCTTATCGTGGTGAAGGCGTTTCTCGACGGCAAGAGCAGCGTTATCGACGAACTCGTGTTTCTAGCGGCCAGTACTGAGGGCAGAACTCCCTTGCAAGGATTGCCACGCTACGCGCGCGCGGGCTTGGCTGGAAGAAGATTGCGGGAGAGTTGGGGGTAGGCGTCGGAACGCTCTACAGACTCGCCGGAGATGGTTCCAAAATTCGGGAAAGGGTTTTCTGAACCCTGGGCTCGATCGTCTGTGTTTGGCGCGAATCTGGGACTTGGAGCGTTCCCGCCGATTCGGAGGTTCGGTCGCGATCGGCCGATACTACATATCTGGTAAATAGCTAATATGAGCGATACTTCGGTCAAAGTATGCATTTGCTTGCAGTGTGCGGAGCATTCCGCATTGGCAAGTCTCTTCGTTTCAGCACCACGAGATTGGCGACAACGGTGCGGGCAAAGTCTGGGGTTCCCTGCAATATCGTTGCCGCGAATCACCGTACGGCTAGGGGGGTGAAAATGGGCACGATGATAAAGCGGTTTATGACGTTTGCGTCGAGTTTGCTGTTTATCTTTCTCGCGCTCAGCTTTGTTACGAAGGCCGACTCAACCACAATCACCTGGGACTTCAGCTTCTACTCGGTCAGCGACGTAACGGACCTGCCGAACGGGGTAGTGTCCGGTTCCGGTTCGTTCACTACGCTATCCGAGTCTTACCCCGTCAGCCCGTATGCGGGCGAACTCGAGATTGTCTCTACGAGCGGCGAGATGAACGGGGAACCAATGGGCTATGTGGATGAGCCGTACAACGGAATCAGTTCCAGCGGCGAGCCGTTCTTGAACTTCTTGTTTTACTTCACTGCCGGCGGCAATGAGTACTACATCCACGACGTGGACGTGGACGAATCTCCGATCTATACGGGAAATACGCTCTACGGCCCGGATGGCTACGAACAACTGCTCGACATCACGCTGACCCAAGATCCCGTGTCCACCCCGGAGGGATCCAGTATCGGGATGCTGCTCTTGGGACTCGTCGGTGTGGGGCTTTTCTGGAAACGCGCACGCCCCGGATCGATTGCGGCAGCAGGAAGCATTTAGTTTCGCCGATTTTTCGACTCATTCGGCACTCACAGACCATTCCCGACCGTCCGCTTGAAAGCGTCCGTAAATGATCGGCGATCGAAATCGCAAACCGCTAGCGTCCGCTGCGCGTCCGGGACCGCTTCCAACGCAAGGACATTGCGGCCCGTCTCACCGATCACCGTTTTACGTTTGTCAAATGCATCGGTCTGCAATACCACCGGGTTTTTCTCGATATCGATCATGGCAGTTCGAACACGCTGTGGTGACGGCATCGGCTGCGTCCAGCATCTTGTCATTGCTTTTCGCCTGGGCAGCTTTGTACGAAGCCATTCCTGCTTCTCGAAGCCCCTGGACGAACTTCAGCCAGTCTGGATTCTTTACTGGAACCGCGCGACCATTCGAGCAGACACGTCCGGGAATCGTCAGGAGGTTCGCTGCTTCCGCCAGTGCCAGAGAACTGTTTTCGACGGCTGCCCATCCACCGAAAGTTCCTGACAGCGGATCCGTGGCGAGGGAAGGATCGCCGGCCGACTTAACTTCTGCGGGGTTCTTATCCTGAGCGAAGAAAATTACATTGGAATTCGGGAACATGATCGCTCTCATCAGCTGGGCCAGGTTCGCGGAAGCCTGCGGAGCGGGCGTCGTGCTCTTTTGAGGTCCGGCGTGCACCGAAGGTTTCGAGGGCTCTTGCGCGTTGACGCTTCCCGACGACAAGGCCGCCACGAAAAGACAAACAAGCATGACGACAAATGCGGTGTGGAATCTCATGTGTCAGATCTCCTATGGCGAATGCTTATAGCATCGCTGGACGCGCCAGGTCGCCATCAACAGACATTCGACTTCCATATCTCCTTACGCTGAAAACGGAGTGCTAGACAAATGAAAATCGTCACGCTCGGTCGGAGACACAAAAGTAAGCACTTCGATTGCGTGTTGCGCCGATTAGAAAAAGTTCCAGTGGCAGCTTATAAAGGTTGTGTCCTTATTCCATTCCAACTCGCCACTTGTCCGGTCCGATCTAGCCACTGCTCGTTTTGAAATGCAATTGGCCGTCAAGCAATTGCCGCGAATCGCCGGCAATCCTACACGCTTCCCCGTATTCCCACCCCTTGACGAAACGCGCAAGGTGATTGCCTGGGCCCTTTGCATGACGCGAGACGGCCCAAGGAGAGTTCGATGGCCAACACCAAGAAATGCGCGCATCCGAATTGTTCGTGCCAGATCAGCGAAGGAAAATATTGCAGCGCGGCGTGCGAAGCGGTCGAAGAAACCCCCGACATCGACTGCCGCTGCAACCATCCCGGCTGCAAGGGCCGGGCGCATTAGTGCCGCAGGGAGGCTGAGGACATGTCAACGACAGCGATCGCTGTAATTATTGTGGTTGCCGCGGTAGTCTGCCTCGCGCTGCTGTTCCTGGCGTTTCGTTATCAGAGCAGAAGGCTGCAAGACAAATTCGGCCCGGAATACGAGCGTTCCGTCGCGCAGCTCGGGCGATCCAAGGCGGAAGCGGAACTCCAGCGGCGGCAGACTCGCGTGCGTCGCATGCAGATTCATCCCTTGTCCGATGCGGAACGGGAACGCTTTGCCGCCGCGTGGCGGCGCGTGCAGGGGGGATTCGTCGATGATCCGGGCGGCTCGCTGACGCAAGCCGATGGCCTGGTCACTGAGGCCATGACGGCGCGCGGATATCCGGTCCACGATTTTGACGAGTGCGCCGCGGATCTTTCCGTCAACCATTCGACTGTGGTGAGCGATTACCGGGAAGCGCACGAAATCGCTCTGCGCCGCGATCGCGGAGAAGCGACGACGGAGGACATCCGGCGCGGGTTGGTCCATTACCGGATGCTGCTGGAGGAGCTGCTTGCAGCGCCGGCGATGGAACGGGAGCGTGCCCAAAGCACTGTTTAGATTCAGCAAGCGATCCGTAAACCGAGAGAGTGAGTTCACGAACGAGAGGAGTCGCCATGCGAAGCGAATGGGACAAAGTTCCGGAAGATGAGATCAGCGGCAGCAATTCCGAACCGCTGACGACTGCCGATCTAGCGGCTTCGCGCGCGCGGCTGGGGATCGGCCGCGGTTCAAGGTCTATTCCGCAGTCTGAGCCCGTGGTGGTCGCATCTCGAACCCCGGATGCGCCCGGAGCGGCTACGGCAGCGCGGATGCAAAAATCAGCGGACAACGAAGAGATGGGACCGTTGCTCGTCGCCGACGACGCCGGAAATTTTCGGGCGCGCTGGGAAAAGATTCAGGTCGGGTTCGTCGATGAACCTCGGCGGGCAGTCGAGCAAGCGGACCATCTGGTTGCTGAGACAATGCAGCGGCTGGCGGAGACGTTCGCGAAGGAACGCGAGAATCTGGAGCACCGGTGGGATCGCGGCAGCGATGTTTCGACAGAAGATCTTCGGCTGGCGCTGCGGCGGTACCGGACGTTTTTCGCGCGCTTGCTACAGGTTTAGCGGCGCATAAACTCAGCGATTTAACGCGGGCGCCCACGGCCGAAGGGTTCAGACTGGCGCTGCGTGCCACTGACCACTGACCAAACACCGCTCTGACATTTTCTGACTACAGAGAAAAGCGTATTAGGGTTTCGCGACAAATTCCAGGAACAACTACCGCCCTCCTATTTTTAGGCTCGCTGGTCCCCCTTATAAATTAGCAATGGAGAGCAACCCATCGCCCAGTGAAAACCCTATCGATCCATTTCGAGGAGGATTCGATGAAACGAGCCACGTATCTGATTCTTGTTGGAATTCTAACTGCGGGACCGGCCACGGCGAAGTGGCGGCAACAGCCGGGCACGCCGGTCGCCGCATCCTCATCCGGCAGTACAACGGCGGAGGCAAGCCGTGGGAGCGGCGTGCAGGCGGGAAACGCATCTTCGGGGGCAGCTTCCGCTCAGCACAATGACAACACGGCGGCGGGCACCTCCCTCTCCGCCGATTCGTCCGCGAGCGCGGGCAAAAGCGGCGCGCAGGTCGAAAGCGGCGCCGTAAATTCGACTGCCGCTTCCGCGAAGAATTCGCGCGAGGCCATGTCCGCTTGGGGGGGTTCGGCGGCGAACTCTACGATGAACGCCACGCTCGTTCATCCCCTTGATGTAAACAAGAACAAACCCGGCGATCCTGTGAAGGCGCGCACGACGCATGCTTCGCAATCGCCGGACGGAACGCCGCTGCCGAAAGGCACGGAACTTGTGGGGCACGTCACGCAGACGCAGTCCCGCACCAGGAATCAGTCGGAATCCGATCTTGGCATCGTGTTTGATAAGGCCGTGCTGAAGAACGGTCAGGAAGTGCCGATCAACGGGACGATTCAAGCGGTTGCGGCAGCGCAAAATTCCGCTTCCGCGGTGGACGATTTTGGCGACGGCGGAGCGACGGCGGGCGGCGGCCTCGCAGCAGGTGGGAGCGCCGGTCCGGGACGCGCGGGATTGGTCGGTGGGGGCGGCGGCGCACTGGGAGCCGGCGGTACTCTCTCCGGCGTCGGGAGAAGCGTGGGCACGGCGACCGCGCCCGTAGGCAACGTTGGATCGAGCGCGCGGCCCACGGTGGGGACTACCACGGGCGCAATGGGTTCCACTGCCGGCACGGTTGGGTCGACTGCGGGCGCGGCCGGGACGATGACACAGGGAGTGACCGGCGGATTGAACGCGGCGGGTGAGCTGACGTCGAACAGCCACGGGGTTTTCAACATGCAGAGTTTGAACCTGGCGACGGCTGCGACTTCGGCGAGCTCGGCGACGGGCGCGGCGCAGGGCTCGCTACTCAGGTCCGAAACCCAGAACGTGCACCTGGATAGCGGAACACAGCTTCTGGTTTCCGCCACCAACGCTGCGCAGTTGCAGGCGTCGAAGTAGCTTGAGGTCGGGGCCCAAACTCCCACCCGCCCGGGAGACCTGACGCAACACCGTGAACGGCGCGCTCGATTTCTCCTGGGCGCGCCGGTCCGGCCGCCGAATCCCCGTCTTTGCTCGATCGGACTGTCCGGCCCAAATGCACATCCGTCCTGCAATGCCGGCGACCGTGCCCTTACGGTCTCGCCGGGACCTCACAGCGAAACCCTGCGATGCGTTGGTGCGTATCACGATGCAGCGTGATGACATATGCACGTACCGAAGCGAACTTGGCTTGACAGAAATCTTGCGCCGTAGTTACTTAGCACGCGTCAAGAAATCAAGTGAGGGCCTCTATGACCGCATCCTGGCGGTGGTCTGCCGCAATTTTGTTGTTCGTCGGAGCCGGAGCGGCGGCACTTTTGCCGCACGCGGCCGCGCAGCCACCGCAAGCGTCTCTTGCAGCGAAAGACGATCCTGTTTCCAAACTCACGCCGGACGATATTGCGACCGGAAAGCAGATTTTCGCGGCGCAATGTGCGGGGTGCCACGGATTTGACGGCAGCGGGCAGCTCGGCCCGAATCTTCATGGCGTGGAGGCGCGCCGGGGCGACGCGGGAATTTTTGCCGTGGTTCGAAACGGCACGGGCGCGATGCCGCCAGTCATGGCCCTGAACGATCAGCGCGTGTGGCAGGTAGTCGGGTTCGTGCGAACGCTGGGGGACACCGGGCCGATCGAAGCGGCGAAGGGCGATCCGCTGAAGGGCCAAGCGGTTTATGACGCAAATGGCTGCGCGGTTTGCCACGCGATTGGCATGACCGGGGGTGGAGTGGGGCCGCAACTGACGACGATCGGGAGATCGCGGCCACCGAAGTATTTTTATGACTTCCTGCCCGATCCCGGGAAAAATCCGCCACCGGGCTACGAGCTCGTGCGCGTGGTCGCAAAAGACGGGCACGAAGTAACTGGCATCCGCGTGACCGAGGACACGTACACGATCGTGCTGCGCGACGTCGGCGGGCATTTTTATTCGTTCGACAAGACGAAGCTGAAGACGATCGAGCCGGAACCTGGGAAAACGGTGATGCCGAGTTACGGCAATCTTTCGACGACGGACATGGACAATCTGGTGGCGTATCTTTCAAGCTTGAAGGGGGCCCCATGAGAGCCGCGAAATGTGTCGTGATGGTGCTGGCGCTGTGCGGGGCGCTGCCGAGCTTCGCGCAAGTTCCCTACGAGCGGCTCTTGAAGTCGGATTCCGAGCCGCAGAACTGGCTGATGTACGGCGGCAATTACGGCTCGCAGCGATTT
>Ga0210388_10002595_pt1 | contig 14039 bp, 11 predicted proteins | sample IncBWC19OmetaG_FD_155485 | JGI IMG/M metagenome (GOLD analysis project Ga0210388, IMG submission 155485) | Forest soil microbial communities from Barre Woods Harvard Forest LTER site, Petersham, Massachusetts, United States - Inc-BW-C-19-O ...
CGGGCCCGAGGAGTGGTCCCAGCAGAATCGGTATTGCGGCGTAACTGTAGACGCGCGCCACGTGCCTCCCAGCGGCGCGCACTATCATCATCTGCGCCAGCGGAGCCATCAAACCTCCGCTCATTCCTTGGAGGACTCGAAAGCCAATCAGCGAGTTCGCGGACCATGCGAGTCCGCAGAGGGCCGATGAGAGAGTGAAGACCGGAAAACACCACAGATAGAGCGATTTTGCTCCGAGCTGCCCGACGAGCCAGCCATTCAACGGGAGCATGAGAGCAAGCGCCAGAAGGTAGCCGCTCGTGACCCATTGAATGGTGGTAAGACTGCTGTGCAGATCAACGGCCAGGCTGGAGAGGGAGACGTTCACCACAGTTGCGTCGACCTGTCCCATGAGGGACCCCAGCACAGCGACAGCAGTGATCTTCCAGACCAGTGGATCGATCCGATCGAGTCGATCGAGTTGATTCTTGGTGTTAGGCAAGTGCGGCCAGGACCTCCTTGGTCGAGCGCACGCGACAGAGACGAGGGAATATCTTCTCGAATGCGAAACGATGCTGTTCACCATCCTGACTGGAGCAGGCGTCTTCGACGACGACAAAGCCAAAACCGAGGCCGGTACCCTGTCGCGCCGTGGACTCTACCCCCGCATTGGTAGAGATTCCGGTGAGGACGACCGTATCGACACCACGCGACCTAAGCTGCTGCTCAAGGTCGGTTCCGGCAAAGGCGCCCCAGTGACGTTTCGTGAGCAGGATGTCGCCGGGCTGAAATCCAGCAGAAGGGGCAATCTCCGAAACACTGGCGGGTAGCGGTGCATTCCTCAGGTTGACTGGCTGGTCCACAGGAAGCTCAAGGAAATCGTTGAGGTCGACGCGGACATAAACAACTGGGGCGCCGTGGCCGCGAAACACTTCGGCCAGCTTTGCCGAATTGGCAACGACCTGTGCGGCTGGATGAGGCGCGGTACTCCTGCCGACGACAGCATTCTGGAGGTCAATGAGAACAAGTGCGGTTTTGTGTGGATCAAGCTGAAGTTCTGCCATGGGGCTCCTTAAAAAGGATTTGTCACTAAAATCGAGGGTACCCTCGACTTCTAAGGTATAGAATATGAGGATGCCCTCGAATTTGTCAAATTCGATAAGAGTCGCCCCGCAACAGGTGCGCTCTTCACACAGGCTCGCCAGTTTCCTGAATGCGGCGGCGGAACTGTTTGTCGAGGTTGGCTATGATGCAACCACGATGACCGCGATCGCGGAGCGGAGCGGCTCTTCGATCGGGGCGCTTTACAACTACTTCCCAGACAAACAGGCCGTCGCCCTTACATTGTTAGGCCAGTACGCCCAGGAGATGGAAGAGCAATGGAGGCCATTGATAGAGCAGGCAGAGAACCTCACTCATCGAGAGTTCGCGAGTCTCTTTATCGAACGGATCACTGAAATTCTTCAGGTACGTCCGGCTTATCTGCGACTGCTCGCGGCGCCGATTCGGCTACGCCGCGACCCTGCTGCGAAGCGAGTCTTGCGCGCCAACATCGCGAATGCCTTTAGAGCAAAGAACCCATCCCTTTCAGACGAACGAGCACTGCTCGCTGCGAACGTGACTCTCGAGATGGTCAGAGGCTTGAAGACCCTCTATGCAGAAGCGGGCGATAAAGGGAAAGACTTGATTGTGGCTGAATTCAAGAAGGCGCTGACCCTATATTTGGAAAGCGTCTTGGGCTCAATGAAGCGACCGTAACAGACGCCTCTCCGATATGACGGCGATTCGGAAACTTTCTCCCTTTTGATCGCCTGCCGGATTGGAAATCTAAATCGAATGCTTGCGGGGTTCACTACTGGCGCGTTTCGCAGGACTAGAGCGTTTTCATGCAGGAGCAGGGTTAGCCTCTGCTGAAGATATTCGAACGTCTGCGCGTTCCAATGGCCCGTGAATCTAGCGGGCGCCATCAGCCATGATGGGTTTGGCTGCCCTACCTCAGTCCGCGGGAATATCACGCGCAATGAGCTACTGCGCGCCGATCTGTTTCATCAGGGTGTCATTATCCCAGAAGAGGTATTCCTCCGACATTGTTCCCTGGTGATTCCAATGTCCGAGCGTTGTCATCGGCAGGTGATATCGCTTGCCAGTAGGCTGAATGGTTTTGCCTCCGGGGAGAACCATGGGTTTGGAAAACGTACCGTCGAGATAACCCATGACGCCGGTCCACTCGCCGTCCGCAGTGCCGAAACGCACTGGGTGCTCGACAATGCGATTATCCGGTGCGAACGTCCACATGAAATTGAGTTCCTTGATGTGCGCGGGAATTCCCTTCGTCGTATGGCCATCCGGGTAATAAACAATGATGTCTTCCGCATGGCTCTTGGGGAGGTTTTCCCAGTGCTGGCCGGTGTAGACATGGAAATCTAAATCATCGAAGTCGGCCAGATTCTTTGCCAGCACGGGAGTCATCGCCGCAGTGGGCTGGGCAAGATCGGTGACTCTACTTGCCGGCCAATTCGATCCGGCGGCCGCGACGTGCGCACTGATCGCGAAGGCGACGGCGGCTCCAATGATCAGACTTACGCCTGAGATAAGAAGTGACTGAGTTTTCATCGAAGTATTCTCATATGTCCATTCGTCGAAACACTTGGAAACGTTCCGTCTGTCCCCGGTTTCCTGTCCGGAGGGTGCCCCATCCTTGCGTTTTTCGCAAGAGCCTGCCCTGAGCTTGCCGAAGGGGTGGGCGGCGATGCTGCCGGCACGACTTTTGCCCGTTCTACACTATCCGTTGTGTATGCCGTCGTGTACCTGCCCTTCGCAAAGTAGGCGAAGGATGGAGCACCTGCACCTGTGGTGGCTTCTGGAGTTTCAAGGCCGGGCCACGCGCCCGAAAAACTATCGCCCATCCCAGTCCCTCCCTCTCGACAGGCACGTTGCGGGATCGCCATCCGCCGCAGCCCGTACAATCCCCGTCTCATCCGTGCAGAAAGCATGCCCTTCGCTCCCGTCGCTCGCCGGGGGGACGGCAACAGCAGTATAACGACCGCTGTCGCAACCCTTCATTTCCAGCCGATACCCCGCCCCGCTGACGGTCCGCAAGTACATTGCCCAAACCTGATTCGGAAGGTCCGGGAACTGGGGGTCGCGCGGCCATTGCGTCGCGTCGCACGCGTAATGCCCCCACACTCTCTTTATTTGGTCTTCCGGGATATGCAGCTCACTCAGCACCACTGCCACTGCAATTTCATTCCTTCTTACCGCATCTTGGTGGTGTTGAGCGAGCCCAGTTGGATTTCCCGTCGCGTAGGCCTTGACGCGCGCTTTTCCGTCCTCTTCCAGGTTCCGCGCGCGCTGTTGCCACGTCGCATAGGGCAAAAGCACGTTGATCCACGTTTCCCGCATTCGCGCCAAGGCTGTAGAGTCGCGCCCCACAATCGCATTCTGATTGGCGTCAACAATCGCTTGCAGGCGCGGGACTCCCTTATCTGCTTCCTCAACCATCCGGCTTGCCACAACGGACAGGCTCTGTTCCCACTCCTTTTTCCCGGGGAACTCCACCCTTTCATACCCGGCCAGCGCCGACTCTTTGAACGACGTCAGCATACCCGCGTCGCCACGCGCTACGACGCCCTGCATCTGGGTGATCTGCATCGTCATGTCCGCCTTCGTAAGGGGTGAGGAATAGTTCTTCTCCATTTCGGCCCGGACATCCTGCTCGCTGGCGCCCAAATTCGCCGCGTCCGCCGATCCAATTTGCGGTCCGGTATCGTCGTCAGTAATCACGTGCTTCGGCTTTACGGATTTTTGTCGCTCCCGCTCCGCGCGCGCAGCATCTGTCACCGACGGCGCTTCCCCCGACGGTGCAGACTGCTGCGCCTGCGCCCTTGTGGCTAGGAGTACTGCGGTCAGCACGACGCACAAAAAAGATTTGATCATCGCGTCTCCGTTCACTCCCAGGATTGAACGCCCACTCAGCGCTCCGCTTTGGCACGAAGTATATCAGCGCCGCAGATCTGGAGAACTGCGGTGGTTTCAGCGACCGGATCAGATAAGTGGTACTAATGTCCCGCAGTATAGGTCGCTCTCGGTAGCTGGTGGATAACCGGCAAACCTCCCATAATCCAGCGTGCCAGCATTGTCCCGCAATTCTCTGTCCACGCTACACTGGAAGAGGCAGCGTGTCGCGAGTTGTTCCTTCAAAATGATCTCTTTCTCAAACATCAATAAGCAGTATGGCAAGCAGTTGCTCTTCGTGGATGCTTCGTTTCAGTTGAATCCCGGCGAAAAAGTTGGGCTGGTCGGTCCCAATGGGTCGGGCAAGACAACGCTCTTCCGGATGGTGGTCGGCGAGGAAACTCCCGACGAGGGCGCGGTCTCTGTCCCCAGGAAGTTGACGATCGGCTACTTTCGCCAGGACGTCGAGGAAATGCAGGGCCGTTCGGTTCTGGATGAAGCGATCGCAGGCAGCGGACGCGTCGGCGATCTGCACCACGAGCTCGAAGCCTTGCAGCGGGAAATGTCCGACCCTGACAAGGCGGATGACATGGACCGCATCCTTGATCGCTTCGGTCACGTTCAGGAGGAGTACGAGCATTTAGGCGGTTACGCGCTCGAATCGCAAGCCCGCGAAGTGCTCCACGGTCTGGGATTCAAAGACGATCAGATTGACGGCGATGTTGGCGCTCTCTCGGGCGGATGGAAAATGCGGGTTGCGCTGGCAAGGGTGCTGCTCGGAATGCCGGACGTATTGCTCATGGACGAACCGACGAACCACCTCGACATCGAATCCATCATCTGGCTGGAGCAGTTCCTCAAGTCATTTCCCGGCGCGTTGCTGATGACCTCGCACGACCGCGAGTTCATGAATCGTCTGGTCTCAAAGATTGCAGAGATCGATGGCGGCGAGATCATCACCTACTCGGGGGATTATGACTTCTACGAGCGCGAGCGGGCGGTGCGAGAGAGCAATCAGCAGGCAGCGTTCGCCCGGCAGCAGTCCATGCTTGCCAAAGAGCAGCGCTTCATCGATCGTTTCAGGACGCACGCCGCCAAAGCGGCCCAGGTGCAGAGCCGGATTAAGGCCTTGGACAAGATCGAGAAGATCGAACTGCCAAAAAAGCGCGAAGTAGTAAAGTTCGACTTTCGTGTCCCTCCGCGATCGGGCGAACAGGTGGCCGTCCTTGAGAATCTGCACAAGAGTTACGGCCCGCGTGTGATTTACGAAGGGTTCAGCCTCACCATCCGCCGAGGAGAACGCTGGGCCGTCATGGGAAGAAACGGCGCTGGTAAGACTACGCTTCTTAAAATGATTGCCGGAGCCAGCACTCCAGACGCCGGAAGCGTGCGGCTCGGCGCCAGTCTGTATATGGGCTACTTCGCGCAACAATCCCTCGATGTGCTCGATTCCGATCTCACCGTCATCGAACAGTTGCAACAGGATTTTCCCCAGGACGGTCTCGGATCGTTGCGAAATCTGGCAGGAGCATTCCAGTTCTCCGGCGAAGACGTAGATAAGAAGATCCGCGCACTCTCCGGCGGAGAAAAATCGCGGCTGGCAATAGCACGCATGCTCTACAACCCTCCGAACTTCCTGGTGCTCGACGAACCGACGAATCACCTGGATCTTGCGACCAAGGAAATGTTGGTGGACGCACTGAAAGATTTTGAAGGCACCATGATCTTCGTATCGCATGACCGCATGTTCCTTCGCGGCCTCGGCTCACGTGTGCTGGAACTGGGTGGTGAGAGCGGCACGGACCGCCATCCCACTGTTTATCCCGGCTCCTATGTTGAATATGTCCAGAAGCTTGGACATGAGGCGCCTGGGATCTATTCGTAGGCCTTGTAGCTCTTGCAGGGCTTTGTGCAATGACTCGCCGGGTGATGTGAAGGATTCGTCGGGGCCAAACCAGCAGCTGCAGAGGCAGAAAGGGACTTAGTGAAGGTCGCCACCTTCAACATTAACAACATTAATAAGCGGCTCGACAACCTCCTGGCTTGGTTAGCGAAAACTGAACCGGACGTGGTGAGTCTCCAAGAGCTCAAGGCAGAGCAGGGAGCCTTCCCCGTGAATGCCCTTCGGACTCTCGGGTACGAAGCGGTCTGGCAAGGGGAGCGCTCCTGGAACGGCGTGGCCATTCTCGCGCGAAACCAGGTTCCCGTGCTGACTCGCACAAGTTTGCCGGGAAATCCTGAAGGGCATTTTTCTGAAAATCGTAAGCTCGAAGGTCGTTATCCTGCAGATCATCAAGCTCGCTACATTGAAGCGGCGGTTGAGGGAGTCCTGATCACTTCCATCTACCTCCCCAATGGGAATCCGCAGCCGGGACCAAAATTCAACTACAAGCTGGCCTGGTTTAAGCGCCTCATTGCCCACGCCGCCGAACTCATGGCGAGCGGCGCACCCGTGGTGCTGGCCGGCGACTACAATGTCGTGCCGACGCCGCAGGACATCTATCCGACTCGATCGTTGGATAACAACGCGTTAATCCAACCCGAGAGCCGACAGGCCTTCGCGCGTTTGCTGGCTCAAGGCTGGACCGACGCCCTGCGGAAGCTACATCCGGAAGGGCCGCTCTGGACATTTTGGGATTACAAATTTGAACGGTGGCAAAAAGACAAAGGCATGCGACTCGATCACTTTCTGCTCTCACCGAATTTGTCGGACCGACTCGTGGACGGCGGTGTTGACCGATGGGCGCGTGGGCAGAAAAACGCGAGCGACCACGCCCCAACATGGATCATGCTCGATCTCTAGATCAGAGTCGAGTCGACCACCACAGACCAGCACGGCAATGCCTCGGCCTTAGCCAAGCGCAAAGCCAATCGCCCAATCGTGCAACGCCTCTTGCAAAGACCTGCCTATCAAGAGGTCTCTCCATTCAATAAATAAGGGGAACTGTGAGTCAGCTCCCCTTAGTGGACAGTTTTGGACAGTCGCTACAAGTGCCCAATGGCCCGTAACCTTATGATTGCGTTGGTTGCGGGGGCCCGATACGTACCGAATTTAGACACATTGTGCATTGCATTCCGCAGTGAACTGATTCACTGCGCCGCCTAAGTCTATTTTTGAGATCTCGACCTACAGATACCTCGAACAACGTCGTTGGACAAGCGGTCGCGCAGGAGAAACCCGATTACTTCCGGTTTGCCGACGATACGGACGGTCATCAAGCTCCCGCACCGAGCCCCTGGCTTACGAACCAAGAACTGGTCAATTCCAAGTGCTTCAGTCGGCGTCGCTTATGAGCCGGAAGCCACTCTGTCCCCCCTCATTTGTACCGAGCTGTACCGAAATCCCTCATGAAGGCTAGAAGACAAACGATCGGAAGCACGTCAAGCACAACTTTGTCGTCAGCTACAACCATGATTTACCATTTGCAAAGCTCACCGGACGAATTTTGGAAAAAAGAATGAACTAACGATTCCCTCATTCAATTGTTCTGGCCACGCGGAAACCGCCGCTGTGATCCCGGTGCGGCGATTTGGCGCCGAGGCGGACGGACGAACGAACGAGCGCCGGAATAAGGCTATAGGCACCACCGCGCATAACTCGCCGACCGCAATTCCCGTTTTGCCAGGAACTGCCGTCAGACGGCGCACCCCTATAGTCGTCGTTCCAGCAATCTTCAGTCCATTGCCAGACATTACCCAGCATGTCGTAGAGGCCGAATCGGTTTGGCGGGAAACTTCCAACCGGCGATGTGAATGCAAACCCATCGCGGCACGTTCGATTCACGTCGCTCTCGTGAGGATGCTGCTCACTGAAATCCAGATCAGCATGATTGATATAGTGGCAGAGTTCCGCAGGACGATCGCTACCGTAACGGGCCGTTGTCGTTCCCGCGCGCGCCGCGTATTCCCACTCAGCCTCCGTTGGTAAACGGTAGACATGCCCCGTCTTGGTGCTCAGCCAAGCCACATAGGCTTGCGCATCGTCCCAGTCGACGCAGACGACGGGGTCTCTTCCCGTCTGCGGAAACCCTGGAGAATGCCATTTGGCGTCTTTCTTATCACTCTCCCCACCAGACGCATCCGGGGTATAACACGTATCGGGGTCCGGCCGCTTTGTCTCGGCCACGAACTGAGCGTATTCATCTCGCGTCACGTCAAATTTGGCAATTGCGAAGCTGTGCTCGATCGTGACCGAGTGCCGCGGTACCGAGTGTCCGCGAAAATAATCCGGTGCATTCTCACGCTCTTCTTCCCCAGGAGGAGCGCCCATAACGAAACGGCCCCGCGGCAGCATCACCATTTCGGGGCAACCGTTGGGACAATCGCGGAACTGCGATCCCGGAGCGGGCGCCCGCGCTCGAGCGAAGGCCGGGAGATAACCAAGAGTCTCGCCCACGCGGGAACCCGTGATGTCATTGGCGGGATCGCGTTCTCGTGTACTGACCGGCGTGCACGGAAGCAAGCAGGCCGACAGCGTGAGCAGCGCAAGCGACAACGCTTTCACATTCATAACGCAAAGCCCCCTTACCCAGCGCACTCAGTCCTCAGCAATTCTTCGCCCGAAAGAGCCTTCTTGACCAGTGGCCCAAAAGACGATTATCGTCAAAAACATGCCAACCAGGAGACGCTTCCAAAATGCGCCAGCGCCGCACAAAGTCGCTGTGCTGGTATACGAGGGGCTGAACGCGTTTGATTTTGGAATCGCCGTTGGACTGTTCGGACTGCCTCGCCCCGGAGTAGACAGCTGGTATTCCGTCTCAGTTTGTGGGTTGGGCAAGCGCCCGTTTCAAGCAACCGGAGGCGGCGGTGTAATGCCCGGAAGAGGTTTGGCGGGTTTGCAGCAGGCCGATACCATCGTCATCCCCGGCTGGTGCAATCCCGACGTTCTACCGCCACCGCCACTTATCCGCAGGTTGAGGTTGGCTCACCAACGAGGAGTCCGCCTGGTATCCATCTGTGGCGGAGCATTTGTGCTGGCAGCCACTGGCCTTTTGAATGGCAGACAGGCTACAACTCATTGGAAGCTCAGCGACAAGCTGAGCAAGCTCTATCCACAGATCAAGGTCGTGCCCGATGTCTTGTACGTAGACGACGAAGACGTCCTCACTTCTGCCGGCGCTGCAGCCGGAATCGACCTTTGCCTGCACATCATTCGTAAGGATTTTGGAACGGTAGTAGCCAATGACGTCGCACGGCACCTGGTGGTCTTTCCCCACCGCGAGGGTGGTCAAGCGCAGTTCATCGACAAACCGGTGGGACAGCAAGCAGACCCATGGCTTGCCCATCTAGTGGAATGGTTACAGGCCAACCTACATACCGACATTACAATCGAGCGGCTCGCGCTCGAGGCGAATGTCAGCAGGAGGACTCTTTCTCGCCGTTTTGTGGAGGCAACAGGGCTAAGTCCACATCGATGGATCACATCTCTGCGCGTGCGCAGAGGAAAGGATCTGCTGGAAACCACCGCTCTATCGATGGAGGAGATCGCAGAACAGTGCGGTTTTGAATCAGGAGCCCTGCTAAGGCACCATTTCCGTGAACAAGTGAAAATCAGTCCGAGAACGTACAGGGATCAGTTTCGACAAACGCAGGACGTCTAGGCGCTCCATTGGGTGGTGAAAGTCGGCATGGCCGCGCTCGGTGTAATTCTCTCCAACTTCCAATTCGTTTCATGGGCTAATTTTTTGTCGGATTATACGCTGACAAAGCAAATACTACTCCGACACAGCCACCTCGCAAATTTTGATGATCAGCGCCAAGGAATGTCTGGTGGAAAAGCAGGCATTCATCAGGTGGTGATCGCGCCTGCTGCCGAGTGACGGGCTATACGGAAACTACCCGGTGATAAATTCTCACCGTTTTCGCGGCTCGTTTAGTTGAATCTGAGCGGTGCTTCACTCGATTATCAATTCGGATGGTAGCGGGGTTCACGCAAGTAACTGAAAGGAAGGATTTTTGGTTGCGGGGGGTGGATTTGAACCACCGACCTTTGGGTTATGAGCCCAACGAGCTACCAGACTGCTCCACCCCGCACTTCGATCATAAACAATGCTCTCGGCATCGTCAAACCTCTTGCTCCAGGAACGCGGCCGAAGTCGGCCGTTTCGCACACGATCTGGTCGTCTCATGGAACAATGGTTTTTTATTTGTATTTCGCACCCCACCGCATCCAACCCTCTGTTCTTTGCATCGAAATAACGCGCTGCGGTTCTGTGACCGGGAATTCTAGTAAACTACGAATCGATATTTTGCGCAGCCAGGAGAACATATGGCCAAGAAAGATCTCAACCCGAAAGCACCCTCCACCGGGCGAGCGGCAATCAGCGCTCAGCCTCGTCTTCACCAGCGTGCCGACGAAATTCAGGCGTACGGCACGGTTTCGCACATGTTGCCTCTTGATCTTGCGGAGCCGGTTCGTCTGGAAATGACCGAGCAGCTCAACTTGTTGCTGGCAGATACCATGACCCTGCGCGATCTCTACAAGAAATCGCATTGGCAGGTTGCGGGACCAACCTTTTATCAGCTTCATCTCTTGTTCGACAAGCATTACGGAGAGCAGTCAGAAATTGTCGATACCATCGCCGAGCGAATTCAACTTCTTGGTGGCGTTTCGATCGCCATGGCTGCCGATGTGGCCGAAACTACGCGCATCGAGCGTCCGCCACGGGGCAGGGAAGAAGTTCCTGTGCAGATTTCCCGCTTGCTCGACGCCCACCAGATCATCATCGGCCATTGTCGTACCCTGGCTCGCCGTGCCGACGAAATAGGAGACGATGGCACGAACGATCTCGCCGTCAGCGATGTACTGCGCACCAATGAACTCCAGGCCTGGTTCCTGAGCGAGCACCTGGTCGACGCGCCGTTAGTGCACGCAGAGCAGCCCCGCTTACGCAGCGCCAGCTAACCTGTCACAGATAAATCGAGCAGGCTCTGACCGTGGAGCCTGCTCTTTATTTGTTCCCTGGATTCTTGTCTGGACCGGCTAAGTCCGGCTGCCTGCCTTCAGAGTGTCGTGGTTGTAATACTCGTAGGCTGACATCGGTTTTTCGCCGCCCTTTTTCCAGGTGCGCGAGTCCTCGGGCAACTTGCCCAGCACGCGCGCCATTTCCCGGATGTGCATCGCGACCGTGCCACAGCACGCGCCGATGAAGTTGATTCCGATATCGCGCGCCTGCGCCGCATACTTTCCCATTTCCTGCCGCGTCAGTTGCATCGGATCTAACGCGTAGGGAAACTCAGGCAAGCTGGTGAAGTCTGGCTTCGCCTTTGGAGTTCGGTAGGCCACCGGCTGGCACGCCAGGTAGCCCGATACTGCTTCGCGCATCTCCTCCATCGGCCCCAGAATGTGCTCAGGAGGCCGCAGGCAGTTCATGCCAACGATGTCTGCGCCGGCGTCGAACAGCGCTCTCGCGGCTTCGGCCGCGCTCTTGCCGTCGGTGGTCTCATCTTTGTTCTCGAAACAAATCGTGACCATCGTGGGCAAGCCGGTCTTCTTACCGCGCTCCACTGCGATCAGCGCCTCTCCAAGAAAAGAGAAGGTTTCACCAATGATGAAATCCACGCCCTCCTCAACCTGCACTGCCAGTTGCTCGTCAAACGTCTTCCGCACTCGGTCGGCGGCTGATGCGCTGCCCGGTTCATACATCCACGTCAGACTCAGGTTTCCCGCAACCAGGCACTGATCTCCCGCAACCTCGCGAGCAATTCGCACGGCGGTCCGATTCAAATCCTGCAGTCGATCCTCAAGTCCTACCGTCGCCAGCTTGTCCCGGCTGGCATAAAACGTCAGCGCCTGCAGAACTTCAGATCCCGCTTCGCGGAACTCCACATGCAATTCGCGTAACGCCTCGGGATGCGTCAACACGACCTCCGGAGTAAACGGACCCGCGCGCACCCACCCACGCTTCTCCAGTTCCAGCAGATATCCGCCATCGCCCAGTACGGGCCCTTCTTTCAACCGTTCCAGAATCCCTTTCTTTTTCATGCATCCTCCTTAAATCGACAGCTCTCTTTGCGACCTTGGCGAACCCTTAGCGACCATTTCGGTTAACCGCGTTACGCGGCCGCCTTGAATCGCCCCTTCTTCCAATCTCGCAGAGCTTGCCGCGCCGCGTTCCGTCCCGGCGCGCCAGTCACCCCGCCGCCGGGATGCGCTCCGGCTCCGCACAAATAAAGCCCGCGAATCGGCGTGCGGTACTGTGCCCAGCCCGGCACGGGACGCATAAAGAAAAGTTGCTCCAGTCGCAAATCGCCGTGAAAAATATTTCCCTCGGTCAATCCATAAGTTCGTTCCAAATCCAAGGGAGTGAGCACCTGCCGCGCCACCATCGCGCCCGGGACATTGGGCGCATACTCGGCGATCTTCTTCACCACGCGATCACCGAGCAAATCCCGTTTCTCATCCCAGTTTCCCTCACGCAATCGGTAAGGGACGTACTGCACGAAGCAAGTCAGAATGTGCTTGCCCGGGGGCGCCAGCGACGAATCCGCATTCGAGGAAACTACGCAATCCACCCACAGCTCTTCCGGAATCTCGCCAAATTTCGCGATGTCATAACAGCGTTCCGCGAATTCCAGTGATGGCACCAGCGTGTAAAACGTCCGCTCCAAGGGCGTTGCTTGAGGCGAGGTACCAGTAAACCGCGGCTCCTCGGCCAATACGAAGTTCACTTTCGCGCAGGGCCCATCCATCTTGATGCCGCGCACCGCAAACAAGAAATCTTCTGGAAGTTCGCGAGCCGCAACCATCTTCAAAAAAGTCCGCTTGGGATCGGCATTCGACAGAACCATCCGCCCTCGAACTTCGCTTCCGTCTTCCAGCACAACGCTGCAGGCGCGCCCATTGCGAACCTCAATTTGAGCCACCGATGCGGACGTTCGAATCTCAACCCCCAGCTTCTTCCCGGCCGCAGCCAGAGCTTGCGCAATCGATCCCATCCCACCCATCACGTGTCCGTAAAAGCCCTGCAACTCGTGCTCCCCGCCGCTTAGTAAGTGAAACAGCAGCCCGATTGCGGTTCCCGGCTGGTACGGCCCGCCATGCTTGCCGTACACGTTGTTCGCCAGAAACATCGTCTTCATCTTTTCGGATTCGTAATTGTGATCGAGAAACTCTCCCAGACTTCCGGTAAGAAACGAAATCAGTTGCGCAATCTCTGATCTCGAAATCCCGCGAAACCGTTTGCCCACGCGAAATAAATCGCCCCAGCCGCCAACCGTGGTCGTGTCAATCTCGGGAGGCGGCTCCATGAAAAACGGCTGCAGGTAGCGCGCCAGCTTCTTCAGTTGATCGTCGATCTCGACGAACCGTGCCGCATCTTTCGTCGATATTTTTCCAAACTCCGCCTTCGCCCGGTCCCGATCCACCCACCACGGCACCACCTGCCCGTCAGGGAAGGGAACTTGAATCGCCGGGTCACAAGGAATCATGCGCAGACCGTGATCGGCGAGGCCCAGTTCCGCGATCACTTCCGGCCGCAGCATGCTGGCGATATAAGAGGTAGTCGAGACCCGGCAGCCCGGAGCGATCTCCTCGGTCACGCAACATCCGCCGACGATTTCACGGCGCTCCAGCACCAGCGTGGAAAGTCCGCCACGCGCCAGATACGCAGCCGCAGTCAGGCCGTTGTGACCGCCGCCAACCACGATCGCGTCATAAATAAAGTTGGAAGCCGTTTTCGCCAAGACGGATTCGCGTATCTATCCAGGTCTGACTCAGAGTCACGCCGTGCTGCCACGGAGCCATACATTACTGTACTACTCGCTAAAAATGAAGTTGAAAATTGGACCCTCCTCTTATATGCTTTCGTGACTTGGAGTCATTCATGAGCGGAATCGCCAGCAATCCCGTCGCACCCCCGCGCTACATGCGGCAGCACGCGGCACGTCCGCGGTCCGAGGCCAAGCGCTCCCGCATCGTCGACGCAGCCATGCAACACTTCGCCGAGAATGGTTACCACGCCGCACGCGTTGGTGACATCGCAGCCGCGCTTGGCATTGCAAAAGGTTCCATCTTCCAGCACTTCGGCAGCAAGGACGGCCTGTTCTTCGAAGTCTACAAACGCGCCGTGCGCTCGTTTTCGAAGTATCTGGATGCGCCCGCCGAC
>Ga0210388_10002596_pt1 | contig 14039 bp, 13 predicted proteins | sample IncBWC19OmetaG_FD_155485 | JGI IMG/M metagenome (GOLD analysis project Ga0210388, IMG submission 155485) | Forest soil microbial communities from Barre Woods Harvard Forest LTER site, Petersham, Massachusetts, United States - Inc-BW-C-19-O ...
CTCGCCCACATCGAGTACCCCGGTCTGCCCGTCGAGTACGTCATGGAAATGGTCCAGAAGTTCTATGACGAATACTTTTTCCGCCCCAAGGCAGCCTACCGCATCGTCTGGAAGGCCATCGTCAACCGCGACATTCGCCGACTTTATACCGAAGCCCTCAGCTTCATGAGGCTCCGTGCCCAGCGTAATGAGACCGTTCGTTTTGCAAGAGAATTGGGAGAACACAATTGAAAGGCACATTCAAGGCTGTTAAAGTCTCCGCGCAGGAAGAAATGCTTCTTTCTGAGGCGCAGTTGGGTCAGGAATCCGCATTCGTCGAGCTCTGCTATCGCCACTCCAGGCGCATTCTCTTCACGCTCTCCAGAATTACAAAGAACAGAGAGGATGCCGAGGACGCTTTCCAGGAGTCGATTCTTAAAGCATTTGTCCATTTTGGAGAATTCAACCGAGCTTCCAGCTTTGGTACGTGGCTTACGCGGATCTGTATCAATTCCGCACTTATGATTCTTCGCAAGCGACGTGTTCGTCCAGAGGCCTTAGGAGACGAGCCAATAGATGGAAGCGCGAGGTCTCTTCAATGGGAAATTGCGGATCGGCGTCCGAATCCGGAACAATACTACATTCAATCTGAGAACCACCGGCGTCTGCAGTCAGCAATTTCCCAGCTGCCGACGGTTTACCGGCGCGTCTTTGAGATTCGGCTACGATCGGAAGGCTCTATGAAAGAGATTGCTGAGGAGGCCGGTATCACGATTGGCGCTACAAAATCGCGGCTACTGCGGGCAAGGAAGGCTTTGCACAGCTCGATCGGGCATCCAATGGTGAAAAGGCCGTAGAAGCCCTTGTGATTTGAAGGAGAGAACATTGCTCGACCACATGATTCTGACTGTCAGCAACGTCGAACGTTCGTTGGCGTTCTATGAGGCCGCCTTGAAGCCTCTTAATATCAAATTCTTCCTTCCCTACAAGGGCGATGGTGATCATCCTGACCTGTGGGGATTTGGCGACAGTAAGAGGGCTTTCTTCTGGATCAAGCAAGGGAATCCGGATCCAGCGTCCGTTCATTGGGGGTTCATGGCAGAAAGCATTGGTAAGGTCGATGAATTCTACAGGGCGGCAATATCAGCAGGCGCCAAAGATAACATTTCGCCGCGGGCACGAGTGGAATACTATCCGGGATACTAAGCTGCAGATGTATTTGACCCGGACGGGTATTCATTCGAGGTTGTCCATAAGAGCTAGTGATCGAACCTCGCATCGCCAATGCACTTAGAGCACGACACACTCGCTCCTTCAGCAGCCAGATGCCTTGCAATCGCTGCGCCAATCCCCCGGGGAACCGCCGGTTACGCATACTACCTTGTTTGCCAACTTAGACGTACTTCTCCTTTGATTTCCTGAAACAATTCACCCGTGGTCAGTTGCCCAACCCGTGTGCAGGCCGACATGTCGCTGGCAGGCCGGATTTCATGGTTTCCCGATCCTGACAGGCTGCGGAGACCGCTGCGGCCACCCACCAGCCAACGACTTGTAGAGACTGACCGCAGCGCTCGCGCTGTCGAGGTGACTGGTGGCATAGGCATCCTCGGCCTGAAGTTCCACACGCTCCGCGTCTAACAGATCGAGCAATCCAGTTGCTCCTTCTTTGTATCGGACACTTGCAAGATCAGCCGCCCGCTTGCTGTCGAGCGCTGCCTGCCGGAGTTGAGCGTCTTCTTCACGCGAACGCGCATACCTCACCAGTGCATTGTCGACATCTTCGAGCGCCAACAAGACAGCTTGTTGGTACTGAGCGAGTTGCGCATCTCCATCTGACTGGCTGGCCGCAATGCGCGCCTTCACCCTGCCTCGATCCAGGAAGGACCAGTCGATGTTGAGCGCCGCAAGGTTAGCGGGGCTGACACCATCGAAGGGCGAATCAGCGTGATACTCCATCATGCCCAACAGACCCTCGAAATTGACTCGCGGGAATAGGTCGGCTGTGTTGATGCCGATTTGCTCCGTGGCTGCATGGAGACGCTGCTCTGACGCATTGATATCCGGGCGACGGCGAACGAGATCCGCTGGCGTTCCGGGATCAATGCTTCCTGGCAGGTCGGGCAAAGCTTTTTGAACGTCGAGTTCACTGGCCAGTGCATCGGGCGACTGGCCACACAGCACCGCGAGACGGTGCTCATCGAGAGCGATCGCGGATTGCAGCGCCGGAATCCTTGCGGTGGTGCTCTCATAGAGCGCGCGGGCCCTGGCCGTATCGAACTGCGTTCCGCGACCAGCGGTATAGGTAGCCTCGACCAGCTTGACGGTTCTTTGTTCGTTGTCTGCATTCTGCCGCGCGACGCTGAGACGCTCCTGCTGTCCCCGAAGGTCGATATATGTTGACGCAACCTCTCCCACGATCGCAACTTCCATAGCGGCAAGGTCGTTGCCACTGGCAAGGAGTTGCTGGTGTTGAGCCTCGACATTGTGGCGGATACGCCCATAGAAGTCAAGCTCCCAACTCGCATTGATCGTGGAATTGGAGTAGCGATTGTTCCGTGAATAGCCGAATGCCTGGTCAGCTGGGAGTTTCTGCCGTCCTGTATCCTCGCTGGCCGTCACCGTTGGGTACTTATCGAACTTGCTCAGGCGCCAAATAGCCGCCGCAGCGTCGTAATGAGCGAGAGCCGAACGGAGGTCGTTATTGGCCGACAGGGACCTCTCAACGAGGCCGGTCAGTTCCGGGTCGTGGAAGCTGTGCCAGAACTCCGGGTCAGCCGGCTCAGCCTTTGCAGTGGCATCGGCCGGACCAATCGCCGCTGGAGCAGTGAATTGCGCTGGAAGAGGCGCATCCGGCCGCTTATAGCGCGGACCGACGGAACAGCCAATGCTCGCAAGAAGCGCGACGGTTGCAAGTAAGACATTAGATACGCGCATGGCTAACCTCCAGCTCTTCATCAAGGTCCTCTACGCTGTGGTCGTGGAGCGTTGCTCCGCTCAACTTCCGCAACACAACATAGAACACCGGTGTTAAGAACAACCCGAACAGAGTGACCCCGAGCATTCCAGAGAATACGGTAATGCCAGTCACCTTTCTGACCTCACTACCCGCACCTTCGCTGAGAAGCAACGGAACCGAGCCGGCAATGAACGCGATCGAGGTCATGATGATGGGGCGGAGGCGCAAATGGCACGCTTCCAGAGCGGCCTCTACCGTGGTCCTTCCTTGCATCTCAAGCTCGCGCGCAAACTCGACAATCAGGATCGCGTTCTTGCAGGCGAGGCCCATCAGCACAACCAAACCAACCTGCACGAAGATGTTGTTATCGCCGCCCGTGAGCCATACGCCAAACAGAGCCGCGAAAATGCATACAGGCACAATGAGGATCACAGCGAGTGGCATCGTCCAACTCTCATAGAGTGACGCCAGAACCAGGAACACGAGAAGGATCGCCAAAGGGAACACGATCATCGCAGAATGATTCTGCGTCGTCTGCTGGTAACTCAGGTCCGTATACTCCAGAACCATGCCCGGGGGCAGCGTCTTCTTCGCAATCTCGTTGAGCTTGTCAATGACCTGCCCAGACGAGAGCACGCGCGGATCGGCGTCGCCAATGAGATCTGCCGCAGGGTAGCCGTTATAGCGCATGACAGGATCTGGACCAAAGGTCTGTGTGACAGTCGCGATCGAGCCAATCGGAACCATCTCACCGCTTCCGTTCCGGACCCGAAGATTGGTGATGTCCTCAGGGCGTTGACGGTATTGGGCGTCCGCTTGCACCATCACGCGATAGACGCGGCCGAACGTATTGAAGTCGTTCACGTAGATCGAGCCGAGGTAGGCCTGGAGTGTGTCGAAGACTTCGGTGAGTGAAATGCCCTGGGCCTTCGCTTTCTCTCGATCGACCTGAACTTCCAGTTGCGGAATGTTCGCCTGATAGGAGGAGACTGGAAACGTCATGCCCGGAGTCTGCGCGACAGTAGCCTGAAATGCCGACGTTGCATTCTGCAACGCACCGTAACCCAGGCCCGCACGATCTTCGATGTACAGCGAGTAACCCGATCCGTTGCCGAGACCCTGGATTGGCGGCGGCATCAGGGCATAGGTCATCGCACCATGAACGTGGGAGAACTTCTGGTTGAGCTCAGCCACGATCTGCTGGGCCGTCTTGCGGCGGTGTTTGAAGTCCGTGAGACGGATATAGGTCGTCGCAAGGTTCGGCGTATTGGCAAGCTGCAGTGCGTTATAACCCGACAAAGCGGGCAGATAGTCGACGCCGTCGACTTCGTGAGCGGCTTGTACCATCTGCCTCACGACATCGTCGGTACGGGCAAGCGATGCACCTTCAGGCAACTTGGCTCCTCCGAAGACGTAAAGCTCGTCTTGTGCCGGGATGAAGCCACCGGGCACGCGGTTGAACAGTACATAGATCGATCCGAGCAGTACGGCGTAGATAACGAACACGCCGCCACGGAAGCGGAAACTCTGTCCAACAGCCCCTTGATACGCTTCGGAGCTTTTCTTGAAGAGCCGATTGAAGGGACGGAAGAACCACCCGAGCGCACGATCGATAGCCCGGGCCAGCCAATCCTTTGGAGCTCCAGGCGTATGCAGAAGCTTTGCTGCGAGCGCCGGCGAAAGCGTAAGCGAATTGACCGCGGAAATGACCGTCGAAATCGCGATGGTCACCGCGAACTGCTTGTAGAACTGGCCGGTGATTCCTGTAAGGAACGCCATCGGAACGAAAACAGCGCAGAGTACCAGTGCGATGGCAATAATCGGTCCCGAGACTTCTCTCATGGCCTGATGCGCAGCCTCCCGCGGAGTCAACCCATGTTCAATGAATCGCTCGACATTTTCGACCACAACGATGGCATCGTCAACCACGATACCGATCGCCAGGACCAGGCCAAAGAGGGTCAGCGTGTTGATCGAATACCCAAGTACATAGAGCCACGCGAATGTTCCAACGATGGAGACAGGAACCGCTATCAGCGGAATGATCGAAGCTCGCCAGGTCTGCAGAAAAACAATGACGACGACCACCACAAGAATCACAGCTTCGATTAGCGTATGCTGGACCGCGACGATCGAGTCCTTGATGAAGTCAGTCGGATCCCAGACATTCTTATATTCGAGATCCTCCGGAAATGCTTTCGACAGCTCTGCCAGCTTGGTGTCAACCTCTTTGGACACGCCGAGCGCGTTGGCTCCGGGAGTCAAAAAGATGCCGACGATGGCAGTGTCGCGAGTATCGATGTGGGAATGGAGCGTGTAGTCACTCGATCCAAGTTCTACTCGCGCAACATCCGAAATGTGGACGACCTGACCGTTTGGGCCGGACTTCAGCACGATGTTGCTGAACTCTTCTGGTGACGCAAGGCGTCCGCGAATGTTGATCGAAGTGAGAAAGTCCGGCTTGTTCGGCGAGGGCTCGGCGCCAAGTTGTCCCGCGGACACCTGCACGTTCTGCTCTCGGATAGCATTCACGACATCGTCTGAAGTGATGCCCCGGGCGGCCAACCGGTTCGGATCGAGCCATACACGCATCGAGTAGTCGCCGGAGCCCACCAGTTGCACATCCCCGACGCCATCCAGCCGTGACAATTCATCCTTCACGTGCAGGACGGCATAGTTCCGCAGATAGAGCGCATCGTGCTGCCCGTGCTTCGATAGCAGCCCAACATACATCAGAGGTGTCGGCGACTGCTTCTGCGTGGTCACACCGAACTGACGCACCTCGTCCGGCAAGCGGGAGAGCGCCTCGCTGACTCGGTTTTGCACGCGAACGGCCGCGGTGTCGGGATCGGTACCCGAACGGAACGTAACAATGACTTGAAGGCTGCCGTCTGATCCGGCGACAGACTTCATGTAGATAATCCCTTCGACACCGTTGATTGCTTCTTCGAGCGGCTCGGCAACCGTCTCGGCGATCGCCTTAGGGTTCGCGCCGGGGTAGTTGGTGCGAACGACCACACTCGGCGGCACGACTTCGGGATATTGTCCCGAAGGGAGAATGGGGATAGCGATGAGTCCAAGGCAGAAGATGATGATGGAGAGAACAATCGCGAAGATAGGACGGTCGATGAAAAATTTGGAAATGTTCATTGCCGTGGCCCCCTTATCTCTTTCCCGCCGCAGCGATGTTGATGAAGCCCTGATTCGACGCTTCCATCTCGGTCGTCTTCGGAGCAATAGGAGCGCCTGGGAAAAAGATCAGTTGAAAACCTCCCACAATGACGCGGTCTTCCGGAGTCAGACCGGACTTCACGATGCGCAATCCATCCGCCGTGCTGCCGAGGACGATGTCCTTACGCTGCGCTGTGTTCCCCGGTCCAACGACGTAAACATACTTCCGGTCCTGGTCCGTTAGAACGGCTTTGTCGTCGATCAGCAACGCTTGCCTGGGAGCGGCGCTTTGCAGTTGAACGCGCGCGAACAGGCCGGGTGTCAATGTGTGATCCGGGTTGGGAAGCACGACGCGAGCTCGAATCGTACCGGTGGATGGATTGAGTTGGTTGTCGACGAAGTCGATGTGACCCGTGTGCGGGAAGCCCTGCTCATCAGCCAAAGCAACACGGACTGGATTCTCAGAGCCGACACCTGTACCGGAATGCGCGCTCTGCTGAAAGCGCAGGTAGCTCTGCTCGTCACAGTCGAAGTAGACATAGACTGGATCGACCGAGACGACCGTGGTCAAGACAGTTTGGTCCGCCTGGGCGAGATTGCCCAGGGTCAACTGTGTCCGGCTTATCCTGCCATCAATCGGCGAACGGACCTCCGTATAAGAGAGATTCAGTTCGGCGGAGGCCAACGCCGCCTCGGCCGCTTTGACGCGTGCTCCGCTCTGGAGAAGGTCGGAGCCTCGGTTCTGAAGCTCTTCCTGAGAGACGGCATCCGATTGCTTGAGCCGCTCCGCGCGGTCTTGCAGAATCTTCGCGAAGTCCGCCGCTGCATGCTCCCGGTCAAGTTCAGCACTGGCATTGTCGGCCGCATCCTTATAGGGGCGGGGGTCGATCACGTAAAGAAGGTCGCCTTTGTGCACCATCTGCCCTTCGCGGAAATCAATGCTGTCGATGTAACCGGTCACGCGCGGCCGAATGTCCACATAGTTCGTTGCCCAGACCCTGCCGTTGAATTCGTCAGAGACGCGAACATCCCTCGCAATGACCTGCGCCGCGTCGACCGGAGCGGCAGCCGGCTTCGGCTTCGCTTCCGATGCCTGCCTGCAACCGATGACGGCCGCAGCAGCCGCGCACAAAACGATCAACGTTAGCCACGCCCTCGTCGGCGATGCTCCTCGTTTGAGAAAAAATTGCATATAATTCCTCCGAAATTTCTACATCGCTCGCATCCCGCCCGGAATCGGGATGCTTTTAGAACGATCGTTGCAGAATAGATGTCGAGTTGGATTGTTCGGATTCGAGCAGTCGCAACTTTTTTTGGAACGTATACTCCAATAAGAGGGAGGAGATGGCCGATGAGTCAGCGCGGGCGCCCAAAAACCTTTGACCGGGAGACAGCTTTAGAAGCAGCGATGCTGCTGTTCTGGGACCGTGGCTTCGAACAGACCAGCGTCGATGAACTGGCGGCAGCTATGGGAATCCGCACGTCCAGCCTCTATTCCTCGTTCGGAGACAAAGAAGCCCTCTTTCTGGCTGCGGTTGACCACTATCGAGCGGGTAAGGGCAGCATCTATGACATCGCGGTCAATGAGGGCAAAACAGCTAAGGCGGCTTTTACCAAACTGTTTAGGCTCGCTGCGATAGAGATGACGCGCGGTGACCAGCCTCGCGGTTGCATGCTTGCAGTCGCGCTTCCCACCTGTTCTCCTAAATATGACAAGTTGCAAAAGGAGTTGCATCTCCTTCGGCCCCTTTCTGAGACGACCTGGGTGGCTCGTTTGCAGGCGGCCGTGCGATACAAAGAGATTCCTGAGTCGACTGACCTTCATCTCCTGGCCACGTTTATGAGAACAGCACTACTCGGGATGTCGCTCCAGGCGCGTGCTGGCGCGAGCCGAGAAACTCTTATGAAGATCGGCAAGGTGGCACTTCAGACTTGGCCAAGCCCTCCGGCTGTGAAGCCGTGAGGGAATATCTAACACCAGTCGAGAGGCCGCAAGTCCTTCTCCTGCGCATCCTTCCCGCGAACAAAATGAAGGTAACTCTCGTGGAAGCGGCAGCGATTATGAACACGCAAGCGAGCCTCTTCGATAGGCAATGACGAAATCCGTTTGGACTACTTCCGATCTTGGGATTTATGGTTACCTTGTATGGAAGTCTTCGCGCGTCGGCTGATCGGTGCGTTCGTGCGCAACAGGTGTTCATCTCCCCAATCCTGCATCGCTTGAATGAGAGGTTTCAGCGATTCTCCCGCCTTGGAAAGCGAGTATTCCACCTTCGGCGGCACTACGGGGTAGACCTTGCGCACGATCACGCCATCTTCCTCAAGCTCGCGTAGTTGCGCGGTCAAGATGCGAGGACTGAGGTTGGGTTTCAGTCGCTGAAGCTCATTAAATCGGAGCACTATGTGCTCCATCAGGTGATACAGGAGAAGACCCTTCCACTTGCCGCCAATCACTTCAAGGCAAGCTTCGACAGCACAGCCTGTGCTCAGTTCATAGGATGCATATCGCCGTTTCCTCATGACACTATCCAAAATGTGGGTGAGCACTTCCCACAGGAGGTTTAACCTGCCGTCAATCTTCACCTCGAAAGGCAGTGGCGGATTCAGATGCTTCCAGGAAGCTTAAATATGGCTCGAGTCTTTCAGTGAATCGAGTGCGATCCTCGGGCGGTGCGGCCTGATACTCGCAGATTAGATCCAGAAATGCTGCCCGGTCCACCCTTTCGAGCTTCCGCGCGATCGGGGCGATGTTCCGCAAGAGCCGAGTGTGGAGGTCTCGTCCAATTGTCATATGGCTTCTCGCAGTTTCCAGTTTTTCATCAAAATCCGCGTGTTGAAATCGGATCTGCTGCCGTTCGGGGAGCGCGCTCCTAAGCTTTGCTCTTCTGTTTGACCCTTTGTGAAGCCCAACGGAGCCTGACGGCTTCTGCGATCCGAGCACGGCCTTCGGGAGAGAGATTCCGCTTCTTCTTCGCGGGCTTGGATGGAGTGGACGCGTTATCGTTCTTCTTGGGTCTCCCCTTGCGTTTCAAGGGAAGTGCCGATGATGTGCCAGAAGCAGCGAGCAGAGATTTCGCTTGTTGAAGACTGGCGATCTCCGCATCAATTTGATCAAGAATATCGTTCAATGACATGGAAACCAGTATAGATCAGGGCGAGGCCGGAAGACGGCATACGGAGAAGCGGCTTCCCAATCGCCGTCACCCAGGAGCCATCCATCTCACACCCAGACCTGGGATCGGTGAACACTCGCCGACTTATCACGGTACTAATCTCGAGCGCACCCCGAGGCAAGAGCCTTTGCGCGAAGGAATCTTCCGTTACATCTCGTTGCACAGTTGGCCGTCTCGATGCCCTGTGTCGCTCAAAGTGAAGGAACTCCTGAGCTTCTGCAGATGCAGCGAGCCCCCTCCGTTTAGGGCGTTGCGCGGGTTTCAGAGGGACATCTGCATGAAGACGTTGGCGCGGGTGTAGGGATTGGGCGGGAGGGAAGCGGGCGGCACGTGGCGGAAGCCGACAGACTCGTAGAGGTGAACGGCGTCGGCGAGGCGGGTGTTGCTGCCGAGGAAGAGCGACGTGGCTCCGAGGAGGCGGGCCTGTGCGATGGCGTGGAGGAGGAGGCGACGACCAAGGCCACGACCGCGGAACTGCGGCGAGACGGCCATCTTCGAGAGCTCATAGACTCCCTGGCCGAGGGGAATTAGAGCGACGCAGCCGACCGGAAGACTATCTGCGTAGACCATGAAAATCGATCCGCCTTTGCGCAGGATCGTGGTTTCGGGGTCGCCGAGGGTTTCGATGTCGGGGGCTTCGAGGCTGAAGTGACGCGCGATCCATTCTTCGTTCAGGGTGCGGAACGCAGTGGCGTCGTCGCCGGGTAGCAGGGCGCGAATCTCGATTGTTGGGGCGGAGGTCGGCGAAACCGCGGATGCTGCAAGAGCGTTGCTGACGCACATGGGATGATCCCTTCCTGAACTACAGTTTGCCAACCAAGGTGTTATGACGTCCAATATCTTGTTCCTTCAGATTAGGAGGTGAGCGCTATGGATCAAGATGTGGAGCTTCGGTATGCAAAGCATTCAGAGTTTGTGTCATGATTGTGTTCTTCTGTTCTTGGTTCTCTCTTACTGCTTGCGAAATGCAGGGATGTTTTTCTTCAAGCGCCTAAGTATGTGGATTTGACGAGTAGGTTATTGCGGCTATCTTCCAACCATCGGTTCCTTTAACCAACACCCAAGTCTCGCTCCCGCGATTTTGTTCCTTTCCGTCTACCCGGAATACGAAGTCGAAGTATACCGACGCAATCGTCCCGTCACTGTTCTCTTCGAGATGTATGTGCGTCGGATTGAAGCTGGCCTTTGAGGTCGAAACCAACTTTGCGAAATCTGTGTAGCTTCCTACGCGAATCTTCACCGCATCCGGTGATTTCGCTTTAGCGCGAGCGTAAGCTTCATCGGAAAGCACGTTGAGCCACAGGCTTTGCGGAAGAAATAGATGCGCTAGTCGAGATCCATCGTGGGTAAGAACGGCTTCGTGGTAGGCGTCGATCACATGCTGAACGTCAACAGTGTCCGATGCGATGCTGACAGGGAGAGCCTTGTTGCTCTCAGCGGGTGGTGGGCTTTGAGTGAAGCTCGCGGTGCCGTTCAAGATCGTGAGAGCAAAGACCGCGCTGCTGATGAAACGCTTCATGTCATATCTCCAGGAAGACGAAGGTTATAAAGGTCATATTTGGGTGTGAGAGCAACTATCACCGAAGCCGGCGGACGAAGTGGAGATCGAGCCCGGATAAAGGAGCGCCGACCTCGTGCATTGCACCCCCTTCTGCGAGTGATCCGAGATCAATCGCAACCAATCCAGTGCTGTCGATCAACTCGATCACTAGCTGTTTGGCTTCGGTGTCGTCGCCGGATGTAAAGATAACGGTACGGGGTTTGTTCGGCGAGAAGTCCTGTATCCAGACCATCGGGATGTTGCTGAACGATTTCACAAGCCTTGCGCCAACTGCGATCTCCGCAACTATTTCGCTCGAGGTGCGCCCCTTCAATGCAGCTCTTGATCTTGTCACGCCAGCCAGACTGATATCTGGAGGGTCCAGATGTGCGTTCGTAGCATCGATCAGGATGCGGCCCCGCCAATCAATGCCCTCGAGAGCGTCAGCTACTCTGCCCCAATGTACGGCGAGAATGACGACGTCGCACTCGGCTGCCTGCTGCTTCGTGCCGGCGATGGCGCCTGGACCGAGATCAGTAACAAAATCAGCCAGTGTCTCCGGACCTCTGGAGTTGGATACAACGATGGTGTGACCAGCGTTGATTAAGTGACGACCGAAAGTCCCCGTTACTTTACCAGCACCTATAAACCCTACTCTCATGACGTATGTCCTTTTTCGGTTGGAATCGCGAATGAGTTGGCCCTTCAATTGATTGGTGCGATCAGCCGAGTTTCACCAGATTCAGGCGATCGGCCAGAAACCGGCCGATCTCATCAAGTGCCTGCTCGGAGGCGGACAGCGTACCAATGCCGGACAGAAATACGTGCGGCATGCCTTCCCACACGTCAACGCGAGCATCCACCCCGGCCGCAACAGCCCGCTCAACATAACGAAGGGAGTCATCGAGCAGTACCTCATCGTCGCCGACATGGATGCGGACCGGCGGTAGCCCGGCGAGTTTGCCATAGAGCGGAGAGGCCAATGGATCAGCCGGGTCATGACCGCCCAGATAGGAGCGTACGAGCTCGGCTGCTTGCGAACGGAGGAAGTAGGGATCGGCTGCGGCACGTGTCTCCCAGCTTGCCCCCGTAAGGGCAAGATCGGTCACGGGCGAGAGCACGACTGCTCCTACCGGCGCCACTGTGCTGTTGGCCGAGAGATAAACAAGAAGGCCAAGGGCGAGATTGCCCCCGGCCGAGTCGCCCATGACGGCAATCTTCGAATAGCCGCGTTCGACCAGACCAAAGTACGTTGCGCGGACATCTTCTGGAGCTGCCGGAAAGGGATGCTCCGGGGCGAGCCGATAGTCCGGCACGAATGCCGCCACACCGGTGCTGGCAGCCATATGGCCAACGAGATGCCGGAAGGCCTGCGCCGAACCCCAGTTGAACCAACCGCCATGGATGTGCAGGATGGCTTCGCCGGACTTAGGATTTTCCGGTCGGCACCACCAGCCAGAGACACCTCCCATGGTTCCAGCCTCGTAGGTAACGCCAGTCGGCGCGGCTACCCGCTCCATGATGGCGTCGAAGGGGACGCGGGCGGCCGTTCCTTGCAGGCGCCCTTTGTTGGGTTCAACGATAACCCGCATGGCGGACATCGCAGTTTTATCTTCCGCACTGCTCCGATGGGTGGTCGACCAGGCACGGTTCTCTTGAATTGCCGTGTTCATGGGCATTTCTCCTACGCGATCCGTTTTCCACGAATCGCGCCTTATATTTACTAGACGTAAAGAAAAAGATTGTGATGCAAATTTATTTGTCTTTCCATTCAGGTAAGATAAAGGCGTGCCCGGATCAGCCCATAACTCTGTGCGTCTCGGCAGGCCACGCGGCGAGGCGGCCGTGTCCCACGCAGCGATCATGGATGCCGTCTATGAGTTGCTGCAGGAGAAGCCTGCACGCGAACTCACGATGGAAGCGGTCGCGAAGCGGGCAAATGTAGGTAAGCCAACCTTATATAAATGGTGGCCATCCAAAGCCGCGCTCATTATGGCCATGTTCCATGAGAGGCTTGACCAACCTTTAGTGATTCCGGTCACGGCAACAGCAGAAGAGGCAATTCGCGCAAGGATGCGAAGGCTCATCAAGGTGGTTAACGGCCTCTTTGGAAAAGTGGTGGGAGAGCTTATCGCAGAAGGTCAAAGCGATCCGGATATCCTGCGGGAATTCTACGAGCGGCATGTCAGCCTACGGAGAGCGTCCGCGGTTGCGGAGATTGAGCGAGGCAAGGCAACAGGTGAGTTCTCCACTGATACGGATGCCGAGCTACTGGTCGATGCGATTTTCGCGCCCGTCTATTACCGGCTCCTGCTTCGATTCGCGCCTTTGACGGAAAAGTATGGCAATGACCTGATCGATCAGATCCTGCTCGGAGTGAGGATGAAACAAAAGCTTTCTTCTCCCAAAGGTCGCCCTGGTTTGCGTAGGAAATCTCAATAATCCAAGGCTTCCTGTCGGCCAACACCTATTCGGACGCTAATCGACAAATAGAAAATGGAAAACGTTAGCTCCCTATCGGGACTTATCCTGCCGGACGTGCGCGACCCGCCTTCGGCGAGTGGATTGGCCGGTTAACAGGCCAATGCACGCATCGAGGGACCATTAGTCGGCTTCCCTGCTGTTTGTTCACAATTTTTATCAGGAACGTCTACGGGCAATCCAGATCCCTAGTGCGAACGCCTCAACCTTAATCTCCGCTCTAAACTATTCGTCGCGCGATTTTGCGACCGAACGTAAGTAATTTCATCCAAACTCATGCGCGCCATTGCATGTTAAACCTTGATCCAGCTTTCAAACAGAACGTTCGATGCCGCCCTATCCTTCGACAGGCAGGCCGAAACCCCGCACGCCAGAAAATTGAGGCCGATCTCTAGTGGCCGCAACATCGTCCTTCAGCCGGACCTTCCGGGCGTTCGGGTATCGTGATTTTCGCCTGATGTGGCTTGGAGCATGCGCGTCCACCATCGGGACATTTGTTCAGCAGTTCGCGCAGAGCTGGCTCGTCTACGACCTCACGAAAGACCCCTTCTATCTGGGATTGGATCTGTTCCTCGGTCAACTTCCTTTCATCCTGTTCTCGCTGGTTGGGGGTGTCTTCGCCGACCGCATGGACCGGAGGAAGATGCTGTTGTCCTCCCAGTACATCCAGATGACTTGCGCCTTTATTCTGACGGCTCTGTTCCTTGCTCACACGGTGAAGGTCTGGCACATCCTATCT
>Ga0210388_10002597_pt1 | contig 14039 bp, 13 predicted proteins | sample IncBWC19OmetaG_FD_155485 | JGI IMG/M metagenome (GOLD analysis project Ga0210388, IMG submission 155485) | Forest soil microbial communities from Barre Woods Harvard Forest LTER site, Petersham, Massachusetts, United States - Inc-BW-C-19-O ...
GCACTGAAGAGAATTTACGGCGGATTGAGGGATGCGCATGGCCGCGAACTTTTCCCGGGCTTTTTGCCGGGCGCGGAGGAGGGACCCGGCGGCTGGGGACTATGGATTATCGGGCCCAAGCCCGCCAAAAGCCTGATGGCATTCTTCGGGCTTGGGTTTTTCTCGAACATGGTCTACGAAGAGTCGGCCTGGGATTACAAGACGTTTACGGTTGACGCAGGTTTGAAAGCTGCGCAAGAAAAAACTGCCAGTGCGCTGAGCGCGGTCGATGCCAATCTGAAGCCGTTTCAGGCCCGAGGCGGGAAACTGATTCTGTATCACGGCTGGAACGATCCCGCGATTCCGTCGATCAGCACGGTGAATTATTACCAGAGCGTGGTCGCGAAAATGGGACAACAGAACGTCGATTCGTTCGCGCGCCTGTACATGATCCCGGGCATGCAGCATTGTGACAACGGTCCCGGTGCCGATTCCTTCGGGCAGGTAGGCCAGCTGAACTTTGACGATCCCCAGCACAGCGTAGATGCCGCGCTCGAACAGTGGGTGGAAAAAGGAACGGCCCCGTCGACGATTATCGCGTCGAAGTATGGCGATGGCCCGCGTTCCGTAAAGATGACGCGGCCACTGTGCGCCTATCCGCAGGCAGAAAAATACAAGGGTAGTGGCGACACGAACGACGCCGCGAATTTTGTATGCGAGGCGGAAAAGAAGTAGTCGAGGCGTGCGGTTTTCAATCAACAATCAACAATTTCTTCACCGGCTGTACTGATTCTTCTTCTTGTCCTCATGCCGTGCGAGGCCAAGCTGGATCAGCCGGTCGATCAGGTCGGCGTACGCCAGTCCAGAAGCCGCCCACAACTTGGGATACATGCTGATTGCAGTAAAGCCGGGCATGGTGTTGATCTCATTCAGGAAAATCTTTCCTGTCTTCGGGTCCATCAGAAAATCCACGCGCGCCAGGCCCGAACAATCCACCGCACGGAACGCGGCGATCGCCAACTCCTGGACCCTTTTCGTCTGCGCCTTGGTGAGCTTGGCCGGGATGATGAGTTGCGAACCCTCGTCAAGATATTTCGCGGTGTAATCGTAGAACTCCTTGCCGGGAACAATCTCGCCGGGCACTGACGCGACTGGCTCGTCGTTGCCGAGCACGGAGCACTCGATCTCGCGGGCCTTGTCTTTCTTGCCGCCAACCCCTTGCTCGATGACGATCTTGCGGTCGAATTTTGCTGCTTCGTCGAGCGCCGGCCCGAGTTCCTTGCGATTGTGCACCTTGCTGATGCCAACCGACGATCCGAGATTCGCCGGCTTCACGAAGACCGGATACGTGAGCTTACTCTCCACTCGCTTCTGAACTTGTTTCGCCTCGTTCTCCCATGCACTGCGCAGAACGGTAACGTGCTTCACGATCGGAATACCAGCAGCGAAGAACAGAGACTTCATGATGTCCTTGTCCATGCCCGCGGCTGAACCGAGAACGCCGGCTCCCACGTAGGGAATGTCTGCGAGTTCCAGCAGGCCCTGGATCGTGCCGTCCTCGCCGAAGGTTCCATGCAGCACGGGAAAGATAGCGTCGACGTTGATGGCGCGGTCGCTGGCCCTGCGGGTGAGAGCGGCGTCGCTCTGAAAAGGTACCAGCCCGCGCTGGCGGCGCAACGGCTCGGGCGGCACCACGACCGACTCGCCGCGGGCCAGGACGGCGGCCGGTGAAGTCGTCTCCGGATCGCCGGCGCGCAGATTGCGCGGCTCGAGCACGAGTTTGCCGGTGAGCAGACCTTCGGCGTGCTCGGCCGTCAACCAGCGGCCATCTTTGGTAATGCCGATGGGCACGACCTCATATTTTTCTTTGTCAATTGCGTTGAGAACTGACGCGGCCGAGAGCAGTGAAACCTCGTGCTCACCGCTGCGCCCGCCAAACAGGATGCCGACTCGAAGCTTTCTCATGACCTTCCAGTGTGGACGCAGGGCGAGTAACACGTCAATCTTACGAAGAGTACTGTAGTCACGTCGCAGAACTTCTTTCGCCACGGATTTTCGCGAATTCACACGGATCCATGAAAGAAAAGGAATTATCCATAGAAATCCGTGCGAATCCGTGGCTACAGTATCTTTTTGCCAAACGCTGACAGCGCCAGTTCCACCGCGAGATCGGCGGTGCGGTTGTGTTCGTCGATGACGGGATTCACCTCGACAATTTCGAAACTGAGCATGCGGCCGTGGTCGGCAATGATCTCCATGGCGAGATGCGCTTCGCGGTAGGTCGCGCCGCCGCGGACGGGAGTGCCCACGCCCGGCGCATCCTCGGGATCGACCCAGTCCATGTCGAGCGAAATGTGGTAGCCGGCGGTGCCGCGTCCGGCCATGCGCAGCGCCTCTTCCATGACCGTGCGCATGCCGCGCTCATCGATGTCGCGCATGGTGAAGACGCCGATGCCGGCGCGCCGTACATTTTCTTTTTCCACCGCGTCGATGTCGCGCACTCCAACTAGAACACAGTTCTCCGCTTTCACCTTCGGCGAGAAATCAAAAATATTTCCCAGTTCCGAAGGCCATAATCCCATGAGCGCGGCCAGAGGCATCCCGTGCACGTTGCCGCTTGGGGACGACTCGGGCGTATTGATATCGGTATGGGCATCGATCCAGATCAGGCCGACGCGCTGTTTCTGCTGGCGGTAAAACTCGGCGACGCCGGAAACCGTTCCGGCCGCCATGGAATGATCGCCGCCGAGAGACAGCGGCACCTTGCCGGCTTCGAGCGTCTTGAAAACCAGCTCTGCATGCTTGGTGCACGTGGTCGTGATTTCCTTTAAATATTTGGCGTGCGTGTCGCCTTCCTTTTTCTGTTCTGGAATCGCAACCGGCACGTTGCCGCCATCCTCCACTTCGTGCCCCAGCGCTTCGAGACGCGCTTCCAGTCCGGCCACCCGCACCGCCGACGGCCCCATATCGACGCCGCGCCGGGACTGGCCAAGATCGAGAGGGACGCCGATAACACGAATTTTCCGAGGAGTGATGCTGGTGGTGGGAGCGGATGTGGTCGTCATATTTTCAAGCTTTTCAATCAACGGGGACTGAATTCGTTCACTGAGTCATTGGGGAGTTAGTAATCGAGAAATTCAAAACCACTACTCTAGCGCCCGGTCTTTTCAATTACTCAATTACTAAATTCCGCAATTACTCAATTTTCCTACGGGTAGAGCCGGTACAGCATTCGCGGGAACGGAATCGTCTCGCGCACATGCTCGAGGCCGCAGATCCACGCTACCGCGCGCTCAATGCCCATGCCGAAACCGCCATGAGGAACGCTGCCAAACTTGCGCAGGTCGAGATACCATTTGAACGCCTCTTCCGGCAGGTTATGTTCATGAATGCGCTGCAGGAGTAATTCATACGACGCCATGCGCTGAGAGCCGCCGATGATTTCCCCGTAGCCCTCGGGCGCGAGCACATCGACGCACAAGGCGAGTTCCGGACGCTGCGGATCGGGCTCCATGTAAAACGCCTTCACGCTCGCCGGATAACGATGCACCATGACCGGCTTATCGAATTGCGCCGAAAGATAGGTTTCGTCGGGCGAGCCTAGGTCGCCGCCCCACTCGAATTTTGACTCGAGCGCTCCCTTGGCGTGGCCCTCCTGCAGATTTCTCACCGCGTCGTCGTAGCTGATGCGAGGAAACGGCGCTTCGATTTTTTCGAGCTTGGAAATATCGCGGCCAATGGTCTGCAAGTCGGCACGGCGCTTCTCCAGGCAGCGCTTCACGATGAACGTGATCAGGCCCTCGGCGAGTTCCATCACGTCATCAAGCTCGGCGTACGCAACTTCCGGTTCGACCATCCAGAATTCGGTGAGATGGCGACGCGTCTTCGATTTCTCCGCGCGAAACGTGGGCCCGAATGAATAGACCTTGCCCAGCGCCATGGCGGTCGCTTCCACATAGAGTTGTCCGGATTGCGTGAGGAATGCCTGCTCGTCGAAGTAGTCGACGGGAAAGAGCGTCGATGTGCCTTCGCACGCGGCCGGAGTGATGATCGGCGGATCAGTAAGGGTGAAGCCTCGCTCGTCGAAAAAGTCGCGGGCCGCCTTGATGATCTCCGCGCGCACGCGCAGGATTGCCGCCTGCCGCTGCGAGCGCACCCACAGGTGGCGGTGCTCCATCAGAAAATCGGTCCCATGCTCTTTGGGAGTGATGGGATAAGGCGAGGACTCAGGCACACGCTGCACGACCTGTACGTTGGCCACATCGAGTTCATATCCGCCGTGGGCTCGTTTGTCGGGTCGGACTTTGCCCTCAACGATCACGCTCGATTCCTGGGTCAGCGTCTTGATAGCGTCGAACACTTCTGGCGAGACCGCATTCTTCGGGACGACGCCCTGAATAATTCCCGAGCCATCGCGAAATTGCGGGAATAAAAGTTTCCCGCTCTCGCGAAGGTTATAGAGCCAGCCGCGGATGGTAACCGCCTGGCCCTCGTGCTTGCCGATTTCTGCGATGGTAGTTACGGGTGAAGGCATAATTAAGTCAAGGTCTCAAAGTCTCAAGTTTCACGTCTCAAAGTTTCGCGGTGGTCCAACCTTCTCGAACTCATTCGAAACTTTGAAGCTTTGCAACCTTGAAACTTTGGATCTTAAACTCCTTCCAGTTTCTCGAAGGCTGCTGCGAGTTTTTCCAGCGGATTCACTTTCTCGTCTTCCGCCAATTCCAGGAGCAGGGGCGGCGTTTGTGGCGCGGAACGCAGCAGTTCCATCGTTTCTTTCCAGTCGACAGTTCCCTGCCCCGGCCACAGATGCGAATCTTTCATCTTGTCGTTGTCGTGAATGTGGGTCGAGCAAATGTGCGGTCGCAGAATCTCGAACCCTTCGCGGACGGACCCCGCCATATGAGCGTGGCCGACGTCGAAGCAGACGCCTACGTCGTCGAAGTGCGCGCCCCGGATCATCTCTACAAGTCGGTCCGGTGTCGAGAGTTCATTGGGAATATTTTCCAGCAGAATCCGGACACCAAGCGGTTTGGCGAAGGCGCGCAGATGCTCGATCGATGTCATGGCAGCTTCGAACTTCTTCTCCGTGAAATCCTCATTGGGTGCTCCCAGATGCTGAACCAGAAAACGAAACGGAATCTGCTCCGCAATTTCCAGGGCGCGTTTGATTTCGTCCATGGCCTCGATTCGCGCTGCGCGGTCGATTGAGGCTATGTTCACCGGCGGCGCGCCGGCGCGTCCCCACTCGTAGTCGGCGTACAGCGGAGAGTGCACGGAGTTCAGCGGGACGCCGCTGCCGCGAAACCATTCGGCGATTTCTTTCACGTGCGCCTTGCGGTTGGCGTAGTCGACGTGCTGCCGCGCGGCGAATATCTCGACCGCCTGCACGCCGTTGCGAGCCAGCCCATCCAGAATCCCCGGATGCAGGCGCTCTTTCACGAACAGATAGGTTGAAACCGCTTTCAGCATGCGTGTCCCTTGGGGGAATGATGGATGATTTTTGATGGTTGATTGAAACCGAAAACCGCTGCCTTTAATTTTCAATCAGCAATCAAAACTCAACAATCAACAACGCCTTCCTAGTACCCTACAGCCTTTCCACCGTTCCTGCCATCGCTGGCGCCGAGCCTGTCCCCAGTCTTGGCGTCAATGGCGATGCACTCCGCGTCGCTCCAATATGGCGATGCACCGCCGCCTCCGTTGGGCAGGCCGATCTCAACGTTGTATCCCATCTGCCGCAGCAAACTCGTCGTGTCAGGCGAGAACCATTTTTCCACGTTGACTACATCCGGCATCCATTGATTATGAAAGCGCGGCGCGTTTACCGCCTCCTGAATGTTCATCCCGTAGTCGACCACGCCCATCAGAACATTGGCCACGGTCGTAATGATTTTCGAGCTGCCGGGCGAACCGAGCACCATCACGGTCTTGCCGTCGTGCACTACGATCGTCGGCGACATCGACGACAGCGGGCGCTTGCCCGGCCCAATAGCGTTGGCTACGCCCTGAATCAATCCGTCGGCGTTCGGCACGCCCGCCTTCGCGGAGAAATCATCCATCTCGTCGTTGAGCAGGAATCCCAAACCGTCGGCGGTAACGCGCGATCCGAACCAGTCGTTGATGGTTGTCGTCACCGCGACCGCGTTGCCGTCCGCGTCCACCACGGAATAGTGCGTCGTATGGTTTGACTCGTGTGGCGTCGCCGCTGGCGGATGCACCGCCGCGTACTGCTCCAGGGTGCTGAACACTGCCGGACGGTTCAAGCTTTTACTGGCGCTGGCATGCGCGGGATCGATCGTGTCCCGCCAAGCCGCGGCGTATTTTTTGTCAATGAGCTGCGCCACCGGAATCTTGGAAAAATCCGGATCGCCCATGAATTCTGCGCGATCGAAAAATGCCCGCCGGAATGCCTCAATCGTGAAGTGAATCGACTGCGCCGACCGGCTGCCCATGCCGGCCAGGTCATAGCCTTCCAGAATATTGAGGGATTCAACCAGCACGGTTCCCCCCGACGAAGGCGGAGGCGCGCTGATCACTTCATATCCGCGATATGTGCCCCGCACCGGCTCGCGCTCTTTCACTTCGTAGTGCGCCAGATCGTCCACGGTGATCAGGCCACCACCTTTCTGCAACGCTGCAGCCAGTTCACGAGCCAGCGCACCGTGATAGAAATCGTTCGGATTGTCGGCGATGCGCTGCAGGGTACGCGCCAGGTCGGGCTGGCGAAAGATCTCTCCCGGCTTATAGAAATCACCATTCCTCTGGAATACCCGATGCGACTCGGGGAACATGGCCAGGTATTTGTCACGTTGCATGTCGGCGGCCTCGCCCCAGGTCAGAGCGTAGCCTTCGCGCGCGAGCTTGATCGCAGGAGCGATGACCTGTTTGAGCGTCAGCTTGCCGTATTTCTGCTCGGCATACACCATGCCCGCGACTGAGCCGGGCACGCCGATCGCTTTGTAACCAACTTCGCTGGCGCCTTCGATGACGTTGCCTTGCGCATCCAGATACATCGCGGGTGTGGCCGCAGCCGGGGCCTTTTCCCGGTAGTCAAGAAAATGAGTCTTGCCGTCGGCCATGCGGATCAGCATGAATCCACCGCCGCCGATATTTCCCGCCGGCGGATGTACCACCGCGAGCGCAAATCCCGTGGCCACTGCGGCATCGACGGCGTTTCCGCCAGCCTGCATGATTTCCACTCCGACTCGCGACGCCAGTTCATGCACGCTGACCACGATTCCGTGCTGGGCATGTACCGGCTGGGTCGAAGCCGAGGCGACCGGCGCCAGGGATATCGCCAGGGCAGCGATGAGCAACAAAATCAATGATTTATGCGGGAATCGCATTCGGGTTGCGTTGTCCGGGATCGGCGAACTATTGAGGCTAGCCGAGCCGGTCGGGCAGAGTCAAATCCGTCCGCAGCACCCGTTGGGCGCATCATCGGCAGGGCTATCGCTGAAGACTGCCGCCCGAACGCTGCGAAGCCAGCCAGGACTCGGCCTCGGCTAGACTGCGGAATACCCGAGTCGCGACGAAGTAGGGACGGGCCAGGGCTTCGAACATTCGCATCATGCCGAACATGGCGTCCCGCGTGGCCGCGATGGCGCAGATTCCGAACTGAACCTGGTCTCGAAGGGCGCCCAGTTCCAGGTTGATCGTCCCCAACTGCCCGGATTCGGGCAATGTGTCGGCCTCGCTAACGTCCAAGAGCACGTCCAGGTAGCCGGAGCAGGCTGGGTCCCGCTGCAATTCTTGAAAATGTTCTATCACCTGCGCGAAGGTCAGAGGGCTGGTGCAGCTCGTGCGAATGATCTTCTCCACAGAATCAATCTTGTAGGTCACCGGCATGGCCCAACTCCAAGTCCAGAAAGGCTACACGGGCGGCGAGGGAGGCTGTCAACTACAGGCTGTGAGCGCAAGATTCTCAGCGTGGCGGGCGACGAGTCCGTGGTTTCGCCGCCGTCTTGCGGACAGTCTTCGTCTTTCGTTTCGCTTTCCTTGGGCGGGGCGCGTTCGCTGCCACCATCTCGTAGGACTGCCGGACCAGGTCCTCCAACTCGTCCCAGAGGAGCGCGTCCAGCCGGTCGAGCATCACCCACTTGTATCGCCCCACATACGGAGCCGGGTGAATATCTTCCCGTTCGATCAGCTCGGAAAATTTCTCGGGCGCGCACTTAAAGGTAAATCGCAAATCATCCAACCCAATTACCGCGAACATTTTCGCGCGGACCTTGAAGCACAGGGCGTCGCCCCATTGCAGCTTTTCCGTCGCATCGGGAAAAGCCAGACAGTATTTGCGAATCTCATCCACATTCATGGAGGCTTCTCTCAGGAATGCAAACTACTTTCTCACGAATCAAAGTGGAAAGGCAGCCGCTCCCTTAGGGGGCTCGCCGGCTCGTTTGGAATCGGTATCTTCTGATATATTTCCGCCAAAAGGGAGGATTTCAGCCCATGAATATTCACGGTATCGCGCCGCTGATTCAGGTTTTCGACATGCCGACCGCCATCCGTTTCTATCGCGACGTGCTGGGTTTCAAAGTCGCGGGCTCTTCAGAACCAGGGGACAATTGCAATTGGGTCTTGCTCAAACTGAACGGCGCGGAGCTGATGCTCAATACTGCCTACGAAGCCGACCACCGGCCTGCAGCCGCAGATCCCACGCGCGTGGCCGCGCATGACGATACCTGCCTGTTTTTTGGCTGCGAAGATCTCGACTCTGCGTACCGGCACCTGCGCGCGAATGGAGTCAATGCCAAAGAGCCTAGGGTCGCGCCCTACGGCATGAAACAGTTGTGGTTCACCGATCCGGACGGCTATGGATTGTGCTTTCAGTGGCCGTCAGCCCAGAAAACGCACGATCAGTGGGTCGAGGCTTACGGGATCGAGCCCAAGACGATCGCCTAGCTCGGAGACGCTACGCTCGATCCACGAACTGCCAAAGCCGCTGCTTCACCGCCGGCCACTCTGCAGCCAAGATTGAGTAGCGCACCGAGTCGCGTGGAATAAAGTCGGCAGCCATGCGGTGTGCCCGGAGAATTCCTTCGAGCTGTCCGCCGATGCGTTCGAGTGCAGCGCGCGAGCGCTGGTTCCGAGCATCAGTATGAAAACAGACGCGTAGTACTTTCCAGGTATCGAAAGCATGCGTCAGCATCAGGAGCTTCGCCTCGGTGTTGGCGGCGGTCCGGATGGCCGAGCGCGTCAACCAAGTGTAGCCAATCTCACATGCGTCCGGAACGTCGCGCCCCTGCATGGGATGGCCCTGCGGCCACGCCCACCGCTCCAGGTTCCAGAAGCGTGTCGACCCGATCACCAGATCGCGGTCCAGGCTGACAATCGCGAATGGCAGCGCAGTGCCCGCGTCTTTCCAGGCGAGCGCTGTGTCGACATAAGCGGCGGCCTCGGCCTGGCCTCGCGGGACGGGACTCCAGCGGTAGAGCGACGCGTCATCCCCCGCAGCGGCGGCCAGGCCGTCGACGTGCCGATGGGCCAGCGGCTCCAAACGAATGCGCTTGCCTTGCAGAGTGAGATTGTCAGTCGTCATCCTGTCAGTCGTCATCCACTCCACTATGCAATGAGCGGGTTAGAACCGCAACGGAGTTCCGAAAATATGCAGGCGCCTTTCGCTGCGGTTACCTGCTTTGGCCCTCCCGAGCTGCTCCGAAATGGTTTGATCACCGTCACCTTGCTATACGCGACGCGGAAGCCAAGACGCTCGGCGTTGCGCTGCGAGGTCGTGCCGCCCTGCGTGACCACCACCGCATACTCGCATCCGGCCGTAACCGCGGCCGCCATACGAGCCCGCAGCAGCGCGGTCTGCAGTCCGCGTCCACGGAACCCGGCTAACGTGCCCGCGCCACATAGCGCAAACACTTGGTGCTCCGGGATGACTAACCCCGTACCGCAAGCCACCAACTGCCCGTCGATGCTGGCCACGAACGCCAGCGCCCCCTGCATCTGGTAGAAGGGCGCGATCAGTCCGCGAAACGCCTCCGGCGCGCCGTCGGGAAAGAACGCATTCTCCACGATGGCTCCGGCTCGTTCTGCCTCTTCCGGCAAACTTCGCCGAATCTCGCCGCCAGCCGACGGCGAACTTCCTCCTCAGCGTCCAACTTTCGATACAGCACATTGTTTAGTTCTGCGATGGCGTATCCTCGCTCTTTCACGAGTTCAAACGCAGAGGGCTCGTGCATCGGACACAGGTCCACCTGCGACGGAGCCTGATGAGAACAATAGAACTGCTCCACGCGATCAAGATCATCGGCGGTAAATGGACGGTCCAATCCGATGCCGGTCGCCCTCCCGATGGGCGATCCCAGCCCGGCGAAAATCATGTGGCCGCTACAAACTTCTTGCTCCGCCGCCCCCAGTTCGGGCTGCGTTTTCTGAAACATCCGTGCATACATTACCTGCGGCATCTCCTCGCACGATTCGAAACGGCGAGCCAGCGCCTTGTCCACGAATTGCATGGGGAATCCTTTCTGATTTTGAAAGATTGTGAACAGACAACAAGGGAGGAGCGACTCGCGCACACTCTTCGCCTCGCGTGTCGCGCCCAACGTTGCAGCTCGTGGAATTAAAGGACGGCAGTCATAGGCAGAAACACAGACTAACCGCACCGCCCACCCGGATCAAGGCGAATCTTTGCCTGAGATCGATGCCTCAAACTTCGGCGTTTAGAGCTATTCTGAATAAGTGTTCCCATTGTCCAGGCGACGTGTGGGAGAATGTCACTCCAGGTCGAACATGTCGAACTTCAGATTCAACTTCAGATGGAGCTGCAGATCGCGCTTCCGACTCGCTCTGCTCCCGCTCCTGCTATGCGCCTGTCATGCGACCGCAGTCGCGGCAGCCGGGCCCCAGACTCTGCGTTACACCATTTCTTCCAATGGCGTGGTCGCAGGAAATGAAGCGGACAAGTTCTTGCCGGACGGACGCGTCGAAAGCACCTTCGAGTTCAATGATCGCGGACGAGGCCCCAAGATTTCGGCCGTCTATGAACTCGACGCCAGCGGTATGCCCAGCAGAGTCGACGAGACCGGCAACGACTATCTGAAGGCTCCAGTCGATGAACACTTCGAGGTCAAGGACGGCCAGGCCCACTGGAAAAGCACGGCCGAGAACGGTCAGGCTCCGGCTGGAAGTTTCTACGTCAGCAACAATGCCGTTGCGGCCGAAACGGGATTCCTGATCGCCGCGCTGCAGAAAGCGCATGGCACTCCGGTACGCTTACTGCCCGCCGGCGAAGCCCGGCTCGAGCGTCTCACCGAAATCACGGTCGAGGACCACGGGCAGAAGTTGCACGTCACCGATTTCGCCATCACCGGACTTTCTTTCGAACCGCAGACCGTGTGGCTCGATGATGAAGGCCATGTCTTCGGTTTTCCGGGAAAATGGTTCGCGCTGATGCGCGAAGGCTGGGAGAAGACCAACGACCAACTCTACGCCATCGACCTGAAAGTGCGCGACGACCGCTACGGCCGTCTGGCCAAGGATCTAGCTCGGCATCCGGCTCACCCGGTAGCAATCGAGCATGTTCAGCTCTTCGATTCGGAGCAGGCGATCATGCGCGAGGATCAAACGGTCATCGTCTCCGGCGACCGCTTCACCGCGGTTGGCCCAGCGAACTCAATCCAGGTTCCTGCCGACGCCGAACGGATCGACGGTAGCGGCAAGACCCTGCTGCCCGGCCTGTTCGACATGCACGTTCATGTGCAGGCACTGGACGGCATCCTCAACATTGCGAGCGGCGTAACCACTGTCCGCGATATGGGAAACGATATCGACGAACTCCGCCATCTTCAGGATCAGTGGCAGAGCGGCGGTGCGATCGGACCTCGCGTGTGGAAGTCCGGATTCATCGACGGCCACAGCCCGTTTCAGGCGCCCACCGGCCTCTACGCTGACAACGCATCTGAAGCCGAAGCGGCGGTCAACCGCTATGCCGACCTGGGCTATATTCAGATCAAGCTCTACAGTTCGCTCAAGCCCGAACTCGTCCCCGGCATCACCAAGCTTGCCCATGCCCGAGGGCTTCGCGTCAGTGGCCACATCCCAAATGGCATGATCGCCTCGCAGTTCGTCGAAGCCGGCGCCGATGAAATTCAGCACATCAACTTCATCTTTCTGAACTTTCTGAGCGGGCAAGTTAAGGACACGCGCACGCCCGAGCGTTTCACCGCGGTCGGCGCGAACGCGGCCAAGCTTGATCTGCAATCGAAGCCGGTCAACGATTTCATCCGGCTTCTGCTCGACCATCACACGACCGTCGATGTCACGGTGGGTACATTTGAAGGCATGTTCACTGGCCGGCCCGGCCAGGTGTCTCCTGATCTGGCGCCGGTATTGACGCGCCTTCCGGCACAAGTGCAGCGCAGCGCCTACGGCGGCGGGTTGCCGGTAACCGCCGATAACGATCAGCTCTACAAGGATTCTTACCGCGCCATGCTAGCCATGACCAAACGCCTGTATGACGCCGGCGTCCCCATCCTGGCCGGCACCGACGCGACCGCTGGCATCCTGCTGCACCGCGAGTTGGAGCTGGAAGTTCAGGCCGGCATTCCCCCGGCGAAGTCACTGCAGATTGCAACCTGGAACGCCGCTCGCCTTCTGAAGCAGGAAAAGGATCTAGGATCGATCGCGCCGGGAAAGCATGCCGACTTTTTGTTAGTGCAGGGAAATCCCGCAGAGCATATCAGCGACATTCGCCGCTGCCGCGTAGTGATGAAAGACGGAAGACTCTACAACAGCGGAGACCTGTATGCCGCAGTGGGAATTCGGCCGGCGGAATAGCCAGGATATGCGAGGGCTCCGGCTTTTAACTGACACCTGAGAGCTGTCAGCTGCCTTTTACACCTGTTGCCGCGCTTCGCCCAGGGCCACGCTCACGTCCATCTTCTTCTTGTTGCGGTAGATGGTCACCTTCACAGTGTCGCCGGCGCGGTGGTTGTCCATCATCTGCGACAGATCTTGTTCGTCCTGCACTTTCTGGTCATCGATGGCGATGATCAGGTCGCCGCCCAGCATGATAGGAATATTCCCCAGGTAGGCGCGATCGGTGCCGCCGCGAAGTCCCGCCAAGTCCGCCGAGCCGCCGGGCGTGACCTGCACAATCAACAAACCGTAATCGACGGGCAGAGTGAGTTCGTCCGCCAACTCGGGACTAATTGGAATGGTTCGCACACCCAGCGCCGGACGCCGCACCCGGCCCAGCGTCATCAGATCGTTGAGCACGGCTTTCGCCGTATTGATCGGAATCGCAAAGCCGATGCCCGCGCTCTGGTTCGCGTTCGACAGGATCATGGTGTTGATGCCGATGACTTCGCCATGCCAGTTCATCAGCGGGCCGCCGGAATTTCCCGGATTGATCGCGGCGTCGGTCTGGATCGCTTCCTCGATCATCGCCCCGTTCGGCTCGCGGACCGGCCGGATCGAACTTACGATTCCACGCGTCATCGTCCCCGCCAAGCCGAACGGATTGCCGATGGCATACACTTTCTGCCCCACCTGCAGATTGCGCGAGTCACCCAGGACCGCGGGAACCAGTTCGGGCGCCTTGATCTGAATGACGGCGAGATCGTGTGCCGGGTCGGTGCCCACCACGGTCGCTTTGTACTTCTTGCGATTGTGCATGGTCACTTCCACCTGCCGCGCATCGGCGATCACGTGATAGTTGGTCAGGATGTGTCCGTCCTTATCGATCACGAAGCCAGAGCCCTGGCCTTCCTGCGGTACCAGCCCGTAGAAGAAATCAAATGTCATGGCACGCGACGTGACGTTCACCACCGAGGGAATGTTTTTACGGTAAACCGAAATATTGTTCTGCTCTTCGCCGTCCAGAGTTTCACCGGGCGCTGCCTCAGTGATTTCGACCTGCGCTGGATGACTGAGCCAGTTCGAAGGATGGAGGCCGCCGGCCAGCGAGTTCGAGCGCCAGGTTGTGAAGTAAAAAAATCCGCCGGCGATCGCCACCGCGAATATGAGAGGCCGCATGAATTTCATAATTCCACCATCCAAATCAACCAGTCGACGTAGGTACGAAGTCAGGTACGAAGTTAGAT
>Ga0210388_10002598_pt1 | contig 14034 bp, 13 predicted proteins | sample IncBWC19OmetaG_FD_155485 | JGI IMG/M metagenome (GOLD analysis project Ga0210388, IMG submission 155485) | Forest soil microbial communities from Barre Woods Harvard Forest LTER site, Petersham, Massachusetts, United States - Inc-BW-C-19-O ...
CACAAAAAAGCCCGCTCGCGCAGTCCTCTCCGCGGCCGGCAAAAGCACCAGCGTCACCTGCCACGGTTCCCCGAAGTAGCCGTCAAAAATGTCCAGGTCCGCGGCGTTGAGCAAGATGCCCCCGCGCATATGCGACAGGAACCAGCCCACCGGCTGCAGTGACCGCAGCTCCGGATCCTGCTTGGCGGCGAGAAGCTGGCGCACCAAATCCCGCCGGTCATCGGCGGAAAGCCGCAATTCCGGCCCTTCGGCGTGCTCTGAGGAGATTGGCCGCCAGGTTAATATCCGTACCAGATTGTCCTGGTGCGTTCCGAACAGCACGCCGCCAATGTCCAGGCCGCCGGTCGAAAACTGCCGCAGACTCTCGCATGCGGCGGAGCGGATTCCCTCCATGACCTCCGGCCGGTATTCGATGGACAAGGCGACCTCGGGAGTAGACCAACGCCCGAATTTAGTCTCAGCCAAGGGTTGTTTCCGTAGTGGTGCAAAACTGCTTGGCAGGCGGAAGCACCGGCCCCACCGGCAGCACGAGCGACGTTGAGGTATTGTCCTCATTGTCCGGCTCGTCCGGAACCTCGTGCAGATGATAGTAGTAGGTGATGCTTCCCATGGCGATCGCTACCAGGATCATTCCCATGAACCAAACCGCGGTGTGCTGGTTCCAGGCCTTCTCATGCTCCACGATCGCAGCCGTGAAGCGCACCGAACACCAGGCCAGCGAAAGCGAACAACCCAGTTTGATGTACCAGGGCAACAGATCCATGTGGCCTTGGCCGCCCACTTCGCTCCAAACGGTGAAAATGGCGATTAGGGCCAGCAGGAACTCGAGCGCGTAGGCCATACGCAGCCAGGACGGGCCCTCCCAGGTGGACGCTGGCGCAGTATCCTCCGGCGCGGTGTCCTCCGGTACGGCATGGGATGGAAGTTCCGGAAGAGCTTCCTCTGTTCGGGGTTCTTCGAGTCGCTCGTTCACTTACACTCTCAACGTATCATGATATTGGGTAAATTTCGCGATGGATACCGTTACATTAAAGCAGACCAACCTGGACGTCTCCCGGATTTGCTTCGGGACCATGACCTTCGGAGGCCAGACTGATATTGAAGCCGCGGGCCGCATGATCGATATGTGCCGCGAGACCGGCATCAATTTTTTGGACACGGCGAACGTCTACAACAGCGGCGCATCGGAAGAAATGCTGGGCCGGTTACTGGAAGGCCGCCGCAAGGATTTCATTCTGGCCAGCAAAGTCCGCAACAAGATGGGCGACGGCGTGGATATGGCGGGCCTGTCGCGCGGCGCCATTTTCCGCGCTATCGAAGACAGCCTGCGCAGGCTCAAAACCGACTATCTGGATCTGTATTATCTCCACCTGCCGGATTACGCGGTGCCGATTGAGGAATCTCTCGAGGCCATGAATGAGCTGGTGCAGCAAGGCAAGGTGCGCTACCTGGCCAGCTCCAATTACAGCGGCTGGCAGATGGTGGAGATGCTGTGGATCGTGCAACGCAAAGGAGAGCAGGCGCCGTATGTCGCGCAGCCCATGTACAACCTGATCGCGCGCGGCATTGAGCAGGAATATCTGCCCATGTCGAAGCGCTTTGGCATCTCGAATATCGTCTACAATCCCCTGGCCGGCGGGCTGCTGACCGGGAAACAGAGGCGCGACGCTCCGCTCGCGGGCACACGCTTCGACAACAACCGCATGTATCTGGATCGCTACTGGCACCAGGCGGATTTCGACGCCGTAGATCAATTGCAGCGGATTGCGACGGCTGCCGGCCGGTCGTTGGTGAGTCTGGCGCTCAACTGGCTGTATCGCCACACACCGGTGGAATGCATCATCTTAGGAGCCTCCCGCGTGGATCACCTGGAACAGAATTTAAAGGTTTTGTCCGATGGTCCGCTCGATCCGGAAACGTTGCAAGGATGCGACAAAGTGTGGGAAGTGCTGCGCGGTCCAACGCCGAAATACAACCGCTAGACGAATGCCCCAGCAGCCCGAAGTCCCTAGTCCCGAGCCCCCAGCCCCCCGCAGGCTGGGCAATTACGAAATCCTGGACAAGCTGGGCGAGGGCGGCATGGGCGAAGTTTGGCGCGCGCGCGACCAGCGTTTGCAGCGCACGGTGGCCGTCAAGATTCTGCCCGCCGACGTGTCCGGTGACCCATCGCGCCGCGCGCGCTTTGAGCAGGAAGCGCACGCGCTGGCGGCGCTGAATCATCCGAATATCGTCGCCATTTACGACGTCGGACGTGACGACGGCCGCGCCTATCTTGTATCCGAGCTGGTGGAAGGCGAGTCGCTGCGGGCGATTCTCGATCGCGGCCCACTGCCCGGGCGCAAGGCCATCGAGATTGCCGGGCAAATTGCCGATGGCATGGCGGCCGCGCACGCGCTGGGCATCGTGCATCGTGATTTGAAACCCGAAAACATCATGGTCACGCGCTCGGGCCAGGTGAAGATCCTCGATTTTGGGCTCGCCAAACAAGCTCCCACAACGTCGGGCGAAAACACCTCTACCATGGCGCTTTCGCAACCTGGCACCGTGCTGGGCACCGCCGGATACATGTCGCCGGAGCAAGTGCGGGCGGATGCAGTTGACGCGCGCTCCGACATTTTCAGCTTTGGAGCCGTGCTGTACGAAATGCTTACCGGACACCGTGCATTCCAGGCATCCACCAGCGTGGAAACCATGCACGCGGTGTTGAACCTGGACCCTCCGGAGTTCGACGGCGAATTGGGAAAGCTGCCGCCCGCGCTCTCCACCATCGTGCGCCGCTGCCTGGAGAAACGGCCCGAGCAGCGCTTTCAATCGGCGGCCGATCTGGCATTCGCGCTGCGGTCTCTGACGGGCGCCAGTATTAGCGGCGCTCAGGCCGCCATAACTCCCGCAGGGAAAAAGCGAACACGATGGATGTGGCCAGTTGCGGGGTTGCTGGCGGCGGCAGCGCTGTTCGCGGCGGGATATTTCCTACGCGACCGTACCTCGCATAGCGCTCCACCGGAATTTCAGAAGATCACTTTCCGAAAAGGCTGGGTAGCTCGCGCCCGATTCACACCCGATGGCAACATTGTCTATGAAGCCAGTTGGGATCATGGACCCAACCGGATCTACCTCGTCGTTCCCGGCAGTCCGGAGTCGCGTGACCTTGGAATCAATGGCGACTTCGGCTCCGTGTCATCGAAGCAGCAATTGACGCTCTTCACCGAACCGTATGGCGAATACAACAGCTCCCGATTATCGGTGGTTTCCATTTCGGGCGGCCAAAGCCGGCCTCTGCTGGACAACGTACTGGCCGCCGACTGGTCGCCCGATGGCGAATCTCTCGCCGTGCTGCGTTGGGTGAACGGTCACGCTCGCCTGGAATACCCCATCGGAAAGGTGCTGGTCGAAAATGTACCTTGGCCCTTGTGGGTGGTTCGAGTTTCACCCGACGGCGATCGCGTGGCATTCGTACATCGCGTGAACGGCACCGCTATCGGCCTGTATATCGTGGAGCGCAGCGGCGGCAAACCGCATTACTTAGGCGAGGTCTCCGGCCAAAACGCCACCGGCGAGGATACGGATTTGGTCTGGTCTCCAAAAGGCGGTGAGATCTGGTTCCGCTCTTTCAACATCGGCGAAAACGGAATCGTGTATGCAATCGACATGCAAGGACATCGTCGCGTAGCATTGACCTTACCCGAGCGCGTTAGGTTCTTTGATATTTCGCGCAAAGGTGAGGCGCTGTTGAGCACCGGATTCTCCGAGTTCGGCATTCTGGGAACCGCGCCCGGAGATAAAGAAGAACGCGACCTATCCTGCCTGGATTCCGGCGCCGTCGCCGGCATCTCCGATGATGGCCAAATGATTGTAGCCAACGTTACCGGGGAAAGCGGAAATTCCAAGGGCAGCCTTTATCTGCGCAAGACTGACGGTTCCCCGCCCATCCGCATCGGCGATGGCCACGCCTACAAGTTGTCGCCGGATGGCAAATGGATTTCCGGCTACATTCTCAACGAGGACGGATCGCGCCGGTTCCTGATGCTGCCCACCGGACCGGGTGAGCCGCTGGAAATTAAGCCGCCCGGCGTGTTGCCGGCAAATGTATACGGATGGCTGGGCCCGGATCAGTACATGGTGATCGGCTTTTACCCTGGGAAAAAATATCAATGCTTCGCGTTCGATAACCAAAAAGGCACGTTGCGGCCGGTCTGTCCCGAAGGAATTCCGGATGCGACCATTTTCTTTCTCTCTCCGGATCACAAGCTGTTCCTGAGCCCCGGCCCTGGCCAAGGCTGGACGATCTACCCGGTGGATGGCGGTCCGCCGCAGCCCGTACGCGGAATCAGTTCTGACGAGACGGTGGTGGGATGGCGAGCCGATAGCCGGTCCCTCTACGTCCATCCAGATCGGGAAAACACCGACCAAATCGCAGTTTCAGTACTCGATCTCGCAACGGGCAAGAAAACGCTGTGGAAGGAAATTCATCCTACGCAGCCGGTGCTCGAAATTCACCATCTGCACGTGACGCCGGATGGCCGCGCCTACGCGTACAATTTTGTGTTGATCCAGTCGGATTTATACGTAGCCAGAGGGCTGCGTTAGCTGGATGCTAAAGGTGGGGACGGATCTATTTCTTCTCGTCCTTGTCGTTAACGCCCTTGTCGTTAACTCCGTTCATGGCTTCTTTGAACTCGCGAATGCCCTGGGCCAGGCCTTTGCCCAACTCAGGCAGCTTCTTGGGACCAAAGAAAAACAACCCAACTATTGCAATCACCAGCAGGTGCATGGGCTGAAACAAACCTTCCATTTATGCCTCCTCAAACTCCTAGTAGAACACATCCAGTATATAGCAGTTGCGCGGCCAAGCGCTTAAATCTCTGAAATGAAAGACGAAGGAAGCAGTAGGCACGTTTCCGGCGTTTTCTTCGCTTTGGACGTCTTGATGATGTGAGCCGAACGGCAAAACTTTGCACTTGGGGCACGGTGCTAATCATGGTAGCCGTCTTCTTTCCGATTCACACAACTGATTGGGGGCGGGCCCACCATTTCGCGGCAAGAGCGCAAATCTCGGCGTACATGCAAGCCTTGGAAAACTACAAAAGGGAAACTGGCGACTACCCGTCCACAAGCCAAGGTCTGCAGGCGCTTCGAACGAACCCCGGCGTCGTGCATTGGCACGGCCCTTACGTCGAAAAAGACATTGGGCCGGACCCGTGGGGGCACCCATACCTCTATCGCTATCGAGCGGGAGAAGTGCCGGAAATCCTTTCACTCGGCGTTCAAGGCAGACCGGGCCCATCGAACATTTCAAACCTGGTACCAGATGCGCGCCAGCCCGCAGCGTCCCGATTGATTGCCCTTTTTCGGACTGGTGGGCTTCTAATTCTCGCGCTCGTACTTCTCTTCGCTCCTTTCCTGCCAGGCCTGTTGCGCCAGTAAGAACTTCACTGCGAGTCAATTGTTCGTTCGAATCACGACGGTCTCTTTATGTTTCTAAGGGAGTTAATGTCTGGCTACCAATGTGCACTGCACTCGAAGCATGAGCAACCTAAAAGAAAAGGCTAACGATAAGGTCGACCAAGCCGCCGAGGCGGTTAAGAAGACCACCGGAAAAGTGATCGACAAATCAAAAGACCTGGCCCACAGTGCCGGCAAGTCCATTGAAAAGGGCGGGAAGCGCCTACAGGACGTCTAAGAGCAGTTCAAATTTCAAATCTAATAAGGAGCATTTCATGGCAGGAAAGAATACAGCTGTGTTCGGCATTTATAAGACTCGCGGTCAGGCGGAAAACGCCGTCGATCGCATTCTGGCGGCGGGATTCACCAACAACGACATTTCCGTGTTGTTGCCCGACAATTCCAGCACTAAGGAATTCGCCCACGAGAAGAACACCAAGGCGCCTGAAGGGACAACCACGGGCGTCGCGGCCGGCGGAGCGGTGGGTGGAACGCTTGGCTTGCTGGCCGGCATTGGCGCGCTGGCAATTCCCGGCGTAGGCCCGCTGATCGCGGCGGGGCCGATCGTGGGCGCCTTGGCGGGCGTGGGTGCAGGTGGAGTGGTGGGCGGTCTGATCGGCGCCCTGATTGGCATGGGCATACCGGAATATGAAGCCAAGCGTTATGAAGGCCGCGTGAAAGACGGTGGAGTTCTGTTGTCAGTCCACTGCGAAACGTCGGAAGAAATCTCGCGGGCTAAGGATCTTCTGAAACATACCGGCGCTGAAGATATTTCGTCCAGCGGCGAGAAATCCGTCAGCACGCACGGCGTCAGCAAGGTCTAACGGACCCCGACAGCGAAAACCGAGCCCCGACCGGCAGGAAGCGCTACCACGAACGTGGACCTAGGGCGTTCGTAAGTCGCTCCTTTGCGGTCGCGGCTCGGTTACGATGGTTCAGTCGCTAGAGGCGTGTTAGACTCTAACCGAGTGTGGGAACGGTCGCACGCTATTCGCATCCCCGTAACCATCTTTCTCAGCGCCTTTTTACTGTTTCAGGTGCAGCCCATGATGGGCCGCTACGTCCTGCCTTGGTTCGGAGGCGGACCGGCGGTCTGGACCAATTGCCTGCTGTTTTTCCAAGCCTTGCTACTGGCCGGATACGCCTATGCGCACTGGTTGGGATCGCGGCCCAGCCTGCGCGTGCAGACATCGATACACGTGGCGCTGCTGGGGGCCTCGCTCCTGTTTCTCCCTATTCTTCCTCGCGCGGATGTCTGGAAGCCGGCTTCGGCGAGCGACCCTTCCGGCCGAATTCTGCTGCTGCTGACGGCCACGGTGGGCGCACCGTATCTGCTGCTCTCTTCCACTGGCCCGCTGCTGCAGCGTTGGTTGGCGCTGGGTGAACCGCAGAAATCGCCGTGGCGATTGTACGCGCTGTCCAACTTGGGATCGTTTCTCGCTCTCTTCAGTTACCCTTTCGTGCTGGAACCGTACTTACGCCTGCACACGCAGGCCTGGATCTGGTCGGCTCTCTACGCGGCTTTCGCGGCAATGTGCGGGTGGACCGCATGGAGCTTTCGCGGCCTAACGCCAGCGGCGCCTGCGCCCGATCCGGATTCCGAGCCGGCCGCGCGCCCGACATTTTGGACCGTGCTGTTCTGGCTGGGCCTGGCGATGTGCGGGTCCACGCTTTTGTTGGCCACCACGAATCAGATTTCGCAGGAGATCGCGGTGGTCCCGTTTCTGTGGGTGGCGCCGCTCTCGATCTACCTGCTCACATTCATTCTCGCGTTCGAACATCCACGCTGGTACCGGCGCGCGCTGTTCGCTGTGGGAGCGGGCATCTTTGGCCCAGCAGCCTGCGCCGTCCAGGTGGCGGCCGTAGGGCTGAACGCGAGAGTACAAATCGGAATCTACCTGCTCACGCTGTTTATGGTGTGCATGGTGTGCCATGGGGAACTGGCGCGCTCGCGGCCGGCGCCGCGCTATCTCACGGGTTTCTATCTGGCTATCGCTGCCGGAGGCGCACTGGGCGGCGTGTTCGTGGCGCTGATCGCTCCTAAGATCTTTACGGAGTTTACAGAATTTCCCGTCAGTCTGGCGGCCGCGTGTCTGCTCGGGTTTACGGGATGGCTACGGACCGGCGCGCTGAAGCAATGGACCAGCCGCAACTTCGCCGTGCGCGTTCCACTGATGGCGCTGCTGATTGGAGCGCTCACGTCGGTGGTGGCCATGGTCAGTAACAACAGCGCGGCGCAGCCCACGGTAAGGGGGGTGCAGGTGGTTCCTGCGACCGTGCTGGCCAGCGTGCGGAACTTCTACGGCATCCTGCGCGTCAAGGAAAGCTTTGATGCCAACGGCCCATTGCGACAGTTGACGCACGGCAGAACTCAGCACGGATTCCAGTATCTGCACGGTTCGAAAACTACCTGGCCGACTACTTACTACGGACCGCATAGCGGCGCGGGCCTTGTTCTGAATGCACTGGTGAAGCCCGGAAGGCGCGTTGCGGTGATCGGGCTTGGCGCCGGCACGATGGCTGCCTGGGGACGCGAGGGCGATACGTTCCGCTTCTATGAGATCAATCCCGCCGTGGAAGGGATCGCCAACACCTGGTTTACTTATTTGAAGGATTCCAAGGCGCGGACAGAAGTTGTGCTGGGAGACGCCCGGGTGCAGATGGAGCGTGAACTCGGCGCCGGCCAGCGGCAGGACTTCGATCTAATCGCCGTGGACGCGTTTTCGAGCGATGCCATTCCGCTGCATTTGCTGACGGCCGAATGCGGCGACATCTACCGCCAACGTCTTCGGCCCGGAGGTTTGCTGCTGCTGCATATTTCAAACGTGCTGCTCAATCTGGAACCTGTGGCGCGAGGATTGGCTCGCCACCTGGGCTGGAAGGCAGTGACGTTTCAATCCGGAGACGAAGCCGACACTGGCGAGAGCAGCGCGACATGGGTGCTGGTGACTAGCAACGCCGAGTTTCTGCTGCAGCCCGGCATGTCGCAGGAAGTATCGTGGACCGGGATGAGTGGACGACCGGTTATCTGGACCGACGATTTCGCCAGCCTGTGGCACGTGCTGAATTTCTAGGTCGGACGGCTGCGGCGTTCACAGATCAAGGCGCGGGAACGTGCGGCGTGGGCGAGTGAAGCGTCGGGAACAGCGGCCAGCTCATCGAACAGCTGCTTCGCTTCGGCGAATTTTCCGGCATTGAACAAACCGACTGCTCGAGTAAACGCACTCAGATCGCGTGCCCTTTGGTTGCCATCCACGCTCTCCGACTTGTTACCCCCGGTTGTTTTCTTCATCAGGACATTGGCGAGAGCGTATCAAACTCACCGGGTTATGCGCAACTGCTACCCGTATGATCCTAGTACTTTAATGGGCTGGGTACCGGTACAGAATTGCCCGATTTCCTATTCTTCGGCGCGGGCGGGGCCTGCAAGATGGAGCCGTGTCGTCCGCGCCCGCCCCGCAGTTTGACCCGATCGTACCCCTAGAGACCGCTAGTCTGGTGCCAGCCGCTATCGCGCCTGAACCGGAGCAGACGGCCGAAGCTCCGGTCGAACTTGCCCCCCCAGTCAAGCCAATTGAGTATGTTGGCGTAATCCATCTCACCCGAACCTGGGTTCAATACGGAGTTTTCGGGTTTGCTGTGCTTTGCATCGTCATTGGGGCCGTGGAGGCGCTGTTTGGGCGCTAGAGCGTAACGCAAATTACTAGGCCGTGGAGTAGGTTATTAATCCTATTGCAACCTAGTACTAGAAGAGGGACAATACGGGTGGAACTAGCTCACTCCTCCGAGGGCTATCCAATGCCCGCTTCATCCTTCTCAGGTTGAGGCGGGCATTTCGGTTTCTACAGTTTGGCGCCTAGATGTGGCAGTGGGCTTGGCCGCGTTTTTCGAGGTACTGCTGGTGGTAGTCCTCTGCTTTCCAGAAATCCGGAGCCGGCTGAATCTCCGTAACGATGGGGCGTTTGAATCGCCCCGATTTGGCTAGCGCGTCCTTGGAAGCTCCGGCAGCCGCTTCCTGCTCCGGAGTGTGAAAGAAGATCACCGACCGGTACTGGGTTCCAACGTCGGGCCCCTGCCGGTTCGGAGTGGTGGGATCATGATTTTCCCAGAACACGCGGAGCAGATCGTCGTAAGAAACCTGCGAGGGATCGTCATCCACCTGGACCACCTCGGCATGCCCGGTACGTCCGGTACACACGTCGTGATAAGTGGGTTCGCGGAGCGTCCCACCCATATAGCCGACGGCAGTGCCGGTAACACCCTTCAATTGGCGGAATGCGGCTTCCACTCCCCAAAAACAGCCTGCGCCGAATGTTGCTTTGGCCATAATTTATTTTAGCGGGTCCCCGGTTGGCAGGCGAAAGCGCCTGCCCCACTCACCGTTAACTCCAGCTACATCCGGACGTAGGATGCATCCAACGTTAGAGGAGTTGTTACTATGTGTGATTATTCACTGCATGTCTATCCCAATCGGCTGGCAGTCGACGGGGAAGAGTTGGTAGTGCACAGATTTGGCGGCGCATCGCTGGGTCTGGCTTCTCCCGCCGACATTCAAACCGTAATGGCACGTACTGAATGCGACACCCTCTGGTGCAAGATCAAGCAGTGGTTCAAAGCGCAATGGGAGTTGCAACCGGGTGTTCCCGCGGTTTGCGTACCCCCTGGAGCGCGGCTGATGCTGGCCGATATTCCCAAAGGCCTGCGGCGAGAGTTTGGCGTTGGTGAGATTGAAGACGTCAGATTCGTGCAAACCGGCGTGGAGGCCAATACTTACCGCGACGCTGTTCGCTTCAAGAATGGCCGGGAGATTCTTTTGCAGGCATTGCACGAAGGGCAGCGAGTGCTGGTGTTGTCGCTGGAAACGGAAGAAACTCTAGTTGCCGCCCGCCGCTGGCCGGAAGTGCAAGTCTACTGAATAGCCTGCGAAATCGACATGGACGATGTACAGCACGTCGATCCGGACTGAGCTTTCCGGACGGCTCACCTGCACATCCCCGGGGTGGACAGGAAGCCCCAAGGCTTGGCCTCTGGCCACAACCTCTTTCTGAATGACATCGGAGGCCTGCGAAGCGGTGGCGGGATCATCCACTAATCCATTCACATAGCGCTGCAATTTCCAGTTTTGGATGTATGGCGGAATGAGTATGGCGCCGATAAAAGCGAAAATCAACAGAACAGCAACACCTGCGATTTTACGCAGGATCACTTCTTGCCGGCCTCGATTGACTCCAACTCTGTCCAGATATCGTCATGAGGCTCCCAGTCAGGACCGCCCGCGCCGGTGATCTGTACTTCAGGCACTATCAAGGTTCCATGCCCGTAAATGCAAATATATTCAGTGCGAGGCTGGCCAATGAGCAGCATGTTGGGCCAGGAACCCGCCGTCACGGGCATGCGCAGGCGGCGTAAGCATGTGCGGCAGCGATAGCGCTGATCCCAAACCACCAGATAGAGCAGGCCCACGCAAAATGAAAAGAAGACCATCATGGCAACGGTGTAGCCTAGATCGTGCGTGAACGGAGAAAGGTCGTACTGCTCGAAATGGGCGTTCCCCTGGAAATGGATGCTGTGGGGAAAGCACATGGCTATGGCAAACCAGGCGGCCCAGATCGCCAGACCGGCCCCCGCCAGCTTCGCCAGGAAAAAGCCCCAATACTTCATGACCAATTGGACTCCTCTTTTAGCTTATCGGTTCCCGCGCTCCTATGGATGAGAGCCGACATCAACTTCTGAGCAGGTTGCGTGCCAGGAACACCACATTTGCCGGCCGCTCCGCCAGACGGCGCATAAAATATGGATACCAGGCATCGCCGTAGGGGACGTAGAGGCGCAGACGGTGTCCCGCTTCCACCAAACGCTTTTGCAGATCGCGGTTGATTCCGTACAGCATCTGAAATTCAAAACGATCCGGCGCGATGTTTCGTTCCTTGACATATTGGAGCGCGCGCTGGATTATCTTTTCGTCGTGGCTGGCGATGGCCGGGTACGCGCCGTGGTCCAGCAGGCGTGTCATCAGGCGTACATAATTGTTGTCCACATCGTTTTTGTCTGGGAACGCCAGATCGGAGGGTTCCTTATAGGCTCCCTTGCACAGGCGCACCGGGATGGATAGCTTGGACAGATTCTCAATGTCACTTTCACTGCGGTAAAGATACGCCTGGATCACTGCCCGCACACTGCCATGTTTGGCGTGCAGATTCGTTACCAGCGCCAACGTACGATCCACATATACGCTCGATTCCATGTCGATCTCAACAACGCTGCCGATGGCCTTGGCGCGTTCCACCAGCCGTTCTATGTTGGCGTGGCACTGCTCCTCTGAGAAATCCAGTCCAATCTGGGTGAGCTTGACCGATACAGTGGCCTTCAGAGCCAGCGCGGCGATTTGATCGAGCGCGGAAAGATAGGCGTCGCGGGATCGCTCCGCTTCGGCCAGTGATGTGACGCTTTCACCCAGATGGTCGAGCGTGGCCAGGATACCTTCCCCGTTCAGGCCCTGGCACACGGCCAATTCCTGCTGCAAGGTGTTTCCGGCAATGAAACGAGAGGTGAGCCGCTGGGCCGCGGGCGATGTCTCCATCCAATGGCGAAGTCCGCGACGCTGGGAGAGAAACAACAGGCTGCTTCGGAGCACTAGACAACAGGATAACCCCAGGCCTCGGGGCTTGGGGCTCGAGGCTGGGGGCTCGGGGCCGGGGGCTGAGCATCTGGTGCCGAGCACCCGCTACCGAACCGCGAGCGTGAGCGACCGGTGCTTGGAAATCGTCAATCGATTTTGTAAGACTTAGGCGGCAGCAGAATTTGGATCCCGAAATAACCTATGAAGCGAGGCTCGGCGGGACTTGTGGATTCCAGGCCGCGGCCGGCCATAAGCAGGAGAATTATCGGGGTATGGATCTTGTAGCGGAGGCCAACATCGAGAGTGGGCTGGTTGAAAGAAGGCTGGAAGGTGCCCTGATTGTAGAACTCAATGTCCCCTTCGAGCTTTTTAGTGAAATCGTGGCCGGCTACCAGGCCGGTGATCCAACCGTTCGGTCCTCTGTGGACAAACTGATAGCCGACTTCGTAGTTCAAATCCACCGGACCAAATTTCTTGTGAAATTCCATCGGCATCAGGAAGGCGTTGTTGGGAGGCGTGATGCCCCGGCGCACTGCAGCGCCGGGGTTATTGAGGAAGAACTGCGGGAAAATGCAAATGCTGAGGCCGTTGTCTCCAGCGTCGTAGAACCGCCATTTGACGCCCGGATTCGATTGCCCCAAACCAAACTTGGCCGGAGACGAAAGATCCTGGACGCGCAACCAGGCATTTTCGTAAGTAAGCTGGATGCGATCGCCAATCCCGAAATTGATGTCGACGTCGGGCAGGTGCGAGACGGAGTGATCGCTGTAGTAGAAGGGCATATACCCGAGATTAATTTCCCAGTTGAAATTGCCAGGCGTGCCGGGATCGTTGGTGTAGTAGGGAGGACCGCCTTGTGCGTAGGCCGAAGTAGTCGCAACCAAGACGCCCACAACGAGGCAACCGATCCGCAAGATTCAATGATAAACTGAGCCGCGACCGCAAGGAAGCGAGTGGAAATTGCGGGACCTCGTGGCGCACGCACTCTTGCGTGCTGGGTCGAGACTCATCTCGACCGTCTTTGCGCCGACACGAGTGTTCCCATTGCGTTCCGCATAACCATAGCAATGAAAACAACGCATGTCCATTCAGCGCGATGTGGGGCGAGTCCTCCGGACCCGCTTTCCGAGGCTTGACAAGGTTCACCAGCAGGCCGACGAGGGCAACGGCCGCGGACCAGGGGGTCCGCCCCACTTTGCGTTCAAAATGTTTTCGAGGGTGTCCGCGCGGCACACTGAGAGCTCGCACTCAGAATCGCGGCTATTGCGTAGGGAGCTTCGATAGGCGCGAGCTTGCGTCCGGAGTTCCTGCCTGGGTGTAAAGCCGTCTGGCTTGGTTCAAATCTTTCGGCACGCCGTTGCCCTGCTCATACAGCAGACCCAACCGGAAGGCGGCATCGTGGTCGCCGAGATTGACGGCTTTCAAATACCAGCCGGCGGCGGCACGGTAGTCCGGACCACCCGGAGTTACTCGTCCCGCTTCACACATCTGGCCGAGGTTAAACATTCCGCGCGCATTGCCCAGATCCGCTGCGCGGCGGAACATGCGCACGGCATCTGGATCACTCTTGGGGCCGCCATCGCCGCGCGCGTACAAGGTACCCAACAGCACCGCTGCCTGCGCGCTGCCGGCGTCCGCGGCCTTGCGGAACGATTCGCGAGCGGCTTCCGCGTTGTCATCCGCTACCTGATCTTTTCCGTCCTGAAGTAGCGCGGCCGGGTCCGGCGCGGGAGCCGCGGGAGGCGGCGGCGGTGCGGGAGTGTTCTCCGGTGGCGCGCTCGGTTTGGGTTTTGCCACTTTGGGAACCACTGGCGCACTAGCTAACGGTTTTGCGACAGAGGTCTCGACCGCGGGGATGGGCGGCGTTGATTTTTGAGGGACTGCCGTTGCTTGCGGCGAAGTAGGAGCCGGCTGAGTGATCGTAGCGGTGGTCTTGGTGTTCGATGTTGCACGGCGAGGAGCCAGGTAAAAAT
>Ga0210388_10002599_pt1 | contig 14033 bp, 20 predicted proteins | sample IncBWC19OmetaG_FD_155485 | JGI IMG/M metagenome (GOLD analysis project Ga0210388, IMG submission 155485) | Forest soil microbial communities from Barre Woods Harvard Forest LTER site, Petersham, Massachusetts, United States - Inc-BW-C-19-O ...
TCCCGGCTTCGTTAGTGTTCGTCACAGGTCAATCCACGCCGAGGCTGGATATACGTATGGAGAAAGTCAGCAAATGAGCTTGCGGCGGGCAAAGTATATCGATCCAGCAACACGTACAGGAGCCGTATGATGTCAGAAGACTTTGATTTTGATCCGCCGACGGGGCGTATTAAAGTGGGGCCAGTTGCAAGTCCGTGGCGTGATATTAGTGAAGCTCCAAAATATGATCGCACAAATCGTGGTAGAGTGGTTTATATTGATATCCTAGCTAAAATATGGTTGAAGGATAAAGATACATTTGAGTTCAAGCGGTTTCCCAATTGTTATTGGCGTGATAAATTTGATAATACGTCTGCACACTGGTTGGGTGTGCCAGAGGATTGGCGTGCGGTTGCGTGGATGCCAATTCCTGAAATTCCGAAACAGTGGCCCTAAAGAAAATCGGACGGAATTTTAAATAGGTCAACGTTACTGACATGTCAGATGATGTTCGGTTAAGTCTATCTTTCCAAGAAAGTGTGATCACAGCTATAGCGTATGCGTCGAATGGCGACGCTGCGCCAATTCTGGCTGTGATCACTCCTGACGTTTTCGAGGGAATCTTTGCTGACATAGCAAGTCGCATCATTGAGTACCGGGAGCGGTATAAGGAACCACCCGCCCCCGCGCATCTGGACGACATTTTCGACCATATTCTCGATGACCCGGAGCACAAGCAGTTCCGTGCGTATAACCGCATTCTTATCGGAATGAGGGAACAGGCGCCATCAATCAACATTCCATATCTAACCAGTCGGATAGTTCAATTCGTTCGTCGGCAGAAACTCAAGGAAGGTTTCCTTGAAGCGCTTGAGCGTTTCAATAAGGGCGGTGAGGATTTCGAGGATGATGTTGAAACGATCCTCACCAAGACGCTGAAGACCCGTGTGGAGTCGACTAGTCTCGGTATCAGGCTATCAAATGATCCTTTAGATTTTTTGAATAAGGATGATGTCAAAGATGGTTTGACGTTCAGGACTGGTATCGACGAATTTGATCGTAAAGGATTTACACCGTATCGCGGACAGGTGTATTTGCTATTTGCAGGATATAAAAAGGGTAAGTCGTGGATGCTTCAGCAGTTCGCCCGCGCCGCGATTGAAGGATCACATTGGAATGTAGCACACGCCAGTCTTGAAAACCGGTTGGGACAGCTAAAGCCGCGCTACATGCAAACGTGGCTTTCTGCGGCTAAGCGTGAAGAACGGTATATCCATGCTGAAATGGATATTCATGATTTTAAGCTTAAAGATATTATGTATGACGTTGTCACGCCGAAATGGTCGTTCAGCAATCCAAAACATCATAAACACCTAAAAGAGACGGCTGAGCGGTTGAAGCCGCGTTTCAACAAATTGTATCTGCAAGAATTTAATTCAGGTTCATTAACCGCGCCGCAGTTAGAGCGGTGGCTTGATATGATAGAAGACAGGGAAGGTTTTATTCCTGATATGCTTCTGGTGGATTACCCGAAACTCATGAAATTGGATATGCGAGACCCGCGCATTTCAATGGGGCAGATTTGGGTTGACTTGCGTCGAATTGCCGGCGAGCGCAATCTGGCGATTGTTGCTGTTGACCAAGGCAACCGAGAAGGGCAGAACGCAAAGGTTCTTCGCGGCACGCATGCGTCGGAGGATATCAGTCCTAATAGAACTGCTGACGCGGTTATGACGTATAGCCAGACCGAGGCTGAGAAGAGAATGGGACTGGCGCGGTTGTTCGCCGAGGGATCACGTAACGATGTAGACGGGTTTAGTGTTTTAATCTCCCAAGCGTACACTATCGGCCAATTCGCATTAGAATCAGTTCGAATGAGCGCCGCGTACTGGGAAATTCTTGAGGAAGTGGACAAACAAGCTATAAAAGAGAATTTGAGTTCGGAAGAGGATGAATGAAATTATATCCACGGGCAACATGTATCTGCGGGTTTTCCGGACCACGTTGGGTGGTTCGTCGGCATCGTCGAAAAGCAAGGTATCCACAATTTCATACGATCTTTGAAAGCTGGATAACGGATAAGGATATAGAATGGAACCGGAAGATGCAGAAGAGGATCGACAGGTATTACGTCCAAGAGAACCACACCCCGACGATATCCGAGTGAACGTGCTAACGTTCAACCGGCATATGTGGCCATACTCGTTCAACATGCCATTTATTGAGGATGGTGGTCGGAATCTGGCATCGGTGGGTGCCTATTACATCCCTGCTGAATTTTCCGAATTGGACGGTATCTGTGAAGCAATGTGTGTGAAGACGCACGAACCACTCATATTGCTTGGCTACATGTTCCGCAACGGAATTTTCCTCGATCCGATGGATGAGCGCGTGCTTATTGGGAAGGAAGTGTATCATGAAAGTGCTTGACTCCGGTCATCTATATGAATTAGATCAATACGATGCGCCGTTGTCTGTAGTTATACTTTTACCTTTTATGAAACGTGTGGGGGAAGGATACCCAGGTAACGAAGCTCCCGCGCGTGGGGGTACGAATTGTCAGGAAGTGTTACGCGCGTTGATTGATCGTGTGAAGTACTTGGATGGGCAAGACCATTCTGGTGAAAATTATATGATATTGCATCATTTGCGTCAGGCATTACTTGGGTTTGAAGAACGCGCTGCGCATAGGAAAGGTAATACGTTCACTGAATTTTATTCGGATAAGCCCGAATTAGTACCGTACTGTTCAAAGTGTGGACACATGAAACCGGGGTGTGATCATGAATTCGTTTGACAGTGTAATTCCTTTTCCCGCGCTACAGGCTGCGGTGCGAGCGATCTTGGAGAAGCCTGCTGGGTATGAGTGGACTGTGCAAGGCTTCGGGTTCATACGAACATATTTCGGTAGTAAACGATGGCGCCTAAACGTGTGGGATAGCACATTTAAAGTTCCGAATGTCAGTCTAATTCATGATCACCCCTGGCATCTGACGTCTTGGGTGATTTCGGGAGAGTTAACTAATAAACGATACCTATTAGGCGACGGTCTGGCTCCTACGCATAGTTATATGACTATACATACGGGTGTGGAGTTCGATGGTAGTCATGGAGAATATCTTAAGGCTCATTTAATCTCGAAGCCGCTGGAAGTCTACCATCCCGGCGATACATACAGTCAGACGGCGGATGAGGTTCACGAGACATCATATCTTGATGGTACGGTTACGTTTAATGAACGTCTCGGTGACACAGAGCACGCTCGCGTGTTCTGGCCGTATGGGGAGGAATGGGTTGACGCGAAGCCTCGGGCTGCTCGGCTATCCGAAATAGCCAGTATCGCCGAGCGTGCGATTGAGCAGTGGAATCAAATGTCCGCCGAACCTGTTAAAGAGCCGGTGGCTAAGAAGTCGTCAGACTCGTCCGGTGGTATCTGGCTTACGGGTCATAAGACGCAATTAGGATTGCAGTGGGCTATTTTTCATGATCCAATTCCCAAGTTTCTTGCCGGCGCGGCGCTTAAAGAGCGGCTTGATATCCGACCTGATTGGGGCCTCCTGACGACTTTGTCGTTAGCTGAAAAGGTCAAGGTTGTCTTTGGTAAATGATATCTCCTATTGCTCTGAAGCGCTACAGAGAAAGGCGTTTAGACGATCATTCGTGGTTGAAGCGGGCTTCGGCTCGGAAGGTGAATCTTGCCCTTTCGAAGTTGAGACCCGCACCACGATTTCAAGATTTGCGCCTCCACCAGCGGGTGGGGTTGTTGTTGGGTATCACGTACCCACAATTCTTCTTTTTATATGATATGGGTAGCGGAAAAACGGCTCTGTCACTGAGGTTAATTGAGTATCTGGTTCGCATAGGCAAGGTAAAAGGTATCGCTGTCGTTCTCGTTCCCAATGATGCGGCTATTTGGAATTGGGAAGATGAGATCAAAAAGTGGTCTCCCAGGACGCCGTACAGGCTTCTTACAGATTCGAGTTCCAAGGATAAGTGGCACACGTTAGGCGTTTTTAAGAATGGTATCGCAGTTGTTTCCTATCCTGGGTACCGTTCTATGATATCTGCCTTGGAAAAGTCTCCGAAGGCTAAACACGCACATCGTGCGTTATCAGCTACGCTTGCTAAGAAGTTTAGTAACCGCGCTGGTGCGATGGTTATGGATGAGATCACGGCTTGTAAGAATCCGAAGAGTCTGACTTTTAAAGCCGTAGAAACACTATCAAAAGCAGTAAAGTTTAGATATGGTTTGACCGGGCGTCCCTTCGGACGTGACCCGGCGGTTTTATGGGCGCAGTGCTTTCTTGTAGATCATGGGGAGACGTTCTCCCAGAATTTCCAGTTTTTCCATGAAGCGTATTTCAAGAAGAAGAAATCCAAGTTCGGCTACGGTAGCACTTACTCCCTCTCAGCAAAGGGTAAGCGAGAGGTATCACAAGCTTTAAAACACCGGTCATTGAGCTATTCGGTGCAGGAATGCCTCGAACTTCCTCCGCTCATTCCGATAACCCGGAAAGTGGAGTTTCCGCCGGACGCTATGATCTACTACCGTAAAATGGTGGAGGCACTGATACAGCAGAAAGGAAACTGGCGTGAGATAAAGAACGTCTTTCTGCGCATGCGCCAGATAGCTTCCGGTTTCGTCGGGATGATTGATGATGATACTGGGGAGCGGGCGCAAATCGAGTTTCGGCACAATCCTAAAATTGATGAGTTGATGAATATCATAGTTGAAGAAAAGCCCGAGAATGAAAAATGCGTGGTCTTTCATGAGTATAATTGGACAGGACAACGTATCTGCACCGAATTAAGCCGTAATAAAATTAGACATGGTTGGTTGCATGGTGGAACGAAGAATTGGGTGGAGTTAAAGGACCGATTCAATTCGGATCCGAACATGGAAGTTTTGGTGGTTAACTGGAAAAAGGGTGGGATGGCCCTTAATCTCCAAGCGGCTTCGGTATCATGTTTTATAGAATCCCCTGTAGCGCCGGATCAGCGAGAGCAATGTGAGAGGCGGACATGGCGTGGTGGACAGACAAAACACGTTCGCCAGTATGATATTCTTGTAAAGAATTCGGTGGATGAGCGTATTCGGGACTTCCACAAAGAGGGGGACGATTTGATGAACGCTTTGATACGCAATCCACGAAAAGCGCTTGGGCTATTAGGATGAGGTGGATTAGATATTATTTTGCTATGTGTCGCTGGTGGCTTTTAGTGCCTTATTGGGATATTGATTCCAAACAGACTTCTAGAAATGAGATGATTCTGTGGATGAACCGTAAGCCCAAACGGCCTACGCGGGGTTGACGAAACCCCATAAAACCCGTTTAAGGTCATACGTCTTTGTTGGCGTGGTGCCAATGACAACCAAAGGAATAGGATATTAAATGGCGCAAGGTAGGGATATGTCTACGCCGGACTTGATTCGAATTGTCGGCAAGCGCGCTGATGTTCCGCAGAAGGTCACTGGCGAAGTCATCAAGGAATTGCAGAAGCTTTGGGTCGAGGAATTGTCCGAAGGGAATACTGTCACCATTACTGGTATCGGCAATATTTCTATCGGCGAGCGCGCGGCACGGGTGGGACGCAATCCGCACACGGGAGCCAAGATTAAGATCAAGGCTCGGAAGTCTCTTAAGTTCAAAGGGTTCCCCAGCCTAAAACGACTTATCAACGGGGAATAGTAGTTTGTGAAAGTGATGAGGTGTGGCCGTTAATCAAATTGTGTATAATACGGTCATGCCTCACATTAAAGTACGTAGATCAATAACTCATGAAGAGTTGAAACGGCTTGTCCGTTATAGCCCAACCACGGGCATCTTTCGAAGACGGACAGCTTCGTATCAAAATATCCATCCGATCGGGGAGGTTATGGGCGGTGTAAATCCGCATGGATATTTAATGATACAAATCTATAATATTCAATATAGAGCACATCGCTTAGCTTGGTTTTATATGAAAGGAGAATGGCCTCCTATTACTGTAGATCATAAAGATTTAAATAAATTAAATAATCGTTGGTTAAATTTACGACTAGCGACATTTTCCCAGCAACAAGCTAATACAGCAGCACAAAAAGATAATAAATTAAAGGGGGTTCATTTTAATAAGAATCGTGGGAATTGGTATGCTATGATATTTTTTAATGGGGAGCACATATACTTAGGAACACATAAAACCGAATTAGAAGCTCATGAAGCTTACAAAAAAGCTGCCATTAATTTGTTCGGCGAATTCGCGCGGTTTGCATAAATTATGGGATTCTTCGAAAGTTCTGCGTTGTCGGGAACAAAAGCTCGGCAGAGCTTTCCCATTGCGCTTTTGCATCGCCAGGGCTGTTCGTTGTGTCCGCTGAACACAGTAGACACTATTACATCACCCAAGATGTTACCGGCGGGGCCGCTTGACGCTCTGGTGTATATTCTCGGTGATTTTCCGAATGAACAGGATGATAAACAAGGGGAACCGTTTGCGGGGCGAGCGGGGCGGTTTTTAACAAGTTATATCCCGCGTAATTGGCGTTCAAAAATACGACTATCAAATGTTTTAAATTGTAGGCCGTTAAAACGTGATCCCTCTTCCGTGGAAACGGAGTGTTGCCGGCCTAGGTCAATATCAGATATCGAAAAGGTTCGTCCGAAGGTCATTTTCGGTCTTGGTAGCTTCGCATTGCGGTGGGCAACGGGTGAAGGTCGGATAGAATTGTGGCGTGGTCGCCGCTTGCCGGTACAGGTTGGTGACCACGCCTGTTGGTTTTATCCGATGGAACATCCGAGCTACATCATGCAGAAGCTCGGGGAACCGGGTTTCCACAATGAAGATCAGGTATTCGGTTTTGATATTAAGAACGCTTTTGCTGAGATACCACACCTGCCTGAAGCGATCGTCCACACCAAGGAACAAGCCCAAGCTAATTTGATATTGATTAAGGGAGACGAACCGGGAGCGTTGGATAAGGTCGAGCGTTTTCTGTTGAAAGCTGCGCAAGCTCCACAGTGTGGTGTGGATTACGAAACCAGCGTGCCGCCACGCCCCTATTACCCAGAGGCGAGAATACTGACGGCTGCTGTATCGGCAGGTAAAACAGCTATGGCTTTCGCTTGGGACCACCGAGAGAACGGTTGGTCACCAAAAGACAAGAAACGGCTACGTGATGTATGGATACATTTTCTACGCACGGCGAAACGGAAGTGTGTGCATGGGCTGTCATTCGAACAGGAATGGACTGGTGTAATATTTGGTATCGATCTTCTACATGAAACTCGCGATACCTGGGAAGATTCACTAACGCAGGCTTTCACGCGCAACTCGTGGGCAGCGGGTGATCGCGGCGTCAAGAACGGGCCGCTGTCGCTTGGGTGGCTGACGACACAGCACTTCGGATTAAATATCAAGAAATTTTCCGGTGTGAAAACGGCGAATTTGGATAACGAGCCATTAGAACCGGTTCTTCGATATAATGCCGTTGATGCTAGATATCACGAACAAGTATTTCTCGTGCAAGAGAAGTTGTTAATTCGCGAGAATATGCAGGCGCAGTATCAAAATTTGTTAGAGCGTGTTCCAACAACGGTGCTGACTAAGATCAAAGGTATTCCGACTAACTATGCGATCACAGAACAGTTGGATAAGGAGTATTCGGAGGAATTAGCTGATATCGAAGAAGAGATACATGCCTTTGAAGATGTTAAATGGTTCGAGAAGAAAACCAAGGAAGTTTTTGAGGTAAGCAAGAATCAACAGATTATAAAACTCTACAATGCGATGGGAACGTATATCGAAAGCGCTGACGAGAGCGCGCTGAAGGAAGTTGATAACCCACTGTCGGACCCCATCATACGTTGGCGTAAGGTATCGAAGAGGCATAATTACGTTAAAGGATACATGCCGGGGAAAGGGCTTTGGCCTGACGGACTGGTGCATCCTGACTACAGTACGGCATATGTTGGTACAACGCGATCAAGTTCGTTCGAGCCGAACATACAAAATGTGATCAAACGTGACGAAGTTGGGAAGCGCGTACGCCGGCAGATTGAAGCTCCGCCAGGTTACGTGATTGTATCAGTAGACCAAGGACAGATACAATGGCGTAACATTGGTATGGAGTCTCATGATAAGTATCTATGCAGCGGTTTATGGAGCCATGACAATTACGATGGATATGATGTTCATATGGAATGGGCCGAACGGCTTGCGCACGCATATCCAGACAGAATAGGCGGTAAGCAAAACATCAAAGACAAAAAAATTATGAAAGCCTTTCGCGGAGACGTGAAAAACCAGTGGGTGTTCCCGTGGTGTTTCGGAGCACGGCGCGAGTCCCGCGAAGGATATCTAGGTGTACCAGAAGGCACGTTTACAAAAGAAGATCGTTTGATGGAAAAGTTATTCAGTGGGGTAGCTGAGTGGAAGGAAACAACGATTGAGAATTATCGGAATACTGGATATACAACGGGTCTTACAGGGTTCCGTCGTCCAGCACCATTAAAACCAAATGATATCTGTAATTCGCCTATACAGGCTGATGAAGCCATTGTACTTTTTGATGGTTATAATAGGTTATCAAAGCGGGGAGACCCCTTGTTGCAAGCTAACATGGAAATCCATGACGATTTAGAGTTTATCCTGCCGCTCGACAGCCTTTATGAAAACGTTAAGATCATTGTAACTGATATGCTTCAATGTTCATTCGATTGGATTTGTACTCCCCTTATGGTTGAGGTTGCCATAGGGAAGCACTGGCTTTCTATGCACGAGGTGTATAAATTTCGTTCCGACACGTTCCTCGGACAGCCTTACGAGCAATTTCGGTTTGGAGATAAATGATGTTTTCGTTTAATACAAAACCATTCTTAACGCCGGAAATTGTCGAGCTTCAAAAACTTATGGATGCTAATGTTGGGCGATTGGTTCAAGCAAAGGCTCAAACTGACGAGCGAAAAGTGCGTTTCCTTTTAGAGCATTGGGTATCCGAATTGGAGCCAGCTTTGGCTATAGATGATAATCACAAAATAATTGGTTTGACACCGGCTGATACACCGTTAGGCGTTAAAGGTTTCATTATGCGTTTGGAGGATTTGTGATGCCATTTCATTCGCGAAAAGATTTTGTTACGGCGGGTGTTGTTTATGATCGTTTAAAGCAAAAGCACAAGCCAACGTCTTTTCTTATTTGTCCCGTGCGGGGCGTTGATCCCGAGACACAAAGGGGTATCGTCGAGAAACTTGAGGCTGAGGGCTTTAAAGTTCATTGGCCTGCACGCGATACAGACCAGAATGATCCTGACGGTTATCGTATTTGTAGCGATAATTTGGCAGCTATTCGGGGTGCTGATGTAGTACACGTCATTTGGGATGGTAAAAGTCAAGGCTGCCTATTTGATTTAGGAATGGCTTTTGCCTTATACAAATATATCATTCCTGTTGAATTGCCACCGCGTTCTGAGGGTAAGTCATTTCAGAATATGATACGCGCGTATGCTGCATTGCTAGGGCAGGAGGAAGCGTGATGGATTGGCCATGTCCGGCCTGTGGGGCCATCAATTTAGCTGACGGTTATCGGAAGTGTATTGATGAAACTGGACACAATCAGTGTGAGCACAGTGTCTTGGATACACCATGTCCAATGGATGATGAATTTGAGGAAACAGACTGATGCCAGATATGCACCCAGTTAATAGCTCAAACCTTGCTGCAGTGGGTTGGGAGGATGGTGAGATATTTATTCAGTTCAGGAATGGCGCCACATATAAATGTGTTGGTACTGAAGCTGAGATGCTGGAACTCCGAGGCAACCCGACAGCTAAAAAGGGTGAGTTTTTTGATACTGTTATCAAACCTAGATTGAGGATAGCGTAATGCCGCATGATCCCGGTGGTAAGGTGAAGCTGCCGTTGCTCCCCGGAATGGTAGGTGATGCTGCTTTTTCTGATGATAAAATATATCGACATTATCTGTTGCGTGACTGGTCTGATAAACATTACTGGCCGTGGGATATTGATACTAAATTTATTTTATGGATAGGAATGAATCCGAGCACGGCTGAAGGACACATTGACGACCCAACTATTCGGAAAGAAATCAAATTTTCTAAGCGTGAAGATTACGAAAGATATATTAAATGTAATGTTATGGACTATAGATCAACTTCACCACAAAATATCCCGCAAGACGGAGCCATGTCTGACGGAAATAGAGGTACGATACGTTGGTTTGCTAAACGTGCTGCTATTATTATAGCTGCTTGGGGAAAACTCCCTCCAAAGTTATCGTATCATGCAGAGGTAGTTTTTCATGATATATGTAAATACCAAATTTGGTGTTTGGGTAAGAATAACGATGGCAGTCCTCGGCATCCCCTTTACCTTAAAGATACCACTCCATTCGAAAGATTTAATTGATGTCAGATGAAGAACAATTAATAACGAAGTATCGTCCGACCAGTTTTAAGGAAGTTATCGGCCAGCCTCTAACCGTTAGATCATTACAAGGGGCGGTCGAGCAGAATTTATCGCATTGCTTTTTATTCAGCGGTGAGGGTGGTTTGGGGAAAACCACCTTAGCCGGTCTTACTGCTGCATTAATCGCGGATGATACACCTCCTGAGTTCATTCTAGTCGACGGTGCTGACGCTACCGGCGTCGATGATATGCGTGATGTGAAAAAGCAACTTAGTTTTGTATCATTTAAGTCGCGTATCAAAGCGGTCATAGTTGACGAATGCCATCGGTTGTCTGCCAATGCGTGGGATACTCTTTTGCGGGCTACGGAGAACCCACCTGCGCATGTGTATTGGTTCTTCTGCACAACGAACCCAGGGAAGATACCCAAGACTATTCGTACTCGTTGTTTGATGTACGAATTGCAATTGGTATCTAGTAATGAATTATTTGATTTTTTGTGTGGGATTGATGATAAAGAGGAACTAGGCGTTTCCGATGATGTTATACACGTCTGTGCAAAAGCGGCTGGCGGTTCTCCCCGGCAAGCGCTTGCAAACTATGCGAAGTGTTCTACATGTAAGACGCGTAAGGAAGCTGCGGCGTTATTGCAATCAGTAGTTGGTGCCGACGCCCCTGCTATCAAATTGGCACAGGCGTTGGTGCAAGGAAGTTTGCGGTGGGAAGCGTTACAACCGGTTCTTGATACTTTGAAGGAGACGAACCCGGAAGAGATACGACAGGTTGTCAGAGCGTATGTCACGAAGGTGATACTAAATACTAAGAATGAGAGCAAAGCCCAAGGTATGTTTAAGATACTCGACGCGTTCTCCGAACCGTTCCAACCACAGGATCAGTTCACACCAGTGGTGACGGCAATTTGTAAGATACTATTTTGGGAGTAGTTATGCCTTTTAAACATAATATTGGTGGCGGACAGCAGACTCGTCGCCGTCCATTCCGGCTGGGTGATCCTGTTTATGATAATGGAGAGCTAATGGGTGGGGAGGGATTGCGCCACACGCCGAAGCCTTACGTATCCCAATTCGAATTTGAAGTCGTCAGAGAAACGTCAACGGGTCGTATCGTTGAGGTATTTGATACCAAAACGGAGAATTGTTATTACGTGGCACATGCGTGGCTGCGTGCTGATAAACAGGCATTCCAGGTAATCGGGTCGGGTGCAGATTTGGATGAGGTTCGCTTCCTGTTTAAAATGTGGAAAGAGCATCTAAGTGAGCAAACCGCTTGATACCGTTGAACTGCACAGGTTGATGCAGCGGTATCAATTGACGATAAAAAGTTTGTCTAAGTTAGTTGGATACCCTAGCGTACAAGTTCAAGCATGGGTACGCGGCAACCAAATACCCCCGGTATTTTTACGATCGGTAATCGAGAACCAAGAGAAGTACCGAGCCTTGCTTCCGCGTGAATTCCGTGCTGCTGTAAATGTGCGTCCAGCGCCGCTACGGAAGTTCCAACGCCCTTTGCCAAAGGTGGATTAAGATGTCAAATAAGCGGAAAGTTAAACGCACTAAGTTTCGGCAAGTGCTGCGAATGCTTGGTTGGCAGAATTATATGAATGGGATCGTCATCGATCCTGCTTTTATTGATATCTTAACGCGTAAGGAGCTAAAGCAGTATCTTAAAGGGAAGAAGATGGCTCGGAAATCTGTTCAGCAAAATGTTAATCTTGGTTGGTACAAATACTCTGTTGTAGCGGTAGACGGAGATGGAAATGCCGTGGAAGGAAAATTAAAAGATGTATGATATTTTACCGGAACGAATCATTAATAAAATTATTCCTGAACCAAATACGGGTTGTTGGTTATGGATCGGTGCAGAAGCCGGTTCAAATGGAGCTTACGGTTTAACTAGAGATGAAGATAATAATCAAAGAAAAATTTACGCCCACGTTTATGTATGGAAAAAATTTAATGGACCCGTTCCAGATGGATGTGAATTAGATCATAAATGTAGAGTGCGTTTTTGTGTAAATCCAAATCATTTGGAGCCGGTAACGCATAAAGTTAATGTACATCGAGGATTAGCGGCTCCGAAAAGCATCTGTATCTATGGACACGTGAAGGAGCCGGGCAACGGTTGTAAAATTTGTAATACAAATAGGGCACAGCAATACCGTTTGGCTTTTAGGAAAGCTAATCCCTTAAAACCAAGAACACATTGTAAAAATGGTCATTTATTAGAAGGATATAATATAATGATATTAAAAAGTGGCGAGAAACGCTGTAGAAGTTGTCATAATGAAACTACGAACCGTAATCGTACTAAACCAAAAACGATAAAGCGGGAGCGTGTTCGATTATGATAGGAGTACCCTGACAATTCCGTGGAAACCGAGGGAAGCAACGCAACACACTCATTCGGCCAACTCCAAGAAGAAACGAAAGATTTGGGCGCGGATAGCAAACGAACAGCTTGCTGAGCACGGCGATGACGCTAGAGCTATTCGTGTCGCTAACGCTGCTGTCGCCAATATAGGTAAAGCTGAAGAAGACTTGATGAAATTATGGCGTTCGATTGGATAACATTTTTAGACCGGCAGAATATCGACTACGTTTCAGCCGGTAGTGATAACGTCGAGTGCCCTTGCCCATGGTGTGGTGCTGAAGAACATGGGCGTCATATGTCCATTTCTTTATCGGGTAAGGGCTATAAGTGTTGGTTAAGGCCGCTTGAGCACAGAGGCAAGTCAGTTCCTAAACTGATACAAGCTCTGCTGGGTTGTTCGTGGGGTGAGGCATTCAGTCTTGCGGGTGTTGAGAGTAGAGGCCCGTCTTTAGCTGAAATGGAGTTCATGGCTAAAGCGCGGGAATTGCTCGGTGGTGAGAAACGCGTAACCCCTGTAGAAGAACTTCGATATCTAAAAGAGTTCCGCCCGCTTGTCCCGGAAGGGAGTGGCCGGTACTTCGTGGAGCATATGGTATCAGAACGTGGCTATGAAATTGATGAGTTGTATGATTTGCAAAGATGGTATCAACTGCAATGCGCCATATCAGGTTATTTTAAATATCGCATAATCATTCCGATATACATGAACGATAATCTTGTAACATGGACGGGACGTTCTATTAAACGCAACGCTGATATTAGATATCTTACATTGAGTGCTAAACCTACGAAAGCGGAGTTGCCGTTAGCGCCTATGTCGATTGATAAGACATTGTGGAATTATGATGCATTGAAAAAGGGCGGTGAAGACTTGTATATCTGTGAAGGTCCGTTTGATGCATTACGTATTGATTATGTTGGGCATAGCCGTGGGATACGTGCTACATGTGTTTTCAAAAAGCAGATATCTGCTTCTCAGGTTACTCTATTGGATAATATCAGTCACCTTTTTCGCCGTATTTATCTACTCTTTGATGCGGGTGAACATCTGGATATTCTGCGGACCCGATCTCAATTGGCCCATTTGAAGTTACGAAGCCGTACGTTGCCAGCCGGGTACAAAGACGCTGGCGAAATGGGGTACAAAGCGGCGTCTAGGTTCCTTGGTCTCTGATACAAAACACTTTCGGAGCCGGGGTTGCTATCCAACGCGCCTCGCGCTACATGATCATTCATCACATTCGTGATAACTGACACT
>Ga0210388_10002600_pt1 | contig 14031 bp, 6 predicted proteins | sample IncBWC19OmetaG_FD_155485 | JGI IMG/M metagenome (GOLD analysis project Ga0210388, IMG submission 155485) | Forest soil microbial communities from Barre Woods Harvard Forest LTER site, Petersham, Massachusetts, United States - Inc-BW-C-19-O ...
CAAGGCGAAGAGGCCATAGGAGGTCTCGGAGGCAGCGCCGCGGAAGCCAACCTGGCCGCAACCGTCACTGCAGGCTCAGCGGATTCATTTCTGCTCCAGGGCACGGTCGGTCAGGGCCTGTCGCAAGGCGGTTTCGCAGGCCCCGGTGCAAACGCGGTTCTCGCGCTAGCGCAGAATATGGCCGGAGTTCCGGGACAGCCCGGCCCGGGGCCGAGCAACGGCAATCCCTTCGCGGGAGCAGCGGGTCCTGGCGCCGGCGGTGGCGGCTTCGGCCTGGGTGGACTTTTCGGAGGTGGCGGAGGAGGTTTCGGCGGCGGTCGCGGTGCGCCGGGCGGGCCCGGCGGCGGTCGCGGCGGAGGGCAGGGCGGCCGGCTGTTGCGTCAGACTGTAAACCGGGTGCGCTTCACGGTGTTTGATCGCTACACCAACTCCGCGTTCGACGCGAAGCCCTACTCGATCACGCACACGCCGGAAAACCAAATCGGCGCCTACGACGAGCGCGTCGGCGGCACCATTGGCGGCCCGCTCAAAATTCCCCACCTCTACGACGGCAGCGACAAAACCTATTTCTTCGTTAACTACCAGCACGAAGTCGCGAAAAACCCCGTCAACACGTTTTCAACCGTGCCCACGCCGGCTGAGCGCGCCGGCTGCTTCCCGTCGGGCAGCGTTTTCATGCCCTTCACCACCACGCCGTACACCGATCCGGGAAGCTGCTCCTCGGGCGACGTGCAGGTGCCCATCAATCGTGCTTCGGCCGGCCTTCTGAATTTCATCCCGCTCCCGACTCCGAGCCTCGCCGGTCTCCCCGCTCAGAATTACTTGCTGCAAGCCACCACGCCGCTCAACGCCGACACGTTGAGCACGCACGTGCTGCATACGCTCAACGCGAAATGGAACCTGAACGGCGGCTACAACCTGAATTCGCAGCGCATCAACACGCTCAGCAACTTCGCCGGCATCGGCGGCCACCAGTCCACGCTCAATCAGAGCGTACAGCTCGGCCTCTCGCACAACTGGTCGCCGCGTCTGGTCGAGAATATGTCGCTCACCTGGAGTCGCAGCCGCATCCAGCTGCTCAGCTTTAATTCCTTCGGCACCAACATCGACGAAGCGCTCGGCATCGGCGGCGTGAATCCCGAGCCGATCGACTTCGGCATTCCCATCACCAGCATCACCGATTTTTCAGGCATCAACGATCCCGTTCCCTCCTTGGTACGCAATCAAACGCTGCGTCTCGCCGACAGCCTCACCTGGACGCATGGCAAACACACGATGACCTTCGGCGCGGAGCTGCGCCGCATCGATCTCAACACTCAGTCCAACCCCAATCCGCGCGGCGGCTTCGTTTTCACCGGCATCGCCACCGGCAACGACTTCGCCGATTTTCTCGAGGGCCTGCCGTTCAACACCACTGAGCAGTTCGGCAACCCGAATCTCTATCTGCGCAGCTGGGGATTCGCCACCTACGCCCAGGACGATTTCCGCGTCACGAAAACCTTTACCGTTCAGTTCGGCCTGCGGTACGAATTCGCCACGCCGCCGGTCGAAACCAACAACAACCTCGTCAATCTCGACGTGGCCGACCTTTCAAGCGTCCTGCAGGTCGGCCGCGTGGACGCCTTGAGCGCTCCGGGCCTGCCTCGCGCCCTGATTCACGGCAACTACGGCAACCTCGAGCCCCGCTTCGGTTTCGCCTGGCAGCCAAAATTCATCAAGAAAAAGACCGTCATGCGCGGCGGCTTTTCGATTTTTTACAACGAAGCCATCTACAACACGCTCGCCCGCGAGCTCGCTTTCCAGGCGCCGGTCGATACCGTGCAGACTCTCACGACCACCTCGACTGCGCCGCTCACCCTCCAGAACGGTTTTACGGGCGGTTCTTCGACCGGGATCGCCGTTCCCAACACCGAGGCGGTTGATCCGAACTACAAAAATCCCTACGCGCAAATCTGGAACCTCGGCACCGAGACTTCCATCACGCAGAATTGGATTCTTGACCTTACCTACACGGGAACCAAGGGCACCGACCTCGACATCCTCCGGGCGCCCAACCGCGCCCCGCTGGGCACCCCCTCCGACGATATTCAGGCCATGCGCATCGATCCCTTGGCTACGGGTTTTACGTTCGATCAGTCGGGCGCTAATTCCATCTACAACGCGCTTCAGGTCCGCCTGGTCCACCGTTTCACGCACGGCATGCAGATTCAGGCGATGTACACCTACGGCAAATCGCTCGACGATTCAAGTTCCGTCAACGGCGCCGGCGGTGGCGGAACCGTCGAGCAGCAGGACGGCAATCTCCACGCCGAGTACGGCCTTTCCACGTTTGACATTCGTCACCAGATTCGCGGGCTCTGGATGTGGGAGCTTCCGGCCGGCGAGCGCTACCGCTACTTCAATCACGGCTGGGCGGAAAAGCTGTTCGGCGACTGGCGGCTTCAGAACATCATCACCTGGCAGACCGGCACACCTGACACGGTCCTGCTCGGCGGCGTCGCTTCCGACAACGGCACCGGCGCGAATTTCTCCCTGCGCCCGAATTTGATCGGCGATCCGAACCTCGGCGTCTGCGGCGGCTCGCCCGCGCATTTTTTCAACACGAGCGTTCCGCAGGTCTTCAGTCTTCCCACGGACGCGAGCGGCAACCTGACGTATGGCGATGAGCCGCGCGGCGCCGTCGAAGGCCCCTGCGTGTTCAACTGGAATATGTCGCTCGCGAAAACGTTTCGCTTTGGACCCGAGCGCCGCCACAACCTCAACATCAGCTGGCAGGTCACGAACCTGACCAACACGCCTTCGTTCAACGGTCTCGGCATTACGCTTCCGTGCTCCAACACCCAGGGAGGCGGCACAGGTGGCGGCACAGCGGCAGGAATTGTCTGCGGCGTCTCCACCAGTTCGACCAGCGCAGGCTCGCTCTTCGGCCGCGTCACCGGCGCCGGCGCCATGCGCGCCATGGCCGTCCAAGCGAGGTTCAATTGGTAGCCGGCGCGCAGCCGCTAAAACCACTGGCAGGACTAAGTCAGGGCTCGATCTATCGTTTCAGGCAACGATGCGTGGCGGACGCCGGAAGGATGCACCCGTGCCAGAGGCGCGAGCGTAATCACAGCCGGCACCCGGTGCCGGGAACTTGGCGCGCGAAATGCGAAAGTCCGGAGGGACGGACGGACCCGTCGCACCACCGAAAAACGGCATCGAAGCATGGAGACCCTTTCGCGCGCATGGAGCAATACTCTACAGGCCGTAGGCCGATGTGCCCCGCAACCCGAGGGCTAACATGGCAACGATGAAAAAGCAGGACCAAAACTCGGCTCAGCTCCAGGTCGCCGCAGTCGGGCGAACAGGCGAGAGGGTATTGCGGGCTCAACGCATTTCTACTCGCCAATCAAACCGCGTCGAAACGCCTTTGATTCGCTCAAGACACAGGATCGGTGCCCCAAAAGACGCGGTCCTGGGTACCCGACGGCTGCTGGCAATGGTCCTTGCCGGTTCGTTGGCATTTGCGCCCGTTTCCACCTTCGCGCAACAGGCGCCTTCGCCCGCTCCGGCTCCAGAGCCGCCGCAACAGTCATCGCCCGCACCGGCGCAACCGCCGCAAGTGAACGCGCCACAACGCAATCTCCCCCAAAACCCCACGTTCGTCCTGCGCGCCCAATCCAACGTCGTTCGCATCGACGTGGAGGTCACCGACGGTTCCGGCAAGCCCATTAAAGGCCTGCGCGCCGATCAATTCCAGGTCACCGATGACGGCAAAGCCCAGAAAATTTCGAGCTTCAGCTACTCCGACATCGAAAAAGTCGAAACCGCTCCGGAGGAAGGCGCCAAGCCCATCGTCGTCCCCGTGGACAACGAAGGTCCGGGCGCCGCGGAAGCCGTCACGGATAGGGTCCGCGACCGCCGCATGATCGTTCTATTCTTCGATATGACCTCGATGGAGCCCGACGACATACAGCGCGCCCACTCCGCCGCGCAGAAATACCTCAAGCAGCAGATGACGCCCGCCGATCTCGTGTCTGTGGTCACCTTCACGACACGGATATCTGTCCTGGCCAATTTCACGAATGACAAGACCGTGCTCGACAAAGCCATCTCGCACATCATTCCCGGCTCGTCTTCACAGATCGACAATCCGCTCTACGCCGCCGCGGAAAACGGCGAATACGACGTGCAGCAATACACCGGCGACGCCTACACGCCGGACGAAACCGAATTCAACGTTTTCAACACCGATCAAAAACTCGCGGCCGTCGAAGGCCTCGTCAATGTCCTGTCCACCATTCCCGGACGCAAAGCTGTGGTTGAGTTCACGGGAGGCATCACTCAGACCGGGGAAGAGAATCGCGCCGAGCTTCGCGCCGCTACGGACGCGGCCAATCGCGCGGATGTCTCCATCTATTCCATCGATGCGCGCGGGATGTTCGCCACGCCGCCCGGCGGCGACGTCACCGCCAATGCCGCCACCGGTACGTCCATGTTCAGCGGCGCTGCGGTGTATCACCAGACCGACCAGCGTGAAGATTCGCGCGATACGCTCGCCACGCTTTCCACTGACACCGGCGGCAAGGCGTTTTTCGATCTCGGCGACCTAGCCGACGCGTTCCCCACCATTCAGAAGGATTACAGCGGCTACTACCTGATCGGCTACGATCTGCCGAACGACGTGAAGCGCGACGGCACTTGGCACGCCATCCGCGTGAAGGTGAACGCGCCGGGAGCGCACGTCCACTACCGCAGCGGCTACTACGCCCCGCGCGATTTCCAGCACCTGGAAAAAGAAGACCGCGACCAGCAGCTCGCAGACGCCATGCGCTCGGAAAGCCCCGAGGTCGATCTGCCGATCGCAGTCGAAACAGCGATGTTCCGCCTCAACGATCAACAGGTTTACGTCCCGATTTCGGCGAAGCTATCCTCCACCGCGCTGGATTGGGCGAAAAAACACGACCGCCACGAAGCCGCATTCGATTTCGCGGCCGAGGTTCTGGCCGTTCCGTCAGGTCAAAGCGTCGCGCAGTTGCGCGATACGATCACCGTGCACCTGGACGAAGACAAGTTCCAGCAGGTGAACCGCAGCAATCTGGTCTATCAGGGCGGCGTGGTGCTCGCGCCCGGCAACTATCGCTTGAAATTCCTCGCTCGCGAAAACGAATCGGGAAAAATCGGAACGTTCGAGCAGGCGCTCGTCGTGCCGCAGCGTCCCACCGCGCGCATGTCACTCAGCTCCGTCCTGCTCTCGAGCCAGCTCGTGCCCGTGGTTGCGAAATCCACACAAGTGCAGACCCGCGGGCAGGGAACTCGCGCGCAGAACGTGGTCTCCCCGCTCGAAGTGGAAGGACAGAGAATCGTCCCCAGCGTCACGCGATTCTTCTCGCAGCAACAGACGCTGTACGTTTTCTTCCAGGCCTACTACCCGGAGAAAACGGATAAATCCGAGCCACTCGATCCGGCCACGCTGCGCGCCGGGCTCGTGTTTTTCCGTGGCGGCGTGCAGCTCAACGCCACGCCGCTGCTTCCGCCCACGACCGTTGACGCGAAAACGCGCACCGCTTCCTACCGCATCAGCCTGCCGCTCGCGAAATTGCCCTCGGGGCACTACACTGTGCAGGCCGTCGCCATCGCCGCCGGCACTCAACAATCGGCCTTCGGCCGCGCCTACCTCGCGCTCGAACAGGCGCCCGCGGCGCCGGCTGCTCCCGCCGCTCCCGATTCCGCAGCGCCCTCGAAACCCGTCACTCAGTAGCGCGCAAAACAAGAACGGCGGCTCCGATTTCTCGAAGCCGCCGCAATTCACTGGACGAGATGTCTGGAGACTACTTCTTGTCCTTATCCTTGTCGTCTTTCTTTTCTTCTTTTTGCGGTTGCCGCTCTGGTTTCTGCTCCGGTTTCGGCTTTGCCTGTGGTTGGTTCTGATTCAACGGCGGGTGAACGTCGTAATCCTCGTCGCGCGCTTTTGCGGGAGGAGCGTAACGCATCGACTGGTTGTCGTTCCCCGTTCCGTTGGTCTGGCCTCGATTGGCGTTGTTGGTGGCTGCGGTGTTTGCAGGCGGCGTGAACGGGTGGAATCCGTCGCGCGAAGCTGGCTGGTTCTGCTGGCCATTGTTGTTGACCGTGCCGTTCGGTGCGCTCGCGCCGCGACGGTTGTTGTCTGCGTTGCCGCTGGGCGGCGTGCTGGCGGGGCCCGTGTCATGATTGGAGATGGCTGTGGCGCGATTGTTATTGTTGAAGCTCTGGAAGCCTGGACGATTCGTGGGCTGCGGAGCCGGACGCGAGGTGGCGGGAGTCAAGCGCGCGACCACGGGCCGCTGGGCGAACGCGACCTTGGGTCGTGCGCTAGAGACCTTCGCGGTCGCGGAAACATAGCTCGCTCGCGTCGGTGCGAGCGGCGCGCTGTCAACGACGCGCGCGCTCTGAATCTGTTCCGCCGACACGCGAACGGTTGCGCCCGTAACGGGCCGGGCGTTCACGAACGTGTCGCGCGAGACGGCCGTGACGGCCACCTGATTGCGCGCATAGGTGTAGTTGTTCACGACCGTCGTGTTGTGGTTCACGTAGACGTTCGTGTAAACGTTGGTGACATCCGTCACCCTCACGATGCGAGTGCTCGTCACGTTGATATTCGTAAAGTAGCGCGGGCTCACGTGATACGCGGGAACGAAGACGTCACGAGGGCCGAGGGGAAACCACGCCACTCCGGCCAGTCCGCCGCCGAACGCGACCGAAACGCCGAAGCCGCCTCCGCCGACGAAGCCGACGAGGGCGGGCGCGTACACCGGCCGCACCACGACGGGTCCGGGGATCCAGCCCCAAGATCCGCCGACGAACGCCCAGCGCCCGTAATGGAACGGCGCGAAGCCCCATGGCTCTGCGTCAACCCAGGTCCAGCCCCACGGCGCGACATAAACCCAGTGGCCGACCTGATAGGGAGCCCAGCCGGCGGCGATACCATTGGGCACCCACACTGCGCCATAATCCGGATCGTCGTGCCACGCGCCATAGTCGTCCAGATCGTAATAGCCGTCGACATCGCGCGAGACGTATTTGGCCGAAAGCGACGCGTTTTCGCGTTGATCGCGCGACTGGCACCAGTTTTCGAAATCGTCGTAGCCCGGCGCGTCCGCCGCGTCGTAGGAAATATCGTCGGTACCGTGGAAGGTGTACATCTGTCCCGGGACGAGATCCCATGTCTGTCCGCCGCCGGTGACTTCACCCCCGCCTTCGCGAACGGTGATCACGGTCGAGCCGCCATCCGGATCGGTGGCGATGCGATATTCGCCGCCGCGCGCGAGCGTGAACGCGAGATTGGGCGTATCGATTTCAAACGCATCACCGGGAGAAAGCCTGCGCACGTGAACTTCGATCGCGCCCTGCGCGAGCTGTATCTGCGCGGTGCGATCGTCGAGCGTGAGAAACGAAATGCCGGTCTGGCTGGACATGCGGATCGCGGTGCTGCCGATGTGAACCTCGCCGCGCGAATCTTCATCGACCCAGAGGTTATCGCCCGTGGTGAGTGGGCGATTGGGATCGGCCTGCACCCAGTCCGTGTCGCCGGCGACCTGATAGGACACCGAGCCTTGAATGAAATTCAGCCGACCCACGCGGCCCGGAGGATCATCCTGCGATTGATCCTGCGCCAGCGCGGGTTTCGGCAGTGACGCGATCAGGGCGGCGATGAAAAGGGAAATGACAAAGAACCAGACGAATCTCCTGCCGGGGACGAGCGCACTCATGCGATTTCTCCAGTGGTACGCCGGTGACGGGTTGCCGGAGTGAGTTCTGCAAATAGTTTACAGGCCATCAACCAGGTTAACCATAGGAAGACGCGAAGATTCGACATGTTGCCCTCCTGCTCGTAGAAGACCATGGCACGAAGTTTGTTTTTTCCGTTTTCGCGCCGCAGTTCACAAAATCCGCTCATCGTCGTCCTTTTCTGGGTCGGCTAGGAGTGCTCGATTTCTTCCGGATGCGCCGCGGCCCCGATTGCTCGGGGCCGCGGTTAAAAACTGCCTCTGAGAATTTCTAGTGATGGCCACCGTGTCCGCCACCGCCGGAATGTCCGCCGCCGGAGGTATGGCCGTTGCTGCCGCCACCGCTGCTATGCGGCGCACTGTAGGTGTGGGGGGCGCTGTAGCTGCCACGCGGGGCGCTGCTGCCGGTGCCCCCGCGACTCTCGTTTCCGAAACCGCCCCGGGAAGGTTGATTCGTCTGACCGCGCGAGCCAACTGAGCCATACGGATTCGATCCGCTCGATCCATAACCGCGAGAAGTGTTGGAATTGGATCCGCCACGCGGCGTCACGATGGGCTGCCTCATATTAAGCGAAGGACGTGAGTATGAATTGTATGAATTAGAGGAGCCCCCTCGTGACGTCGACGTGGGCGGGGAGTAGTGTTGCCACGAACCCCGATTCACGGATTCATTCCCCGATGCGGACCCCGACGAGCCGAACGTTCCCCGGCCGGAGTTGTTCGGAGTCGAGCGGTTGTCCGCACCGAAGCCCGAGCCTGTTCGATTGTTCGAGCCGGAGGGCGGCGTGAATTTTTGCCAACCCGAGCGATTCGATTGAACCGAAGAGGACGAATTCAAACTGTGATTGCCGGCAACACCCGATTGCCCTCCGCGAGCGCCTTCGTTGACGCTTCCGCCGCCGAACGAGCGCGTGCCCGAAGCGCCCGACGAGCGAGCGCCGGCGGTGCTATTGAAGCGCCCGCTGCTGTTGACGAAATGTTGCGAGCCCGCGTTGCCGGCGTGCATCGACGAAGCACCAGCGCCGCGGCCCGATGGGCTGAAGCTTTCGCGCGACGGCGTGACCGGCATCTTGCCGCCCATCATCGTGCTCGAGCGGAACGACTCGGCGCTGACATGTTCCTGATGAGCCGAAACCGCGCCGCGGCCGAATTCATTGCCGGCCTGCGATGAAATTCCGTTGCGGACGCGGTCGTTGTGCGTGGCTTCGTTAAAATTCGAGAACTGGCGCCCGCGATTTCCCCCCAGCGGCCCAAAGCCGTTGTGAAAATTGTTGATGTTGGTGATGTTGACGTTGTTCACGCGCCCGCCCCAGCGGCCAAACCATGGGTGATACCAGTCACCTGGACCGCACGGCAGCCAGCCGAAATGGCCGAAGCCGAAACCAAATCCGAAACCGACGCCGAATCCAACTCCACCGCCGAAGCCGAAGAAGGAGACGTACGCGGGCGACCACACCGGGTAGTAACCCGGATACACGCCCACCGGACCCGGCCACCAAACCCAGTTGCCGCCGTAGACAAACCAGCGACCGTAGTGATACGGAGCCCAGCCCCACGGCTCGTAGGAAACCCACGTCCACCCATAGTAGGGCTCATAAACCCAGCGGCCATCGCGGTAGGGAGCCCAATCCGGACCGGTCTCCGATGGGGTCCACACCGGACCGTAGTCGGGAACCTCAGACCACGTGCCGTGTTGGTCGAGATCCTCCGAACCGGTGTAGTAGCGGTTGGTACGGCCCCAGCTGGATGCGCCGGCGATGTGGTGGTCGCGATCGTCGTTGAACGAATCCCATTCGTCGCGGGCAGCGGCCGCTTCCGTCTTGTACTGCGGGCTATCGGTGCCCTCGACGGTGATCATCTGGCCCTGCTCGACGTGCGTGCTACCGTCTGGGGTGGAAACGTCCGCCGAGCCACGACGGATCGTGATCACGGTCTCGGAATCGGAATTCACCTGAATGCGATATTCGCCTTCGCTTGACGGGCGAATGGCTGTGTTGGGCGTGTCGATTTCGGCCGTTGCTTCGCCGCCCTTTAACACCGAATAGCTCACCAGGCCCTGGCCCACTTGCACCTGAATCGAGCCGCGCGAGAGATTCGTGACGTTGGCGGTCGCGTTATTCGAGAGACGGAGCATGTCTGCGTAATCGAGCTGAAGTTCGGCGCGTGAATTCTGGCCGGTGGCGACTTTATCGCCCTGCGAAACCGGGGAATTCTGCGTGAGCGCGACCCAGTCGCCGGTGTCGCCGCGCTGGGTGGAAACATCGCCCTTCATATAGCTAACCCGGGCAACTCCCGGTGCGTTCGGATCGGCTTGCGTTTGCGCATTCGAACTTGAATCAGCATTTTGCTGGGAACTCTGCGGCGCGTAGGGATCGGACGGGTTCTCCGTGGCCCCGGGAGGTGGCGGGGGGGCTTGGGCGTGCGCCAGCGCTGGCAGGGATGCCAGGGTCAAAAAAGTTACGACGGTCAGACTTGAGAAGTACCTTTTCATCTTGCCCCCTGCTACGAAAGGCCCGGAATATTCAAATCCCGCATGGGGTAATGCAGGGGCAGGGCCAAAGTCCCCTGACTTGGCCCAGGTTCCATAAGATATGTTCTTTCAGTTCCTTACAGGAGAGGCGCGGGTGAGATGACGTGTGGCGCCGGCCGTTGATTCTGGTGGATTTGAATCGCCGGTGGTGGATTTCAACCACTGCTTGAAAGCAGCTCTAGTCCTTGTCTGGCGGGTCGGGGACGCCCATTTTGGAGAGGCGGTAGCGCAGCGCGTTGCGGGAAAGCCCGAGGGCGCGCGCGGCTTGGCTTTTGTTGCCGCTGGCGCGCTTGAGGGCTTCGCGCAGGAGTTCTTCTTCCCATTGCTCCATGCTCATGCCTTCGGGCAAGACCGCGGAGCCGGACTCGACGTGCGCACGACGCGCGGTGTCGATGTGGATGTCGGCGACGTCCAGCGTCGAGCCGGTGGAGAGCGTGATGGCGCGCTCGATTACGTTTTGGAGCTCGCGGACATTGCCGGGCCAATGAAAGTCCATGAGCATTTTCATAGCGGCCGGCGTGATGTTGTGGGCGGGTTTTCCGGATTCGCGCGCGAATTTTTCCAGGAAGAACTGCGCGAGAGCCGGGATGTCTTCCTTATGCTCGCGCAACGGCGGAATGTCGATCGCGACGACGTTGAGGCGGTAGTAGAGGTCTTCGCGGAACGTGCCCTCCTCGAGCGCGGCGCGAAGATCGCGATTGGTGGCGGCGACGAGGCGCACGTCGACCTTCAGGGTTCTTGTGCCGCCGAGGCGTTCGAATTCGCGGTCCTGCAGAACGCGCAGGAGCTTCACTTGAATGGCGGCGGGGACGTCGCCGATTTCGTCAAGGAACAGCGTGCCATTATTCGCCACTTCGAATTTCCCCGGTTTGCTGGTCGTGGCTCCGGAGAACGCGCCCTTCTCATACCCGAAAAGCTCGCTTTCGAGTAGAGTTTCGGGAATGGCGGTGCTGTTGATCTTGACGAAGGGACCCTTGGCGCGCTGGGAATGCTCGTGGATCGCGCGCGCGACGAGATCCTTGCCAACCCCGCTTTCGCCGCCGATGAGCACGGTTGAATTTGTGGGCGCGACGCGTTCGACCAGCGCGAGCACGGCCTGCATTTTGTCGCTTTTCGCAATGATGTTCTTGTATTCGTAGCGGCGGCCCAGCGCTTCCCGCAGATCGCGGTTTTCCTGGCGCAACTGGTGACTGGCGAGTTCTTTGCGGACGACGAGAACCAGCTCGGCGAGCGAGAACGGTTTCAGAACGTAGTCGCTCGCGCCGGCTTTCATGGCGTCCACGGCGGATTCGACCGTGCCGAACGCGGTCATGATGACCACGGGAAGATCAGCGTTTACTCGTTTCACGGCCTGCAGGAATTCGAGGCCGCTCATTCCGGGAAGTTTCAAGTCAGTGACGACGACGTCGAACGATTCCTTGCCGAGCATCTGCAACCCTGTTTCCGCGTCGGCGGCGATGCGCGCTTGAAAACCTTCCTCGGCGAGTTGCAGCTCGAGCAGGCGCCGCATTTTCGGCTCATCTTCGACGATTAGGATCGATGCTTTTTCCGTCTTCATATTTGCAATCTATTCGATGCAGACGCCCGGCGCGCGGCTTCTGAGTTCATGCAGCGGAGCTCGGCATATAAATGCGGAAACGGGCTCCGCGCGGGGAATTGGGCTCGAGCGTGATTCTTCCGCGGTGCGCGTCGACGAATTTTGCGACGATGGCGAGGCCGAGACCCACTCCGTCCTTTTTCGAAGTGTAGAACGGGTTGAAAACTTGCTCGCGCAATTCGGGGGCGACGCCGGGGCCGTTGTCCTCGACCACGACTTCCACGCCCGAGGTTGCTCGAATCACGTCGAGGCGCAAGACGTGTTCGGGTGCGCCGCTTTCGGCTTCCATGGCTTGAAATGCGTTCTGAATCAGATTTACAAAAACCCTTTCGCAGAGCTGATCGTCCACCTGAATGTCGGGAACGCTCGCGTAATCTTTCGCGACGCGAATTTTCGATTCCGGCATCTGCGAACGGACGGATTCAAGAGCGCGATCGAGGATACCGGCGATCTGGATGGGCCGCAATTCGAGATTCGAAGGGCGCGCGAAATCGAGAAAGCGGGCGACGAGGGCGTTGAGACGGTTGACCTCGGAAAAAATGTAGCCCGCGAGCTCGCTCGAGAGCGGCTCGGAGTTCTTGAGTTTCTGCACCAGCATTTCCGCCGAACCTTTTATGACGCCGAGCGGGTTGCGAATTTCGTGGGCAAGGCCGGCAGACATCTGGCCGAGGGCGGCCAGGCGTTCGGAGCGACGGGCGTCGGCCTCGGCGCGCTGGAGCTGGCGATTGGTTTCCTCGAGCGTCTCAGAAAGCGCCTGGTAGCGCTGCACCTGCTTTCGATTTTCGACCACGAAGCGATTCACCAGGATTCCGACGAGGAAGAAAAACAGGATGCGCAAAGCGAGCAGTCCTTCGCCTTCCGCGGGGATTTCGTACAAGACGAGCGCGGGAATCAGGAACGAACAGTAGGCCAGAGATGCGAGCGCGGTCCAGAGCAGCGTTCCGATCGGACCGTAGTAGATCGCAGCGGTGATGACGGGCAGAAAATAAATCGGGTAGTACTCGCTGTTGATGCCGATGTCGCCGGTATGGTCAAGCAGCAGCGTGCCAAGCAGGATCTTCACGCCGACGGCGATGGTGGGGCCTTCGTGCGGCCGGCGGGCGACGAGTTTACCCTCCAGGAACTGGAAGAAAGCGAATCCGATCAGGATCAGCTGCTTGTGGACTTCGTAGACGGGCGGCAGAACGGCGAGGCCGGCGATGAAGAGCAGCCAAACTCCGTCAATCCAATCGACGGCTGAGCGCTTGCGGTCGATCATTGCGAGACGAATCTAGCATGAAGGAAGGCGGACGGAGGCTAATTTGCGCGGGTCAGGCTTCAAGCGAAGATAGCAGAAGTTCTGCTTCGTCGAAGGCGCGGGCGGCGCTGGAATTTGCGCGGCGGCCGGTGCGATCGATCGAGCGGCCAACCAGCAGGATGCTCGGCGAATCCACGGGAGCGAGCTTGTCGAGCTCGCCGACCGTCGAGAAGCGACGGCGTTCATCGGGCGCGGAGGCGCGGGAGACGATGGCGGCGGGCATGTCGGCGGCGCATCCTGCAGCCAAAAGCTGGTTACGGAGGGCGGCGAAATCATGGCCGGGCATGTAGATAACGAGAGTCGAATCTTCGCGGACGAGCCCGCGCCAATCGGCGCTCTCCGCTTGGGTGTTTCCGTGTGCTTGATGATTGGTCACGACCACTACGCGGGCAGCTTTGCGGCGATCCGTTAGGGAGATACCGAGCGCCGCGGCGGCGGCGATACCGGCGGTGATGCCGGGAACGATTTCGTACGGGACGCCGGCAGCCTCGAGCGCGTCGATTTCTTCAGCCAGGCGCCCGAAAATGCCGGGATCGCCGCCCTTGAGGCGAACGATTTCCAGGCCCCGACGGGCGCTGGCGATCATGCGTTCGTTGATCTCGGCCTGGGTGGCGCCTTGGGCGCCGAAGCGCTTGCCGACGCTGGCGACTTCGGCATGCGGAGCTGCGAGTGCGAGGATTGCCGGGGGAACAAGGTCGTCATGCAGGACTACGGCGGCATGGGCAATCAGGCGTTGGGCCTTCACCGTCAGCAAGTCGGGGTCGCCGGGGCCGGCGCCTACCAGGTACACTTTGCCGACCGGGGACTGCCCGGTTTGTGGGGCGCTTTTCATGGGCCGGATGCGCGACCGAAATCCCACTTC
>Ga0210388_10002602_pt1 | contig 14027 bp, 11 predicted proteins | sample IncBWC19OmetaG_FD_155485 | JGI IMG/M metagenome (GOLD analysis project Ga0210388, IMG submission 155485) | Forest soil microbial communities from Barre Woods Harvard Forest LTER site, Petersham, Massachusetts, United States - Inc-BW-C-19-O ...
CGCCGTCGAGATTCTCCTCGATCGTCACTTTTTGCGGGATGCCGTCATCGGTCACGACGAAATCGTCTGGCTTCAGGGTATAAACAGGTGCTCCCGCCTTGGTCGTGACCATGGTTGGCACAAGAATCAGCGTCGAGCGAGCCGTGAGGGTTGTGGTCTCCTGCGACTCCGGAGGCGCGGGCGTCTCCTGCCCACCGGCTGTCATCGTCAGCGTCGCCAGAATCGCGCATCCAGCCAGCACCTTTTTCATTACGCCCCTCCGGGCCAGCCTAACATCTTCACTCCACAGCATTAGACGCGGAAATCACCCATAGGAGGCAGGCTGATTGCCTCGCGCAAAGTGTGCGAAAGAGATGTAAGGCGACCAAATACACGGTATTCTTATGCCATGTTAACCAAGGCTTCACAGCCGCAGCAGGAAACCCGATGACCTCGTTCCAGACCGAAGCCCCCGTATTGAACCCCTCCGCCTTGCCTGTCAGCACTCCGCAAAACGAAATTCTTCGCGCCACAAAGTTCCCTGCGGAGTTCACCGCCGGCGCGCGCAATGCCGTCACGACCTGTCTGCGTATTCAGCCCAGCGAGAAGGTCACACTCATCACGGATGAGCGCTGCCTGACCATCGCGGCTTCTATCGCCGCGGAGCTTGATCGAATCGGCTGCAAATGGAACGGCTTCGTTCTCGAAGCGCTTGCTGCGCGTCCGCTGGTGGAGATGCCCAAGGCCGTGCTCGCCGATATGGAGTCCTCCGCGGTCAGCATCTTCGCTGTCGAGGTTCAGCCCAACGAACTGCAAAGCCGCATGCAGATGACGGACGTGGTCAATCGCCGCCGCATGCGCCACGCCCATATGGTCAACATCACGCCCGAGATTATGACGCAGGGGATGCGTGCGGATTTCCTCGCCATCGACCGCCTGTCCCAGGCTGTGCTCGACAAGGTGCGCGCGGCGACTTATGTGCGCGCCACTACGCCCGCTGGCACCGACATCCACGTGCAACTCAGCCCGGACTATCGCTGGTTCAAAACCTCCGGAATCATCTCGACCGAGAAGTGGGGCAACCTTCCTGGTGGCGAGTGCTTCACCGCACCGGGCGAGGTGAACGGCGTGTTTGTGGTCGATGGAGTCGTCGGCGACTTCCTGTGCGCGCGCTATGGGATTCTGCGAGACCGTCCGCTGACGATCAACATCGAAGGCAACCGCATCACGCGCGCTACCAGCGACAACAAGGCTTTGGAGAAGGACTTCTGGGACTACACCCACACGGACGCCAACTCCGACCGTGTCGGCGAGTTTGCCATCGGGACAAACATCGGTGTGGACCGCGTCATCGGAAATATTCTGCAGGATGAGAAGTTCCCCGGAATTCACATTGCGTTTGGCGATCCCTATGGGGCACATACCGGAGCGCCGTGGAAGTCTTCGACGCACATCGATGTTGTCGGCCTCGAGTTCAGCATCTGGCTCGGCGATGCCGATGGCGAGGAGCAGATTATGCGCGATGGACAATTTTTGATCGACGCTTAAGGTTTCGAACCCGCACCCTCCGACCGGCTGCTCGCGTCTAATCCTGCTATGGACAAGAAACAGCTCGGCAACTCAGATCTTCAACTTTCTCCCATCGGTTTTGGCGCGTGGGCCATCGGCGGCGGCGACTGGGCCTTCGCGTGGGGGCCGCAGGACGACAACGACTCAATCGCGGCAATTCACAAGGCTCTCGATCTCGGCATCAACTGGATTGACACTGCGGCCGTCTACGGTTTGGGCCACTCGGAAGAGGTTGTCGCTAAAGCCATAAAGACCTCGTCGCACAAACCCTACCTCTTCACGAAGTGCTCAATGGTGTGGGACGACAAGCGCGAGATTACCAATTCGCAAAAACAGATTCGCCAGGAGTGCGAAGCCAGCCTGCGCCGGCTCAACGTTGAAGCCATCGACCTCTATCAGGTGCACTGGCCCAAGCCCGATGAAGACATCGAAGAGGGCTGGTCGACGATGGCTGATCTGCAGCGGGAAGGCAAGGTTCGCTGGATAGGTGTGTCGAATTTTTCGGTTGAACAGCTGGAGCGCGTCAAGAAGATTGCTCCTATTACGTCGCAGCAGCCGCCCTATTCCATGCTCAACCGCACCTACGAGGCGGAGAACCTGCCATTCTGTCTCAAACACAACATCGGCGTTCTCAACTATGCGCCGATGCACTCGGGCCTGCTCACCGGGGCGATGACGAAAGAGCGCGTCGCCAACTTTCCGCCGAATGACTTCCGCCGCAACGCAAAGAACTACCAGGAGCCTCTTCTCTCGCGCAATCTCGCGGTGGCGGACTTCCTGAAAACGATTGGGGCGCGCCACAAGGTCAGCGCGGGCGTCATCGCAATCGCCTGGACGCTGCACAATCCCGCAGTTACCGCGGCCATTGTCGGCGGGCGCAATGCAAAGCAGGTCGAAGGTGTGATTCCTGCCGCGACGTTCCGATTGACTGAAGCGGAGTACGCTGAGATCAACAAATTTCTTGCAGAACACCCGTGAAGCGAGTGTGACTCTTTTTGAAGACGGCTTCCGGGCCGCGAGGCTCGGAGCTATCATGCCTAATGGCTAAGCGAACCTCCCCACATGCGAGCTGGCTCTCTGAGGCGAATAAGGCTGACGCCGACTTTCCGCTCACTCATCTACCTTATGGAGCGGTGGAGCTTGAGGGCCAGCAGCATCTGTGCGTCGCCATCGGGACGCATCTGCTCGATCTTTACGCGTGCGCCGAGTCGGGACTGCTTCCGATTTCGCTGGTCGAGGCCTGCCAGGCGCCCACGCTCAATCTGCTGATGTCACAGGGCCACCGCTCGTGCACGCTCCTGCGCGAAACCCTCACGACGCTGCTTCGTGTCGATGCGAAATCGAGCGACAGGCAATCGGCCGAGGCGGCGCTTCACTCCATTGCCGGGTCGACGCTCGGCAAGCCCGTCCATATTCCGAATTACACCGACTTCTACGCCTCCATCGATCACGCAACGCGCGTCGGCCAACTCTTCCGTCCGGACCAGCCGTTGCTGCCGAACTACAAACACATCCCGATCGGCTACCACGGCCGCGCCTCGTCGATTCTGACCAGCGGAATCCCAGTCATTCGCCCCACAGGACAATCGCGTCCCGCATCGCCCGACCAGGAACCTGCGTTTGGGCCCACGAAATCGCTCGACTACGAGCTTGAGCTCGCGCTGTACATCGGACAGCCGAATTTCCTCGGCACACCGATTCCCATCGCCGATGCAAATCGCCACCTCTTCGGCATCGGCCTGCTGAATGACTGGTCGGCGCGCGACATGCAGTCGTGGGAGTATCAGCCGCTCGGTCCCTTCCTCGCGAAGAACTTCGCCACGACAATCTCTCCGTGGATCACGCCCATGGCGGCGCTCGAGCTCTTTCGTGTCGCTGCCGCGCCACACACCAAGGGCGATCCCAAACCGTTGCCTTATCTGCATTCCTCCGTCGATCAGCAGCAGGGAAGCGTCGACATCAAGCTGCAGGTCTATCTCTTGACCGAGAAGATGCGGGTCAACAAACTTGCACCCTTCCTCCTCAGCGAGTCCAACCCGCGCGATCTGTATTGGACGCCAGCGCAGCTCATCGCCCACCACACCAGCAATGGATGCAATCTGCAGACGGGCGATCTCCTTGCGACAGGAACCATCTCCGGTCCGTCGGAGGCTTCCGCAGGCTGCCTACTTGAACTTACCCGCAACGGCGCGAAGCCAATCCTCCTCCCCACCGGCGAACTGCGTACCTTTCTCGCTGACGGTGATGAGATCACGCTGTCCGGTTTCTGCGAAGTTGCCGGCCATCCCCGCATTGGCCTGGGCGAATCCCGCGCAACCATCCTTCCAGCGCGCAACTGATACGTGTGTCTCGCACGCTAGCCAATCCTCCTGCCACTGAACTATCCTCATTGCTGCAACAACGGAGACTCCCCATGGCCACACACGCACCCACGCTTACGCATGACTCAAAGTCCACTACCGATTTTCTCCCCCTCAAGGGCACCGACCACGTCGAGTTCTACGTCGGTAATGCACGCCAGTCCGCCTACTTCTATCGCGCAGCCTTCGGCATGTCGCTGGTCGCCTACGCGGGCCCAGAGACCGGACAGCGCGATCGTGCCAGCTACGTGCTCCAGCAGGGTAAGGTGCGCTTCGTCCTGACGACCGCGCTACGGTCTGACTCCGAGATCGCGCGCCACGTTGCGAAGCATGGCGACGGAGTCCACGCCATCGCGCTCTGGGTCGATGACGCCCGCAAATCGTGGGAAGAGACGACAAAACGCGGCGCCCACAGCGTGCAGGAGCCGAAAGAATTCTCCGACGCGAACGGCCGCGTCGTGACCTCCAGCATCGCCGCCTACGGAGACACCGTCCACACCTTCGTCGAGCGCACCGACTACAACGGCACCTTCTTCCCCGGCTATCTAACGGTGGCAGAAGACAAGGTCGCTCGTCCCGTCGGCCTCCTTCACATCGACCACATCGTCGGCAACGTCGGCTGGAACTCGATGAACCAGTGGGTCGACTTCTACCGCGACGTGATGGGCTTCGGGCTCTACCAGCACTTCGATGACAACGACATCTCGACCGAATACTCCGCATTGATGTCGAAGGTGATGGCTAACGGCAACGGCTACGTGAAGTTCCCTATCAACGAGCCTGCCGAAGGCCGCCGCAAATCGCAGATCGAAGAGTACCTCGACTTCTACGGAGGCCCCGGCGTCCAGCACATGGCTCTTGCGACGAAGGATATCCTCGCAACCGTCTCGAAGATGAAGCATCAGGGCGTCGACTTCCTCACCGTCCCCCACTCTTACTACACGGAACTGCAGAACAGAATCGGCAAGATCGATGAACCCATTGAGGAGCTGGAAAAACTCGGCATCCTCGTCGACCGCGACGACGAAGGCTACATGCTGCAGATCTTCACGCGCCCCGTCGAAGACCGCCCCACCGTCTTCTACGAGATCATCCAGCGTAAGGGCAGTCGCAGCTTCGGTAAGGGCAACTTCAAGGCTCTCTTTGAAGCGATCGAGCGCGAGCAGGCTTTACGCGGGAATCTGTAATCAACGACTACGTTCACCCAGCAAACGCCTCCTGAATCCGGGTGACGGGTGACCCGCAAACGGGCGCTTCCAGCCGCTTCTATTTTCTAATTGCCTCCCTGCCTATCAATGAGGTTGGTTTTTGGCTGAGGGGGTGAGCTTGCGCAGCACGAACTCCTGGATGAGGCCGTTGGCCATGTCGGCTGCAATGTCAATAAAGGTGGTCGAAAACGTCAGCCCAGGGCCGCGATCCGACGCCGGATAATAGGCGTTGGAGATGGCACCCGAGGCTAGATAGCTCCCCAGTGCTGAATAGTTCGGCTGCAAGCGTCCGTTATCTCCCCTGCAGATAAACGGCGTAGAGAGAGCGTGGAGCATGCGTGATTTCTTTGTGCCCGCACCCTGGTAAAAGTAACGCGGATCCTGATGGAGGATGGTAGGAAGGATGGCGCCGCCGATCATGATGTCGGTCAAACCATTGGCGTAGTGGGCGCCGAAACGCTGAGCATATGCTTCACCGCCCTGCCCGAAGTGGTGGGCGTTGTCCGCCTGATCGAGGCCAGCCAAGAAGGCGGAGCCGAGGAAAGTGATGGGATCCGTTGTGGTCTTGAGAGCGAGCCTGAACTTCAGCTTCGGTGTGAGTGGCACGGCGTTGCGATCATAGACCGTGTAGAAGTTGGGGATGAAACCCAGGACGCGCTGCTTCTCCTCAGCTCTTTCCTGCTCCCTTGCGAGCTCTTCCGTCGAGAGAACTGCGTTTACCGACATTACCGCCGTTGCAATCCGCAGCCGGATGCCCTTCAGGTCCATATATTGACCTGGCTGGAGGATGACTTCAGGCGAGTTCCAGTCGGCGAATCCGCTTGCGCTGACGGTGATACGGTACGGCATTTCCGGATTGACATGGTCGAGTTGAAAGAAACCGTTATCGTTCGTCTCCACGCGTTGGGGATCGAAGAGCGACGGGCCTTCAAGAGCGACCGTAGCGCCAGGAACGGTGCCATCATTCACATCGGTCACTGTACCGATGATCGTTCCAGCCTGCGGTTCGGGTGCGGAGATCTGCGGGGTTACCGCTGCACTGGTGACAGAAACACCGAGAATAAGGAAAAACAGGTAATGCTTGACACCCATCTGCCATCCCCAGTCTTTTTGAGATCGTGTTGGTGCAGGTGCACGACACTGCCTTTGCGAGTTAACGCTGTTTGCGATTCATCATTGAGGCATCACTAAAAGCGTCGGGCGGCCGAACGCGCGAATGGTCCGTCCCGCGCCAAATATTTGCACTTCTTGATCGCAGATCTGCCGAACATTAGCTTGATCGATATCATGATCTGCAGCGATATGGCCACGAATGCGACGATCAATATTTGCCAGTCCAGTGTCATCATTTTCTCGATGCCTCACGACTCCGTATTGCAAGGCAAAGGCCGCCTGCGACTGATTGAGAGCGGAGTCGACCAGCCGACGAGGACTCACAGAATTTGAACTGCATGCTGTCCGAAAGCTGACGGTGTCAAATGGAAACCCCTTCGCATCGTCTTCGGCTTCTCGTGATAGTAGTCAACGGACGCAAGGGCGCCAATTACATAAAGCTAGTAGCTACGAAGTTAAGAACATCTGACAGAGGCTATCTTTCGCCAGTTCACGCTCCTGCAACTCTCGTTGGGACCGAGCAAAAGGAAACATCGGGTGACCAACAGGCCTGGGTTAGAGAGATTCTGTGCCAGGTTGCAGAACTATCCGTCGTCTGGTCGTCCGATATGAACATCGGACCGAGAACTTTCTTGCAATGCCTTGCCGAGCTTATTCTCGGTTCGCGCCACCCAAAGGTGCATGGACTCGCGTACCGTCAGCGGTGCACTGGTATCCTGCACTTTCACCTTGAGGCTGCAATTTCGGGGTCCAATCCCCGCAGAGGTGAGCGTGTACTTCTGCTTTTTCTTTGTCGCCTAGCAGAACACGTAAAGCCATTTGGGACATGCGCATGAATTATCATCTTGGTGGCTCGTACATCCAGTGGCGTGCCGGGTGTACGGTCGTACCGTTCCGCAGGCAGATCTGAGGGAGGTTTTCTATGAAGGGTTTTGTCTGGTGTACAGCGAGTGTACAGCAACAGAGAAAATAGTGAATTTGCTGGGAATTTTACGGTTTTTGCCCTAATCTGATTATTCTGTGACTTCACCACGCGACCAAGTGCAATAAGGATAACCAGCTAGATGCAAGGCAACCCAGTTTTTATGGAGAAGGCGATCGCGTTGGCGACGGAGAACGTGACTTCTGGTCGCGGAGGGCCGTTTGGCGCGGTGATTGTGCGCGATGGGGAGATTGTTGCCACGGGTGCGAACATGGTCACGGCGACGAACGATCCGACGGCGCACGGCGAGGTTGTGGCCATTCGAAATGCCTGCAAGGCGCTGGGAAGTTTTCAGTTGACCGGTTGCCAGATTTATACGAGCTGTGAGCCTTGCCCGATGTGTCTGGCTGCGATCTATTGGGCGCGGTGCGACGCGATCTTTTACGGCGCGCGGGCTGAGGATGCCGCAGCGGTCGGTTTTGACGATGCTTTCTTGTATGACGAGATAAGGCAGGACGTGGGCGACCGAAAGATTCCCACAGTAAATTTGCTGCCGGAGCAGGCGAAGACGAGTTTCGATGCGTGGCGTGCCCATGAGAAGAGGATTCATTACTGATTGAGATGAAAAAAAAACAAAAGAAGATGGCTGCGGCTGATTCCGCTGTGAAGGTTGCGTTGCTGGGGTTTGGGACGGTGGGGAGTGCGGTGGCGCGGGTTTTGGCGGCGTCGAAGTTTCCCGGCGTGGAACTGACGCATATCTTCAACAGGAATGTGGCGCGGAAGCGTGAGTCGGAGGCGGGCAAGGCTGTGCCTGCTTCGGTCGTGTGGACTGAGGACATCGAAGTTGTGCTGCGGTCGAAGGTCGATGTGGTTGTTGAGCTGATGGGTGGGCTGAATCCGGTGGAGGGTTGGATTCGGAAAGCACTCGCGTCGGGGAAGTCGGTGGTGACGGCGAATAAGCAGCTGATTGCTTACCGTGGAGCGAGTCTTGCGAAGCTGGCGGAGAAACATGGGGTCCAGTTGGTGCATGGTGCTGCGGTTGCGGGCGGAGTGCCGGTGATTCCGGGGATGCTGCAGGGGCTATCGGGCGACCAGGTGACGCGGCTCAGCGGGATTGTGAATGGGACTTGCAACTACATTTTGAGCCGCATGGAAGCGGGCGCGGACTACGCTACGGTGCTTGCGGATGCGCAGCAGCTTGGGTATGCGGAGGCGGATCCGTCGGCGGATGTGGATGGGTACGATGCGCGGGCGAAGCTTTGCATTCTGTCGCGAATTGCGATGCATGCGGAGCTGGATCCGGATGCGGTGTCGACGCAGACGATCTCGGCGGTTGAGGCGATTGATTTTTCCTATGCAAAGGAGCTGAACAGCACGATCCGGCAGGTATCGCGCGCGGAGCTGAATGGGAGACTGGTGCATGCGCGAGTGGCTCCGATGCTGGTGCCGCTGACTTCGCCGATGGCCTGGTCGCATGGGACTCAGAATATGGTGGTGGTGAGCGGGAGATTTGGCGGGGATGTGGTGTTTTCGGGCCATGGCGCGGGAGGAGAGCCTACCGCGGTTGCAGTGGTCTCGGATCTGCTGGCTGTGGCGCAGGGTTGCGGGGTTGTCAAGCTGCCGGTGCGGAGGCGTGAGGTGACGGGGGATTTTTTTGCGCCGCACTATTTGCGGTTTGTCGTGGATGACAAGCCGGGGATTGTGCATGCCATCTCGGGTGCGCTGTCGAAGGTGGGGGCGAATATTGATTCGCTGCTGCAGCGGCCGGGGTATCCGAAGCACAAGCTGCCGTTTGTGGTGACGACGGAGCCTTGTTTGACTTCGACGATTGAGAAGGCGATGGCTTCGATTGCAAAGATGGATTGCATGCTGGAGCGGCCGCTTTGTCTGCAGATTCTGGTGCCTGAGGATAAACCGGAGTAAGGCCTATTAGTATTGCCGCGATCATCGCGGTGGGAGGATGCGATGCCACCTACGCTGGGAAATGGAAAGATCTGTTACGTTCAGGTTCCGTCGAATGACGTTGCGGTTTCGGCAGAATTTTACAACAAAGTCTTCGGGTGGAAGATGCGTATCCGCGAGGATGGGTCGACCGCGTTTGATGATTCGGTGGGTCAGGTGAGTGGGGCGTTTGTGACGGGCAGGCCGCCGATGGCTTTGGCGGGGCTGTTGATCTATGTGATGGTCGACAGCGTGGCCGCGACGATGGAGACAATTGTTGCAGCTGGTGGAGAGATTGTGCAGCCGATCGGAGGCGACGCTCCGGAGATTACCGCGCGTTTTCGGGATCCTGCTGGGAATGTTTTGGGACTCTATCAAAATCCTGTTTAAGAAGAGGAAGCATGAGGTTTAGTTGGAAGTGGTGTGCCGCCACGTTACTTGTTGCGGGTCTTGCTATGGCGGAGGATGTAACGCCGGTGAAGCATGAGGCGAATCCGCCGAACTCGAAGCGGGCGCGGAAACAGCATTATGTGGTGATGGTTTCGCTGGATGGGTTTCGATGGGACTATGCGGCGAAATGGGGCGCTCCGCATTTGCAGGCTATGGCTGCAGAGGGTGCGAGTGCGGCGGAGGGGATGCTGCCGAGTTACCCGTCGGTTACATTTCCGAATCACTACACGATTGTGACGGGGCTATATCCCGAACATCACGGAATTGTCGACAACGTGTTTCTTGATCCGAAGCGGAATTATGAGGAGTACTACTACAAGGAACACGCGAAGAACAGCGATGGGAGCTGGTACGGCGGGGTTCCGCTGTGGTCGCTTGCGGAGCAGCAGGGGATGCGGTCGGCTTCGCTGTTCTGGGTAGGGTCGGAGGCAGAGATAGCGGGGAAGAGGCCGAGCTACTGGGTTCCGTTTGACGATAAGTTCGATGATGAGAAGCGCGTCGAGCAGATTATGATCTGGCTCGGGCTACCGGATGCGGAACGCCCGCACATGATTACGCTGTACTACAGCAATGTGGACCATGCGGGGCATACGTACGGGCCTGATGCTCCGGAGACGGGCGAGGCGGTGCGGCATGTGGATGGGTTGATTGGAGAGTTGGAGGAGAAGATTAAGGCGACGAAGCTGCCGGTGGATCTGATTGTGGTTTCGGACCATGGGATGGTGAAGCTCGACGACAGGAAGTGGGTGGCGCTGGATCAGCTGGCGAATTTGGAGGGTGTGAAGAGCGCGGATAGCCTGATGTATCCCGTGACTGAGGCGGAGAAGCAAAGGATTTATGAGGAGTTGAAGGCGAAGAATGATCCGCGGTTTGCGGTGTATCGGCTGAAGGATATGCCGGAGCGGCTGCACTACAACGCAAACGAACGCGAGGGCGATCCGGTAGTTGAGCCGCTGAAGGCCGTTCCGATTACGGTGCATGCGAAGACTGCCGAGATCGGGGCGACGGGGGAACATGGGTGGGATCCTGCGATCATGCCGGAGATGAAGGCGATCTTTTATGCGGAGGGGCCGGATATCAAAGCGGGAGTGAAGCTGCAGCCGTTTGAGAATGTGAATATCTATGACTTTGTGGCAGGGATTCTGCGCTTGAATCCGGCGAAGAATGATGGCGACGAGAAGGTGTTGAAATGGGCGCGACGCTAGCACTGCAAATTGCGAAGGCGCACTGATTGGCGCGCCTTCGCAGTGGTTGTATAGGCTTCGGCACCAGGGTTAGAAGACGGGGATTCTGAGGAATGGTACGAAGGATACCGAGGGTCCGCTGATGGTGGAGCATCCTTTTGCGCCGGGACCGTTGAAGCAGCCCCAGTAGTTTTGTGTGGCGTCGATGGGGCCGCTTCCGAGATTGTCGACGCCGGTGTCTCCGCCGAGGAGGTTATTGAAGTTGAGTGCGACGTGGCCTGGGGTGTTGACGGCGACGTCGACGGACTCATCCGTGATGGAGTTGCCCGAGATCACGTTGCCGGTGATGGGTGTCCCTCCGAAGCCGCTGTTGATGTTAATTCCAGTGGGCCCCGGGGTTGCGGTGTCGTCGGTATCGGCTCCGTTGCCGGAGATGTGGTTGCTGAGGATGAAGTTGCCGTTGAGGTCGTCAGGAGGAGCGCCAAAGTTGGGTCCGACGTGGCTGTGAAAGGCTACTCCCGGGAGGCCGTTGTTGGTAAGCACGTTGTTGATGACGATGTTGCCGTGAACGTGACCTATTCCGCTGCCGTCAGAGAAGATGCCGACGCCTGCGCCCGCGCCTGGCTCGAGGTAGCCGTTGTGGGTGGACTGGTTGTTGGAGACGATGTTGTGAATGATGCCATTGTGCTCTGCGGTTGACATGGGACCCGGTGCGTGCGATGCGAGGGTGATACCGCAGTCGAACGGGTTGTCCTTGATGAGGTTGCCGGTGATGAGGTTGTCGTGGGTTTCGCCGGTGTCGTCGCTAATGAGGAATCCGCCGGAGTTGCCGGCTGAGACGTTGTTGGAGAAGGTGGAGTAGGAGACGCCCATGATGTGGATGCCTTCACCGCAGTCGAAGTCTTCGCCGGTCTCGAAGGGGGGCTGGCCGGGGCAGGTGTCGGTGTCTATGTCGAGGAGGGTGTTGTTGCCGGTGACTAAGTTTCCCTTGATGGTGACGTTGACCGCGTTGGTGATGAGAAGACCTTCAAAGTTGGCGTTCGCGAGGGTGAAACCGGTGACGGTGACGCTGTGCAGGCCGGGGTTGTCGAGGCCATCGATGTAAACGGCGTTGGGGAGGCCGGTCGCGTCGATGACAGTCTTTCCAGGGCCCGCGCCGATCAGGGAGACGGATTTGCCGATGACGACGTCCTCGTTGTAAGTGCCGGCTCCTACGATGATTGTTCCACCGGGTTTTGCTGCGGCGACGGCGGCTGCGATGGAGTCGAAACAGCCTTTTGTGCCGCCGGGGTTGACGCATGAGTTAGAAGCGAGTGCGGGCGGGCAGAGTGCAGCCATAAGGATGGCGCAGGCGACGAACTTTGGATTTTTCCAAAGCGAATGGATGACCATGAGATTCCTCCGGACAGAAGTGTTTGAAAGATTTTGTCGATCGACGAAGATGCCCCGTGGCGATGCTGAAAGAGTCGCTCAAGCCTGTGCTGGATAGCCCGCAGCACGCACCCAGAACCGAGGCGATTACGGGGGTCGCCTTTCCAGCCGGTGTTTTTCGTGGGCCCCTAGGATGCGCGTAAATTATACGCTTTGCAGTTTTACGCTGGCGGCAAGCGAGAAAATGCGCTGGGAACAAAGGAAAAGCCCGAGGCGGGCTCGGGCTTTTGTCGAAGTTGCTGCGGAGGGTTAGTACTTGGGCATGGTGGGGTCGATCTTGTCGGCCCAGGCGAGGATTCCGCCGGCGAGGTTGGAGACGTTGGTGAAGCCGACGGCTTTGAGGGCGAGAGCGGCCTTCTGGCTGCGGGCTCCGCTGCGGCAATGGACGATGACCTCGTCGTTTTTGTGTGAGGCAATCTCGGCGACGCGGGATTCGATGGAGCCTACGGGGATTAGGGGGACGCCGAGGTTGGCGATCTGGTACTCGTGGGGCTCGCGGACGTCTAGGACGAAGATGTTTTCTTTGGCGTCGAGTTTTTTCTTGAGAGTTTCGACGGTGATCTGCGGGATACCGTCGACAATGGCGGCTTCGGCCACGGCTTTGTCGCGTGCGACTTCGAGTGGACCGACGGAGGTGGGCTTTTCGATTCCGCAAAACTGGTCGTAGTCGATGAGTTCTTTGATCTCGTGTGTGCCGCAGGCTGGGCACTGAGGGTTCTTGCGCAGCTTGAGAGTGCGGAAGTTCATGCCCAGGGCATCGACGAGGAGCAGGCGGCCTGCGAGTGTGTCGCCGATGCCGAGGATGAGCTTGATGACCTCGGTGGCCTGGATGACTCCGACGAGGCCGGGGAGGATTCCGAGGACTCCGCCTTCGGCGCAGGAGGGGACGAGGCCGGGCGGTGGCGGCTCGGGGTAGAGGCAGCGGTAGCACGGGCCTTCTTTCGTCGCAAAGACAGATGCCTGGCCTTCGAAGCGGAAGATGCTGCCGTAGGCGTTGGGCTTACCGGTGAGGACGCAGGCGTCGTTGACGAGGTAGCGGGTCTGGAAGTTGTCGGTGCCATCGGCGATGACGTCGTAGTCCTTGAAGATTTCGAGGGCGTTGGCGGAGGTCAGCATCGTGTTGTGCTTGATGATGTTGACGTTTTTGTTGAGGCCCTTGAGCATCAGTTCGGCGGAGTCGACCTTGAGTTTGCCCACGGTGGACTGCGAATGGATGACCTGGCGCTGGAGGTTGGATTCGTCGACAACGTCGAAGTCAACGAGGCCGATGGTGCCTACTCCGGCGGCAGTGAGATAGAGCGCGAGCGGGGCTCCGAGGCCTCCGGTGCCTACGCAGAGGACCTTTGCCGCCTTCAATTTTTGTTGGCCCTCCATGCCGACCTCGGGAAGGATGAGGTGGCGGGAGTAGCGGGCGATCTCTTCGTTGGAGAGCTTGGGGAGAGCTATTTCTTCTGCAACTGCAGGGGAGCCGCCGGCGATGGAGGGAATGATGGTGAGCTCGTCGGTGTCTTTAACGGCGGTGGCCTGTTGGGCGTCGAGGTAGCGAATGTCGTCGTCGTTCAGGTAGACGTTGACGAAGGACCGGAGCTTGCCTTCGGGAGTGAAGAGGTGTTGCTTGAGGTCGGGGTAGGTGGTGGTGAGTTGCGTGAAGACGGCGTCGACGGTTGTGCCGGGGATGGTGACGGTCTCATTGCCGCCGGTGTAGCTGCGCAGCGGAGTGGGGATGTGGATCTTCATGCTTCACCTTTTTGGTTGTCGATGTGAGCCATCATGATCTCGATGGCTTCGTCTTCGAATTTTTTGTTGTCCTCTTCTGTGCCGGTTAGCAGGAAAGAGTTCGTCGTCATGGCTTTGCCTTTTTCGCCGCTGG
>Ga0210388_10002605_pt1 | contig 14011 bp, 12 predicted proteins | sample IncBWC19OmetaG_FD_155485 | JGI IMG/M metagenome (GOLD analysis project Ga0210388, IMG submission 155485) | Forest soil microbial communities from Barre Woods Harvard Forest LTER site, Petersham, Massachusetts, United States - Inc-BW-C-19-O ...
AGGACTCCCAGGATGCTGCCTACCATCATGAGTGCGGTGGATTTCCAGTAGGCGTCGGCGGGTCGGAACGACGGCCACGCTTTGGCGATGACGAAGGCCGGGATGGTGAAGATCGCGCCTGCGGCCAGGCCCTCGCCGATGGTGCCCGCGGTGCGAGCGATGTTCTCCTCGAGCAGAGTTCCTTTCCAGGCGCGCAGCACGGCCATGGCGATCACGGCGGCGGGATAGGTGGCCGCGATAGTGATCCCCGCGCGTAGGCCCAGGTAGGCGTTGGCAGCTCCTAAGACCACGGTCAGCACCAGCCCGAGCAACACGGCGCGCAGCGTGAACTCCTTCATCTCCATGGTTTCGGGAACGTAGGGTTCGTGCTTCCTGGGGACGATTGCCGGCGCAAGGGGGGCGGGATCGCTCATCGTTTCAATCCTTTTTACCGCGTGGGATGGGACTACTTCCTTGTGGAATTCACTCTAACTCATTCCAAACACTGGAACGGCGCACCTTAGCATGCGGGACGCAGGTTTACAAGTCCGGCTCAGTCCGGCTCAGTCCGGCTCTGGTCCGGCTCTGGTTTGTGTTCGGCTCTGATTTGGGTTTGCTCTGGTTTGCGAGCCCGCGGCGAAGAAGCCAGTGGAGCTGCGCTCGACCGGACATCTGAGCGGCCTGCCTCTGAGCAAAGGCGACGGGGCGGCGGGTCCACACGAGCTTCAAAACTGACCCCAACCGCAGTCTTTCGCCGTTTCCGAACGGAGACCAAGGTTGCTTCTTCGTTCCCCGTACGGGTGGTCAGTTCGTGCGGGGCGGCGTAGAATGGGGTCATTGGTTTGCTCTGCCCCTTACGTTGTTCTTTTATCTCCCCGAGGTGCAGTAATGGCTGTTGATCGTTCTCTCTTACACCTGACTTTCCGCTGTGGTGATTGCGGCTGTGAGGTGGGGTTCCGTTCGCGCCGCCGGACGTTCACGGAGCGGTTTATTCTGCCTCTTTTCCTGCTGAAGCCGGTCCGTTGCGGCGAATGCTTCCGCCGGTATTGGCGCTTTGTGTTTGTGCCGGTCAAGAACAGGTTGTCCGAGGCCAGCGGACTGCATCCACTGGCCAAGCCGCCAGCGACCGACAATCGCAACGTTGCTTAGCGGCCGGCAAGGTCGTTATACTGCTGAAGTAGGACGATGCAGGAAGCAAAGGCCTACGAAAGGAGCCGTCCGGGCAAAGTTGGCCCGGCGCGGTGCGCGAGGAGGCCGTCTTCAGCAGTACTGGGGACCGAATCCGGGCTAGCCAGAGCAGTTTCGCGGGGGCAGGGCTATCTGTTGTCCCGCGAAGGACTTCCACCTGGGCTGTTCGAGCTGCCGAAAGCCTTTTTGCTGTTCTGTTTCCCACCGACTCCCGCAACTGCGCGACCCCGCTAGTCAGAGTTTCCCGGCTTCCGGCTTGCTCCGAGTGTCCGGAGCAGATCCTTCCTGTGCACGGCCCACTACGTTCGGTCTGCGGTGAGCGACTGCGTTCGCCCCATGTTGTCGCCGAGTCAGCCGGGCAGCCGCTTGGTCGGGTTGGCCAACTCGTCGAGCCGCAACTTGCGAAGGCTGTGGCCTACGGCAGTTCTCAAGGCGGCCTGCGAGAACTTATCCACTCGACACGCGGGCTCCGCGATGGGGCCGGCCCCGCGTCGTCCCCTAAGCTGGTTGTCGCGGTGCCTTTGCATCGCTCGAGGTGGCGCCGGCGAGGCTTCAACCAGGCAGAATTGATTGCCCGTGCAGCGCTGAAGCTGCTGGCAGCGGACCGGCTTGGGCTTCGGAACGAAATGGTTCTTGGGGAGAACGTTCTGGAAAGAAAACGCGAGACCCAACCACAGATTGGGCTGACCATCCGTCAGCGCCATGCAAATGTGCGTAGAGCGTTGGCCGTACGGCGTGCCCAGGAAGTAAACGGCCGCGAGGTGCTTCTGGTCGATGATGTCTATACCACGGGTGCTACGGTTTCCGGATGCGCCCGGGTGCTGCGCCGCGCGGGAGAGACTAAAGTGTGGGTGGCGACGGTCGCGCGCACGCTGAAACTGGCATCTAAACATGGCGAGATGAAGCCGGTCGAGATGAGGCGGCAGTCGGTGTACCTGCGGGCGATGCGGAAACGGCGCTGGCGAAAGCCGTGAGCCAGGAAGGTCGCATGTCGCTGGGGCCACTATGTAAAGTTGGATGGTGAGGCTTATAGAATAAAGGGAACTACCGGGTAGAGCTTTATGTCACCGAGGATGGAACAGGAATTCGGACCACCGGGCCGCTTCGCCGCCGGCCTGTTCTCGCCGGCGGCTACGCACCGCGCGGGGGATGGTCATGCCCTGCTCGCGCCCGTCCTGGTGTTGAACGCTTCCTACGAGCCCATCAATGTTTGCGCCGCCCGCCGCGCTCTGGTGCTGGTGCTGAAGGGCGTGGCGATGACCGAGGAAGAAAACGGACACTTCCTGCACGCCGCCCGCATCGCCATGCGCGTCCCGTCGGTGATTCGGTTGCTCGAGTATCGCCGCATCCCGCATCAGAGCCGCGCGTTGTCGCGGAAGAACATTCTGCTGCGCGACCGCAACACCTGCCAGTATTGCGGGGAAGTGCTGCCTTCGGGCGAACTCACGCTCGACCACGTGATCCCCCGCTCGCGCGGAGGTTCCTCCACCTGGGAAAACCTGGTGGCCTGCTGCCATCCCTGCAACCGCCGCAAGGGCAACCAGTTCGCCACCGAAGCCGGCATGAAGCTGATGCGCGAGCCCCGCGCCTTTAACCTCCACACCAGCCGGCACATTATGCGTTTGATGGGAAGGTCGGACGATAAGTGGAGGAAGTATCTGTTTTACTAAGGCTGTCAGCTCTCAGCTAAATCCAAAGACACCACACCTGAACTCAGATCCGCTCCCTGCAGCGACGCGAGGAGTCTGGGTTTTAGCTGATAGCTGACAGCTATTTCGGCGGCGGAGTCCCGCCTGTCTGTTTCTGATCTGGCGTCTGACCAGGCTTCTGCTGATCCTTCGGCAGTTCCTTGCCTTCGTACAGAATCTTCACGTTCGATCCGAAGCGCTTGTAGTCCTGGTACTTCACGATTTCCTTGATGTGCACGTCCTGCAGTTTGAAGTGCAGTTCGTCGTCCGCTTTGGTGAAGACGGGAAACCAATATTTGCCGTCCACCTGTTGGCGCCAGGTGGTGAATTTGGGAAACAGGTTCTCATCGTTCCCGTGTTTCTTGCGAATATCATTGGTCTTGCCGTAGGTCTTCACAATCTGGAAATCTCTGTCGTCGACCCAGACTCGCCCCTGGAAGTAGCGCTTCTTGCCTTCGATTTTCTTAGGTGCGACATCGAAGACATAACAGTGCAGGTCATCCTCCTGCTGCTGGCCCACGTAAAGAATGTTGTACTCAGGGAGTTCCTCCGTGGTGAGCACAAAGGGGAGTTTGTGGCGGATGTCCTCCATGTCTTCCTGCGTCATCGCAATTTTGGTGAGGTTCGATTGCGGGGCGAACACGACGTTTTCCCTGCGTATGCCTTTGTCGTCGAAGATCACGTCGAACACTTCGTGGTACTCGCCATCCACAGTGTCCCCGTCCAGAGTCTGTACTTTCACATCTTGCCGGAAAGTGTATTGTTCGCGGGCCTTCGCGAATTCCGTTTCATTGGCCGCGAAGTGCTTGATGATTTCGTCTGCCGTGACGTTGGTGGGAGGCGCCGTATCGAGCGGGCCTTCCTGAGCGACGAGCGGCAGCCCGGCCAGCCCACAGGCCAGCAGGATAAGACAAGACAACAGATTCTGCAGCGCGGATTTCATGAACTCTAGTCTATCGCTTTGCCGCCAGAATGGCAGCGAGGGCTGCGGAAAACGTGTTTCCTCAGGGAGACGCGAACCATTCTGCCGAGACACGGCTACGGCAACCCCGCCTCCGGCCCCTTTCCGCTCAAAGGCTGGAGGCCAGGGATGCTGCAGTTCTCTGCCAATTTGTTGGATGCCAGAGAATGGAATGGGTTGCCGGGAGGGACCGGGCTTCGGGCTTCAGCGGTTTCCGCTCGCCGCACGTTCTGAGCCGGCGCCACGCAAACCCTGCTACACTTTTGCGTTTGCCGTAGAGACGTTTATTGCAACGTCTTGCCGCCAGAGGTAGGCCAGCACGCGGCGTGAAGAGACGTAGCAAGCTATGTCTCTACGGATCGATTTTCAAGGAGTTCGCTCATGCGCCGTATCTTCCTGGCTTTTCTTGTCCTCGTCGCGTTCACGTTTCCCGCCGCCGCTCAGGCCAAGCATTCATTCACTTTCGAGGACATGATGAAGTTGAAGCGGGTGGGCGAGCCTGTTGTCTCGCCAGATGGCAAGTGGGTAATCTTCAGCGTGGTCGACGTGGATCTCGAAGCCAACACGAAGACGCCGCACATCTGGATCGTGCCGACGGCAGGTGGTCAGGAGCGAGAGATCATTGCCGACCAGGATGGAGATCGTCCGCGCTGGGCGCCAGATGGGAAGCGCTTCGCGTTTCTCTCGACGAAAGAGGGCGGTTCGCAAGTGTGGATCGCGGAATTCGATGGTACAGCGGGTACGGTCACGGCGACACACATGCTCACAGACATCGTGACCGAAGCCGGCGGCGAATTGTGGTCACCGGATGGAAAGAATATTCTGTTCACTTCCGACGTTTATCCCGAATGCGACGGCGCCCCCGCCGATGAGACTGCCTGCAATGCGCAGAAACTTGAAGAGCATGAGAAGTCGAAGGTAAAGGCATTGATCTTCGACCGGCTACTGTATCGCCATTGGAATGCCTACAAAGAAGGCAAGCGCAGCCATATTCTTGTGGTCGAAGTTCCCAGAGGCAACGCCGACGTGACGATTGTCACTCACATTCTTGAACTTCCTCGCGACCTCACGCCCGGCGACTACGACGCGCCGGTTTTCTCGCTCGGCGGGCAGGATAACTACGCCTTCTCACCCGACGGGCAGGAGATTTGCTACGCCTCGAATCACGACAAGAATCCGGCGGCTTCCACTAACAATGATCTGTGGCTCGTCCCGGTCCGTGTGGGAGTGGGCGACTCGCCCGCTCAGGTTCTAGCCCAGACCAAGAACATCACCGCCGACAATCCCGCCAGCGACTCGACGCCGCTCTATTCGCCCGATGGCCGCTACATCGCCTACCGCGCCCAGCGGCGTCCGGGATACGAGAGCGACCGCTTCCGCTTGATGCTGTACGACCGCAAGACGGGCGAGAAGAAGAATCTGACAGAGAGTTTCGACCACTGGGTAGGAGATTTTGCCTGGAGTCCGCACTCGTCTTCCATTTACTTCGCTGCCGAAAACGTCGGCGAATCATGGATCTACCAGCGCATGCTGGATGGGACCAATTGGAAGAAGGCCTCTGGTTACCACAAGGAGAGCGATGTCTTAGAGCTAATAAAGGGTTTTAACGGTGACCCGACGGTATCTGCAGGCGGCGAAAAGCTCGTCTTCACCCGAATGTCGATTTTAGGGCCAACGGAGATTCGCAGCCTACCAATCGACTCCTGTTTTTACGCTCCGCCCATCTGCGATGGAGCCAGATTTCCCGAGTTTCCTTTAGGAGAGGAGGCTTCCCAGGCACTCACTCGCATCAACGATTCGGTGCTATCTCAAGTCTCCATGTCCCCGCTCGAATCTTTCTGGTTTACCGGCGCTCACGACGACAAGGTGCAAGGCTTCCTCGTCAAGCCGCCGAACTTCGATGCCAGCAAGAAATATCCCGTGAAATTCCTCATTCACGGCGGGCCGCAGGGAGCCTGGGGAGACGACTGGAGCTTTCGCTGGAATGCCGAACTGTTCGCGGCGCCCACTTCTGGGTCATCAAATTCAACGACCAGCAGCGGATACGTCGTCATCATGATCAACTTCCACGGCTCGAACGGCTACGGGCAGAAGTTCATGGACGCCATCAATGGCGACTGGGGCGGCGCTCCGTTTGAAGACCTGATGAAGGGGCTCGACTATGCGGAGCAAACTTATCCGTTCATCGACAAGAACCGCGAGTGCGCGCTGGGCGCGAGCTATGGCGGATACATGGCCAATTGGATTCTCGGTCACACCGACCGCTTCAAGTGCATCGTGACGCACGACGGCATGTTCAACGCGGAGTCGGCTTGGGGGACGACCGAAGAACTCTGGTTCAACGACTGGGAGTTCAAAGGTACGCCCTACGATAATCGCGCCAGCTATGAGAAGTGGTCGCCGCACCAGTACGCGAAGAACTTCAAGACGCCGACGCTCGTGATTCATGGCCAGCGCGACTACCGGCTGGATGTAAGCGAAGGCTTGCAGCTTTTCACGACGCTGCAGATGGAAGGCATCCCGTCGAAGATGCTGTATTTCCCCGATGAAGGCCACTGGGTGGGCAAGCCACAGAATTCGCAGCTCTGGTATAAGACGGTGAACGATTGGGTGGATCGCTGGACGAAGCAGGGGACAAAAGATCAGTCGACGAAGTGAATCGGGCGCCGGGCTTCGGCACAGAGCACGTGGTGACAGCCGCCTCGGCTGTCCCCCGGAGCGCAGCGAGGGTCCTGTCGACGGTCCCGGCGCGACTTGCGTGGTTTGGAGATAAATATGGCTGCAACTAGACCGCGACCTCGCGGCATTGGGGAGTCACCCACCACATCGCAACCCGACGCCAAACGCCAACTCGATTCCTTCCTCGCGAAGTACGACCCCGAGGTTGAGGCGTTCGCGCGCCGCGCGCTCGCGAAGATGCGGAAGTTGGTCAAGGGTGCGATCGAAATGGTCTATGACAACTACAACTGGCTGGTCATCGGCTTCTGCCCGACGGAGCGCCCCTCGGAGGCGATCTTCTCGATCGTGATGCCTCCGGGCCGCGTCACCTTGTGCTTTTTGCAGGGAGCGGGCTTGCCAGACCCGGCGAAGCGCCTGCAGGGAACCGGCCACGTGGTGCGCAACATTCGGCTCTACGATGCCGGCCATCCAGATGCCAGAGTGCTTGATGATCCCGAGGTGCTCAGCCTGATAAACGTTGCCCTGAACCGTGCCAAGGTACCCATGCCGCCCGATGCCCGCCGCGAGCTCATCATCAAGTCGATTTCCGCGAAACAGCGGCCACGCCGTCGATCGAGCGATCGAAAATGATTTGGGGCTCTCCTCAGTTCGGGGCGGCTGGAAAACGCCTGCAAACGTTCTGTAGTGCCGCTGAGGTTCCCGCAGTCACGGAAACCTGAATTTCTAGCGGCCCGGAAAACTCTCCGGTAGTCGGAGTCCAGCCGGCCAGCCCGTTGGCATCGCTTTGTACGTTGGTCTTCCGCGCAGCTGACACAACGCCGGGAAGACCTTTCGACTTTGTTGGTCATTTCAAAGGGGGGGCAGCGCTAAACACTGTGGAAGTCAGGGCTGGAAAACTGCTACTCCCCGATGTTGTCTCCAAATGAAAGGTATGTTGCCGTCATTTGCGAGCTCAATGGAGTGTTCGTAACCGACGTCGAAGCGGCTTTCCGGGAACCCTCGACACCCTAAGCCCGGTCTCGAAACCCGGATCTCGCCCCTGAAACTCGCCGAGCAAGCAGTTCACAGAGGCCGGCCGAGATGTTCTTCCGCGGAGAGATTCGCTCCTGCCAGCAGCAGCAACCCCGACAGGAAGGCCCAGAACATCAGGCTCACCGAGAGCGCGAAGGGACCGTAGACTTCCTGGAAATTCAGCCGCGGCAGCGCCATGATGTAAGCGTACTTCAGCGCTTCGGAGAGCAAGCCCATGATGATGGCGGTGGGCAACACGGCGCGCGCAGGAACCTTTCCGTTCGGCAAGAGCCAATAGATAAGGAAAAAGATAGTTATGCTGGCGGCCACGGCGAAGACTTTCATCAGCCCAAAGCCCACCAGTCGCAGCAGCCCCGTGGCGTGCCCGTGCAGCAGAAACTCGAACAGCGCCACATTACCCGCGGTCATGCCGATCGATACCAGGGCCAAAACACCGCATGCAAACGCCAACCCGAGCGAGACCACCTGATTGCCGAAGTAAGAGCGGTTCTCGGGAAACCGCCAGATGCGATTCAGCGCCACTTCCAGCGGCATAAATACACCCGACGAAGTCACCAGCAGGATAACCAGAGAAACAATTTCAACCCGGTGACGCGTCTCCACCATGGCGTTGAGGTTGCGAATCACAAAATCCTGTCCGGCAGGAAGATAGTCGCGCAGTAGTTGCACCACCACTTCATACATGACCCGTGAATGAAACACGCGGCGGATCAGCGTCATCAATAGGACTACAAACGGGAAGAACGAAAGAATGGCATTGGCGGCCACGGAAAAAGCGAAGGTGTGGACCTCCGTGCGCAGCACATACTTCGTCGTAGCAAGCACCAGTCCGGAGTGACGCGGGGGCCGTGCCGGAGCATCCCCCGACCCCGGACCAGGCTTCGCAGATGCAACCACGGCCGGCGCAACAGGGACCGGCGTAACGCTAACCGGCACATCACTTGGCGGCGCAGCAGCGACCGGCGCCGCAACGACCGGCTTCACAACGGCGGGCGGAACAATTGTCGGAGGAGGAGTGGCCACGAGTTTCTTGTCAAATCCTAGCAGAGCGCCCGGGTTTCGCGGCAGCCTGCCGGAACCTTAAGTTTCGCCGGGGGTTACCGGGGGTTACCGAAGCTATTTCTTTATCCATGTTAAAGTTATCTAATTATGACCGTAGGTCACGTTTCGATTCCCTTCTAATTCCTCTTGCGAATCGTTTTAATACTCCTTATTATCTTCTGCTCATAACCGGACCCACGGTCCGGTTATCAGGCCAGTAGATAGGTTGACGTTGAGTTGGGTGGCAGAAAAGCACCAATTACCGGGCTCCGTAAGTTTCCGCCGCGAATATAAGTCGCGGGCGAGAACTGAGGAGTCTTTTCTTTTTGGCTGCACTTCTTCCGCGCAAGCGAGACGCAATCCAGTTCACCGGGTCTTTCGAGGGAGCCTCAAATCGTTCGCGGTCTCTCAGTCGGGAGCCTGGAGAACAAATTCATAGCGCACAGGGGGAAAGGAGTTTTTCCGTGAGAGAGAAGGGAACAGTCAAGTGGTTCAACGGGGCGAAAGGATATGGGTTCATCCAGCGCTCCACGGGAGAGGATGTGTTCGTGCACTTCTCTGCAATCCAGGAGAACGGCTACCGCACGCTCAACGAAGGAGAGACCGTGGAGTTTGATCTGCTCAAGGGCCCCAAAGGCTTTCAGGCGGCAAACGTTCTGCGCGCCTAAACGCGAAAATAAACCATTCCAGAACCCTCTCGCTCCCAGCGGGAGGGTTTTCTTGATTCGTATCCACGAAGATGCAGAACGATCGGGCCACAGAGCGATCGGGCACACAGAACGATCGGCTGCAGAACGATCAGCCACGGGGATTCGCCCCGGGTTTCAGAAATCCTGAGCCTGGTAATTCGAAAAGTCCGCCGGGGGCGCCACATTCACATCCGGACTGCAGCTTCTGTCGGAGGTTACCGGCCACTGCGTTATGTAAAGCACTTTCTGCCCGGTACTGTTCACCGCCTGCCGCTGCGCTACTGCTTCAGCCGCGTCGTTGTAAAACGCCTCACCGATAATCCATGGGATCCCTTGATATCCCTGGCTGGTCAGGGCATTGAACGCGGTGATAAAGCTGCTTTCGGTTTCGTCGTAAATATGAACGTCGAACAATTGCGGCGCGCCCGAATTCCCATATGCACTAGGTCCATACACGGTGCTCACCTGGCTCACGTGGGCCGAATCGGCGATGATCGAAAAGCCGACTGTGTCGCTGCGGCCGAACTGTGCCACGTAATCGTTCCACAGCATCTGGGAATACTGCAGCATCGGCGCGTATCCAGGAGTGGGAGGAATACCTTCGTTCAACAGGTCGAGGTGATAAGGAATCCCCGACGCCGCGATGATGGGATGCAGATTCTGAATCACGCTCCAATTTTCCTGGAAATAGTCCGAGCTGAAGGTGGTCCATTGCGTGGGGTCATTGTTGGCCTGGGGATGAAAGCTGACCTCAATCTCCACAAATCCTGCCGCTTGGACCGCCGCTAACAGGCTTGCAAGGTTGCTGAGAAACTGCGGGGCGAGCGTGCCGCCCGTCGAATCCATGATGGTTCCGGAGTTGATTCCCCGGGCATGATAAATCGGTATGCGAAGTCGCCGCTGGCCGTTGTTGTACATTTGCGCCAACTGAGAATCGATGGTGGATGCCGCAGTGTTGTAGTTGAAAACCGCGCCGTAAGGCTCCCGATTGCAGGGCGGAGCCAGGTAATACCATCCATAATTCGACCCGCCCAAACCCGCAGGTGATGGCGGAGGCAGAGTAGTCTTCGTCGTGCCGGAACCTGGAGACGAACAGCTGGCCAAGCAAATGCTGATAACCAGGACTGCAGCCAAACGGCGACGATTCCTCGTATGAAGGCTCTTCATATGAAGATGAGCACGCCTGAACTGCCGCCGGCACCCCTGCCACAGGAAACGATTTCTCCGCCTAGAACTGCCCTGATTACTGACCGCCGATCCCTGACCCCTGAATCATCACCGCACTTCCAGTGACACCAGATCGCCGTCCGCCGCGCCGCCCGGCTTGTAGTTCACCGCGACCTTGCGGTCATGCCAGTCGCAGGAGAACTCGTCGCTGCCCACCAGCACCAGCGACTTGTAATCCGGCGCCCGCAGCTTCAGTACGTTGCCTGCCGACGCCACAGTCAGGATGGCCGATGGCGCTGGAGTGCAGTCCACGCTGACCAGTTCGCCGCGCAGAAATTTAGTGGGGCGTTTGTCGGGCGTTCCGGCAGATGTGATTGCGGTAGGCGCAGACAAAGTGCTCTCAGCCTTGGCACGTTCGGCGGCATCCTGTTCTAGAACGTCGAAGGGCGATTTCTGCGGCGCTAATTTAGGCACGCCTGCACCGGAGGCGACCGGAATGCCATACTTGCGTTCGGTAGCAATCTGATCGAATTTTTCCCGTGCCATCGCCGCGATTTGCGGATCACTTCCCGCCTTCAGTCGCTCCAGCAGCGTTTTCGCCGCGTCCCACTGTTTATTCGCAATGTAGATTTGCGCCATGTGATAGAGGTAGCGCGGCTGGCGCGGATTCAGTTGTAGCGCCGCGCGTTCCGCCTGCAAAGCGGCGGTCGCGCCTCCGCCTTCCATGCGAGCCACAGCCATCAGGTCGTAGGCATCCGCAAATTCGGGATACCATTCGAGCACCCCGCGCAGATCCTGCATCATGTTGGCCAGGCCCTGAATCTCTGCGTGCCGCGCTTCCGCCATGCGGTATTTGAGCACCGAAACGTAATACCGCAACCATAGGTCGCGCGGATTGATCGCCGCCGCCTCGCCCAGTTCAGTGGATGCCTGGTCGAACTCGCCGCGCTCAATGTGATCCCAGACCAGCGCGCGATGCGCCCATTCATTGCCGATCGGGGCGACGACTATTTTCTTCTCGGCATCGTCGGAAGTTTTCTCGGGTGCAGGCCTTGCGGCGGAAGTATCCTCTGCCAGCTTCTGCAACTCTTTCATCCCGTATTCCCGGCGCTCCGGGATGCGGATTTCGAGTTCTGCATACAGGGCCTGGGCATCCGGCTCGGGCATGATCTTCGCAGTGATCGCCGAATCCTCCGGGCCCACCGGAACAGGGAAGTGATAAACCTGCGCGGGATTTGCCCCGAGCTCCGGGTTGGGATTCTGTTGGCGCGCCGCGTCCAGCGCAGTGAAGAGCACAGTCTGCGCATGAAAATAGTCTTTCACGGCCTGCTCCAACTGTGCCGCGCTCATGCCATACGCTTTCTGAATCGCCTCTTCCACCGGAATGTGCTGGTTCAGCACCAGGCCGAAGTACGCGCCGGTTTCCGGCAGCTTTTTCTCGTGCAGCAGGTAGTGCATCACCATCCAGGACTGCGCGTAGTAAAGCGTGTTATGCGTGCCCTCGTTGTAACTCGCCGTGTCATGCTTCATGGTGAACAGATCGGCCATCGAGAGCCAAACCTGCGCCCCCAGCAACTCGGTGAGCGACTGGGGTGGGTGCGTGTCAGCCTGTTGCTGCAGCCTGTCCGTTGTGACAGAAGGGTGCATCTCTGGGTCGGCCCCGATTTCCACTTCTTTATTGTCGAGGTGCACCGAACTGAAGTATTCGGCCAGCCCTTCGTCGAACCATCCCTGAGCCGGAGGATAGTTGGCGTTCAACAGCATGTGGGCAAAATCATGAGCCACGGCCCGCCACGAGTCTTCCTCAAAAACATTCAACACAAAAAAGTTCTGATCTTCGCCCGGAAGAAAAAAACCTGGCACGCCAATCGGCTGGCCATTTTTTGAAGGCGCAAGCTGGTAATAAAACTTGTCGTTCTTAAAGGCGAGAATGGTCACCGGCAGCGGCTGGTAAAGTTTTTCTTTGGACAGCAGTAGGGCGAACACCCCCCGCATCTGCTCGAAGCGCAGCGCCACCTCGCGTCCTTTTTTTTCGCCCGCGTCGGTAATCACCGTGAAATGCGTGGAATGGATTTCCAGCCACGGCGACTTCTCCGCAGCAGGAGCGCACAGGCACACCACAACGACCAGCGTAAGTGCGAGGAGGAATCGAATCGGGATGAAGCACCCGCGGACCATTGCGCGCTGCCAAAGAAAAGGAAGAACGACCTTCACCCAATGCTACCACGAAGGCTGCGAAGTGCCCGTGTGGCGCGGGCACTGTTGCCCGCGAAACCTAGCCACAAGCAAGCAGCAGAACCATGTCCAGACCTTGCCAGCAATCCTCTGGGTTTAGAAACTACAGACGCCAGCCTTCTTCGGCGCTGCCAGCAGGCTACGGGCAGGAGTGTCCGCGCCACAGGCTGAAGCGAATTTATTAGAAGCGGAGTTGTTGTGAAGGGTCATCTTGTATAAAACCCCAGCAGATGTCGTAAAATCTGAGTTAGATCACATGGCATATCCCATCAAAGTCTGTGCCGTCTGCTCCGAAGAGTTCGAACTGAAGCCTGGTAAGCCCGGTTTTGCCAACCGCTGCCCGGCATGCAGCGAACCGCCACAGTTCGAGCCTGGTGCAAATCGCGTCATGGGAGCCGACGAACGCAAGACGCAGAAGGAAGTCAACGAGGCTCGGAGAGAAGCGATCCGCAACCTCCTCTACCGCAAGGATAGCTAAACTGCTTCCCTGCCTAAACAGCCCTGCACAAGGCGCATCTTCATGACGCATGAAATATTTGATCTGTCGGCGAGCTACAGTGTTGAGTAATCCAGCGAATTGCGGGCGGGAATCGGGTATAGACCGGCTGCTCATTGGCACGCCTTCGGGCCACTGCGGAACTGGCGCCGGTAGCGATTGAGTGTAAACACCTGGTACGTACTGAATGAACGTCTCCAGCTCGTTGGGAATCGTGATTTGGTTCTCGCGGATGACGTTGCACTCTGTGCAGCTGAATTCCTGGGAGAGTTCCTAGTCGCCGCTGGCGTGGTTCTGCGTTGGCACCAGCACCAGGCGCGGGCGCGCCGGCTCGGGCTCAGATTTGTAGCCGACTGCGTGCAGGATGCCCATGAAGGCCGCGTAAGCGGTGAGAACGCCAAGACCCACGGATACCATTACCGTGACGCACAAAACCAGAGGCATGAAGAGCGAGATCATCTTTCGTCAACCCTTACAAAATTCAATTTTCACACCCACCTTTCCGCCCCGCTAAGTCCTTATCCCTGAACGCCCAGGCCAAGAACGCGAAGAACGCCTGGCGAAGAATTGCCTGCCGAACGTCTACCGAACCCCCTGCGGTGCGAAGTTCTCAGCTTCTCACCGCGTTGACGCCCAGCCCCAGTGACAACTAAGATACGGAGTAGAACTGTGTACTCCCACTCTCGGACAAATCTGATTACCTGTCGACGTTACGGAAGGGAAATCCGGGCCTGTTTTTGGGACATGGGGTGTTCGGACCAGCACTAAATGGCTATCACCAAGATTTCCGTCCGGGGAGCCCGCCAGCACAACCTCAAAAACATCAACGTGGAGATCCCCCGGAACAGCCTTATCG
>Ga0210388_10002607_pt1 | contig 14003 bp, 11 predicted proteins | sample IncBWC19OmetaG_FD_155485 | JGI IMG/M metagenome (GOLD analysis project Ga0210388, IMG submission 155485) | Forest soil microbial communities from Barre Woods Harvard Forest LTER site, Petersham, Massachusetts, United States - Inc-BW-C-19-O ...
CGCAGCGAACCGCTTTCTTTACCGACTCCGCCGCACGCGCATGGCAGTTCACCTTTTTACCGAAGTCGCGCGCCACATTCACGGCCATCTGCACTTCATCGTCGCGCATCACAGTGAGACCGCCGTGGGCCGCGGGGCTCAGATCGTCTCCGGAGATATTTACCTTGATGTTATCTACGCCTTCGCGGCAACACAGGCGCACAACCTTCCTTATCTCCTCAGGGCCGTCGGCGATCATGCCAAAGCTTTCGTAGTACATGTGCGCTTTGCGCTCGTCGCCCAGGCCTCCGGTGACCGTGATTTCGGGGCTCGCGGCACGAATGCGCGGCCCCGGAAACTCTCCCGCATTGACGGCATTGCGGATGACGACATCGAGGCGCAGCTTCGAGGTGGCGGCACTATAAGCACTGGTAAAGCCGTGGTCGAGCAGCGTCTTTGCATTGCGCACGGTAAGCAGCACATGCTCTTCGGGTGGAATGTTGCCGAGATCGGAATCGTTGATGGCTCCGCCGAAGGAGATATGCGCGTGGCCTTCTACCAGGCCGGGCATCAATGTGCGGCCGCGAGCCTCGATGACAAATGCTCCGTCGGTTGTGAGTCGCTCTGGCGCCCGTGCGATCGACTTAATCCTGGAGCCTTCGATAAGCACATCGGCGGGAAACGCGGGTGCACCGCTGCCATCCCAGACGCTTGCGCCGCGGAAAAGAATCGGGTTCATGAGACTTACCTCCTTGCGAACTGAATGTACGATTCTACTTGCGAATTATTTATCGGCCACATAAACGCCGATGCGAGAAGCCAGGCCGGGCGAAAAGCGCGAGATCGTCATCCCATAGACCGCGGATACGCCGAGAACGCCGAGCGCGATCCACGGGAAAATATTGAAGGGCCAGGGCTGACCCGGCTGGACGAGCCCCCACAAGGGAAACAACATGATCAGCGTGCCGGCGATTGGAAGCAGAACATGGCGAAACATGTTGAGTTCGGTGCGATGATAGCGGATCACATAGATTGGAAGCGCGAGATTTGTGAGCATGTAAGTGAGAATGATAGGGATGGTGCCGAGGGTGCCGGCAAAGCCAAAGTAGTCCATTGGCGCAACTCCACCGAGCAGCCCAAAGCCGAGAATGAGCGCAACGGCAAGGATGAGAAACACCCACAGCGCGCAGTGCGGCGTCTGGTGCCGCGGGTGAACCTTGCCAAAAAACTTCGGCAGCAGCCCTTCGCGGCCTGAGTTGAACAGAATGCGCGCTTGCGAGTTGAGCCCTCCGATAATGGAACCGAGGATGCTGGTGACGCCGGCGATGTATGCCACCACAAGCAGCTTGGGGGCAGAGGCTTTCAGACCGTCAATGAAAGGAACTGGCGAGGCGCCGAGTGCATGCGCGTCCATTTTGAATCCGACGGCCGTTGCATAGGCGAGGAACATGTAAAAGATGCCGATGGCCAGCGTGCATGAAATCAACGCGCGCGGAACGTCACGTCGAGGGTTTTCTGTCTCTTCTGCGAGCGAGGCAGAGTTCTCCCAGCCGAGGAACAGATAAATCGCGAGTGGAAACCCCGCGCCCAGTCCCGCGAGGCCGCCAGACAAGTTTGAGAACTTAAATGGCGCAAGAGTCAAAGCGCCTGGATGAGAGACGATCATGAAGATACTTCCTATGATCAGCAGCGCAACCTCAAAGTAGAAAAAAATACCCGACCAGAGTGTAGAGAGCGCAACGCCTCGCATCACCAGCCAGCCAGTCGCGGCCGAAATCAGCACGGTGAGGATGGCCCAGTGAATCGAGATACCAAGGAAGAGCTTGAGCGTTTCGGCAACCCACGTGCCCGCGATTGAGACGACTGTCGACGCGGCGACGATGTATCCGAAAGTAAGGAAGACCGAGACCGCAACGCCGACAGAAGGACCGAACGCTTTGCCGGTAAAGGTTACGAAGGATCCCGCCGACGGCGTGAACCGGGAGAATTCCGCGATTGTGTTGGTGAGGAAAAGAATCACGACCATTGCGGTGAGGATGGTAAGCGGCGCTGCCAACCCGGCGCCTTGCACAATGACAGCAAAACCAAAGAAGAAGCTCATCGCGGGAGCAATGTTGGCAAGAGTAGACGAAACAATGTGACTGGCGCTGAGCGAATTGCGGCGAAGGCGGTTCTCGCCGGCTTTGGTTGTAATCGGTTCTGTTTCACTCACCGGCATCGCTTCCTCTAAGTCAATTCGTTGGCATTTATGCGGCGCTTTCTTCGCCGCGAGCATCCATTATTCATCCTCAACCGGATTGCTTAGTATACCGATTCCCTCGATTTCTACTTCGCACAGATCGCCATGCTTCATAAACAGCGGCGGATTTCGTGCCATTCCAACGCCCGCCGGTGTGCCGCTTACGATGATGTCTCCTGGCCAGAGCGTGATGGCTTCGCTCAGAATCGAGATGAGGCGCGAAATCCCGAATACCATGTCGTTCGTCGAAGCGTTTTGGACCACGGCGCCATTGAGTCGGGTCTGAATGTGCAATCCCTTTCCGCCGGGCGGGAGTTCGTCGCCGGTCACAAGGTAAGGGCCGAAAGCTCCAGTATTGTCGAAATTCTTGCCGACAGTCCATTGCGGAGATTTCTTTTGAAAGTCGCGAATAGATGCGTCGTTGAAGATTGAATAGCCAATCACATGGTTGAGCGCATCCTTTTCCGCTATGTGCCTTCCGCGAGTTCCGATAATCGCAACCATTTCGCCTTCGTAATCGAGTTGGGTAGAGACCAAGGGGCGGACGATCGGTGCGCCGGAAGCGGTCAGGCTGGAGCTGAATCGAGCAAAGATGGTGGGATAGTCCGGCACAGTGAAGCCGCTCTCGATCGAATGGTCCACATAGTTAAGTCCCACGCAGATGATTTTTCCAGGAGCCGAGAGAGGCGGGAGCCAAGTGACTTGGTCGAGATCAATCACTGGCCCCTTTCGGAGCTTCGCTGCTGCTGCGTCAAGAGCCGCGCGGCCGCCCTGGATTACGGCGTCGAGCGAGCCTGGATAACCCGCCTCTTCATTTAGCATGCCATGGAATTCCCCATTTGGGCCGGCAACCGCCAGCCCTTTCTGCTCTCCGGTCTTGAACGCGGCGAATCGCATGGCCATTGCCTTTCATCGTTTTTGACGGAAATCTCATCGGAGCCCGTCGAGTAGTTCTCAGCATATTCATTATTATGTATTTGTCAACGAATAATATATTTTATTGGACTATGAAAACCCCTCGCCGTAAGATATCTCAAGTTGAAAATCACTTGAACGGACCGGCGTGGATGAACAAAGAGTCTTCTGCAAACATGACCCAATCGGCGTATGAGAATCTGCGTGCCGACCTTCTCGCATGCCGCATACTTCCTGGGAAAAGACTGAAGATTCAGGAACTATGCACTCGGTTTTCGGTCAGCCTGGGTGCCATTCGCGAAGCGCTGTCGCGTCTTACGTCGGAAGGGCTGGTGGTCGCGGAGCCGCAGCGGGGCTTTCGCGCAGCACCCATCTCGGCGCCCGACCTGGTGGATTTGACAATGGTACGGGTGGAGATCGAAAGCCTCTGTTTGAGGCGCGCCATTGCGTGCGGCGATGTGGCATGGGAATCGCGCCTGGTGGCGGCAGCGCATCGGCTGGCGCGTACGCCGGAGCGTGCGCCGGATGATCCCGCACGCTCAAACGAAGACTGGGCGGAAGCGCACGCGGCCTTTCACCTTGCGCTCCTTGACGGTTGCAACAGCCCCTGGCTGCTGCATCTGCACGCTCTGCTTTACGCCCAGAGCGAGCGCTATCGACGATTGTCAGTACCGTTTGCGGCCAAACGGCGCAACGTGAATAAGGAGCACCAGGGCATCGTTGACGCGACACTTGCGCGCGATTCCAAACTCGCTGTGGGTCTGCTCGCCGCGCATCTTGAGGCAACGACACGCATCCTGCTGGCCGCAAAAGTTGAGGGGCGAAAACTGCTGGAGGAAGCGCCGACGGAGAGTTTCTGAAAGTTGTCAATTCCTACGCGAAAGCTTCGCCGACCATCTCTTCGCTCTTCTTCCAGAGCGCCTTTGCCTTCTCGTGGTCAAGCGCATAGGCTCGCACACCTCTGCTGCTCGCGCTTACGTGCGAGTCAGCTGGAATCAGCTCGCCGACCTGGCAGTCTTCACAGTACTTGCCCCCGACTTCATCGGCGGACGCAACAACTCCGGCCCAGACCGATGTTGCCGCGCCCTGGGCAATCGACTTGAATTCGAAAGGCGGTTCGCCTGCTGCGGCGCGTTGTTCCTGCATTTGCTCGAACCATGCCTCGATGGCGCCATCCGGCATGTATCGCGCTAGCTCGGTCGCAATGCCGCCAGGATGCACAGCCGTAGCACGCACGCCGCGGTCACGGTGCCGGCGGTCGAACTCGACTGCGAAAAGAATATTCGCGGTCTTCGATCGCCCATAAGCCACGAATGGCTCGTACGGCGTCGTCTCAAAGTTGGGATCGTTCAGGTCGACATCACTGAAACGATGACCTGAAGAGGAAAGGTTCACCAGCCTTCCCCCATCCTTGATCAGCTTCGCGATACGGTTCACAAAGACGAAGTGGCCCAGATGGTTGGTTCCGAATTGCGTCTCGAATCCATCCTTTGTCTTCCCGAACGGAGTCGCCATGACTCCGGCATTGGCGATGATCACATCGAATAAGCGGCCATCGGCAACCAGCTTGTCCGTCGCGGCGCGCACGCTCTTCAGGCTCGCGAGGTCGAGCTCGACCAACTCGAAACTAGCGCCTGTTTCCGCCGCGACCCTGCTTACTTCGGATGTGGCCCGCTTGGCCTTCTCCAGATCGCGCGCTGCCCCCACAACACTCGCGCCATGCGCCACCAGCGCACGCGCCGTTTCTACGCCAAGACCGGCCGAAACGCCCGTCACCAGAATCCGTTTACCCGTCAGATCGATGCCTGCAAGGACATCTTCCGTCGTTGACTTCGCTCCAAACTTTGCGGCCATAAAGCACTCTCCTGTCAAAACTCTTTGACACGGGCCTCGGCCCGGAAATAAACGGAATGGGCCTCCGTTATTTGATAAGATAACCGGAGGAGTACTCCGGTTTCAGAAAGTTCCATGAAAAAATCAACCGCCCCAAAACCCGCCCGCAAGCCTCGCTCTGACGCCAAGCGCAACCGCGAGCGCATCCTGGAAATTGCGAAGCAAGTCTTCACCCGTCGCGGCGCCGACGCCAGCATGGGCGAGATTGCGAGGCGCGCGAAGATCGGACCCGGCACGCTCTACCGCAATTTCGCGACACGCGACGACCTGCTGGCGACGGTCTACATCACCGAGGTCGAGAAACTGGCGGCGGCACAGAAAAAGTTATCCGCCGAACTCCCTCCCATCGAAGCTCTGCGAGCCTGGCTATTGGTCTTCATCGACTACATCGCCGCGAAAAAGATCATAGCCCCGGCGTTGAACGCAATGGCTGGTGGCCCTGCGCGGGTGTTTCAGCAGACCACGCGGGTCATGGAAGAAGCTGCCAACGCGCTGGCCATCCGCGCCGTCGCCAGCGGCGATTTCCGTGCGGACGTCGATCCCATGGACTTGATGCGCGCCATCTACGGCCTCTCCACCGCCGGCAGCGCAGACGGCTGGCCTGCAAAGGCACGCACATTCGTCGACATACTCTTACAGGGCTCCCGTCCCTGATAGTCGTTCTTGTGGCGAGTCATCCCGCCATAGATCACGGATGGCCTCTCGATTAGTTGAGCAATGCGTCCCACATTTGGTCAGCGACAGCGGGGCCACACCAACCTCTGACATGTGTACTGCACTGCGTAAACTTCAGACGACTTCTGGATCGCCGGTGATCTTTCGTGAATTTGCCGACCTCACGGCAATACTTTGCGCTATGCCGATTTGCGGTTACGCACTATGTGGATGTTTTCCTTGAGATCGTGAAATATTCTTGCAACCTACAGTGAAGCGGTAAGGAAGATTGGTTTCACCATCGCTTCAATCCTGGCAGCCATCTCCTCAGCGGAAATGCGGTCGGGGGTCTGATACCACCGTCGCGCGGCTCCGAAGATAGCCCATGCAGCCGTGGTCGCCAGCAGTTTGGCATCGGCGCCAGGCCTCGTCGCATGATTCGCAGCGCCATCCTGAAACATACCCTCCACGACCGGGATGATCGAACCTTCGAGGGGCATCTTAGCCAACTGGCTGGGGCAGCCGGTGGTCTCAGCGAGATAATCGCAGACGCCCAGCGCAATGGCGCGTAAGGCTCCGTCGCAGTTTGTGAAAGAAAGGCCGCGGCGCGCGATCAGATCGCGGAAGCGGGCCCCTGTCATGGCCTGCAGCAGGGCGTTCTTGTCTGGATAATGAAGATAAAAGGTGGCCCTGTTTAAGGTAGCTTCGTCGGCGATTTCCTGAACGGAGATGTCGTCGAACTCTTTGCGATCCAATAACTTTGCTAATGCCCCCATTAACATCTGACGGCTGCGGAGGATGCGAGGATCCGTGCTGTACGCAATGCTGCCGGGTTGGAGTTGCTCTGCCATCGCACCTATAAGCATAGCCTCTTCTGCATCAATAGATGCTTAAGCGACATTCGTCGATTTATTGAATCGACATTTGTCTATTACTCATCAATTGTCGTATTGGAGGTTCTAAGTAATGTCCACGCTTCTCCACATCGACTCGAGTCCGTTGTACGGACGATCCGTCTCGCGTCAGCTTACCGGCGCGTTCGTAACTCAATGGAAGTCTTCGCACCCGGATGGAACGGTCGTTGATCGCGACCTTAATGCAACCCCGATATCGCCCATTACCGCCGAATGGGTGGGTGCTGCGTACACGCCGGAAGAGGCGCGCACTCGGCAACAGAAGGACCTGCTGGCGCTATCGGACACACTGCTCGCCGAACTTGAGCAGGCCGATGAATACGTCTTCGGAGTGCCAATGCATAACTTCGGGGTGCCCTCGGTGCTTAAGCTCTGGATCGACCAGATCGCGCGCGTGGGAAGAACTTTTTCCTATGCAGGTGGAACGCCGAAAGGACTGCTCACGGGCAAGAAGGCGACTTTCATCATCGCAACCGGCGGCATCTACGATGCGCAGACGCAGATGTCGTCTTTCAATTTTGTCGAGCCATATCTGCGGTCGGTCTTTGGCTTTCTCGGTGTGACGGATGCGACTTTCCTCACCACCGGTGGAACTGCGGCACTCAACTACGGGCAGGACCGCAACGCGTTTCTGGCGCCGCACCTTCAAGCCGTGCAGTCGCACGCGCTGGCAATCTAAAAGGAGACGACATATGAAGATTGTTTCTGTCATTGCGCGCTTTCTGCTGGGGCTGTTGTTTACGGTATTTGGCCTGAACGGATTTCTCAACTTCATCCATCAGCCACCGCCTACGAATCCACTGGCGATCCAGTTCTTTGTCGCCATCGGCTCGTCGCACTTTGCCGCGTTCTTTTTCGCCGTGCAACTGATCGGTGGGTTGTTGTTGCTTTCTGGCTACTTCGTGCCGCTTGCGCTGACGCTGTTGGCGGCGGAGCTTTATAACATTCTCGCGTTTCATCTGACGCTTGCGCCGGCGAGCATTGCTCCGGCACTGGTAGCATGTGTGCTCTGGGTCCTGGTCTTTCTGCAATACCGCAACAGCTTCACCGACGTTCTAGCCGCAGAGCCCGCGGTGCAGGGATAATTTACCCGGCCGTGGGGGAAGGCCCAGCTTCTCCTCGGCGGAGAATATTTTGCCTCGAAATTGCGCTGTTACGAACCAGGGGATGGAAGACTGGATTGTATGAAGAAAATCGGTTTCCTCTCATTCGGACATTGGACACCTTCACCGCAGTCACAAACGCGGTCGGCGGCTGACGCGCTGCTGCAGTCCATTGACCTCGCCGTGGAGGCCGAGCGCCTGGGGATGGACGGGGCCTACTTCCGTGTTCATCACTTCGCGCAACAATTGGCGTCGCCGTTCCCACTGCTGGCGGCGGTAGGTGCTAAAACGCGAAAAATTGAAATTGGCACCGCCGTGATCGACATGCGCTATGAGAATCCTCACTACATGGCGGAGGACGCTGGCGCTGCCGATCTCATCGCTGGTGGGCGCCTGCAGTTGGGAATCAGCCGCGGTTCCCCCGAGCAAGTCATCGATGGTTGGCGTTATTTTGGCTACAGTACGATTGAGGGCGAGGACGATGCGGCTTTGGGCCGGCGGCATAGCGAGGAATTTCTCGAGCTGCTGCGCGGCAAGGGCTTCGCGCGGCCTAACCCGCGTCCGATGTTCCCCAATCCACCGGGGCTCCTGCGCCTTGAGCCGTACTCTGAAGGATTACGGGATCGGATCTGGTGGGGGTCTGCTTCCAACGCCACAGCCGCGTGGGCCGCGAAGCTGGGAATGAACCTGCAGACCTCAACCCTCAAATTCGACGAGACCGGCGAACCGCTTCACATCCAACAAGCCGCGCAGATTCGCGCTTTTCGAGCGGCCTGGAGGGAAGCTGGCCACACGCGCACGCCGCGCATTTCCGTTAGCCGCAGTATCTTCGCGCTTCTCGACGACCGCGATCGTGCCTATTTCTGGCGTAGTGGTCAGGAAGGGGACCAGATCGGCTTTCTTGACGAAACCACACGGGCGATTTTCGGCCGCAGCTATGCTGCTGAGCCTGACGTCCTGATCGAACAGCTTAGGAAAGACGAAGCGATCGCGGAGGCCGACACGCTCTTGCTCACCATTCCGAATCAACTGGGTGTTGCCTACAATGCGCATGTCATGGAGGCGATTCTGACTACCGTCGCCCCAGCGCTCGGTTGGCGTTAGATCGCCTCATTCATTGAGACAATTGACTTCTTATCGCTATTAACCGGCTCAATTATCCCCGTGCACTATGCTCGGCGGCTAGTATGGCGCCGGCTTGCATTGATAAGACGCCGGAGTAGAATCTTAAGGTTCACGTCCGCCTCTTTAGCCTTGACAAGCGTCTCGCCGACGAGCTTGAATCGTTTGGAAAATGGTGAACCGGTTTACCTTGAATAGCGCCGCGGTTTACCGTCAAGCGATAAGCACAACGGCAGGCCAGTCTCGGAAGTTCGAGCATGATCTCCAAAGCAAGCTGCAAGCCCCGCCTGCTTTCCCTACGGATCATTGCGGGTCACAGCGGCGGAATGGAAGCGGCGGATGAATTCGAAGAAAGCCGAAGCCAGAATAGTTCGTGCAGGTCACAATTGAGAACTCGACTGGCATCCCCAATGGCTCCTCCAGGGCGCACTGTCATGGGTGTCCTCGCTGTTTCAGACCTTCGCGTGAGGACGGATATGCGCGCGTCTTGAGCCGTTCACCAGCGCATACCGAGCACATGTTTTTTTGACAAAGGAGCAGTCACAAATGGAAATGACGCGCCGGGAATTCGCCCTATCGATTGCCGCTGCCAGTGCCTTGCGTTCCTCATTGTTCGACCCGCCGCTTTCCCCTCTAGGCGTTCCCCGTGGCATCATTCCTGGCCGCGTTACATGGGCGCACGATCCGGCCGCGGTGACTTGGGATGGGACAGGTTCTTGGTGGGCTGACGCCAACAACAACCAGGTTGCGATTGACCGCATGGTCTCTCACTCAATCCGCGGTCTTACAAATCAAAAGAGCGATGCCCAGGCATGGAGCGCCATCTTTCATTATTTCAATCGTACCCATGGCCGCGGCAACACGGGGTACAAGGCCGGCGAGAAGATCGCCATCAAGGCAAACCTTAACAACACGACGGATCATGGCACGATCGACCGTCTGAACTCGTCTCCTCATGTGCTTCTTTCGCTCGTCAGGCAGTTGACCGGTCCGGGAAAGGTGCCGCAATCGTCGATCAGCGTCTTCGATTCCAGCCGGTTTATTCCCGGCAATCTCTATGACAAGATTCACGGTGAGTTTCCCGGCGTTGTGTTTGTAGACCATATAGGTGGCGACGGACGATTGAAGGCCGAGTTCAAGCCCAACGCGATTCCGTACTCGATTACCAGCCGTAATGCGACGGGACTTGATACCACCGCAACCGATGCTGCCTACCTGATCGATGCGGCCTTATTGAAGGCACATGTCAGCTCAGGTGTGACGCTCTGCGCGAAGAATCTGTTCGGAGCCACGAGTATCAATCCCGACTGGCACAAAAATGCGCACGATGGTTTTCCCCATAACCGCGACGGCTCGCCAAGTTATGCCGCAATTGTAGATTTTCTGGGTCATAAAGATCTCGGCGAGAAAACCATGCTGTTTCTCATCGACGGGCTCTATGGAAACGAGAATGCGGATCCTCCGCCTAGTCACAAGTGGAAGATGGCGCCGTTCAACGATGCGTGGCCGAGCAGCATCTTCATGTCGCTTGACGGCGTGGCGGTCGATTCAGTGGGCTTCGATTTTCTAACTTCGGAATGGCCCAATCTCGTGGACATTGCAAACGCGGATAACTATTTGCGCGAGGCTGCCCTGGCAAACGATCCACCTTCCAAAACGATCTATGATCCGGCGCGCGATGGCATAAGATGCCGCAGTCTCGGGGTATTTGAGCATTGGAACAATGCGGCGGAAAAGAAGTACTCGGGCAATCTGGGAAAAGCGAATGGCATCGAGCTCTTTAAAGTCAGCTGAAAAACAAGATCCATGGCAGTCGCTCGCCGAAATCCAGCTCAAGGATGACAATGCACCGCATCTTGACCATGATCGTCGCAACCTGCCTGTTGGCGCCGGCTGCCGTGACCTCGACCCCGCACACGTCCGCGCACCAGTGGAAACTGAGTTGGAGCGACGAGTTCAATGGCCCTGATGGCGCTGCGCCAGACCCGGCAAACTGGGAAATCGTGACCGGGGGAAACGGCTTTGGCAACAAGGAGCTCGAAACATACACCGCGCGCCCTCAAAATGTTCACCAGGAGCACGGCAACCTGGTGATCACCGCCCGTCACGAATCATTTGCCGGCGCAGACGGTATCCAGCGCGAGTACACATCCGCGCGTCTGCAGACAAAGGGTAAATTCGAACAGAAATACGGACGTTTCGAAGCTCGCATCAAGATGCCGCAGGGGCAGGGGATGTGGCCGGCCTTCTGGTTGTTGGGCAATGACGACACGAATACGGGCTGGCCGGGGCGTGGCGAAATCGACATCATGGAGAATGTCGGCTATGAACCGGGAAAAATTCACGGCTCGATGCATGGCCCAGGTTACTCCGGCGGCAGCCCGCTGACTGGCGCATTCAGCCTGCCGGCTCCTTCGAAATTCGCCGACAGCTTCCACGTGTTCGCAGTTGAGTGGGACGCCTCGGCGATCCGCTTCTATGTGGATGACCACCTATACGAGACTCAGACGCCGGACAGCATCCCCAGTTCCAAGCGCTGGGTCTTCGATCATCCGTTTTTCATTCTGCTCAACCTCGCCGTGGGTGGACAGTGGCCGAAAGATCCGGATGCGACCACGCAATTCCCGCAACAGATGTTGGTGGATTATGTGCGCGTTTACACCCATAAATAGTACGCAGAGAATCGCGACTCAAAAATCGACCGTTGTGAATAACACCCGCTCAGAGTTGATGGAGATTGAGAGTGAACCGTAGCATGCTGCATTCTTGTTTGCCGCCAGAGTTAGCGGTCACGCAATGGGCTCAGCTATTGCCCACGTCCTTCGCTTTGGAACTGCTCGTCGACTCCCAACGATCGAAGATGTACACAAAGCCCACGTCTCCCCGAGATTCGACCTAGGCGCACTTCAGACACAAGGGATTGGCTCTGGCACCCGAGTTCGTTCTAACGAGCGTACCTACCGTTACGGTTTGTCTGTTACAGCAAGATATGTATTTTCAGCAATATGCAAGAACCGTTAGGACTCCCTCCTAACGTTGCCATTCACGCAATTGGCGGCTTAAAGTTCTTTCCGGCCCTGAAAACCGACATCGGAAGGTCACGTAAAAAGTCATACAGCCAAACTTCTTGAGGGAGGAAGAGATGACGCCAAAGAACTTTTTGCATCACCGCAAAATGGAATCGCGAAGGGGGCGCTCGTGGCCTGTGGCTGGCACAATTGCTGCTCTCTCTCTCTGGATCTGGTTTGTGGGCGCGTTTGCAAACGCGCAAATCGATCGCGGCAGTGTGTCAGGAATTGTCACCGATCCGTCTGGCGCCGGAATCACGGGTGCCAAAGTAACCGTGACCAATTCTGCGATGGGAACGCAGAACTCCACCGTGACGACAGGCGTGGGAGACTATACGATCCCGGAACTGCCCGCTGGCGTCTATTCGGTTACTGTGGTTGCCCCGGGCTTCAGCACGCTGATCCGCAACGGAATCACCGTTTCGGTTGGAGAGGCCGCACATGTCGACGTAAAACTGACTGTTGGGCAAGGCACGACGACGATCAGGGTAACGGCCGATGCTCCTCTGCTCCAAACCGATAGCCCGCAGAACAACGTCGAAGTGTCGACGAGCGACATGAATGAGCTTCCGTTCAACGTCGCCGGCGTCGGAGCTATACGCGACCCGATGAGTTTTGCCGCGTTGGCTCCTGGAACAATCTCGGGCGGCTGGAACGATGTCCACATAAGCGGCTCGCCGGGAACGACGTACCGCGTCTATATGGACGGGCTGGACGACACGTCGGCGGTCAAGGGCGCCATCTCCGATGAACAACAGCCCTCAGTCGAATCCCTCGCATCACAATCCCTGATGGTGAACAATTATGCGGCGGAGTTTGGCGAAGCAGCGGGCGGAATTTTCAACTACACTTCGAAATCCGGCAGCAACAGGCTGCACGGCACGGCTTTCAACTACCTTGAAAATGAGGATCTGGACGCCGGACAGCCCTTCAACTACGTAAACGCGAGTACCTTCCAGAAGGCTGACCCTGTGCAGCGGCAGCTTAATTTTGGCGCTTCTTTAGGCGGACCGGTGGTTATTCCTCACGTCTACAACGGCCATGACAAGACCTTCTTCTTCTTCGCTTACGAGGAGTACCACAACACGCAAACCCTGAACAATGGAACCATCACGGTTCCCACGAATGCCTATCGCACTGGCGATCTGAGCTCTCTCTTGCTTGGTCCAATTTTGGATTCCAACGGAAACCCGGTCCTGGATTGCCTTGGCCGGCCGATGATCAATGGCGCAGTTTACAATCCGGCCACGACCAGACAGGCAACCTGCACCAATGGTTCGACTGCGACGGTCCGCGATCCATTCCCGAACAACTTTATCGGCGCGCCGAGCACATGGGATCCGGTTGCGCAGGCGGCTCTTGCCTATATGCCCACTCCTTCGGGAGCCACTGCCAGCTCGCTGACCAACAACTACCCAAATTTGCAGCCGAACAACAAATACCAATACTTGACGAGTATAAAAATCGATCACTCGATCGGTCAGGCGTGGCACTTCTCGGGTTACTACATCGCCGAGCAAGGCAACAAGGACAATGCGGATGACGGCATTAACACCATTGCAGGCTCGACCCGGTGGAACACAACCCCCGCCCCGCAGTTGTATCTCAATGCGGACTATACGGTGACGCCGAAACTTGTGCTCCACGCCGGATGGAACTATACAGAGCACCTCGCCGCGCAGGATGCGGTGGATCAAAACTTCGATCTGACAACACTTGGGTTGAACACGTCGGCCAATATGCCTGGCGGCGCTGCGAAAACCTTCCCCATCATCGGGGGACTCACGGTCAACCGTTCGAGCGTTCCTAATATGGGAGTAAACAACGCTCCGTTTTACGACCGCAACTGGGCTAACACTGAATCCGCAACCTGGATCCACGGCGATCATACGTTCAAATTCGGCGGCGATATCCGTCATCAGTTATTCGGTACTCACAACGACATAACGGACGGAAATTACACCTTCGCAACCGATCAGACGTCTTTGCCGTCCTCGCAGGGCCAAAACCTTAATGGAGCCAGCATCGGCGACGGTTTCGCAAGCTTCGCTCTCGGCCAAATCCATAACGCGTTTATCGTTCCCGATAAACGCGTTATGGATTTGGCCGAGAGCGC
>Ga0210388_10002608_pt1 | contig 14003 bp, 13 predicted proteins | sample IncBWC19OmetaG_FD_155485 | JGI IMG/M metagenome (GOLD analysis project Ga0210388, IMG submission 155485) | Forest soil microbial communities from Barre Woods Harvard Forest LTER site, Petersham, Massachusetts, United States - Inc-BW-C-19-O ...
TCCTTCACTGGCTCTTCAAGAAATCCCGCGGTCGCCGTCAGAATCAGCAGTGCGAGGCCCATCGGCAACAGGATTTTCCATCCGACTTTCATGAGTTGGTCAAAACGGTAACGCGGGAACGTGCCACGATACCAGATATAGAGGTACATGAACCCGGCAACTTTGGCCGAGAACCAGAAAATATCTCCCACTCGGTCGCGCACCGGTGGCACAAACATCGCCAGCCCGATCAGGCCAAGCACCACACCGAACGCCGCCAGTCCCATCGTCTGCACACGGAACAATGGATGCTTCGGCATACGGGCTGTGTTGAAGAAGCAGATCGCGGCAAAAAGAAGAAATGTAAGGCCGGGAACCAGAGAAAACGCCAAGTCCCACGTCGCGCCGTTCAACAGGTTCGGAAACGGTCGCAGCCATCCGCCCAGCCATAGCGTGACCGCAATCGACGAGACCGCAATCATCGCCGAATATTCTGCCAGGAAAAACAACGACCAGCGGAATCCGCTGTACTCGGTATGGAATCCAGCGGTCAGTTCGGATTCAGCCTCGGGCAGGTCGAACGGAGCGCGGTTGGTCTCGGCGACCATCGACACGGCGAAGATGAAAAATCCGATCAGGCCCAGTGGAAAGAATTTGAAGATGAACCACGTGCCCTGCTTCAACTGCGCCTGCACGATGCCGATCATGCTGAGAGTGCCTACGCCCTGTTCCCCCGGATTGAGGCTGGTCATCAGGATGACCGAGACGACGGCCAGCCCCATGGCCACTTCGTAGGAAACCATCTGCGCGCTCGATCGCAGCGCGCCGATCAGCGGATAGTGCGAGTTCGACGCCCATCCCGCCATCACTACGCCCAGCACACTGAGCGACGACACACCCAGCATGAAGAGGATGCCGATATTCATGTCGGTGATGGCGTGCGTGGGACCGAACGGGACGACGACGAAAACGGTGAAGGCCGACAGCACCACAATCAGTGGAGCCATCCAGAAGACGAACCCGTCGGCCTCGGCCGGCATGATGTCTTCTTTGAGCAGCAATTTGATCGCGTCCGCGATGGGCTGCAGCAGGCCGTGCGGGCCGACGCGCATGGGCCCGAGGCGCACCTGCATGTGCGCCAGAATCTTGCGCTCCAGCCAGTTCATCGCGATCACAGCGACAGAGAGGCCGCCGAAGACGATCAGAATGTAGACCGCGGCCCAGAAAACATTTCCGGCAGCGCCCGGAGTCTGATCACTCTTCAGATACTTCAGGATGTAGTCGATGAACTCGTGCATTCGTGATCCAGTGTGCCGCTGTTCCTCTCAGCGGCGAAAGCCGCCGGTCTTTTTTCCGTCGTAACGGCGCGGCTTGAAGCCACGCCCTTTCAAATCAATGCCTAGCGATCTACCTCGCCGAGAACAATGTCGAGCGTGCCGATCACGGCGATCACGTCGGCCACCATGGCGCCGCGACACATCGCGTCCAGCGCCTGCAGGTTCACGAATGACGGTGGTCGCACTCGGATGCGATAGGGCTGCGTCGATCCATCACTCACGATGAAATATCCCAGCTCGCCTTTTGGCGCTTCGATAGAGTGATAAACCTCGCCCACCGGCGGCTTCATCACCTTCGGCACCTTGGCCATGATCGCGCCTTCGGGAATGGCATCGACCGCCTGCTCGATGATCCGCAGCGACTGGCGAAATTCGGCCATGCGTACCAGGTACCGGTCGTAAGTATCGCCATTTGTGCCGACCGGAATATCGAAGTCGAAATTTTTGTAGTTGGCGTAGGGCTGCGCCTTGCGCAGGTCCCACTTCACGCCGCTCGCCCGCAGTACGGGTCCGGTCACGCCCAGCGCGATCGCATCTTTGGCGGAAATCACGCCGACATTTTTCGTGCGCTCGACCCAGATCCGGTTCGTCGTGAGCAGCTCTTCATACTCGTCGATCTTCGGCCTGACGAACTTAACAAACGCCTTAACCTCTTTTTCGAAGCCTTCGTAAGTCTCATACTGCAGGCCGCCGATGCGGAAGGCGTGCGTGGTCAGGCGCGCGCCGCAGTATTTTTCGAAAATCTTGAGAATCTCTTCCCGGTCACGAAAGGTGTAGAACAGCGGCGTGATCGCGCCGATGTCGAGCGCGTGTGTTCCCAGCCAGAGTTGGTGGCTGGCCATGCGGTTCAGTTCGGTGAGGATGACGCGGACATATTGAGCGCGCGGCGGAGCTTCCACGCCGAGAAGTTTTTCGACTGTTTCGCAGTATCCCAGTCCGTTTGACACCGCGGCGACGTAGTCCATGCGGTCCACGTACGGATTGAACATCGTGTACGTGCGATGCTCGGCGATTTTCTCGACGCCGCGGTGCAGATAGCCGATCACGCATTCGAGCCCCATCACCTTTTCGCCGTCAAGCCGCAGAATCACGCGCAGCACGCCATGAGTCGCCGGATGCTGCGGGCCCATGTTGATGACGAGCTCGTTAGCGTCAAGAAAGGTCTTGTCGTGCGTGTCGACGTGCGTTTCGAGACTGGGCGGCGAGAGCGTGTGGGGGTCTGTCATTGCTTCGGTCTTGGTCGTTGGTTGGTAGTCGATGGTCCTTGGTCGTTGGCCCTTTAGTTGTTACTTCTCGCTCGTCGCGCTGACGATTTAGTTGTCATCGTGCCGCGGATTTAACTTGTCATCCTGAGCGGCGTCTGTTGCCGCGAAGGACCCATGTACTTTCTCAACCAGACTGATGCTGCGAGATAAATTCTGTGCTTCGCTCAGAATCACAACCCATAAACTTCACTGGCCGCTCTCGATTCCCAGGTTGATCTGCACCCATTCCTTGTCCTGCTGCAGAATTCCGTAATCCTTGCGGAGCGGATGCCCTTTCCAGCCATCGGGCAGAAGAATCCGTTTCATGTCGGGATGGCCGTCGAATTTGATGCCAAACATATCGAACACTTCGCGTTCCAGCCAGTTCGCCGTAGCCCAGATAGCGACCACGCTGGAAATGCTTCCGCCATCAGCGATCATCGTTTTGACTCGGATGCGTTCGTTGCGCGCGAACGAGTACAGCACCCACACGACGTCGAATTGTTTTTCGCGCTTCGGGTAATGCACCGCCGTGACGTCCACGCAGTAGTCGAACTGCTCTTCGTTGAACAGAATCTGCAGAATTTCCGGGATCAGCGAGCGGTCGACAATCAGGTAGTTCTGGCCGAGATGAGTCAGCGGCTCAACGCCGGAACCGTATTGCTCTTTGAACCTGGCGACCATGGGTGAGTCCCACGGAGTCGGCACCGGGCCCGCAGGTTTCGGAGGCGCCGCGTGGCCCGCCGCAGCTGCGGGGGCTGCCGGCTTGGCGGCGCTTGCGGCTGCTGGCGCGGGTTTTGGGGGCGCCTCGGCAGCCGGTTTGTCAGGTGAAGCTTTCGTTTCCGATTGAACGGATCCTGCGGGAGTGGCCTTCACCCCGCCCGGCGTAGCGGGCTGGTCAGCGGACGGTTTCGGTTCGCCGTCCGGCGGCGGGGAAGCGGGCGACTTGGTTTCATCCGGCATAGCTCGCGAACGAGGCAAACCTCCGGCTCACGCTGCACTGCAGAAGAACGATAACTTCTATCAGCTTGAAGGAATGGTGTCAACGCCGCGCTGATCACCGCGTCCCATCGGCAACTCTCATCCGCCGATTGTCATTCCGAGCGGAGTGAATGCTTCGCGAAACTAAGCATTCGCGCAGTCGAAGAATTCCTATGAATAGCACCTGATGTTGGAGTTGATCGTCCGCGAACGGGACGTGCCAGAGTCGAATGTGACTTATCCGCGCGCCTGCGCCTGGTAGCTCTCGATTAGATCTCGAATCCGCTGCGCGTCGGCCTTGCGATGCCCGTGGCTGGTGATGGGATCGGTGCCACCCGTAGATTCGATGACGATCTCCGCCCAGAAAACGCCGGTGGAAATGTGCACGGACGCGACCTTCGAGATCGGAATACTCTCTTCGTTGCTGCCGAATAGTCGCGATTTCACGCGCGAGACGCGTTGCGCGTTGACCATGAGTTTGGTGGGAAAGAAGAAATTACCCTGCGTCCAGCGCGACGCGGAAAAAGTTTCTCCACTGGAACTATCCGTCGGGTTCAAGGGACCGGGGGTCATAGGGCAGTGAGGAATTCAATCGTGCATTGAGAGAATTGCGTATGCAGATTCTTCAAGTTCGAAATTACACAATCTCCCTAGACCCATTCCAGCGCGCCCTTTTGCCATACCCAGATGTAGCCCACGATCAGAATGAGCAGGAAGATCAGCATCTCGATCAGCCCAAACAGGCCGAAAGACTTGAACCTCACCGCCCAGGGAAACAGAAAAATTGTTTCCACGTCGAACACCACAAAAAGAATGGCGATGATGTAGTAGCGGACGGTGTAGCGTCCGCGGGCGCTGTCGATAGGGTCGATTCCGCATTCGTACGGCATCAGCTTGGTCTTGCTGGGATTATTGGGCCGAACGAGTTTCGCGGCCAGCAAGGTGATCGGCAACAGCGTACCGACGATGGCGACGAAGATGAAAATGGGAACGTAGTTTTGCGGCATAGCACTTTTGCTGAGTCAAGCCAGCAGGCCATAGTAGCGCCGATGCGCTTACGGTTCAAGAGAGCAGTAAAAGCGAGAGCAACAAAAACTCTCTTGTCATCCTGAGGCCCGCGTTTTCTGCGGGCCGAAGGACCTGTGTACTTCGCCAGCAGTGCCGAATGCCTACGCGAATCCGTTTCTGGCCAGCGGAAGCTCCCGCACTCGCTTGCCCGTCGCCGCAAACACCGCGTTGCACAACGCCGGCACGAACGGAGGCACGCCCGGCTCACCCACTCCCGCGGGCGCGGCACTGCTCTCGATGATGTGAACGTCGACCTGTCGTGGTGCGTCGTTCATACGCGCCAATGGATAATCGTTGAAGTTCGACTGGTCGATCACTCCGTTCGTCGCGGTGATTTCACCGGTGCGGGCGATGCTCGTGCCAAAGACCGCCGCCCCTTCGAATTGCGAATGCACCATCTCCGGGTTGGCGACAATGCCTGCGTCCACCGCGGTCGTGACGTGTGGAATGCTGATCGTTCCCTGATCGTCGACTTCCACCTCGACGACGCTTGCCACATAAGTGAAGAAGCTGCGATGGACGGCGATTCCCATTCCGCTGCCTTTGCCGAATTTCTTCTTGCTCCAGTTCGATTTTTCGGCCGCCACTTCGGCGACGTGGCTCAGGCGCCCGATATCGTAAGGATATTTTTCCATTACTCCCGGAGAGCCCTTCGGCCCCGGATCCACATGGCGCGCCGGCCCCAACAACGCAAGCAGGTAATCGTATGGATCGCGATTTGCGGCCACGGCCAGCTCGTTTGCGAACGATTGCACCGCAAACGCGTGATAAATATTTGCCACCGAACGCAGCCAGCCGATGCGGACATGGGCTGTCGCCGCTCCGTTTTCGGAGCGAAAATTAGCCACGTCAAAAGGCGTCAGGTCCCACCCCAGTGACATTTCCCCGGCACTGCCATAGACCTCGGCCGAATTGAAGCTCGATCCAATCGGTGGAAATACCGAGCGCTGCAGCCACGCCTTCGGCATCCCCTTATCGTCAACCGCGGCCTTCAAATACATCGCGGCGACCGAGTGGAAGTAGTCGAACTTGATGTCGTCCTCCCGGCTCCAGATAACTTTCATCGGCCTGCCGGTTTTCTTCGACAGCACCGCGGCTTCGACCGCGTAGTCGGGCTTCGATTTTCGTCCGAAGCCTCCGCCCAGAAACGTCACATGACAGGTGACATTTTCTTTTTTCAATCCGAGCGCTTTGGCCACTTCTTCCTGCACACCCTGAGGATTTTGGGTCGGCGACCAAATCGTTACCTTCTCACCCTGCACATCGGCGACCGCAACCGGAGGTTCCATGGACGCGTGCGCCAGGTGCGGCGCGAAATATTCCGCCTCAACGATCTTGCTACCTTTGGCGAATTCGGCGTCGGCATCTCCCACCGCGTGCACCACTTTGCCCGGCTGGCGCGCGGTCTGCTGCAATTCCTTCTTGTAGTCGACGGAGTTGTAACCAGCGTTCGCTCCGTTGTCCCACTCAATCTTCAGATTTTTGCGCCCTTTGAATGCAGCGAAGGTGTTATCGGCGATGACTGCGACGCCGCCCAGTGGTTGAAACGCATGGGGCGGCTTGAACGGATCAATCGCAAGCGTCTGCTTGACGCCGATTACTTTCAGCGCCGCCGAACCGTCGAGCGATTTTACTTTCCCACCCAGCACCGGCGGATGGGCGATCGCAGCGTAGAGCATGCCGTCGACCCGCACGTCCATGCCGAACAACGGCTTGCCCGCGCAGACATCGGTAACGTCGTACCCTGGCGCGGGTTTGCCGATGTAGCGCCATTCCGGAGGAGTCTTCAGTTTCAGCTCTTCTTTTTTCGGTACCGGCAGCTTCGCCGCGATGGGCGCCAGTTCGCCGTATCCGAAAGTGCGTTTCGAAGCCGTATGCGTAACCGTGTGCACTGGATCGGCGACGCACTGCGACTCGGGCACTCCCCACTGCTGCGCCGCCGCTCGAACCAGCATGAGCCGTGCTGTCGCGCCAGCCTCGCGCAGAGTGTCGAAAAATTCCCGGACCGAATGCGAGCCGTCGGTATCCTGCGAACCGAAACCGGCATCGGCATCCGCCTGCAGAACCTTTACGCGATTCCAGTCCGCGTCGAGTTCATCAGCGAGAATCCGCGGCAGACTGGTACGGACGCCGTTGCCCATCTCGGAGCGATGAGCCACGATGAAGACCGTCCCGTCAGTATGAATGCCGACGAAGACGCCGGGGTGAAATGCGGTCGCAGCAATCGAGGCAGGTTCGATAGAGAGAGATGCGGCCGTCTTCGCCCACACCGGCTGCGGAATGATCCGGGCGCACAGAACAAAAGCTCCGGCAGAGAGCGCGCCCTGGAGAAAGCCTCGGCGGCTGACGTTCTCGATGCTGATCTTCTCTGTTGCGATCGAGTCCGTTGCGATCTTGTCTTCAGCGATCTTGTCCCTGGTATTCATGCGGTCACCTTGGCGGCTTCCTTGATGGCGGCCCGGATGCGCTGGTAGGTACCGCAGCGGCAGATGTTGCCCGCCATCCCGTTGTCGATATCGTCGTCGGTCGGGTGCGGTTGCGATGTCAGCAGCGACACTGACTGCATGATCTGCCCGGGCTGGCAATATCCGCATTGCGGCACGTTAACGTCGGCCCATGCTTTTTGCACCGCATGCGGCCCGTGCGCGGAAATTCCTTCAATGGTTGTAATCTCGAGTCCACCGGCGGAGCCCATTTGCTTCTGGCACGAGCGAATCGCCTTGCCGTTTTGCAGAACCGTGCAAGCGCCGCACAGTCCCATGCCACAGCCAAATTTTGTGCCGGTGAGCCCCAGAACGTCGCGCAAATACCACAGCAGCGGCATCTCGGGATCGCCATCAAACGTTTGCGATGTTCCGTTGACTTTGAAGCGGATCATGATTGTCCCTCGCGTGCGGGTCGGAGATTTCCGCCTATTTTAACTCCCGAAGAAATGCTCCGCGAGAACGAAATGACAAATCCAAACGAGACGAAACCGACTCCCACGTTCTTAGGAAGCTTGGTAGGGCCCGATCGGCGAATTGCCGAGAGCTGAGAGCCGTGTCACTTCTCCCAGTGCGTTGCCGCAAAGTGCTCCGGTTGGAACGTGGCTGCGTCCAGCTTCGGGTCGCCTTGAATGTCTGTGTAGTCCTCGCTGAAGACGAGTTTGCCCTCGGAATGCACTTCCACGCGCGCCGCGATCCAGGCGCTGCCCAGCTTTTGGTAGTTCGTGAAGTGGACGTCGTCAATCTTCGTAGCATCGGCTCGCGAGGGTTCGATCACGCGCACGAAGAGCAACGAATCTTTTTCAATCCAGAATTGTTTCGTCTTCAAATCGTCCTTGTCTGCGCCGACGACGTAGGCGGGCTTGCCTTCCCAGGTGTCTTCGTGGAATCGCGTCAGGTCGTAGCCCTCGGCTTTGAGAACCTTTTCCGTCGTCTCTGCCGATTGCGTGTAAACGTCGAACCCCAACACCAGGAGGATGTTGACATAGGGCAGCGTTTTGGCGATCTCTCCACTCTTGAAGATGGTGAGCGTGCCATCCATCATCAGATAGCCGTTGTTTTCGCTGGGCGCGCCAATGTCGATGCGCAGTTTGCCCGGCAGGGAAGCGGCCTCATACCACGTCTCGACTTTGGTCGTTCCGTCTGCGTTATAAGTCGTGCTCTTCTGCGTGAACGTGAGCGTGTGGTACCAGGTGTAACGATCGCGCATCGCCTGCACCAGCGCGTCGGCCGAAGTCACTGTCTGTGTCTGAGCTAGCGTCCCAGCCAACAAAAGAAAGAGCAGAAAATATTTTCGTCTCATGATTCCTTTCGAAAAGGCGTCCCTTCGCGTCTGTACCGCGCGGTGTCCCGCCCTATCCAACGCGACACAACTCGCCGCAGACTTAGACGCATTGCGTCGCGCAACGTTTAGCAGAATCGGTCGGGGAACACAAAGACTTCCCGCGCAAGTTTAGATTGCAGCGTGGACTCGCGATAGTACCGGTCGAGGATTCCCGGTTTCCAGATCAGCAGGTCGGAGTTGTTCTCTGCGAACTCTTCCCATCCATCGGCCGGCCTGCGCGCCATCCGTTCGCGGATCAGAAAAAAGTAAGCGTGCGTGATGGTCTCGTGATACAGCTTCGCTTTCCCACGCGCCTCGGCAAAACGCCGCAGAGCGCGACAGAATTTCTCCAAAGCTTCGAGTGGCGGATATTCCAAGAGATAGGCAAACGCCAGCCTCACGTGGTCGGCGTGGTGAAAAGAGTCCTCCGGAAGAGCATCGGCCTCAAAGCGGCGAATGAATTCTGGATCGGTCACGGCTGAGGGCTGCGGAATGTGTCGGCCGACGACGCATCGGTGAGTGGATGGTGCATCGGATCTTCCATCCAGAATCGGTAAACCTCGCCCAGAATGCGCTCGATGGGTCCGTCATTGTGCAGAGTCAACTTGGGCATAATGGAACGAGAATATAAGTCGCTAAGGACCTCTTGCTCGCGTACAAAATAGGCGTGGATTTCTTCGTTCGTTCGGCCGAACTTCTTGGCATATTCGAGCAGGAATTGTTCGTCTTTCCTCGGTTCAATTCCGCGCTGCCAAAGATTGCTGGAGGAGACACTGAGCGAGACGAGCTTGCATCCCAAGGCCGCCAAACGCCGGTCAATGGGCTCAACGTCAGCCCACCGGACGATTCCTGGGCGGACACAGTGCGTCAGATGCAGGGTGTCCAGAATCACAAAGCACCAGGGTTTGCTGTGTTCCTGCACACTGCGATGAAGCCATTCGAGATGGCTGACGATCCGATCGAGATGGAGGAGATTCTCCGCCACAGTCAGATTGTCGCCGTCTTCCAGCGATGCCAGCGGGCCATAGGTATGCGACTGCGCGAGATGAACGAGGCTGCGAATTTTTCTGGGCTTCGAGGTCGCCACATGATGGCGGATAAGTGCGTCGATGAGCGACGACTTGCCCACTCCGGAAGTGCCGTCGATCAGTAGCCCTTTGAAAGGAGTCATTGGGGTTGTCTCCGGAGATCTCACTTGGCGATTGCGACCGCCAGCGCCGCCGCCGCGTAAATAGCGAGATTGCCCACGTTGTATGCGCCGTGCAGCAGGTGGATCAGGATGGCGAAGACGAACACGGCTACCAATAGCCAAGCTCCGCGAATTGTAGTTTTCGGAATCAACAGCAGGATGCACCCGACGATCTCGCCCCACCCCAACAGCAGGCGAATGAACCCCGGCATGTGGGTGCGCGCGAAATCATGGGCGGCGCTGGGCAGTACGAACATGACGGCTTCGATCAGAATCACAACGCCAAGCGTCCATTGCAGGATGGTGAGGGCGGTCTTGGTTGAGGTAGTGCTCATGGCTCTCCATTATTTTTCGGTGGCTCGTTTGCGAGGCGACCTGGCTTTAATTTCCTTCAGGCGATGGCTGGCGCTGGAGTCGAGATCGAGTTCGTAAAACTTTTTCAACTCGCGGATCCGTTCGAGCGAGGCCGGGCTGAACGGCGTCTTGCCGTCAAAGGCATGCAGCACGATGCCTTCGAGCACGTCGCCCAGCGTCATGTCGTGGTACTCGGCAAACGCCTTCAGCACTTTGAGAATGCGCTTCTCGATGCGTACCCCCGTCTGCACCCGCTCAATCTCAAGTCTGGAATCGTCTGTCATTGGTACCAGTGTACCATGGTACCTAGAGTGAAGCAAGCCCTGTCCAGTCCATTGTTTATAATCTCTCCCATCGCCAGCACCGAAAAAAGGACGATCTTGGGACTCGACGATAATATCTACGAACTCCGGCGCGAAAAGCTGAAACGCATCGAAGCGCTTGGGCAGGCCGCCTATCGCAGCAAGTATGAATTCACTCACACCGTCCCGCAGACTCTGGCGGACTACACTCCCAAGACCGCTGAGGAGTTGGAGAATCCGCGGGTCAACGTCCGCGTGGCTGGACGCATCATGGCGATCCGCCTAATGGGCAAGGCCGGTTTCGCGCATATCCAGCAGGGCGGAGAGAAACTGCAGATCTACGTCAAGAAGGATGTTGTTGGCGACCAGGGCTTCGAGCTTTATAAACTCCTCGACCTTGGCGACCACATCGGCGTCAGTGGATATTTGTTCCGCACCCGTACCGGTGAACTCAGCGTGCACGTGGACGAGATCACATTCCTGAGCAAGGATCTGCTCCCCCTGCCTGAGAAATTTCACGGGCTGACCGACGTCGAGATCCGTTACCGCCAGCGCTACGTCGATCTGGTCATGAATCCAGAGGTGCGCGAAGTTTTTGTGAAGCGGACGATGCTGGTGCAGTCGATGCGCCGCACGCTCGACGCACACGGCTTCATCGAAGTTGAGACACCGATGATGCAGCCGATCGCCGGCGGCGCCGTGGCGCGGCCGTTCGTGACGCACCACAACACGCTCGACATGGACCTTTACCTGCGCATCGCGCCCGAACTTTATTTGAAGCGGCTGGTCGTGGGCGGATTCGATCGCGTCTATGAGATCAATCGCAACTTTCGCAACGAAGGTCTTGGTTGGCGCTGGAATCCTGAGTTCACCATGCTTGAGTTCTATCAGGCCTACACCGACTACCAAGGCGTGATGGATCTGACCCAGGAAATCATTACGCAGGCTGCGAAAGATGTGAACGGCGGGACGACATCAAAGTGGACGGTGACGGACGGCGAACAGCAGGTCGTGCACGAAATCGACTGGGCCAGCTGGCAGCGTATGACCATGCGCGAAGCGGTGATCCGCTATTGGCCGGAGGGAGCCGGTGCGAAGCCGACCGTGGCCGAACTATCGAGTGCCGCAACTCTGGGGCGACGTCTCGGCGAAGCTTCGTCGGCGCTACATGCGGCGCACTCCACCGGAACGGCGTGGCAGGATCCTGATGATGTGAAGAAACGGCGCATCGCTCACATGGGCGTCTTGAGCCAGGCAGTGGCCGATGTTGCGAGCGGCGGAGATATTGGCAAAACCATCGCCGCTCTTTTCGAGGCCTTTGCCGAAGAACACCTGGTGCAGCCTACGGTCATCTATGAATTTCCCACAGCGATCTCTCCGCTCTCGAAACAGAAGCCGGATGAGCCGGACTGGACCGAGCGCTGGGAAATGTTCGCCGGGCAAATGGAAATTTCCAACGGCTTCAGCGAACTTAACGACCCCGAGGATCAGCGGCGGCGGTTCGAAGGCCAGTTGAAGGAACGCGAACACGGCGACGACGAGGCCCACCAGATGGATGAGGACTACATCCGCGCATTGGCCTACGGCATGCCGCCGGCCGGCGGCGTGGGAGTTGGTGTCGATCGACTGTGCATGCTGCTGACCGACTCGCATACGATCCGCGACGTGATTTTATTCCCTCTGCTGCGGTCGCAAAAAAGCTTAACCACAGGGAACACGGAGGACACAGAGGAAAAACCGCAAGGCTAACGTTTTGGGTATTAACCTGGCAGTATCTGATAATGCACTATGAGTAGTGCATATCAGGTTTCTATACTTTCCTTAGTTTGGGCTTAGAAGTGGCGGCGCTACCGTAGTGTCCAGCGAGACTGTTGACACTGGGTCGGTAGCGCCTTGCCGTCTGTGAACCTGTTTTATTGTGCGTTGCCTACAACCCCCAGACTCTGTTCGCGCCCAACACCAGTCCAAAGGTCAGCGCGGCGATGAGCACTTCTCCCAGAGCGCCGACAATGAACGGCCGCAAGCCCTGCTTCGACATTGCCCGGAAGTTGGTGCGCAATCCCACCCCGGCGAACGTCAGCAGGAATGCCCATCGCGACAGGTTCGCCAGCGAGGTCACCTGATCCTTGCTGAAGGAATGAAAGCTCACGAGCAGCGACATCAGCAAGAATCCGAGCACGAACTTGGGAAACTTGTTCCACAGGAAAGCGGCTTTGTTGCCGACGTTTGAGGCTTGGCCGCGCTTGGCCCAGTAGATGGCATAGCCGAGCACAACGAAGCCGATCATCGCGTTGCGGGCGGTTTTCGCGAGCACGGCCACCTTGCCAGCAGCTTCGGAATAAAGCGCGCCCGTTGCCGTAGCTTCGGCGGTATTATCGACTCCTAAACCAGCCCAGAGGCCGAACACAGTGTCGTTCAAGTGCAAGCTGTGGCCGATTAACGGAAAGGTAAATAGAGCCAGAGCGCCCAGCGCGAGGATGGCCGCGATCGCGAAAGTGGAATCTTCGTCGTCGGCGTCGATCGCACCCTTAGCGGCGATGATGGCGGAGACGCCGCAGATCGACGATCCCACCGCCAGCAGGCTGGTGAGTTTCGGCGTCAGGTTGAAGGCGCGACCCAGGGCATGCATCAGCAGCAGCGACAGCGTGATCTCAATCACCACCAGGGCAAGGCTGATGCCGCCCAGTTTCAAAACGTCGGCCAGCACAAAGCGTGAGCCCAGCAACACGATGCCGGTCTTGAGCCAGAATTCGTAGGTTGCGATTCCGGGTAGAAATAGTTTCGGCACGGTCAGCAGGTTCGAAATCACGAGGCCGATGAGAATCGCCCAAAGGACGTACTCGATGTTGGGGAACGGCTGGTGATGTACCTTGGCATAGGTGTTTACGGATTTTTCGATGACCTTGCCGGCGTAGCCGATGACGGCCAGGAGCAGGATTCCAGGGACGAGGCGCAACAGGCTCGTCAAACGGTTTTCCGAGTTGATCTGCGGAGTTGAAGCGGTAGTGGACATCGACGATCTCCTACCAACCCAGGGTTTTGTTTCCACAGCATTATTTGTTTCTATGGCGACTGGTCGACTACCAGGGCACAGCGTTCAGAAGATGAAAGCGCACGGCGGCGGCCAGCGCAAGGGCCAGCAGCACTGCCCACGTATCGAGCGACAAGCTAAAGCCATTCCGTTTAGGGTTGCCGGATGTTTCCGAAGACATAAAGTTCCCCCCTTTTTCCGATTCCTTCTTCAATACTCGAACAACATGCATTTCTCAAACGACGTTAGCACCGCCGGCCCGGAAAAGGAGAGTGCCAAAACCGGGCCGGCAGCGATTCTGAAGGGAAGGCGCCCCTCAGAAGGTCAATGTCAGGTCCGACGAGATGGGAATAGCCTGGGCGGCGCATGTTCGGGCGGATCGTCGTCAATATGGCCGCGGGATATCCGCATTTCGGAGTGTGAATGAGCGATGGTCCCGCGCCGTTTCCGGAGCGGGACCATGTGTTGAATTACGGCAGGTAATAGCGGAACGAAGTGAAGACCATTCCGTCGAGTCCGTGGGGCTCGCCACCCGCTCCAGACCAGGTCTGGCGCGAGACGTAGGAGAACTGCGGGCCGAACTGGAACCGGCCTTTCGGTCCGTTGTAGAAGCGATACCAGAATCCAATCGTGCCTTCGATGAGCGCGCGAGTGTCTGCTGTGCAATTTGCGAGTGCGCCGGGTGTGAATCCTGCGGTCGTGGTTCCGGGA
>Ga0210388_10002609_pt1 | contig 13998 bp, 9 predicted proteins | sample IncBWC19OmetaG_FD_155485 | JGI IMG/M metagenome (GOLD analysis project Ga0210388, IMG submission 155485) | Forest soil microbial communities from Barre Woods Harvard Forest LTER site, Petersham, Massachusetts, United States - Inc-BW-C-19-O ...
GTTCCCGAGCTGATCCGGAGATGCCGGAAAGAAGATCTGCTCTTTCCGCTGCTCGATTTTCTGGTTGGTTCCGTCGACAACATCTCAGCGATGGAGTTCAAGCGTTATGACAATTCCTGCTATCAAACGGCTCGGGATGCCTCTGAATGGGGTAAAGCGGACCCGAGTCTCGAAGACACGGTCAATGGCATTCTGAAGTTCATGCACCGCAAGGGAATTATTTCGGTCGCGGCCCGTGAGGCCAACGCCGCATTACCACCCGGCACCCGCCTGGCCTTCACGGACGCATAGACGCTGTCTCATGAGCCCACTGCAGTCTGTGAGGCCAACGGATGAGACCCGCCATCGAAGCGGGTCTCACGCAACCTGCCGTAGCCGCTAAGACCTATATGAGACAGCTTGGCTCTGTTGACATCCTTCGTATCCAAATTGAAATTCATCCCGAGCGAGCCGAGAGACCTGCATTTCGGTCGCGCTACCCCGGTTTTTGAACTTCTCGTCGAAGTTCGGGATTCCCAGGCCGTGAATATCAACAGAGCCGAACAGCTTCCAATCCGTCACTGCTTTGCAAATACCAGCCTCTCGATCACGCGCCGGGCGCCTTTTTCGCATCTGAAGTCCTTTGATACCGGCGGAGAAAAGGGATGCCCCTTCGCTGGCGACGATCTTGTATGACATCATGAGTCCTGTGCATGCGCGCCGTTTCTGGGTTGCCGGAGTAGTCCTCGCCGCCGTCGTTGCCCTTCTTCCATTCTCTTTTCACGCTGAACGCCATTTGGAAACGGCGACCCGCGTCGAAGGCAGCCAGGCGGAAATTGTGCGCCAGGAGTTGAACACTCGCTTTCATTCGCCATTTGTTGACCGCGTGGTCCTGGTGATTCAGGGGCTTCCGCCCGCGGATTCGCCGGAAGGCGAGCAACCGTTAACGACGATTGTGGCGGCACTCAGGGCGGAACGCGGTGTGTCTGGAGTCGTGTCCTATCTCGACCTGCGCGATTCGACTTTCCTCGGCAAGGGCGGGGGAACGTTTGTGCTGGTGGGCCTGTCTTCGACCGAGGGCCCGGTAGAGTTGCTCGTTCCTAAGCTGCACGAGCTGGCAAAATCTCTCCAGGAACAACTACGTAACCAGTATCCGGCCGTGAAGCTCGAACTGACGGGCGAGCTTCCCCTGAATTTCGACATTCGAAAAGCGAGCGCCGATGAGGTGCACCGCGGCGAAAGCCTGGTCATTCCCGTTACGCTGGCACTTTTGCTGGTAGCTTTTGGCAGCCTCGTCGCCGCCGTGATTCCATTAGCCGTTGGCCAGCTCGCCATCGCGACCACTCTGGCCATCACTGGCTTCCTGGCCGCTCGCCTGCACTTGTCCATCCTGGTTCAGAATCTGGCCACAATGCTTGGCCTGGGCTTGGGAATCGACTATGCGCTCCTCATGGTAAGCCGCTTCAGGGAAGCGATTTCCGCGGGTCACGCAGGACCAGAGGCTTCCGTCATTGCCGCGCGTCAGGCAGGCCGTACGCTCCTGATTTCAGCCTCGACCGTAGCCATAGGATTTCTGGCCCTCCTGACTGTTCCCATCAGCGAAATCCGTTCCATCGGCGTCGCCGGATTTCTGGTTGCCGGAATGTGTGTGTTGCTGACAAACACTCTGGTTCCCGCTCTTCTGGCGTTGCTCGGCCCCCGGATCAATGCTGGCCGTATGCCTTTTACGCCAAAGCTGGATGCGCAGCGGGCTGTGCGTACGGGAAACCGCTGGCGGAAATGGGGAAAGGCGATTGTCGCCCGTCCATGGCTCGCCCTCTTTCTGGCAGGCGCGCCCTTGCTTCTTCTCGCCTGGCAGGCGGCACGGCTGAATACCAGTGTCCCAAGAGGAGATTGGCTCCCCGAGTCGGCGGAATCGGTCCAGGCGCTTCATTCCCTCGAACGAATGAATCGGACCGGCGTGATTTATGCGTTGCGCGTCATCGTCGAGCTGCCAAACGATTCCATTACACAAACCGAAGCGGGGTGGAATGCGATCGATCGTCTCTCCAAGCGGTTGGCCAGCGACCCCCGATGCGACCGCGTGATTTCCATCACCACCCTTGCAGAAGGCGACCGGTCTTTCCTCGACAGCATGTCGGAGGAGACACGTCGGACATTTCTAAGTGGTGACGGCCGGGCAGCGCTGCTTGAGGTGCTTCCCGCAACTTCGGTTTCCCTGCGCGATCAAGTCGACTGGGTCCGCGACCTGCGGAAGACCGGCGCGGCCACTCTCACCGGAATACCTGGCGCCACGCTGCTCGTCGGGGGAATCCCGGCCCTCAATGCCGATTATCAAACGATTGTGAGCGATCACCTTGTGCCGGTAGCCGCGCTGGTTGTGGTGGGAACACTCGTGGCGCTTCTATGCGGATTTCGATCGCTTTTCGCCGCTGTGAAGGCCATCGCACTGAACCTGCTCTCGGTTGCGGCCTCCTTTGGAGCATTAGTTTTAGTTTTCCAGGATGGATACGGAAGCCGCCTCCTGGGACTTCCCGGAGGGAGCGGTAGCGTGTTCCCTCTTGTTCCGATCGTCGCCTTTGCCATCGTCTTCGGACTAAGCATGGATTACGAAGTGTTCCTGGTCGCCAGGGTTCTCGAAGCCAGAAGAAGCGGGCTGAGTGAAATGGACGCGATCCCGGAGGGTTTGGCCAGAACCGCAGGCCTGATTACGAGCGCCGCCGCAATCATGATCGTCGTATTCGCGGCATTCACCTTCGGAGATTTCCTGGTGGTCAAGATGATCGGATTTACGCTCGCGGTAGCGGTGTTGGTTGACGCGACACTGGTTCGAATTGTGATCGGTCCCGCGCTCCTTCGTATTGCAGGCGATTGGAACTGGTGGCCTGGTGGGCTCACCACGTCACGCAGCGCACCTATGATGTCGAATCACGAATGATGGATGTGGTCGTTCGCGGTTCAACGATTTTCGCCGTCACCATTCTTACGAGTTGAATGAAGCGCCTTCGATGCTTCGATGAGATCCATGACGCTTACTTTTTCAACTGATGCGCGTGTGATCCACGAGATCGACAACATGTCTCGCTGGAGAGTGCCTGGTTGACTGATCAAATCTGGCGGGCATATCTATGTCGACAGCACATGTCTTGATCAGCGGGCCATTGGCGGTGGTCGTGACGCTAACTGCAATAATGGAGCATTTGGACCCGCGCCGCCGGCATGCGAATAATAAGGAAAGATGGCTTTTTCTGATAAGAACAGAACCAACGTTGGGGCTTCGCTCACACGACGCCAGTTTGCCTTTTTAGCCGCTGCTTCGTCGTTCAGTTTCTGGGGAACGAAGCACGCCTTTGCATTGCAACAGCTAAATGTATCTACACCGTTCACCGGCACACTCGCTCCGGTCTTCCCCTTAACCGCGAAATCGCACGATAGTTTTGCCGCACTGATGGAATATGTTCCCTCCGTTGACCCGGATGCCGCTTTTTTTCGGTCACAGGTGCCTCGGGCTCGACGTATTGCGGCCTTCGCACCGACGCAGGCTCATCCCAGGCTGAGCCCGCTGCCGCAGGTGGCTACGCTTACGGGCTGCTATCGTACGCTGGGCCTCGCTGAGGACAACGACTACAGGCGCTCGCGCTATGGAGCACCGCCGCAGGGCGGAGTCTATGTCTCGCGCATGATCAGCTATCACGATGTCGTGGTGAGCTGGAGCGGGCCCGGCATGATCCCGAATCCCGCGCTGACCGACGCTGCACATCGCAATGGAGCCCTGTGCCTCGGAACTATCTTTCAGCCGGACAAGCGTATCTTCGACTCGAGCGCTGTGACGGCAAGAGAGGTGGCTGCGAAGTTTGCGGAGCTGGCTATCTACTTCGGGTTCGACGGCTACTTTATGAACTTCGAGCAGGGTACGCCGCAGGGACATGCGCAGGTGCTGGACCTGCTTGCCATGATGCATGAAGAGGCGCAGGCGCGGGGCAAGTCGGATTTTTATCTGCAGTTCTACGATGGCTCTGCGAATATGAATCTCCTGATACCGGTGCGGACGCCGGGATCGCCGTCTGTGCCAGCAGCCTCGTTTGCGGACAGCACGATGCTGGACCAGGGATGGAGTGGTTACAGCATGACGCATGGTTGCTGCTCGGGCGAGCCGACAGATGCTGCCTCCATGTACGAATACTGCCGTAAGAACGGGCTCGATCCTTATAAATCGGCTTTCTTTGGCTATCAGCTTTATCCCGGGCCTGGATATCTTGGTCTGTCGGCCCCCTCTGTGATTCATCCGAATGACAGCGCTACTGCTTATGGCAGCTTGCAGGTATATAGCTTTGAAGATGGACTGCACACCATGCAGGAGGCCATCGACAAAAGCCCGGCTCACAGCTCTTCCCTGTCGTCGGAAGAGGAGTATTACGCTCTGGAGCGCAGCTTCTTCAGTGGGCAATCGCAGAATCCTGCGCTGAACAACACGCCAACCGCGGAGCAGGCTCATCTCTATGCGAGCGTGGCCGGAGGCACGCGCAGATACACCGAGTACTCTGCGACGGAAGATCCATCTACCGACCAACTGAGGCTGCCGATTACTTACGGTGTTGCAAATTTCACGGTGGAGCATTCGGTGATTGGCGCGTTTCCGTTTCTTACCCGCTTCAATCTCGGTGCGGGCGATGCGTTCTTCATCGACGGCGTAAAGCGGAGCGATCGTCCGTGGTTCAACATGGGCATTCAGGACCTTTTGCCTACCTGGCAATGGTGGATGGAGCCGATGCATGGAGCGCTTGATCGAAGCGCCGCACACTATGCGCCCCTCCAGGTTGGCTTTGACCGGGCGCTGGCTTACGACGGAGGCGCGTCGCTGCATGTGTCCGGCTTGCTTGGCGCTCAGGACAGCGTCTCGCTGCGCTTGTACAAAACGAAGCTCGACGTGATGAATGCTGACGATCTTTCTCTGCATCTGGTTTGGCAGGGGCTTGCGGGTACTGAGCAGAATTTTTCCGTCGGGCTGATCTTTGAAGACGTTCCGGAACACGTGGAGTGGATTGGCTTCACAGAGACAGACCGCGTTCTGCATCAGCAGATTGGGCATGGCTGGACGCGTTCGAGGATCAATCTTTCCGCGTGGCGCGGACGGACCATTGCGGCGATTTTGCTGGGCTTTGCTCGTGCGAAGCCGTCGCGCTCTGGGACGCCCGTCGATCTCCACATTGGGGAGATATATGCGGGCAGGCCGCTAACCAATGAGACGCTTGCTGCGCCTTCGGGCTTTACCGTGGAAGCGCATGCCGCGGGAGTTTCACCGAATACGGTGCAGGTGCGGTTTCGTTGGCAAAGCAGCGACGCTGATGTTTACTACGATCTCTACAGCGTGGGCGAAACTGCGGAGACGCGGACCTGGCTTGGCCGGGTTTCGGCTGACTGCTACTACGCCGAGAGCGTGGAAGCGAACGGCTCCCCTGCGTTTGAGCTTGTGGCGACTAGCCGGGCGATGCCGCTTTTGCGCAGCGCGGCGGCGCGGGTTGTGCTACCGGCTGGTTGACACAGGCGGTTGGGGAAAAGCCTCGGCGGTTATCGGGGAATATCGCAGCTAGCTCTTTCTAATCCTGATTGACACAGACCTCTGAGGGTAGCGCAGTGGCCGGACTAGGTTCACCCGCCTTGCACAGATCGGCATTGAGATGGCCCGCCGGCTTGTTTGTGTCGCATAGCCGGTAGGATTCGATAGCTTCACGCCTCTCTGCAAGCTTCCGATCCGGAATAGCTTGCTCCCGGTTATCTGTCGAGGCCGAAGTGAATTGAGCCGCGGCGCTTGCGGCAAAGAGTAAGCTAAGCGCTCGAACCTTTCCCTGCCAGTAGACAACGTCAGGGCCGATACATATATTTCCCCCCGTTCCAAATGGAATCACTCCTGGAGTTTTCGGACATAGGCCATCGGCAGAAAAACTTTGAAAAAGCAACTTCGTTTTGCTCCAAGACAGGTTCAAAGCCAACGCATTCTTCGTTGAAAGATGTTCCTTTTGGAGGGTGTCGGCGATCGCTTTCAATTGTGTCTGCAAAACCGTGTCTTCCGATGATGCGGCTATGTCCAGTGTCGCGCGGGTGGAACGACCAAGTTTGAAAAACGATGCCAGATCTCCTGTCACAGGTGGATAGGAGCTTTGGAGGCCGGCGCGGGCGCCGCCTTTCGCGATCAGCTGCTGGGCGGTGCAGTCTGCGAGGTCATATCGACCAGAGATGGAGAGCTGATTTGTATCCAGATTGATATTCGGAAAGGTGTCACTGTCCATCGCGACTGTCTGATTTCTCCTGAGTTCTTCGTCTTGCCTGTTTCGGAGCTCTTCTGCCGACTCCAGCAGGCTCGTCAAGAGTCTTTCTGCCCTGTCAAATGAATCCGAAAAGATCGGCAAATAACCCGAGTTCTGTGCCACGTCTCTGAAATGCACTGCGAGGTTCATTTGTTGCTCTATCCACTCGCTCTCCCTGGCGATCTCGGCAGGCGATTGTGTAGCGTACGGACTCGGATTTTGTTGAGTTGAGGCAGGTTGGCCGGAAAAGACTCGGTCCCGTGCATAGGGGCCTGCCTCTTTCTCCTTCATCAGACGCGTGGTATACAGTCTCGCGAATATAAGCGCGTGAGTGAGATCGGAGACCCTCTCCATCGGGCTGTATCCGTAGAATTCGCGCAGCGCATTGACGAGGAAGCCGAAAACCTGTTCGCCATCGGACCAGCCAGGTTCTCGAAGGAAAGCGTAGAACCGGTCACTTAGCTGATCGGCCCGGCAGTTAGTGGTCAGGGAGATGAGATCAAAACCTGCTTCGACTGTCTTGTGAGCGATAGGATCACGCTCGTAACTCATCCGAGGCCCAAAGAGCATATTCTCGCGCGCGAGACGGGCGGCGACTACGTTGGTCCCATAATAGTGCCCCATGCGATCGACCGCATAGTGCGACAAGACGCCCAGGGCAAAGGCATAATCGAGCGGGTGATTGGAGCTATGTTGGCTGCGCGCATACCGGAGAAGAAAGTCAACCCATTCTCCTGTGCGTATGTAGTGAGTTTGGTTCGTCAAATCCTTGAGACTGGAGTTCAGAGGATAGTAGCCCAGATCGTCGGCGATCGCACCGGCGAAAACGGCGTCTACCGCCCTCGTCTCATCGAGCGGGCCAACTGCTTCGATCTGCGCGTATATAGCGCTCCAGTTCCGGTCAACAACGCACAGATGGTTGAATGGACCATAGCACCAGGCACTTGAAGCCGATACCGCCAGAGCACAGCAGAACACGAGATAACGAATAGCCCTGAACATTGGTCCTCCTGCAAGTTTCGCCCCGATTGCGAATCTGCCGAGCTCTCTGTTCAACCGTCGCCTTTCGGGCATTGGCCGCCCATCTTTCTGCCTCGAGAGTTACTGCGTGAGGATAAGATGGTCACATTGGCGCGATTTGGCATGAAGCTAATCCGGCGCGCTTGCTTTTGCAATGAAATTTCGCGTCAGCTGCCGCAATCAGCCAAGGCGTCTGCCTCAGACGTGTACACAGTGAAGAGGCTCAGGATTCCGACCATCTTGAACGTCTTCTCGGCGAATGGCGAAGGATTCACCAGCCTGGTGTCTCCGCCAAGCTTTTTCGATTGGCGCAGAGCGTTCACGATAGCGCCAATTCCGGAAGAATCGACGACCGGCATCCCTTCCAGATCGAGGATGAGGCAGATATGGCCGGTGGCTAAGGCGGATTGAACAGCGCTGTTGAAATGATTGACGGACTCCCCGCTTTTGAGGGGCCCCTTTAGCTTGAGTATGCAAGTATTCGCGCTTTGCCTGATATCGAGATCCATCGTACCTCTGTCGTCTTGAGCAAATTTTCTTTACATCGGGAGGGCCAATTGTTAGCCTCCAGCTACCCTCAGAATCATCCCGCCAGCCCCCCTCAAGCGGGGCTTTGCTGATGACACATTGATGCGGTATTCCAACGGCGTCCTTATAGAAATTGGCCGGCAGCTTCTCGCCACACAGGATAGCGCATCGCGCGCAGCGCTGATCGCATCTTCCGTCATCGAGATGCTGCCGGAATCGGCCTGCGTGATCCATCGTTACCGGCAGGAAGACGACGAGTCGCCATGGACCGCTATTGCTGCGGATGGGGAGATTTCTACCGAAGGCACAACTCAGTTAAATGGCAGCCGATTGATCGAGCCGCTGTTCTCGGACTCTTCGGGTACGGTCGTGTATCGGGCATCCAGTATCCGGCGTGAAGACTACGCCCATCTTCATGTCACCCGCACCGTCGGCTCTCTGGCCTATCTGCCTCTGCTCAATGACGGCCAGCTCGTCGGGGTCATCGAGATCGTTGCCTTTGCCGAGGCGTCGACCCCAGAGGGTCTTGCCAAACTCGCACCTCTTGCACAGTTGGGCGTGCCCGCCCTGCTGGCGGCGGAAGAGGGGGAGAGGCAGAGCCAAAACCTGCTCAACTCGATTCATCGTCTGACGCAACTTTATGACCTGGAAAAATCGCTAAACGCGACGCTTGAGCTCGATGAAGTGATCGCCATGACTCCGGAGAAGACCGTGGCCATGCTCGAATGCCAGGCGATGCATCTCTGGTTGTTCGATGGCGATGAACTCTGTCTGAAGTCATCCAGCGGCTATGATCCCACCGTTCGCGTGGGCATGGTGCAGGCTCCAGGCGCAGGCTACACGGCCGATATGGCAGAAGAAGGCGAGACGCTGCTTATCAGTGATCCTGCGGACGAGCGGCTGAGCCTGCGCAATGCAGCGATCAGCGGAGACGAAGAAGCGGTGCCTGTGGCCTGCGCTCTGCTGGTCCCTCTGATGCAGGATGGCGCTGAAGTAGGGGTGCTGGAGGCGATCAACAAACAGGGCCGCGTCTTCGATGAAGACGACGAGTTCTTCCTGACCTCGATGGCGGAAACGGTGAGCAATTCGCTCAAGAATGCGAGCCTGATGTATGCGGAGCGCAAGCTGGAAATTCTCGAAGCTCTGGTCCATGTGAGCTCGGAGATCACGTCGACGCTGCGTCTCGATCGACTGCTTCAGATCATCGTCAACAGTCCGCAGAACGTGCTGCCGTATGAGCGCTGTGCCATTGGCCTGGACAATCGCGGACGCCTGCAACTGCGCGCAGTCTCCGGTATGGCCAGCATTCCGCTGGGCGATGCGCAGGTGGACAAGCTCAACGAGCTGATGCGCTGGCTATCGTCGCAACCCGGGCTCCTGCATCTTCGCCAGGACGAATCCGAGGCCGGCAATCCGGGCCTCTCCGCCGAAGTCAGGGCACACTTTGAAGCCACGGGTTATCGCGCCATTTATGCGTTGCCGCTTTCCGACGACCAGGGCCGCGTCGGTCTGTTGCTCTACGAGAGCAGCGATCCGGATTTTCTCGACCTTCCTCACACCGAGATGATCAGCATCCTCGCGGGCCAGGCCACAGTTGCCATTCGCAACGCGCTGCTTTATCGCGAAGTCCCGCTCATCAGCCTGCTCGAGCCTCTGGTGCAGAAAAAGCAGGCGCTATTTCGCAGCAGCCTGGGCAAACGCGCGACCTTCGCAGCCGTCACGGTAGCCATGACGCTTTTTCTCATCTTCTGTCCGCTGCCCATGCGCGTAACCGGGACAGCGGTCATTTCACCACAGCGTCTCGTCACAGTGGCCGCGCCGACTGCAGGCAATGTCGCGTCTGTTTTCGCGCACGAGGGACAGAAAGTCGCAGCCGGAGATGTGCTCGGCACCATGAGCGACTGGCAATGGCGCATGGACCTGGCATCCGCTGAGGCCCGATATCATGAAGGACTGCTGGTGATGGAGTCTGATCTTGCGCACGGATCGGCGCAGGCTGGCGCCGACCGCGCACGCTCCGAATTTCTGGAAGCCGAGGTGAGCCGTGCGCGCAACCGGCTCGACGGCGCGCAGCTGCGTTCGCCGATTGCCGGAGTCGTGATCACGGCTAATCTGCAGAATACCGCGGGAGAGCATCTCGACGCAGGCATGCCTTTTGCGCAGGTGCTCGATCTCTCTTCAGCTGAAGTCAATGTCTCCGTTCCGCAGAGCGATGCCCCACTGGTGGCGCCCAGCCAGAATGTTGCGATTAAACTCGACAGCTATCCGCAGCGCTCCTGGCATGGAGTGGTCTCGATTCTCAGTCCTGAAGCGCAGGCTGGAGATGGCGAGCGCACCTTCGCGGCACGGGTGCTGCTGCCGAACGATGACGCGCTGCTGCAGTCCGGCATGGCCGGCCGTGCGAAAATCTTTACCGGCTGGCGGCCCGCGGGATACGTGCTGCTACGCAGGCCTGCGCTGTGGATCTGGCAAACTTTGTGGGACTGGATCGGCTGGTGATGGCTATGGTCTTTTCGCGATCAACGCTCTCGGCGACGGTGCTGACGACAACCCTATTTCTCGTGATGGCCTGCAATGCGCGCCAGGCCGTCACGGCGTCGCCTTTCTCCGGATCCACAGCCCAGCCGGCTCATGAATCACCTGTGGCTGTCGCCTCACCGCCGGAGTCCTCGGAGGCAAAGCCTTATGCAACCAGCGGGCCTCTCGTTGCCGAGCAGCAAGCCGACATCTCCGCCGAGCGGGATGGACTGATCGTCGAGTCCCATGCCCAGATCGGGGACCGCGTGCGTAAGGGACAGTTGCTAGCTCTGCTCGACGACCGTGCCCTCCGCGCGTTGTGCGATGAGAAAAAAGCCAAGGTCGCCTCGCTGCAGGCGCAAGTCGGGGAGTGGGAGGCGGAACAGAAAACCGTGGAAGCAGACCTCCGCCGTGCCGATATGATGCGCGCCGAGAAGATTCGCAGCGAGGAAGACTGGGAGCACGTCAAGTACAAGCTGGACGAAACGAAGCAGGAGGTTATGCGATACAAGGCGGATGAGGCCGGCGCGGAGGCCGAGTTGCGCGCCGTGAATGTGCAACTCGGTCAGTCAAGCATCACAGCCCCATTTGCCGGTATCGTGGGCCGCAGCACAGTCAGGCTCGACCAAGAGGTAAGGAAGGGGGATGTGCTCTTCTGGATTACTGCCGAGGCTCCGCTGCGCATCCTGTTTACCGTGCCGGAATCGGCCATGGCCCCTTTCCAGACCGGCGCCGCACTCGAACTCACGACTGCCGACTATCCCAGCCTGCGCCAGCCAGCCCGCATTCTTCGCGTCAGCCCGGTAGTCGATCCCGCCAGCGGCAGCGTGCAGGTGATCGGCGCTGTCATCCATCCATCGCTGCTGCTCAAGCCCGGCATGTCCATGCAGGTTCGGCTCGCACCATGAACCTCAGTGAAGCTCTCGACGCGGCGCTGCCTGAAATCCCCAGGACGCGCTACGCGCGCAGCCGTCCGCCACGCCTCGATCCCAATCTGATCGTGCGCGAGGATGCGCTGGACGGTGAGCCTTTTGTCGGCGTCCTTCAGCGCGACAAAGCGAATTTCTTCCGGTTTCCTCCAGATCAATGGCAGCTTGCCCTCCTCTTCGATGGGGACCGAAGTTACGAGGAGATCGCAGAGCTCTTCGCACAGCAGACAGGTATTGGCTATCGCGCTGACGATGTCCGAATGTTTGCGGAGAATATGGATCAGTCGGACTTCTGGTACAAAACTTCGCAGGAGAAAAATCTTGCTCTCAGCGAAAAGCTGATGGCTCAGCGCAGTCGCCGGGCCGGCCGGAAGTCCAAGATCAATCTTGCTCACATCAGCTTCTCAGCCTGGGATCCGGACCGATACCTCACGTGGCTGGACCGCAATGCCGGCAGGTTCATCTACAGCCACTGGTGCGTCCTCACGGCAGTTCTGCTATTTCTCTTTGAGGCCTTCATCTACATCTCACGATGGAGCACTCTGGGGCCGGATATCGCACTTTACTTCAACTTCACACGAAAGAGCCTGCTCGATCTGGCTCAGTTCTGGACGCTCTTTCTCATTCTCGGCTTCTTCCACGAAACAGCGCATGGGCTCACATGCAAGCACTACGGCGGTGAAGTGCACAGTATGGGGCTGATGTTTCTTTACCTGACCCCCGCGTTCTATGTCGACGTAACCGAGAGCTGGATCTCCGCCAACAAAATCCAGCGCCTGTCCACTATCATTGCCGGCATCTGGCTGGAACTGGTGATCTGTGGATTTGCCATGATTGTCTGGGTGAATTCGCTCTCTGGCGAGTGGATTCACGACTTCGCCTATCAAATCATCCTGCTCACCGGCATCGCCGTCGTCGCGATTAATTTCAATCCGCTCATCAAGCTCGACGGCTACTACTTTCTCACGGAGGCAATTGGAATTCCCGAGCTGAAAGAGCGCTCCACGGCATTTCTCTCAGGGTGGTTTCAGCGCCACGTATTACGTCTGCCCGTTGAGGTTCCGGTAGTGCCACGCCGCCGCGCGCCGCTATTTGCTCTGTATGCGATACTCTCGGGCGCTTACAGCTATGTCTTGCTTTGCCTGGTGATCCGCTTTTCGTTCAATGTCGCTTCGAAATGGCTGGCTGAATTCGCGCTGATTCCCGCAGGGGCATTGGCGTTTGCTGTCTTCCGCGCGCGCCTTCGCTCTTTGCGCGATACGGCAACGCGTTTCTGGAACCATACCTTTCGCCCTGGACTTTTTCGCCATCCGGCCGCTGTTTTAGCCATCCTGGCGGTGGTCATAATTCTGTTCGCGCCAATTTTGAGAGATCGCGAAGATGGCTTCTTTGTTATCGAACCTGCGCACTCGGCTACTGTACATGCATCCGTGGCAGGGCGCGTTCGAGAGGTTTTCATTCGTGAAGGCGAGAATGTACGCGCCGGACAGGCGTTGCTGCGCATGAGCAGCCCAGACACCGCTGCGATGCGTTCGAATGCCGACAATCAAACCGCAGCCGCACGCTATGACGCCTACGAATCTCAGTTGCGCGGCGATAGCATCGGCACGGTGGCCGCGAGCCAACAGGCGGCCACGGCATCCACTGTGCTGGCACGCAACGCCCAGCTTTCCATGTCAGTAACGGCGCCGTTTGACGGGACGATTCTTACGCCGGATCCCGTTGCGCTTCGCGGCCAGGATGTGGCTTCGGGGCAATCGCTGCTGTCGCTGGCAGACTCGGGACCGCATAGCATCCGGGTTTTCGTTCCCGCGTCCGGGGTAGACCGCATTCGGGGCGGGGCCGAAATCGGAATTGCTTTCCCTGGCCGTTTCTCGATCGCGCGTATGCAACTTGCGCCGCTGGAAGGTGAGGCAGTCAATCTGCCTCCGGGGCTGGTGGCCAAACAGGACTACAGAGGGATCGTCCTGCCTGCGTTTTACGTGGCCCAGATGATGTTGCCCACTCCGGTACAGAATTTACCGTTAGGCATGTCAGGGAAGGTCAGAATATTTGGTTCGCGGCGAAGCCTGGCAGGGCGGTTTGTGCGGGTGCTCAGGAATCTGGTTCAGGCTCACGCCTGGTAACGAAGAGAGGCGACCCTAAGGGGAGTCGCCTCATCCTCTCACAACGTAGATTTCCAAAAGGCAGATTGGCGATACTTAGAAGTTATTCACTCTCATCGCGCTGACCAACTTCGCGCTTTGCAGCGATTTCGCCTGCATCAGCTTGGCGCTGGTGGCCTTTTTGGCGGCGAGGGCACGGAATGCTGGAACCATTTTCCCGGAGGTGACGGGAGCGGCAGCTTTGGCGGACGCGGTCGTGGGCTTGGTGGAGGACTTCTTGGTGATCGACTTCTTCGTGATGGCCATTCTGAAAACCCTCAAATCGAAATTTTGACTCCGCGTTACGCCCTACCTAGTGCACACTGCGTGCCAAAGTCGCGGGCCGGTCCTTTGAGTTGTTAAGTTATTGATTTTAGGATGGGAAACGGAATCAAGGCTTCAGCGGTTAAGCTGAAAATTTACGATAGCGGTTAAAAATAAAACCCTGATGGATTAATAATTAACCCGTGATCATAACGAATACTTGCGGCAAAGGTATTTGATGCGCTGGCCATCAAGGCGCAGGAGACGTGCCGCTGCGGCCTTTCCCCCGTCCGACCGCCGCAGGGCGGCATT
>Ga0210388_10002610_pt1 | contig 13992 bp, 6 predicted proteins | sample IncBWC19OmetaG_FD_155485 | JGI IMG/M metagenome (GOLD analysis project Ga0210388, IMG submission 155485) | Forest soil microbial communities from Barre Woods Harvard Forest LTER site, Petersham, Massachusetts, United States - Inc-BW-C-19-O ...
AGTTGCTGTTGCCCGCCCGAAAGCTGGCTGGGATAAAGATCTTTCTTGGCGACGATGCGAAACCGATCGAGCGTGTCGGCCACCAGGCTCTGCCGCTCGCTGCGCGGAATATCCTTATAAGACAGCTGCAAATCGATGTTTTCTTGCACCGTGAGATCGTCGAGCAGGTGATAACTCTGAAACACCATGCCGATATTCTTTTTCGCCAATTCCGCGCGCTCCTTCCTCTTCATCGTGTGCGCCGCCTGCTCGCGAAACCAATACTCGCCCAGCCACTGGTCATCGAGAAAAGCGAGCACATTAAGCAGCGAAGATTTCCCCGCCCCCGATGGCCCCATCACCGTAATAAACTCCCCCGGCCGAATCTCCAGATTGACGCGCCGCAAAACCCAAGTCTGCCCCGCCCCGGCCTTATAACTGCGATCGATATTTTTCAGTTGAATCATAAGTCGTCTGTAAGTCTCCGAAAAGTTGATCCCAACAGTTGAGTTACTCCTCCCGCAAAGTACGCATTGGCTCAAGCGCCGCAGCCCGCCGCGCCGGAACATAACACGCCAATAAAACTGTAGCCGTAAGCAGAGATATCGTCGTCAGCAATGTAAGCGGGTTCAGTAAGCTAGTCTGATAGAGCAAGCTCGACAATACTTTGCCCGCTGCGAGCGTACCCGCGAGTCCAAGAACAAGGCCTGTCGCCGCCAGTTGCATGCCTTTCCCCAGGATCAATCCCATGACATCGGTGCGTTGGGCGCCGAGAGCCATGCGAATGCCCAGTTCCCGCGTGCGCATACGAACCGAATAACTGATCACGCCGTACAGCCCAACTGCCGCCAACAGCAACGCCAGCCCCGCAAATGCAGATAGCAAAAGCACCAGAAAACGGCGGCCAGTCAACGATTCGTCTACTCGCTGCTCCATGGTTTTGAGGTCATACAACGGCAAGCTCGCGTCGACCGCGCCTACCGCCCTCTGCATCGAACTCACGAGGCTCTCGGGATCGGCTCCGCTGCTGCGCACCACAAGCGAAGCCATTCGTGGCGGCGACTGCGATATCGGCAAGTAGTAATACCCCTCCGTGTTGTCTGCTTCGAGAGACGACGTTTTCGCGTGTTTGACAACGCCGACGATCTCCATCCACGGGGTCTGGTCGCCGAAGTTGATGTGTTGCCCTAGAGGATCCTCCTTGGGCCAATAGCGTCGCGCCAGGGTCTCGTCGACAATGGCGACACGGTCTGTCTTCAACCGGTCCTGCGGAGAGAAGACCCGGCCGCGCACCAGAGGGATACTGAGAGTCGCGAAATAGTCGGGCGAAATGACCCGAATATTTCCGTGTGGCCCGGGGCTATCGGGAGCGACCGTCTGACCTTTAATGCTGAAGGAAGCTGATCCGCCGTTGTTGTCGAAAGGCAGGGCATCGGCGATTGCCCCGCTCCTCACTCCTGACAAATTCTTGAGCTGCTCTTCCGCACTCGTGAACAAGGCAGCCCGCTGTTCGTCGGTTTTGTAAATGGACGGCGGCAGCGAGACCGTGGCCGACATCAGCCCTCGCGGACTGAACCCGGTTTCAAGTTGCTGCACTTGTTGCAGGCTGCGCACCAGCAGCCCGGCACCAACTAAAAGCAGCATGGCCACGGCAATTTCCGTCACCACCAATGCTGAGCGCAGGCGCTGCCGCCCACGGCTCGAGGTCTCCGAACGACCGCCCTCCTGCAGTGTCTGAAACCAGCGTGAATGCGTCATCTGCCAGGCCGGCGCGACGCCACAGAAAAACACGCACGCAGCGCCCACGACAACTACGAAACCAAAGATCGGCCATCCGACATGGATGGTGAGATTGCGAGACAAGCTCTCGGGCGCTAAAAGGAGCAATAACGGAATCGTCGTTTGGGCAATCACTAAACCCACGCCCACTCCGGCGCAAGCGAGCACCAGGCTCTCCAGCAACGCGCTGCGAATCAGCCGTGAGCGGCTCACGCCGAGCGCAATCTGAATCGACACCTCGCGCTGCTTTCCCGACGCCCGAGCAAGTTGCAACCCGGCGATGTTCGCGCAAGCAATCAAGAGTACCGACATGACCGCGGCCAGCAGAAGAAACAGCGGCTTGCGCAGATCGCCCGCCACGAAGTCGACAAGCGGCATCGAAAACATGCCCCACCCCGCTGCTTGGCTATAGCTACTCTGGCCTTCGGCCGCGATCTGCTGGGATGTTCGCAGGGCAAGATAGGCGCTCGCCTGGTCATTCGTAACTCCCGGACGCAGCCGCGCCACGCAAAACAAATATTCGTTATGGCGAAGTTGATTATCGGAATAGCTGGCGGCGGGCAATCCGAGTGGCACCCAAAGCTCCGCCTGATTCGGCCAATTAAATTCCGGCCCCATCACTCCGACGACTTGATAAGACTCCTCGTTCAGCAGAAGCGTACGCCCAATGACGCCTGGATCGCCGCCGAAACGTCGCTTCCACGCCGCATAAGACAGAACAACTTCGTGATTCGCACCGGGCTGGTCTTCTTCGGGACGAAACACTCGGCCCAACTGCGGACGGGCCCAGAAAACATCGAACCACTGCCACGAAACCGATGCCCCGCTAAGCCGCTCCGGTGTCGACCCACTGGCGCTGTAATTGAAGGCACTTTTCTTCATCACCGCGACCGACGTGAAAATATTTTTGCCGGCCGCTGCATCGGCAAAATCGGGCGGCGACATATTAATGTTGCCGAGGTCCCCCATCGCATACTTAGCGCGCAGTGCCACCACACGATCCGGATGCGGCACCCCGCTCGGATTGAGCAGACTGGCATTGATCACGCTGAAGACGGCGACATTCGCGCCGATGCCCAAAGCCAGAGTAAGAATCGCTGTGGCGGTAAAACCCGGGCTCTTGAAGAGTTGCCGCAGGGTATAACGCAAGTCCTGAAAAATTGTCTCCATTCGTTTCCTTCCAATAGCCCTATGAATTCCTTACTCATTCCTCAGCGTGGTCATCGGGTCAACCTGGGTGGCTCGGCGTGCCGGAAAGAAACAGGCGGTCAACCCGGCCCCTATCACAGTTCCAACGACAACTACCATTGTCAGAGGATCGGTCGCGGAAACGCCGTGAAATTGGCTCGACAGAAGGCGCGTGGTCGCAATGCTTGCCAGCAAACCAATGACCACGCCGCCGCCAATCAGCAGTAGCGCGCGTTTCAGCATCATGCGCAGAATGACTGATGGCGGCGCGCCAAGGGCCAGACGAATTCCGATGTCGTGCGTCTGGAGCGAGACGATGTAGGTCATCACGCTGAAAAGTCCAACGATGGCGAGCACGAATCCGAGCGAAGCGCAGGCGCCGAACGCAATCGCGCTGAACCTCGGCCTCTTGTATACGAGGTTATCCATCACGGTTCCCAGCGAGAAACCGGTGGCCCCTCCCACATCCGGCGCAGCCAATACGAGATCATGGTCCAAGGACCAAAGCGTTTGCCGGACGTTTTTCACCAGCGAAGTCGGCGGCACGCGAGTCTGCATGGCGATGCCGCGGTCTCCGAAACCGGAGACTGAGTACGGCACGAATCCCTGGGGAAGCGTGTTCTGCGGGGTTCTAAGCACCATCACTCCTCCCTCGAAGTCGTACGTACGAGAGTCGCTGACAATGCCGACGATCTCGAAATACGCGTCGTGCGGCGTTTCAGGAACTTCGTCGAGCACGTTGAATTTGATTTGCCTCCCGATGGGGTCTTCATCGCCAAAGTATTTTCGGGCCAGCCTTTCATTCACCACGGCGACGTTTGGGGACGACAAAATGTCATTGGCGGTCAGCAGTCTGCCGTGCAGCAGGCGCAGGCCCAGGGTTTGAAAATAACCTTCGCTGCACAGATCTACGGCCGTCATCCATGTCTCATGATGCGGCTTGCCGGGAATCGTCACATCGCCGCGCGGCGCAAAAAGCAAAGGGAGGCCGATCATTTCTGTCGAACTCACCACGCCGGGCAAGGAATTGAGTTGCGGCAGGAAGCGGTCGAAAAATTCTCTTTTCTGCTCCGCCGTCGTATAACGCCCCTTGGGGAATTGAACTATGGCGGTGAAAATGTTCTCCGGCCGGACTCCAAGATCCGCGTGCACGAGGGCGATGAAACTCCGCGTTACCAGCCCAGCGCAGGTAAGCAAGAGCAAAGCCAGGCCAACCTGGCCAATTGCCAACGCCGATCGGAACCGGCCGTGCTGGAAGGTGGCGTTCACATTCACTCCCGTGCTCGCCAATCCCTTTTGCAAGTTGGTACGGATAGCGTGCAGCGCGGGGGCCAATCCGCACAGCAGCGTGCACAGAAAGGAAGCAGCGATAGCGAAGGCTAGCGCCGGACGATTGAGTGATACGGCGGATTCCATCGGAAGGATGGTAGGTAACTGTGTCAAGCTGAGAGCAGCTTTCAGTCCGGCGTAAGCCAAAAAGCAGCCCACGACGCAACCCGCGCCCGCCAACAGCAAGCTCTCACACAAGAGCTGGCGGATGAGCCGTGCCCGGCTTGCTCCGAGTGATGCACGCAAAGCAATTTCTTTGGTACGCGCACTAGCTCGCGCCAGCAGAAGCCCCGCCACGTTGCTGCATGAAATCAGCAGCACCAGTGCGGCCGCAGCAAACAGCAAGAGCAGCGTCTGTTTAAAATCGGACAGAACCACATCATTGAGCTTGTTTGTCGTGACGCGGAACTTCTTGGGATAGTCATCGGGATGAATTTTCGCCTCTTGGCGCGCAATCACATCGATATCCGCCGACGCCGTCTCCAGGCTTACCCCTTTTTTTAAAATTCCCGTCGCCCAGAAAAAGAATGGATCCTCATTGTTAAATTCAAATCTGCCTCGTGCCGGCTCCGGCCGCGTCCACGATATCGGCATGTACAGATCAGCGCCGGCCACCTGAAATCTCGACGGCATAACTCCAATGATCGTTCGCGCTGTTCCATTGATCATCATGGCGCTGCCGACGACATTCTTGTCCCCCTGAAACTCGCGAATCCAATAGTTGTAGTTGAGCAGCACCACCGGCGCCGCCCCGGACTGCACGTCTTGCTCGCTAAAGCCGCGGCCGAGCAGCGTCGACACCCCCCAGAACTCCATCGCATTCGGCGTTGCTCCAACGCCTTTTACTTGCTCCGCGGTATCAGCGTGCGTATAGATGACGTACCACAGCCCATAGGCGAGGATGTCTTCATAGCTATGATTGCCATTGCGAAATGCGGCAACCTCGTCGAGGTGATACATTCCGTGACCGCCGCGCTCGTTGTCCGCCGCTTCGACGCTGATTGATACGAGCCTATCCGCGCAGCGATAGGGGAACGGATGAAGCACACCGTTGTACACGATGCTGAAGATGAGTGTCGACGCGCCGATGCCGAGCGCCAATGTGAAGATACACACGGCCGCAAACCCGGGATTCTTGCGCAACTGCCGCATGCCGTATCGAATGTCGTGCATCAGTCCGGACATGGGGTTCCTCCCTCCTTTACTCGTACCGCAGCGCCACCACGGGATCGACCTTGGTCGCGCGCCGCGCCGGAATATAACTCGCAATCAGCGCCACTCCCGCCAACGCCATCGACACTCCTAAGTAAACGCCGGGATCGCTGTTGCTCACTCCCACCAGCAAGTGCGTCATCAGCCGCGTCACTCCCCAGGCCGCAAGCACGCCCGCAAAGACGCCGACGATTACGATCTTCATTCCCTGTCCCACCACCAGCGCGAGGATCTGACGAGGCGTCGCGCCGAGCGCGATGCGCACTCCAATCTCCTGGGTGCGCCGCGACGCCGAGTACGAAACCATGCCGTACACGCCAACCACCGCCAGGATCAGCCCCAGCGTCCCCATGAACGTCGCCAGCGACGCGCCCAGGCGAAAGATGAAAAAACCAGTGGCGCTTTTGAGCGACTCTGTCATCGTTCGTATATCCACAATCGTGATCGCAGGATTCAGCTCCCGGATCTCCCGCTGGATCTCGCCCGTCAGCAGCCCAGGTGCCACTGGAGAACGAACCTGCAAAATTCGTAGCGACGAGTAATTTTGTTCCAGCGGAATATAGAAGTGCGGCTCCGGGTCTTCCGAAATGCTCTGATACTTGCTGTCACGCGCAATCCCGACCACTTCCAGAAACGGGCCTGCCTCGCTCTTCATGCTGAACCGCTTGCCAATCGGCTCCTCTCCCGGCCACAGCCGACTAGCCATCGTCTGATTGATGACCGCCACCAGCGGCGCGGCTTCGTTATCGGAATCCAGAAACCCGCGGCCCAGCAGAACCGGAATACTCAAAGTCTCGAAATAACCCGGATCGACTCGGTTATAGAGGATGGTCGGCAGCGGACGGTCGGGCAGTACAATCCGATTTTCGACATATACTTTTTGCCCGCTCGGAAAAGTGCTGATCGGCACCGACGACGTCAAACTCGCCGACTGAACTCCCGGCATCGCCCTGACTCTCACTTCTAGTTCGCGATAAAACTCGCGCGTTTGCGCTTCGTTGTAGTCGTCCTCCTTCGGATCCAGCGTCACATTCAGCACATGGTCCGGATTGAATCCAAGCTCCATGTGCTCGGCATTCTGCAAGCTGCGCACGAATAGCCCCGCGACAATCAGCAGCGTCAGCGATCCCGCCACTTGCAGCACCATCAAGTCCTTGCGGGCCTCGTGGCGGCGCGTACCGCGCGCATCATCGCCGCTTCTTTGCTGAAGTACCGCGTTGACATCCGCCCGAGTCGCATTGAGCGCCGGCGCCAGCCCCACAAAGATTCCAGTGAATAGCACCAAGGCAAACGCATAGGCAAAAACCGGCCAATCAAAACTAAAATCAAGTTGCAGAGGCACGCCTGCTGGATGAATCGCACCGCTTAGCCCGCTCGCCCACATCCCCAGCAACACTCCCAATAACCCGCCGAGAATCGCCAGCAGCATGGTTTCCGTCAGCATCTGCCGCACCAGCCGCGCACGGCTTCCGCCTAGTGCCGTGCGGATGGCGAGTTCGCGCATGCGAGAAGACGCCTGCGCCATCAAAATGTTGACCACATTCGTGCACGCCAGCAGCAGGATGATCGCCGAAAGCACCAGAAAAAGCGCCGAGATCAAGAGAAACGAATTGTTCGCATACGGAATCGGTCGCGATTGCCTTTCCGGCAGCACCCGCACGCTGAACCCTTTGTCCGTTGCCGGATACTGCTCCGCCTGCCGCTGCGAAATCACATCGAACAAACTCTGCGCCTGCGTCAGGCTCACTCCCGGCTTCAGGCGGCCCATCGCAAGTATCAACCGCATGTTGCGGTCCGTCCAAAAGTTAACCCCCGAGCCGCCAGGAAAGAGCATGCTGAACGGCACGTAGCCATCCATTTCAAAAATCGAAAACGATCCGTGAAACTGCTTCGGCACTACGCCAATGATCTCCACCGGCTTGCCGTCGATCCGTACCTGCTTCCCAAGGACGCGCGGATCGCCGCCAAACCGCTTCTGCCAGAAGTTATATCCAAGCACCATGACCGGCTGCGCTCCCGGCGCCTCGCCCACGGTCGGAAGAATGAGTCTGCCGAGCGCCGGATTCACTCCTAACCCCGAAAAATAATTTGCCGACACAGAAGTAATCGAAACTCGGTCGGTGCGACCGTCGGCGGAAAATCCGAGCGACCCTCGTCCAAGCGCTTGACCAAATACTTCCGCCGACCCCGCCGCCTGCTGCCGGAAGGCGACAAACTCCGGATAAGAAAACCCATGTGCTCCGAGCGGTGAGTTTTTTTCCTGAATCGCCAAAGCCGTAAGTTGCTGAGGAGCGGGAACCGGCAAAGGCCGGATCAGAAAACCATTGACGAGGCTAAACATCGCCGTATTCGCGCCCACGCCCAGCGCAATCGTGATCGCGACAATCGCCGTCAGCCCCGGCGACTTCCAAAGCGCCCGCACTCCATAGCGAATGTCCTGCAGCAAGGTCTCCATAAGTTACTCGTAACGCAACGCCACCACCGGATCAACCTTCGTCGCGCGCCGCGCCGGCAGATAACTCGCCAGCAAGGCGACCGAGATCAAGATCGCCGGAACCGCGGCGAAGGTGAGCGGATCGTTCGGCGTTACTCCATAAAGAAGATCTGCCATCAGCCTGGTCAGCCCGAACGCGGACACCAGACCCACTACGACGCCGATAGCGGCAAGTCTTCCCGCTCCGCCGAGCACAAGACGCAAAATGTCCAACGGATTTGCGCCCAGCGCCATCCGGATTCCAATCTCATGCGTGCGCTGTCCCACCACATAAGAGATGACCCCGTAAATCCCAACGCTTGCCAAGAGCAGTGCCAGCGTCGCAAACCCGACCAGCAGGATCATCGAAAAGCGCCGCCTCGCGAGCGAACTGGCAATAACGTCATCCATCGACTGCGGCCCAAAAATAACGATCTCGTTGCTGATTTGCTGGCTCGCGTGGCGAATGGAATCGAGCAAGCCCATCCCGGCATCGTCCGAACGCACGATCATCGCCGAGCCCGAAGGCGCCATGGCGATGAAGCCATCCGACATCTGCATGCACGGAATGTAGAACTGGGCTCGCAATTTCTCCATGTCATCCCTGTCGAGTCCCCACTGCTTCACGTGCCCGACGACTCCGACAATCTCTGCCGGCCCCACAAAATTGGTCGACAAAATCCGTTTGCCAATCGGGTCCGCGTTCGGAAAGAACTTCCTGGCAAACACCTCGTCGACCACGATGACGCGCGGCGAATGCTCGTTATCCTGCTCGCCGAAAAAGCGCCCGCGCTGGAGCGGGATGCCCATCGCCTTCAGGTAGCCAGGCTCCACGATGTAGTCGATGCCCCAGCCCATCTCGTTCTGGGTGGACGGCTTGGGTTGGCCTTCGAACCAGAACGTTAGCTCGTCGTCATATCCCAATGGCAGCGCGCCCCACGTTTGTGAAACCGCTTGAACTCCCGGAATCGACGCCACTTTGCTATCGACCTCGCGAAATGCCGCGCGAATAGCCTCCGGAGAGGCATTCATCATCGAGGGCGGCAGCGACACGCCCACCGTCATCACATTTCGAGGATTGAATCCAGGATCGACATTCCACAGCCGAGTTAAGCTGCGCACCATCAGCCCGGCGCCCGCCAACAGCACCAGCGCCATCGCCATCTCAACCACCACGAAGACGCCCTGCACGGGGTGCCGCGCTCCGCTCAAGCCCCGCCCACTTTCTTTGAGACTGTCTTGCAGATTCGCCGGCGACATCTTCAGCGCCGGCGCGAGACCAAACAACACTCCTGCAAAGACTGAAATCGCCAGCGTGAACAGCAATACCCGAGCATCCAGCCCAATCTCCTCCGCGCGTGGCAAGGTAGTAGGAAGAACGCCCAACGCCGCCCGCGTCCCCCACGCCGCCAGCAATAAGCCGAGCGCGCCGCCGATCAGCGCCAGCAAAACGCTCTCCGTGAGTAATTGCCGGAACACGCGCCCCTGGCTTGCTCCCACCGCCGCCCGAATCGCGAATTCACGGGTCCGCCCAGTCGAGCGCGCCAGCAAAAGATTGGCCACATTGACGCAAGCAATCAGCAGCACGAAGCCGACACTCGCCAGCAATACCACCAACAACGGCCGCACTCCGCCGACCACCCACTGCTTAAGGGGAATAAGGTTCGCACTGATCCCCTGATTGGCGTCTGGATACGCAGCCGCAAGGTTGCTCGTGATCGCTTTCATGTCGGCTGCCGCCTGGTCGATCGTCACTCCCGGCTTAAGCCGGCCGATGCCGTGGAAGCCGAGGCCAGCGCTGCGCGTGTTGAGCAGATTGTTTTTCCACTGCCCAACCGGAACATACACGTCGCCTTGCCCCGACGAGCCAAACATCGCAAAGTGGAAGTTGGCGGGAATCACGCCAACAATCGTGTAACCCCTGCCATCCAAAGTCATACTCTTGCCCACGATGTCGGCCGCCGACCCAAACTTCCGTCGCCACAATCCCTCACTGATCATCGCGATCGGAGCCGCGCCGATCTCGTCCTCTCCCGCCGCAAACGTGCGGCCGAGCAGCGGCTTTGCCCCTAAAAGCGAAAATAAATCCGCCGCCACAAACTCGCCATTCACTTGCATCGCATCTCCCACTCCCGTGAAGCTGAAAGCGTAGCCGCGAGAAATCGCCATCCCCGAAAAAGTGTGATTGTCCTTCCGCCAGTCGCGAAAATTAGGAAACGATATCGAACCGTGCTCAAAATTTGCCTTGCTCTCGTGCAGCGTCACCAGTTGCTCGGGATGCGGATACGGCAAAGGGTTGAGCAGCACGCCATTCACCACCGAGAACAGAGCCGTATTCGCGCCCACTCCGAGCGCGATCGTAATCACAACGATCGCAGCGAGCCCCGGCGTCTTAACAAATTGCCGCAACGCGTAGCGCAGATCTTGTCGAAATCCATTCATAGCCAGAACCTCCTACTCGTAGCGCAGCGCTTTCATCGGCTCCACTCGCGACGCTCGCCGCGCCGGCAACATGGCCGACGCAATCGCAACCAAAGTCACCACCACGATCGTCAAGCTGAGCGTCAGCGGATCGCTGCTCGAAATCCCATACAACTGGCTTCTCACGGCGCTCGTCAACAGCAGCGACACCGGCAGCGCAATCGCAATACTGATCCCCGCCAGCCACAACACCTCAAACATCACCATCCTCACCACCGACCCGCGTGTCGCTCCGAGCGCCATGCGAATCCCTATCTCGCTCGTCCTCTGCGTCGTCGAGTACGCCAGCACTCCATACAACCCCACCGCCGCCATCAGCGCCGCAAGCACTCCAAAGCCCGATGCCAGCAGCGCAATCACCCGCTCCGCCGTCAGATTGTTGTCGATCTGCTCATCCATCGTCCGAAAAGTGTCGAGCACGAGATTGGCATCCAGCGTCTGCATCGCGCGGCGGATCGTGCTCTCCGCGTTCTCCGGCAGCTGCCACGTCCGCACATAAAATGTCATCGCATGCGGCTCCTGCGTTTGCAGATAAGGGGCGAACACGGTGCGCACCACCGGCTCCCGCAAACTGGTGTGCTTCGCATCTTTCACGACGCCAACGATGGCAATGTCCGGCTTCACTCCCTTGCCGCCGCCGTTCGCCACGAAATGTCCGAGCGCCTGTTGCGGATCCACAAAATAATGCCGCGCAAAACTCTCATTGACGATCGCCACTTTCTGCGATCCCTCCTTATCCTGATCCGTAAACACGCGCCCCGCCAGCAGCGGCATCTGCATCGTTGAGAAGTAATCGACGCTCACGTTCGGCCGCTCGACCTGCATATTCTCGTCCGGTTTGTCCGCATATCCTGAAACGGTTACGTTCCCGGTCTCGTTTTCATTCGCCAGCTCCGCATCCGTGGTCGCAGCCACGGCGCGCACTCCAGGCAAGCCTCTCAACCTTTCAAACATCCTCTGGTAGAGCGCAAACGTGCGCGCCGGCTCGTACCCAGCCATCCTTGGATCGACTCCAAACGTCAGCAGATGATCGGTCGCAAATCCCGCATTCAGCGCTCGAAGATTGTGCAGGGTACGTACAAACAGCCCCGCCCCCACCAGCAGCATCAGGCTCAGCCCGATCTGCACCGCCACCGATATCCGCCGAAACCGCAGCGGACTGCTTCGCGCCGTCATCCCTTGCTGCTTCAGTGCCGGAGCCAGATCAGGCCGCCAGAACTGCAACGCCGGAGCCAGACTGAAAAGTAGACTCGCGAGCAACGCCAGCCCACAATTAAAGAGCATGATCCGCAGATCGGGTTTCGCGGAAAACGGCAAATCGCCGGTCCCGCCGCCCCAGATCATCGTGATCAACACCGCGGAAACTCGCGGCGCGAGCAGCATGCCAAACAGTCCTCCGGCAGTTCCGAGCAGCAATCCCTCGACCAGCAATTGCTGTATCACCCGCTTCTGCTTCGCGCCGAGCGCGTAGCGCACCGACATTTCACGAATCCGCCCCGCCCCGCGCACCAGCAACAAGCTGCCCACGTTGGCGCACGCCATCAGCGCCACTAGGCCAACCATCCCCATCACAATCAGCAGCGGCATCTGCACGTCGCTGCGCAGCGGCGAAAATCCCCGCGCCCCATCGAGCACAAACAAATGTGATTTATTTACAAACCGGTCGCGAAAATTCTCCGACCCGCCCTTGATCTCCTTCAGTTCATCGCTGCGAATCGCCGACCACAGCGGCCCAACTCCCGCCTCGGCCTGCTCGCGGCTCACGCCTGGTTTCAATTTCCCCACAATGTTCAGCCAACTCGATCGCCGATCTTCCAGATCCTTGCTTCCCGGAATCACCTCCGCCTCCATCATCATCGGCACGAACACATCCGGCGTATCGCCCATCACCACGCTGTGAAAGCCCGGCGGCACCACTCCCACCACCGTAAACGGATGCCCATTCACCAGAACGCTCTGGTTCAAAATCCCCGGATCGCTGCCAAACCGCCGCTGCCAATAACTGAAACTCAACACCGCCACCGGATCCGCATCCGCCACCACATCGTCCGCCGTAACGAACAACCGCCCCGCAGCCGGCCGCAGCCCAAGCACATCGAAATAATTTCCCGAGACGAGCTCCGCTCCCACCAGATCCGGCTGGTTATGCCACTGCACTCCCACCTGCGCAAAATCCGTGGCGATCATCCCGCTGAAAACAGAATTGCGGTCGCGCAGATCCCGATACATGGGATACGAAAAATAAAAATGCCCATCCGTCCGAGAATTGAGCCGCCCCGTATTGCTCCCCGAATAATTCAGAATCACCAGGCGATCCACATCCTTCACGGGAAGGCTGCGCAGCAGCGCCTGATCGAGCAAACTGAAAATCGCGGTGTTCGCGCCAATCCCCAGCGCCAGCGTCACAATCGCCACCGCCGCAAACCCCGGCGACTTCCGCAACTGCCGCGCCGCGTACCTGAAATCCTGAAGCAATCCGTTCATGCTCGCTCCTCACTCATATCGCAGCGCCACCATGGGATCGACCTTCGCCGCGCGCCGCGTCGGAATGTGACTGGCCAGCGCAGCCGCTCCAGCAAGCAAAAAAGTCGATAAAATAAAAGTTGTCGCATCCGTCGCACCAACCCCAAATAAAAAGCTTTGCAGCAGACGCGTGCTCAGCAGCGCCACTACCAGACCAACGCCCAGCCCCCAACCACGAATCGTCGCGCAAGTCTTCCTCACCATTCGCTGGATATCCTCAGCGCTTGCACCGAGCGCCATCCGAACTCCAATCTCGTGAACTCTCTGCCCCACGCTGTAAGCCATCACCGCATAAATTCCCATCGCCGCCAGAAGAATCGCCACGCCCGCGAAAATCCCGAGCAACAAAGATGACGAGGTCCCGCCCTTGCCCGCTCCTCACTCGTATCGCAACGCCACCATCGGATCGACCGACGCCCCGCGCCGCGCCGGCAGATAGTTGGCAAAAAACGCTACCACTCCCAGCAACATCGCCACGCCCGCGAAGGTCAGCGGATCGGTCGCCGAAATCCCAAACAGCATTCCGGCAATCAGCCGCGTCATCGCCAGCGAAAGCACCGTCCCCGCCACAATTCCCATCAGCACCAGCATCATCCCCTGCTTCACCACCAGCGCAACTACGTCCGGCCGCCGCGCTCCGAGCGCCATCCGAATGCCAATCTCCTTGGTCCGTTGCGCCACCGAATATGACATGACCCCATAGAGTCCAATCGCTGCCAGCACCATCGCCACAGCCGCAAAAACCGCCAGCAGCAACATGCTGAATCTCCGCCGCTGCACCGAGTTCGCGATCAGTTCCTGCATCGTGCGTATATTGGCCAGCGGCACATCTTGATTCACACTCCAAACCGCGTTCTGCGCCAGCGCAGTCAAGCTCGTCGGATCCGAGGTCGCGCTCTGCATCGCCACAAACATCGACGGCCACTGCGCCTGCCCCAGCAACTGATAAATCTCCGACCGTGGAGCCGTATCCAGTCCCACATGCCGCACATTGCCGACGACGCCGACAATCTCCAGCGTCAAATTGT
>Ga0210388_10002612_pt1 | contig 13987 bp, 14 predicted proteins | sample IncBWC19OmetaG_FD_155485 | JGI IMG/M metagenome (GOLD analysis project Ga0210388, IMG submission 155485) | Forest soil microbial communities from Barre Woods Harvard Forest LTER site, Petersham, Massachusetts, United States - Inc-BW-C-19-O ...
TTCGGGACGACGGCTTCCATCTTGTCCTGATTCGCGAATTTATTTGGCGCGGAGGAGGAGGATGGGGATGCTGATGCTGTGGCGGACGCGGTTGGCGGTGGAACCGAGGAAGAGGTCGGCGAGGAAGCGGTGGCCGTGGGTGCTCATGGCGACCAGGTCGCAGCGCTTCTGCTCGACCCATTTGATGATCTGGTCGGCGGGATCGCCGTAGGCGAGTTGGGCGTCGGCGGAGATGCCGGCGGATTGAAATTCGGTCCGCACTTTTTCGAGATAGGCCATGTCTTCGGCGATCTCTGGACTCACGGCATCGGGGCCGTAGGTTCGGGCGGCCCACCCATCGGCGACGTGGAGGAGGACGAGGCGGCTCTGCGCGAGTTTGGCGAGGTCTTTTATGTGTTCGATGATGGCGCGGTCGGTAGGCGTGCCGTCGAGGGTTACGAGGATGGTGTTGTACATGGGCTTAGTTTCGCGAATCGTCGAGAGTTTTCAGCGGTCCCTGCGGAGTCTGAGTTTCCAGCCTTCTTTCGCCCTTCCGGGGCTCAACTGTTTTCCACTGTTACCCACGGCTTGCGCCCCGTCGACATGCGCAGGGCAGGCTGTGGGCTGCATTCCATCGCCGCTTCGCGGCTTGCAACGCGTCCTTTATGCTTCAGATCCAGAGTTCCAGAAAGTGCGAGTGCCATTTTGCTGTCGGCCGCGGGCGGGCAGGAGTGTCCGCCCCCACATTTTTTTCTTTCTCGTCATCTTTTACATCAGCCGCCGGTGATTACCTGCCAGGCGGATTTCAGGGAGTCGGGCAGGCCGTAGATATCCATGGCGGTGATCAGGATAGCACTGGCCCAACCGGCGGCCAGAAGAAAGGCGCCGTTTTTCCATGTGCCCATGCGCTTACCGGAACTGGTGAATTGCAGCAACGGAAACATGGCGAAGGGCAATTGGAGGGCGAGCACGACCTGGCTGAGGGTGAGCAGATCGGTGACGCTGCTGTTGCCTCGAATGCCGATGATGAAAACGGCGGGAAGAATGGCCAGCGTTCGCGTGATGAGGCGGCGAACCCACGGGCGGATGCGCCAGTGCATGAAGCCTTCCATGACGACCTGGCCGGCGAGCGTGCCGGTGATAGTGCTGCTCTGGCCGCTGGCCAACAGGGCGATGGCGAACAGAGTGCTGGCGGCGGCGGTTCCGAGCAGAGGAGCGAGGGTGAGGTAGGCGACGCGAATCCAGTCGCTGTCGGAGGCGAAGTGGATAAGATGGCCGCCCGAGGCGGTGACGCTTTCCTTTCCGAAGAAGACGGTCGCGGCGAGAACGAGGATAGCGGCGTTGACGAAGAAAGCGATGGTGAGGGCGACGATGGAATCGATAGTGTTGAAGCGGATGGCGCTGCGGATGGAAGGTGCGTCCTTTTGCAGCTTGCGGCTTTGCACCAGCGCCGAGTGCAGGTAGAGATTGTGGGGCATGACGGTTGCGCCGATGATGCCGATGGCGACGTAGAGCATGCCAACGTGGCCAAAATGCGGAGTGACGAGGGCGCGTCCCATTTCAAGAAAGCTGGGCTGAGTCTGGGGGAGAACGAAAATTTCGATGAAGTAACAGCCGGCGATAGTCGCGATCAGGACCAGGACCACGGCCTCGATGGTGCGCATGCCAAAGCTCTGCAGGCCAAGCAGCAGTAACACATCGAGGCCGGTGATGATGACCGCCCACAGCATGGGGATGTGGAACATCAGATTGAGGGCGACGGCGCTGCCGAGGACTTCGGCCAGATCGCAGGCGCCGATGGCGAGTTCGCTCATGAGCCAGTTGGGCCAGCGGGTCCAGGCGGGATACCAGTCGCGGCAGCATTGGGCGAGATCTTTTCCGGTGACGACGCCGAGGCGCGCGGAGATGACTTGCATGAAGATGGCCATGAGGCTGGCCAGCCCAACCACCCACAAGAGGCCGTACTTGAATTGAGCTCCGCCCTGGAGGTCGGTGCCCCAGTTGCCAGGGTCCATGTATCCGACACTGACGAGAATCGCGGGACCAACGAAGGCGCGCCACTGTTCCCAGAAGCCGGCTTCGTGGTGCGGCACGGCGACGGAGCCGTGGACGCCTTCGAGGGATACGTGCGAGTTCGATGGCAATTCTCTAGGCGGCTTCGATGCTGTGTCTGGGGCGGTCATTCATTCTTTGATCGAAAAACTGGTGTCGGCGTGCGCTACAGGTATTAGCAGAAGTATACAACAAATTGTAAACCATAGTTAACTAATCTGAACGGCTTCGCGGTTGGATGTTCTTTGGACGAAAAATCTTCCCCGCACGATACGCGAAGGAAAGGACGCTAAGGTTGCTAAGAAGAACAATTCAAACTATTGCCGATTCGCGGGAAAGGACCCCACTTCTGGCGCAGAAGGCGCGCCAGAAATGGGGCACCCGGAGCTGGAAAATGGGGCACCGGGCGGCGGAACGCGGCCCTCAGGCGCTGAAGCGCGATGTGCCTCCGGCTTAACGGCACGAGTAAAGCTCGTGCCCTTCCCGTTTTCTTTCGAGGATCGAGTTTTTTCGCAGCCTGTCGTGTGTTTCCCGTTTCTATTGGTCGCGAAGGGTGCGGATGGGGTCGAGGTTGGCGGCGCGGAGGGCTGGGGCGGCGGCAGCGAGGAGTGAGACGAACATCAGGATCAGCGTGACGGCGGAGAAAATGGAGCGGTCGAAGGGAGCGATCCCGAACAAAAGATCCGTAATGAGCCTGGCGGTGAAGATCGAGGCGAGCGCTCCGAGTCCGATGCCGAAGCAGGCGAGGATCAGGGCGCGGCGGAGCACGAGTTGCAAAATGTCGGAACGGGATGCCCCGAAGGCCATTCTCAGGCCGAGTTCGCGCACACGTTCAGAGACGATGTAGGAGAGGACAGCATAAAGACCAATCGCCGAGAGCAGGAGAGCAATGCCGGCGAAGAACGAAACCATGACGGCTTCGAAGCGGGGCTGCGCCGCCTGCATTCTTATGCTTTCGGTAAAGGTGCGGTAGTTGAAAACGGGATGGCCGTTGTCCATGGCGCCGACGATTTTGCGGACGGTGTCCTCGTAGGCTGCGGGATCGCCTGCGACCCGCATCACGACAAGGGTGCGCTGATGGCTGGGATCCTGGGCATAGGGCAGGAAGAACTGCGGTTGATAAGGATCCCACATCTCATCGCCCCGTGTGTCGCCGACGATGCCGATGATCTGCCGTGCGATCACTGGTTCGTCGGGGTGTTCGAATTTCGGCGTGAGGTACTGGCCGAGGGGATCTTCGTTCGGGAAATATTTTCTGGCAAAGGCCTGATTGATGACGGCGACAGATGTGGCTTTCGGATCGTTGTCATGCGGCGCGATGGTGCGCCCGCGCAGCAACGGAATCGAGAGCGTTTCAAAGTAGCCGGGCATCACGGCTGCAGCGCCGGCATCGGGAAGATGATCGGGCGAGTTCCCATGATTTGCGATGGTGAAGTTGGTAAACGTGCCCCGTCCCCAAAGGATGGGCAAGGGATGTCCGGCGCTTACTCTTTCAACACCGGGGATTGCAGCAATCTCGGGGAGAACTCTTTCGATAAAACGGACCTTGGTTGGGACGGGATAGAGTTTGTTGGTCAACGCAATGTCGAAGTAGACGGTGTGTGTGGTGTCGAAGCCCGGGCCGATGTGAATGATGTTGAACATGCTGCGAATGAGCAGCCCGGCGCCGATGAGCAGGGTGAATCCCAAGGCGGTCTGGGCGATGATCAGCGCATGATGAAGCCGGTTCCGATGACGCCCGGACGTGGTAGTAAAGCCGCCGTCTCGCAGGGCAGTGGCGGGATCGGACTTCGACATTCGCCAGGCCGGGAGCAATCCGAAGAAGAGAGCCGTGCCGGCCGAAAGCAAGGCTGCGAATGCGAGCACGCGAGCATCGATGGCGATGTTGTATAACCGCGGCAGATCGCGGGGGATGAGCTGCAATCCGGCCCGCAAGAGAGCAAACGACGCGAGAATGCCGGCGGCTCCGCCCGCGAGAGCAAGCAGTAGGGCTTCGACCAGCAGTTGACGCACGACGCGAATTCGGCTGGCGCCGAGGGCGGTGCGCAGAGCCACTTCCGGGCGACGGCCGTTGGCGCGCGCGAGAAGGAGTCCGGCGACGTTGGCGCAACCGATGATCAGGACGATTCCGACCGCGGCGAATAAAAGAGAGAGTGCCGGGCGGATATCGGAGACTTGCTGGTCGAGCAATGGGTTGATGGAAACGGCGGGTCGGTTGCGATCTTCGGAATACTGCTGAGCGAGTGCGCGCTGGATCGTGTCCAGTTCGGCGAGGGCTTGCTTGCTGCCGACGCCGGGCTTCAGGCGGCCGACGACCGATAGACGCTCGTCTTCGCGGATCGAGGTGACGGGATCGAGGCCCTCGGCGTCAATCGCGAAGGTCGACCAGTAAGAGACCGGCTGGCCGACCGGATAGTGGAAGTCAGCGGGCATGACTCCAACAACGGTGTACGGTTCATCACTGATCTTCACCGTTTGACCAATCGCGTTGGGAGACGCCGCGAAGTCTGAGAGCCAGAGTTCGTGACTCAGAATGGCGACGCGATGGCCGGGCTGTTCTTCATCCTCGGTGAAGGTGCGGCCGAGCGCGGGAGATACGCCGAGAGTCGAAAACAAATTCGCGGAGATGCGGCCGCCTTCGAGGACTCGAGCGCCTTCGCCATTCGCCTTGCTGAAGAGGCGCACGATGTAGTCGTAAGAAGCGAGGGACTCGAAGGTATGGCTTTGGCGTTGCCAGTCAAAGAAGTTGGGATAGGAGTTGCCGATCTCGCTTGCGGCGCCAAGATTGGAGGGAGCGACTCCTGGCGGGAATTCCAGAGTGTCGACGGCGACGAGCTGGTCAGGGCGCGGGAATGGGAGAGGGCGAAGAAGGATGCCATCGAACAAACTGAAGATGGCGGTGGTGGCTCCGATGCCGAGAGCGAGAGTGAGGATCGCGGTGAGGGCGAAGGCTGGGCTCCGACGAAACTGGCGGAGAGCGAAGGTCGCGTCCTGCAGAATGGTCGACAGCATGGCGTGATTATGACAGGCGGGAGCGCGGCGGTTAAGGTGCGTCCTCAAAGTGGATACTCCCGGTGAATTGGCGTGGCGGGCGTTAGCGCTTCGGGCGGGCAGCGGGCGTGAGCCAGACTCGTTCGGAGGCGGCGGGGCCGAGAGAGACGGTTCCGGCGGGTGTGGATAGAGTCAGAGTCTGATCGTAATTGCGTTCGAGCAGGCGGAGCTTGGCTCCGGGGCGGACACCGCGGTGTTCGAGGAATTCGAGGAGCTGGCGATCGCGTTCGTAGATACCGCTGACGGTGTAAGCGTTGTCGAGTTCGGCGTCGGCGAGCAGGACGAGTCCGCGGCGGCGGCGGCTGGACGGCCCCTCGAGTTCACTCAGGTTGCCGTGGGGGCAGGCGCCGCCGGAGCCGAGCCTGGCGAGGAGCTTGGCTTCGAAATCAGGGGAGACGGCGTGCTCGAGGCGCTCGGCTTCGTCGTGAACCTTCCACCACTCCATGCCGAACATTTCGGAGAGCATGCGCTCGATCAGATGATGGCGGAGGGTGAGTTTGCGGGCGATCTTGCGTCCGGCGGCGGTGAGGCGGACTTCGCCACGGACTTCGCCGCTGGCTTCGACGGTGACGAGGCCATCTTTTTTCAGGCGGCGCAGCGCCATGGTAACGGCGGGCGGAGAGACCTTGAGCAGATCGGCGAGGCGGGCGGAGATGACGGTTTCGCCCTCACTCTCGGCTTCGAGGATCGACTTTAGGTAGTCCTCCTTGGAGACGGTGATCATCGAGGGAGATTATACGATGGCGGGTTAATTATGGTTAATAGGGGCGGGGGAGTTTCTTCGCTTCCCGGGGAGAGCTTTTAACCGCGGAGGGGAAAGGGGAGGTCGGTGAGAAAGTCTGGTTGGGATATTTAGAGAGTGACGGCTGCGGACAACTGGCACTTCATGCTTCGTACTGTCCCACCCTTTCGCAAAGGACGCGAAAGGATGGGGCACCCTCGCGTTTTTTCCGCGCCTTTGGTTTTCTGGAGGGAAAAAGAAAGGACAGCCCGGAGCCCCCGAGACTGTCCCTTGAACCCTCCCGGTTAGAAGGGCAACTTTGATGACCCTAGGTTACTGTGGCGATGTTGCAAAGCGATTGCAGAACCGTGAATATCTGATTAATTCGGTTTGGGGCGGCGCTGCTATAGTAATCGGTTACAAACGTCCGATCTGTTGACATCTTTTTTCTCTGCACGGCGGTCGAGAGGATTCGATGCCTTCCACCACATCGCGAAAAACAGAGCAGTCGCGGCGCCTGCAGCAGCGGGCGGAGAGCATGATTCCGGGCGGAGTGAACTCGCCGGTGCGGGCGTTTCGTGCGGTGGGAGGCGATGCGCCGTTCATTGTGCGCGGCAAGGGGTCGCACATTTGGGATGCAGATGAAAACGAATACATCGATTATGTCGGGTCGTGGGGGCCGCTGATTCTGGGTCACGCCGAGCCGACTGTGCTGGATGCAATTCTGGGCGCGGCTTGCAACGGAACAAGTTTTGGGGCTTCGACGCCATCTGAGGCCGACCTGGCGGAGCTGGTGCTGGGGGCGTTTCCGAACGTGCAGAAAGTACGCTTCGTCAGTTCGGGGACAGAAGCGACCATGTCGGCGATCCGGCTGGCGCGAGCTTATACAAAACGAAAATATATTGTGAAGTTTGAAGGCTGCTATCACGGGCACGCGGATTCGCTGCTGGTGAAGGCGGGATCGGGCGTGGCCACGCTGGGGATTCCGGGATCGGCGGGCGTGCCGGAGGAGTTCACGCAGTTTACGCTGGCGCTGCCGTTCAACAATCTTTCGGTGGTGGAGCACGCCTTCCAGAAATACAAGCACCAGATTGCGTGCGTGATCGTGGAGCCGGTGGTGGGGAACATGGGATGCGTTCCGGCGGCGGACGATTATCTGGTGGGGCTGCGGATGCTGACGGAGAAAGAACGGTCGGTGCTGATTTTTGACGAGGTGATGACGGGATTCCGCGTGGCCTACGGCGGAGCGCAGGAGTTGTACAACATTCGTCCGGACCTGACGACGATGGGGAAAATTATTGGCGGCGGATTGCCGGTGGGGGCATACGGCGGGCCGAAGGAAATTATGGATCTGGTGGCGCCGCTGGGACCGATGTACCAGGCGGGAACGCTCTCGGGGAATCCGCTGGCGATGGCGGCGGGATGCGCGATGCTGAAGCAGTTGCGCGACCGGAAAGAAGAAATTTATCCGCGGCTGGAAAAGTTGAGTGGTGAGTTGGTGGAAGGAGTCGCGGCGGCAGCGAAGGATGCGGGAGTTGCGCTGTGCCAGAACCGCGTGGGATCGATGTTCACCTGGTTTTTTCAGGCGGGTCCGGTGACGGATTGGGAATCGGCGTCGAAGTCGAAGACGGAGGCGTTCGCGAAATTCTTTCGCAGTATGTTGGATAGTGGTGTGTACCTGCCTCCGTCACAATATGAGGCGGCGTTTCTGGGAGCGACGCATACGGAAGAAGATGTGCAGCGGACGGTGGCGGCGGCGAAGGAAGCGTTTGCGGCGGTGCGAGGGTGAGGCGTTCTTGTTCCTTGCCGTGATTGTTGGCGGTGCGGGCGGAGTGCATGGGTCCTGGGCGAGACAAAAAACGTCTCGCCCAGGATGACAGAGTTTTTTTGATTCCGGTCAGCGCGAAGAGAGTTGCGGCATCATTTGTGGGATGGTTACGAATTCGTAACCGTTAGATTTATAGCGGGTGATCAGTTGATCGGTGGCCGAAACGGTTTGGGAGCGATCGGCACCCATGGCTTTGTGTCCGCCGTCGTGAAGAAGAATGACGTCGCCCCCGGCAATCTGCTGCGAAACCTTGGATACGATCTCGACGGCAGGGGGCGCATTCCAGTCGTAGCCGGTCACGCTCCACATCACGGGATCGAGGCCCAATTCGCGGGCGATGTGGAGGGCGGCGGGGCGGCGCCCTCCAAACGGCGGACGGAAGAGGTTGGAGTGCGGGCCGATTGCATCTTGCAGAGCCTGTTCGCAACCAGAAAGCTGCTGGCGGATTTCGGCAGCGCTCTGGAAGGTCAGCAAAGGATGGGTGAAGGTATGGTTGGCGACCGTGTGCCCCGCGTTGACGACTTCGCGGGCGAGATCGGGACGCTGCTGGACGTAGCGGCCAATCATAAAAAATGTAGCGTGGACTTCGTGCTTGGCCAGGACTTTCAGCAGACGTAGAGTGTGGGGATCGTTGGGACCGTCGTCATAGGTGAGGGCGATTTTTTTCGTTCCGCGGGCGAGGCCGGTGAAGGTACGGCCGTACCACTGTCCGGTGGGTGCCATCGCCTGATAGGCCGCGGTGCCAGCGGCAGCCAGGGTGGCGGCGGCTGCGGTGAGGACGGGGGCGAGCATGGGTGGATTCTAAAGGATTGTAGATTGAAGATTTCAGATTTTAGATTGAACACGCCAGCGGCGTAAGAGTCCCGATCTAAAATCTGCAATCTAAAACTGCTTTCTTCGCTGTTAACTCATCGCGCAATTGCCACTGAGGGGCAAGCGAGATATCCTGCCAATTCCGATAGAATCGCGCGAGAGCATCGTAAGACGTCCACCAAACCATGGCCAATCTTTTTGAACTGCCCCGGTACATTGCTGTGGAAGGCCCCATCCGAGTGGGGAAGAGCACACTGGCGCGCATTCTGGGCGAGCGGCTGAATGCGCAGCGGGTGATGGAAGCGGAGGCGAATCCGTTTCTGGAATCGTTCTACGAGGGCGAGCGCGGGGCGGCGTTTCAGGCGCAGTTTACGTTCCTGGTGCGGCGGTTTGAGCAGTTGCGGGCGCTCGACCTGGGAGCGCGGTCGCAGAAGGCCGTGGTCGCGGATTTTATTTTTGAAAAGGACAAGCTGTTCGCCTGCCTGAATCTTAACGACCAGGAACTCGACACCTACAACCGCTACTACAACCACTTCCGCGAACAGTTGCCGACGCCCGACCTGGTGATTTATCTGCAGGCGACGCCGGAAGTTTTGAAGAAGCGGCTGAAGAAGAAAAATGCCCCGGGCGAGCGAGGAGTGAGTGACGAGTATCTGGAGGAAGTGGTCAAGGCCTACGAGCACTTCTTTTTTCACTACACGTCGTCAGACCTGCTGATCGTAAATACGTCGGAGATTGACTTTGTCGATCGCAACGAAGACTTGCAGGAACTGCTGAGAAAAGTGACGGAGCCGATCAAGGGGACGCAGTACTTCTTGCCGCTGGGCGGGCAGGACGCGGTGGGGGCGTAAGGCGGTTGACGGTTACGTCGAGGGAGCGGAATCAGGCTGCGCCCGCCGGTGCGGCCTGTGGGGTGGATAGAACCGAGACACAAACAGAACTGAGTCTCCTAAGGCTGCAAAGAGCAGCGCCATTGCGCTGGGCGTTTCCGAGAATAGCTGCAAGAGAGATGCCAACAGGCATGCAGCGGCGAAAAGAAGGACGGCGCGATCGGACGCGCGAACTCCGGTGATCTGCCGAAATCGAAAGCTCATTACTGCCATAGCGAGCATCAGTACAGGGAAAATGACAAGTACATAGCCTCCAGGAGAGAACCAACCCAGAAGTAGCCACAAAGATGAGCGCAGGCCCAGGTAGGTCGGTACGAAGAAGAACCACCGACGCCAGTACTGAACTGTGAGAGCCATGGAGGTAGCAAGTCCGATCATGATCAGCCATCCCGTGAGCGGACGGCCCGCATTGCTGATCTGAACGTATGCCAGCCCGAAAAGCGCGATGGCTGCGACGGAAGAAGTGATTGCGCCGGCAATTTTCAGGCCTGATTTGACTTGTTCAATCGGCGGGCGCCTATCACTGGTGAATCGCATCGCGGGTGCCTCTACCCTCGTGAGTAGCATATCCTACCCCCAGAGTGGGAGCATCGGGGGCCGACTGCTACTTCTGGTGGCGCGGGAGTGAGTAGACTGACAGCGCCTTCCCCATTTTTGAGAATTCCGGATCGGCGGTGACCAGCCAGGCTCCGCGTTCGATGGTAAGTTCGGCGGCGAAGGCGTCAGCATATCCCAGATTGTGTTTCTGCTTGAGGGTGGCGGCGCGGGTGGCGCGTTCAAAGTCCACCCCGATGACGGCGATGGGCAGCCGGTGCACATAGGATTCTACTTCGCGAGCTTTGGACTCGCCGTGGTAACGCCACTCCATGTAAAACGCCTCTCCCCAGTTCACCGCCGACATGAGTAGGGGAAGTTCCATCCGGAAGGCTTCGCTGATCAGGTGCCGCACTTTCCCCGCGGCATATTCACGACCTTCAAAAAACCCAATCAGAGCATTCGCGTCGAGGACATAGCGGCGCATAGTCCCGCCGGAGGCGACCACCTACTTGCGCTCTCTTTCCCGTCGGCGTTCGCGTTCGCGCTCCTCAATAGATGCTTCGAATACCGAGGGCTGGCCGGGGCGAGGTTTGAGAAAGCCCTGAATTTCGTCCAGGATGCGCTCGGTAATCGGCATTAATATCAGGCGGCCCTTCTCGTGGGTCCAGGTGGCTCGAGTGCCTTTCTTAAGGCCTAGCTGTTGGCGAAGTTCCGCGGGCACCACGACTTGGCCCTTCGAACTGATTGTGGTCCGGTAAGTCGTCATGCCTACACATCTTACCACAAACTGAATGTAAGACACATATACATTCGCCTTACGCTCAAGGCTTTTTTCAGTTTGTAGTGCGCGTAAACACCTGGAAACATGTACGTTATCTCACGCACGAGGTGGCCTGTCTTCAGGGTAGTTCGCGGCGGTTTTTCCGGCTACAATATCCCCAGCGTCATCCAAAGATGTAGACGCCACGATGCGCGCACAGGCTCTATCCGGCTTGCCGGAGGGGCACTGGAGGACATCAATGAGTCTTACCCCGATTACCGGGCGTCGTCTCGGTTCGAACGCAGACGAATCGCGCCCGAAGGTTACGACCGCATCCCTGCGGGAGCACAAACTCCGACACCAACCTATTACTTGCCTTACCGCTTACGACTATTCCTCCGCGCGCCTGGTGGACGAGGCGGGCATTGACATGGTGCTGGTGGGGGATTCGCTGGCGCAGACCATGCTGGGCTACGAGAACACGCTTTCGGTCACGATGGACGAGATGCTGCATCACGTGAAAGCCGTGCGGCGCGGGGTGAGAAGCGCGCTGCTGGTGGCGGATATGCCGTATGGGTCGTATCAGGTTGACCCCAAAACGGCCATCCTGAATGCGACGCGCTTTGTGAAAGAGGGCGGCGCTGAGGTGGTGAAGATTGAAGGTGGGGAGAAGCGGGCGGAGTTGATCCGTCAGATTATCGATGCGGAAATTCCGGTGGCGGGACACATTGGGCTGACGCCGCAGTCGGTGAACGTGATGGGCGGATACAAGGTGCAGGGGAAGAGCCTGAGCGGGATCGAGCAACTGATGCGGGACGCGGTGGCGTTGGATCGAGCCGGCGTGGCTTGTCTTTATCTCGAAGGAATTCCGCGGGAAGTGGCGGCGATGATCACAAGTGAGGTCAGTACGCCGACGATTGGGATTGGAGCCGGTCCGGAGTGTGACGGGCAGGTGCTGGTGTTTCATGACATTCTGAACCTGACGTTCGGGCCTCCGGCAAAGTTTGTGCGGCGCTATGGCGACGCGGCGGCGCTGATTACGCAGGCGGTGCTGGCGTTTCGCGCGGATGTGCGTTCGCAGCAGTATCCGTCAGACGAGGAGTCGTATCACTTGCCGACGGAGACGAAGGCCGGGCTGGATACGGTTCTAGAGCGGAAGCGGGGGATGCGGCGATAAGGCGACCCCTTTTTGCCACGGATCTGCGCGGATTCACACAGATAGGGGCTGGGGGAACGTAGTCAGGGGAACATGCGCGGGGTGTTTTTCGTATTCTTTTATGAGGCGTGGTTTTAGCGTCGGCTGTTCGGACACGCGAGTTGCGGTTTCGGACAGCGGTGGGATGGTGCTACGCTGGTAAGTGCAAGGAGGTGCGGTTATGCATGCTTTAGCGTTTTTCTTTTTCCCGTTTGTAAGCTTCGGCTGTGTCATGTATTTCCTGCCATCGATCATTGCGCTGGCGCGCAGCAAGCGTGACCTGCTGGCGATTTTCCTCTTGAATCTTTTCCTGGGATGGAGCGTGATCGGGTGGATCGTCGCGCTGGTTTGGGCGGCCAAGGCGGATGTGCCGGCGATGGTGAGGTAACTCCGGGCCGATGAGAACGGACTCCCGGTGCGGCCGCTGCGCTCTGTTTTTTGGGCTGGCGTTGGGTCTGGCGCTTACGGGCTGCACTTCGCAAGAGAGTACGCCGCCTCCTCCCAGTGCGACGGAACTGCTGCAAAGGATTCCGGCCGGAGATCCGGCACAGTGGGATAAACCGGGAGCGGTGAAAAACTGGCCGAATCCCTACCTGGTGCTGCGGGAAGACGGCGTTGGCCTGCTCGATCCCGCGAATAACGAAATCCGAGTGCTGAAGACGGACGAAGTTCTGGATGCTCTAGCGCGGCTTCCGGCGTCGGCGTGGCCGCGCGGGCGAGTGGTTGCGGTGCAGGGGCCGGGCAAGGTCTCGGAGGAGCATGCGATTGCTTTCCGGCGCAGCCGTGGCATTCTGGGCGGGACGCTAGAGGGAGCGCACGTCGCGATAGTTTGGCTGCCAGTGGGATAGAGCGCGATTAGTGTAGAAGCGTTGCCATTTTTAGTTTCCATTCTTGATCATTCCCATTCTTGATCATGATCCGCATGAAAATCTGCAAGACAATTCAGGAGATGAGAGCTGAGTGCCGTGCCGTGCGGCGCGCGGGCCAGCGGCTGGGGCTGGTTCCGACTATGGGGCGCTGCAATGAGGGGCATATCTCGCTGGTGCGGGCGGCGCGGGCGAAGTGCGATGTGGTGGCGGCTTCGATTTTTGTGAACCCTACGCAGTTTGGGCCGACGGAGGATCTGGGGAAATATCCGCGCTCGTTTGAACGCGACTGCGAGATGCTTGAACGGGAAGGGGTGGAGTTGCTGTTCGCGCCGACGGTGGAGGAGATGTATCCGGCGGGAGGGACCACATGGGTGACGGTCGAAGGATTGAGCGACAAGCTGGACGGGCGATCTCGGCCCGGACACTTTCGCGGGGTCGCGACCGTGGTGGCGAAGCTGTTTCACATCGTCGAGCCGGATGCGGCGTTTTTCGGGCAGAAAGACGCGGCTCAGGTGGCGATTATCCGGCGGATGGTGCGGGATTTGAATATGCCGGTGGAGATTGTGGTGGGTCCGATCGTGCGCGAGGCCGATGGGCTGGCGATGAGTTCGCGGAATGCATATCTGGATGATGCGCAGCGGAGACAGGCGCTGGTGCTGCACCGGGCACTGTTGCGGGTGCAGGCGTTGGCCGATGCGGGCGAGCGGAATGCGGGGCGACTGATCGCGGCGGGGCGGGAGGAGTTTGCTGCAGAGGCATCGATGCGGTTGGATTACTTTGAGATCGTGAATGCGGAGACGCTGGACCCGGTGGAGGATGTTTCCGGGGGCGCGCTGGTGGCGGTGGCCGGCTACGTGGGGAGCACGCGGCTGATCGACAACATTCTGCTGGCTAACCGACGGTAGTGCACGGCTTGCGGCTCGATCCGACGTGTTCCGCGGTGCTCGGCCGGGAGATCAAAGGCTTTAACCACAGAGAACACAGAGGGCACAGGGGAAACCTGGGACTCCTATCCCGCGTGCTCTTGCCAAATGGCGTTAGTACGGGTAGTCGTAAACATAGGGCGGGGCATAGGCATAGTCATAGTCCCACCAGGGGTTGTACCAGTAGGCCGGCCAAGACCAGAACGGACTCCAGCCCCAGCCCCAGCCAAAGCCCCATCCCCAACCGCATCCCCAGCATCCCCCCCAGCCCCAGCCGCCGCCCCAGCCAAAGCGGCTGCCGTAAAAGCCGTTGCCGCGCCAGGCTGCGCGAGATCCGATCAAGCCGGCGTGGGCGACTGAAAAGTTGGC
>Ga0210388_10002613_pt1 | contig 13986 bp, 11 predicted proteins | sample IncBWC19OmetaG_FD_155485 | JGI IMG/M metagenome (GOLD analysis project Ga0210388, IMG submission 155485) | Forest soil microbial communities from Barre Woods Harvard Forest LTER site, Petersham, Massachusetts, United States - Inc-BW-C-19-O ...
ACCGGCTTCTCGAACATGGGTTACATCACGCGCTTCGCCGTCGACCGGCTCAAGATCGACCGCTCCTTCATCTCACGCTGCGACGTAGACGAAAACAGCCGTGCAGTCACCGCTGCCATCATTGCGCTTGCTCACAGTCTTCAGATCGAGGTCATCGCCGAGGGAGTCGAGTCAGAAGAACACGTCCAGATGCTTCGCCAAATGTCATGCGATCAGGCCCAGGGTTATTTCTACTCCCGTCCACTCAAACTCGTTGACATGCAGAACTTCTCACTTCGAAATCTTCGCGAACACCCGAACCGCGACAGCACTCCGCCCCGCAAGCCAAATACGAATCTCATCGCGATGTCAGCCGTGGGTTCAATGGCCCAGGCCTGAACCGCTTAGCCAGAAAACGCACACAAGACAAGGACCTTCGCCTATGAGCGAACGCAACAAGAAGCAATGCATCGTGCTGCTACCCTCCGGCCCGCACTTCGAACGCCTCTTCGACGAGATACTGGCGCCCGCCATCGCTGAGATCGGCCTGGATCCATCTCGCCTCCCGACCGAGCCGCGGTCTCCGACTCCAATCAGTGTCTTCGTCGACGAGATCGAACAGGCCGAAGCCCTCTTGGCCGATGTATCGGAGAACACATCTGAAATCTGGATTGCCGTAGGCTGTGCTGTCGCACTTGGAAAACCGCTATGCCTGGTCTCTTCCACACTGGCGTCTACCCTGCCTCTCGGCATCCAGTATCTGCCTCTCGTCCCCTACCCTGCCGTTCCGTTCCCCAGCCATTACACCCAACTTCGGCAAAACATCTCCGCCCAGCTGTCGGCGATCATGCCCATACAAGGACCCGGACAACAGGAACCACACCTCCACGTTCCTTCCCTGCCGTCTACTCCAATTCCCGCTCCCTCCGACGATCTGGTCTCCTATGAAGTGATCGCGCTGACGATCATCGACCTCAGGGCCTCCGACGTCGGGCTCAGCCCCCGCGATCTAGGCCTGGAGATGCGGGCCCGCGACTGCGCTCATCTCACCAGTCACGCCATGAGCGCCCTGAAGCGCAGACGGTTCATCGAAAGAAAGCCCGTCCAGATCAACCAGGGCAACGAACTCCACATCTCCGAGAACCTCTTCATCACACGAGCGGGCGCGGAATGGCTGATGCGCCACGGGAAGCGGGCCACCTCACACCGCTCAACGACACGCAGCCGGCAGATGTTTCCGAACAGCCGATAGTCTGAATTAAGTCGGAGCGCAATCCAGCATCGGGAAGCCTTTGGCTAAGCGCCGTATCCACGCAACTCTATGGCACTGAAGTCCAGGGTGGTTGCCCGAGCGAAACGTGCCGGTACTCCGGCTCGTAGCCAAGTTCGCGCGCGTAGTTCAATATCCGTTCGAAGTCCAAACTGATCGTCGCGCCGGCCTTCTGCGTCACTTCATCTTCAATCGGAAGGTCGAAGTCGTCCGCGCCGTAGTCCAACCCCTCCAGCGCCCGCTGGTTCTGCGTCAACACCGAGGTGCGAATGCGCGGAATATTGTCGAAGTAGATCCGGCACAGCGCGAGGTGCCGCAGATACTCCGCAGTCGAAATCTCAATCCCGCCGATCTGCGTGAAGTAAGGCTTGAACGTCCAGCAGAGAAAGCTCGCCAACCCACCCGTCTCGTCCTGAAACTGCCGCGTGCGTTCCAGATGCTCCAGCCGCTCCTCAAGACTCTCATCAAAACCGATCACCATCGTCGCAGTCGTCTTGAGTCCCGCTTCGACGATGGCCCGCTGCGCATCGAAGTACTGCGCGACTGTGTACTTGAACTTCGAATGCCGCGCTCTGAACTCCTCCGTCAGGATCTCCGATCCGCCACCGGTGATCCATCGCACCCCGGACGCCTTCAAGCGCGCCGCGGCCTCCGCATAGCTCAACTTCGCATGGTCGGCCAGATACAGGAACTCCGCTATCGTCAGCGCATAAAACTCCAGCGCGTCCCCATACCGCGCACGGATTGCCGCAAACAGTTCGCAGTAGTAACTCAACGGCAGATGCGGATTGAACCCTCCATTGAACGCTGCAAGGTCTCCACCCAGCGCTAGCAGTTCATCGAGCTTCGCGAACACCTCGTCATGGCTCAGCACATAGCCGCCGTCCTGCGTGGGCAGTCTATAGAACGCACAGTAGTCGCATTGGGCCACGCACACATTGGTGTAGTTGATGATCCGCATCACCATATACGTGCATGAGCCCGGCGAATGAAAACGGTCCCGCACACCTGCGGCCATCGATCGCAACTCTGCGTCCGAGGCGTTCTCCCAAAGCCATTTCGCCTCGTCCCGACCAATCCGCGCGCCCCGCGAGATCTTCGCGGCGATTCCGGCGACAGTCATTTCGAGCGAAGCGACTGAATGGCTCATGTCCTTAGTGTAGTGCGCCCGCTTCCGCAGACCTAGCGACCACCATGTTCCCAGTAAGAAACTATTTCACATTCGCACCCGTCACAGTGTATAAATCTTTCGCACCCTGCTTGCGTCTTTTTGCGCAGCCCTCGAAGGAGAGTTCGACCCATGCCTTCCTTTCGTTCCGTCGCACCGTCCCTCGCACTCCTCACCGCACTATCTCCCCTCGTCCGCGCCCAGGAACCGCCGAAGACGTGGGTCGACAAGGACACCGGCCACCGCATCTGGCGAATCAGCGACGAGCCCAACTCCGGCGGCTTCTACTTCAACGTCAACGCCTACACACCCGACCATAAGCAGATGATCTACACCGCACCGGACGGCATCCACGTCCTTGACCTGGACACGCGCAAGACCCGCCTCCTCGTCCCCAACCCTCCCGCCGCTCCAGCAGCCGAAGCAGTTGGTCCCAGCGCGGTCCGTGGAGCGGGCGCCGGGCGCAACCCGCACGCACTCGTCGCCGGCAGCAAGACCAACAGCGTCTTCTTCACCCAGCAAGACCCCGCGACCCACACAGCCGCCGTCTACAAAGCCGACACCAATACTGGCGCGATCCGCAAGCTAACCGATCTGCCGCCGAAGATCAGCATCGTCAGCGTCAATGCCGATGAGACCCTCGCCGCCGGGACCTACATCGAAGGCGACGCCACCGGCAAGGAGTACGGCTCCAACGCACCGGCCGCTCCAGCCGCCGCCCCGGACAATCGCATCGCCAGCGCCGCGCAGGGCCCTCACTACCAGCCCGACAATAAGGGACAGATGATGGAGCGACGCCTCGCCGCACGCCTTCCCCTCGTCCTCTTCACCATCCGTCTCGAACCCGGCCCCACGGGAGAGAAGCCTGGCGAGATGAAGACCCTCCTTCACTCAACCGACTGGGTTAACCACCTCCTCTTCTCGCCTACCGACCCCGAGCTCCTCATGTACTGCCACGAAGGCCCGTGGCAGAAGGTCGATCGCATCTGGATGATTCACACCGACGGCACCCATAACACCCTCATCCACAAACGCACCATGGCCATGGAGATCGCCGGTCATGAGTTCTGGGGCCTCGACGGCGAGACCATCTGGTACGACTGGCAGTACCCCAAGGGCGAGGACTTCTTCCTTGCCGGCTACAACCTGAAGACGGGCAAACGCACCGCATATCACATGCAGCGCAACGAGTGGTCGATTCACTTCAACCTCACCAAAGACCTCGACCTCTTCACCGGCGATGGCGGCGATCCCGGCCAGGTCGCCAAGGCCCCCGACGGCGAGTGGATCGAGCTCTTCTACCCGCACATCCTTCCTATTGGCGAAGGCGTCCTCAACGAACCCACCTTCTGGCAGCCCGGCATCTTCCAATCCGAACGCCTCGTCAACATGGCGCACCACAACTATCGCGAAGAGCCTAACGTGCGCTTTTCACCGGATAAAAAGTACGTCTTCTTCACCAGCAACATGTTCGGCCCGAGCTATGTCTTCGGAGTCGAAGTCCGCAAAACCGAAAACCCCACCCCGAGCGACCTCCAATCCACGCCCGAACTGGCAGCGACCTACAACCCGTCGAAGCCAACTCCAACCACCACGCCAAAATGAACTGCGTCTGGCCACAGGAACGAGTGCCCATCCACGGCAGTCTCATCGCGACAGTCGAGAAGTAAAATCTCTCCGAGCCAATAACTAAGGGGTCCCATGCGTCGCAGTCTTCTTCTTGCTACCGCCGTACTCAGCACCCACGCCTTCGCCGCGCTGCATTTGGCACAACCCCGCCTCATCCAGCCGCTCGACTCCGATTGGCGCTTCTCCCAGTCCGACCCTGTCAGCGCACAATCCCCCGCCTTCGACGACACCCAATGGCAAATCGTCACGCTCCCACACGACTGGAGCATCACCGGCCCTGTCAAAGAAGACGCACCAAGCCGCGCCGCTGGAGGCTTCTTCCCCACCGGCATCGCCTGGTATCGCAAAACGCTCACCCTTCCCAATCTCGACCCCACCAAGCGCACCTACATCGCCTTTGACGGCATCATGGCCAACTCAGACGTCTACTGCAACGGAGAACTCCTCGGCCATCGCCCTTACGGATACGTAAGCTTCAACTACGACCTCACCCCACATTTGAACGCCGGTCTCAACACCATCGCCGTCCGCGTAGACGACTCGCAACAACCCGCCTCCCGCTGGTATCCGGGCGCTGGCATCAACCGGCATGTCCGCCTCATCACCACCAGCGCGGTGCACATCGCCCCATGGGGCACCTTCGTCACCACTCCAAAACTTTCCGCGCAATCCGCCACCGTTCACGTTCGAACGACAATCATCAACGACTCAGGAATCACCGCCAATATCAGGCTATCCGTCAGCATTAGAACTCCCGGCGACGGCACCTTGTCCGGCTCGTTTATCACCCTTCCGAAGCCGGTCGCCCTCGCAGCAGGCGCCACCACCGACCTTGAAGCTGACGCCACCATCGCGGGTCCTGATCGCTGGGAGCTCGACCACCCTGCCCTCTACAAAGTTGTGGCAACCATCCTCGAGAATGGCAAACCAATCGACGATGAAGTCGTCCCCTTCGGCATCCGCGAATTCCACTTCGATCCCGACCAGGGCTTCTTCCTCAACGGCGTCCACCACAAAATCTACGGCGTAGCCCTTCACACCGATGCAGGCGCACTCGGCACCGCTGTCCCTCTCGCCGCATGGGCCCGCCGCTTCACCGCCCTCCGGGCCTTGGGCGTCAACGCGATCCGCACTGCCCACAACCCACCCGCGCCCGAGTTCCTCGACCTCGCCGACCGCATGGGCTTCCTCGTCATGGACGAGATGTTCGACTGCTGGACCGTCGCCAAGAACCCCTACGACTATCATCTCTACTTCCGCGAATGGTCCGAACGTGACGAGGCCGCCACTATCCAGCGCGATCGCAACCACCCCAGCATCATCCTCTACTCTGTCGGCAACGAGATCCACGACACGCCCAAACCCGACATCGCGATCCCCATCCTCAAACAGCTTGTAGCCACCGCCCACGCCAACGACCCCACCCGCCCGGTCACGCAAGCTCTCTTCCGCCCCAACGTCTCGCACGACTACGACAATGGCCTCGCCGACCTCCTCGACGTAGTCGGTCAGAACTATCGCGAACAGGAGATCCTCAAGGCCCACGCCGACAAGCCAACCCGCAAAATCATCGGCACCGAAAACACCCACGATCGCAACCAGTGGATCGCCATGCGCGACCACCCCGAGTACTCCGGCCAGTTCCTCTGGTCCGGCATTGACTACCTCGGCGAAGCCGGCCGCTGGCCCTCAATCGGAGCCGGCAGCGGCCTTCTCCTCACCACCAGCCTGCCTCGCGCCCGCGCCTTCGAACGTCAATCCTGGTGGAGCACCCTCCCGATGGTCCGCATTGCCCGTCGCGTCCAGGCTGCTCATCGCGGCCCCGTCGACCCCGGCTACGCCTCACCCACCTCTAACAATCAGCAGGCGACAACCAACCCAAACGTTCCGCTCGACCCCACCACCCGCTTCGGCCAACCACTCCTCCTCGACTGGTCCCCCAAAGACCAGTCACCGCACACCGAAAACATCGAAATCTACACCAACGCAGAAGAGGTCGAGCTCTTCCTCAATGGCAAATCTTTCGGCACGCAACAACGCCATGCCGACGCCAGCCCCATCGCCTTCCAGGTCCCCTTCGCCACTGGTACCCTCAAAGCCATCGCCCGCACCGGCGGAAAAATCGTCGCCAAAGACGAACTCCGAACCGCAGGCAGATCCGACCACCTCATTCTCACCACGGAAACCCCGACCCTGGGTCCGGACTGGAACGACGTAGCGTACGCAACAGCCACCCTCGTCGACGACAACGGCACGGTCGTCCCCGACACCACAACCGTCCTCCACTTCGACACCAGCGGCCCCGGAAAGATAATCGCCGTTGACAACGGCAACCTCCTCGACCATGACCCCTTCCAAACCAGCGAACGCAAGCTCTACGAAGGCCACGCCATCGCCATCCTCCGCGCAACAGCGTCTTCCGGCGCCATCACTCTAACCGCCACCGCCGAGGGCGTCACCCCCGCTACCATCAAGATCGCAGCCGCTCCTGACAAGTTGCCCAGCACACAACGCAGCTTCTAGAAGCTCCCATTCAATTGCACTCGAGCATCGTCAAGACTGACTGCGATAATTCAGCAACAGTTCACTTCGTCTCTCCCATCGAAAGAGCGTCCTATGTGGAACCGTCGCCGTTTTATCGCAGCCTCCATAGCCTCCTCCACAATCAGCCCGTTCGCCACCGCGGCCGCCACTCCCCTGCTCATCGACTCCCACGTCCATGTCTGGAAGCACGATCCGGCCTTCCCTTTCGCTCAAGGCGCACATCCACCTGCAGAAGACGCATCTGTTGAAACCCTCCTCGATCTCATGCAAGCCAACCAGGTCGCCCGGACCGTCCTCATTCAGGTCAGCCACTACCGCTGGGACAACAGCTACCTCGCCTCGGTTCTCAAGCGATACCCAGAAAAGTTTCGCGGCGTCTGTCGTGTCGACCCCGAAGATCCCGCTGCTCCCGACCAACTCACGCAGCTTACCCAAGAGCAAGGCTTCCGCGGCGTCCGTCTCAGCCCGGCAGCCACCGCCGAAGGCGACTGGATCCGCGGCCCTCTCATGCCCCCGCTCTGGCGTCGATGTGCCGAACTCAAGGTTCCGATGACTATCCTCACGCCCGTCACCCGACTACCCAACGTCGTCCCTCTCATCGAGCAGCACCCACAGCTCACCATCGTCATCGATCACATGGCAGACTGCCCACTCGATCGTCCCGACCAACTCCAACTGTTGCTTGCCCTCGCACGCTACCCAAACGTCTTCGTGAAAATCTCACACATGTGGTCACTCTCCGCGCAGCCCTACCCCTACCGCGACGCAGACGCCCAGGTAAAACGCCTCAATGACACCTTCGGCCCCAAACGCCTGATGTGGGGGACCGACTGGCCCATCTCCCTGAAGCAACTCCCCTACAACAAGGCCGTCGCACTCTACCGCGACCACCTCGACTTCCTCCCCATCCAGGACCGCGAACAGATTCTCTCGAAGACCGTCCAGCAGGTTTGGCCCTTCGATCTCTGATCCGTCAACACGCGACGTCTCACCCGCGGCTAGGACTCTTCCCCAGCAACTCCCGCGCGATCACCATCCGCTGTATCTCGCTCGTCCCCTCACCGATCGGGCACAACCGCACATCCCGGTAAAACTTCTCCGCCGGGTAGTCCTTGATGAACCCATAACCGCCATGGATCTGCACGCCCTCATCGCAAATCCTGCAAGCCGCTTCACTCGCATAAAGCTTTGCCATCGCCGACTCCAGCGTCACCTTCTGGCCCGCGTCCTTCATCTGCGCCGCACGCATCGTCAGCAACTGCGCCGCGTCCCATTGCGTCGCCATGTCCGCCAGCTTGAACTGGATCGCCTGAAACTCGCTGATCGCCTTGCCAAACTGCCGTCGCTCCTGCGCATACTTCATCGCGGCATCGAGCGCACCGCGCGCCATTCCCAGGCTCAACGCCGCAATCGAAATTCTTCCCCCATCGAGCACTCGCATCGCGTCCTTAAACCCATCGCCTTCTTTGCCAACCATGTTCTCCGCCGGAATCTCACAATCCTCAAAGATCAACTCTGACGTATCGCTTGCCCTTAGCCCCAGCTTGTTCTCCTTGCGTCCTGGACGGAATCCTTTCGTCCCTTTCTCCACCACGAAACCCGAGATCCCTCCGCGCGTTCCCTTTTCCCTATCAGTCACCGCCATCACAACCGCGCAGTTCGCATAGCTTCCATTCGTGATGAACGTCTTCGACCCGTTCAGCACCCACTTGTCTCCCTTCCTCACAGCCGTTGTCCGTGCACCGCCTGCATCCGAGCCCGACCCTGGCTCCGTCAGCCCCCACGCACCAAGCCACTCCCCGCTCGCCAGCTTCGGAATCCACCGCTTCCTCTGCTCATCGTTTCCGCCCAGCATAATGTGGTTCGTGCACAGCGAATTATGCGCGGCCACAATGATCCCCACGCTGCCATCCACCCGCGACAGTTCCTCAATCGCCAGCACGTACTCCACATAGCCCATACCCGCGCCCCCAAGCGACTCCGGAAAGATCACCCCGAGCAAGCCCATCTCCCCCAGCTTCTTCACCACCTCATGCGGAAACTCACTCTTCTCGTCCCACTCGCTCACGTGCGGCGCAATCTCGCCCTCAGCGAACGCACGTACTGCGCTCTGCAACTGCCTCTGATCGTTGGTCAATCCAAACATTTCCCTCTCCTCAACTTCATAACTAATGCTTATACATCTATCACAAATAGGCATACTCTGGCTCGTGGAAATACTGCTTCTTGCCTCCTGACGCAAAGTTCGCTGGTGCAAGCAAATACGCCACCACAGATCTGAACTTCATCTGGGGAGGCTGGCTTTCTCCAGTCCTCTTCCCCGAAAAGTTGCAAAATTCTGCGACATGAGATGGCTTCGAAATCCTTCGCTGATGTTTCTAAACCACTTATCCACCAGTCCATCTGGCCTTTCGAATGCACTCTCCAGGCCGGGCCCCCAACAAAATTCAACTCTATCGATTTGAGGAGTGTGCTTATGAAGCTTCGAACGAAGGTTCTTGCCATTACCCTTTCTCTTGTGGGCGCCAGCACTGCTTTCGCCGACACCGTTGTGCTCAACTTCGAGGGCATCAACACCCCCTACCCGACGACCAACTACGCATTCATCCAGGGCTTCTACAATGGTGGAACCAGCAGCGTTGGAACCAGCGGAACCAACTATGGCATCACGTTCAGCTCCAATGCACAGGCGATCTGCCTCAACACTCCCGGTAACGTGTGCTCAAACACCTCCCGTGGCGGACTGGGCGACCCCAACTCCCAGGAAGGCGGTTTGTTCTTTCTGAGCGGCAGCAACACATTCATGGATGACCCCGGAGGCTTTACCTCTGGATTCTCCCTGTTCTACACCGCAATCGCGGACACCGGCAGCCTTAGCGTGTTCTCAGGTCTCGATGGCACGGGGACCCTCTTGGCAACGCTCGCATTGCCCACAACCTCAAGCAGCTGCGATCTCACCACCTATGACGCCCAATTCTGCCCGTTCGTTCCAATCGGCGTCGACTTCGCCGGAACCGCAGAGTCCATCAGCTTCGCCGGTGTCGCCAATGAGATCGTCTTCGACGACGTAACCTTCGGAAGCTCCACCCCCGGAGGGCCCTCTACGGTTCCCGAACCTTCGACCATTGCCATGATGCTGACGGGCGCCGCTGCGGGAGTTGGCGCGCTCCGCCGTAGATTCGCAAAAGTATAAGCCTGATTGCCTCAATCTTCGTTCAGCTGAAAGGCCGGTCCGGTGTGTATCGTCACATCGGATCGGCTCCAGGTTTTGCCCGGTTCTGCGGCCCTCTATTGGTCAGCACGACAGACCGTGTCCCTTCAACTCGCCACCCTCAACCTCCGCTCAGGGCCTGGTCCAGGTCCGCCACAATGTCCTCCACCTCTTCAATCCCAACTGAGATCCGCATCAATCCATCCGTAATTCCCAGCCGCGCGCGACCTTCCGCTCCAACCGCCGCATGCGTCATCGTCGCAGGATGGCAGATCAGCGTCTCCACACCGCCCAGCGACTCGGCCAGGTACCCGAGCTTCAATCGCTGCGCAAACGCATTCGCGTTCTCAAGCGATCCCAGCTCGATCGAGATCATCGACCCAAATCCATGCTGCTGTCGCTTCGCCAGTTCATGATGCGGATGTTCGGCTAGTCCCGGATAAAAGACCTTCTGCACCTTGCCATGTCCATGCAAAAAATTTGCAACCACCCGCCCACTCACATCATGCTGTTTCATCCGCACAGCCAAAGTCTTCACCCCACGCAGCAAAAGATAGCTCTCAAACGGCGACAGGATCCCACCCGTGCACTTCTGCACAAACCGGAACCGCTCCGCCTGCTCCGGCTTCGTGCATATCAACACGCCGCCCAGGCCATCCGAATGTCCGTTCAAAAACTTCGTCGTCGAGTGCATCACAATGTCCGCACCCAGCGCGATCGGCTGCTGCAGATACGGTGAAAGAAACGTATTGTCCACGCTCAACTCCACGCCCTTCGCATGGCAGATCCTTGCCACCGCGGCAATATCAGTAATCGACATCATCGGATTCGTCGGCGTCTCGATATGCACCAGCTTCGTGGCCGGCGTAATCGCCCCCGCAACGTTCTCCGCCACGCTCGTGTCGACGTACGTAAAGGCGAGCCCGTAGTTGGTCAGCACCTTATCGAACAGCCGCCCAGTTCCCCCATAGACATTGTCCGAACACACCACATGGTCGCCCGACTTCATCATCGTGCACAGCGCCGTTATCGCTGCCATCCCGCTGCCAAACACGTGCGCACTCGTCCCGCCTTCGAGTGAGCACAGGCTCTCCTCCAGCGCGTCCCGAGTGGGATTCGTCAGCCGGGCATACTCATGCCCTTTGTTCTTCCCGATCGCCTGCTGCTGATAGGTCGAGGTCAGATAAATCGGCACGTTCACCGCTCCGGTCAACTCGTCAGGGGCCTGCCCATCATGGATCGCCCGCGTCGCAAAACCTAATCTCTTCTTCGTTTCCATCGTTCCTCACTCTTCCGTCAATCTGTTACTTTTCTCTCTTCGTCTTCACCGGTGTCGGTCGTCTCGGCCGCTGCTTGGCAGAAATTGATTTGATTACCAACTTGTACTCCGCCTTCATATCGAACGGCACCTTAGCCATCTTCATCGCCGTCGCCATCATCGCCTTCACATCGGCACGATCCAGCGTTTCTTGATCTTGCAGCCGGATGTGCCGCACCACGTTCCCTTCCCCCTCCAACAGGCCCTTTGGATCAGGAAGGACGGCCCCCTGCAGGAAGCAAAGACTAACGTACTTCGGAAACATCACAATCGAAAAGACTGCCTCAGACGCTCTCTCCGTCGGTCCAAATCCACATACCAGGGCGTTGTAATTGTCATAGACCATCTCGACCGCATGTGGCAGGCGCTTGCGCATCTTCGCCAGCGCCACACGCGCGAAAGCTGCGATCTCCGGCGTATACGCATCAAGAAAGCGATCAAGCTGGGCCTCTGCACTCGTCGTCTCCGCCTTCTTCATTGGCATCACGTCCCGCTTTCTACTCCCTACTCCCTATTGCCTTTTCCCTATTCCCTGCTTCAGTCGAGCAAGCCTTTGCTCAGATACCGCTCCGCCGAATCCGGAATTACGGTCACCACCCTCTTCCCTACACCCAACTCCTTCGCCACATCCACCGCCGCGCACAACATCGCCCCCGCGCTCGACCCTGCAAACACACCCTCCTCGGCCGCCAGCCGCCTCACCATGGCTAACGCCGGCCCGTCCATCACCATCATCACCCGGTCGCAAACGCTGCGATCAAAGGTCGCCGGAATAAACGAGACGCCGATCCCTTCCACTTTATGCGACCCCGGCTCCCCACCCTGCAGCACGCTTCCCTGCGGTTCAACAGCAACTGTCAGAACGTCCATCCGCTTTTTCTTGAGAAACCGCGCCACCCCGGTAAACGTCCCGGCGGATCCGACGCCTGAGATCCACGCATCGACACGCCCTTCCATCTGCTCCCATATCTCCACTGCCGTCGTCTCCTCATGGAAGTCCGGATTCGCCGGGTTCTCAAACTGCAGCGCCGCAAACGCCCCCGGCGTCTCCATCTCAAACTGCAACGCCCGCCGGATCGCCCCTGCCATGCCTTCTGCCTCCGGAGTGCGCATCACCGTCGCACCCAGCCCCCGCATCAGCTTGCACTTCTCCTCCGCAAACTGCTCCGGCACATACAGCATCACCTTATACCCGCGATTCACGCCGATCAGCGCCAACCCAACGCCTGTATTTCCGGCCGTCGCCTCAACAATCGTGCCTCCCGGCCGCAGCACGCCGCGCCGTTCCGCATCCAGCACAATGCCTAGTGCCGCGCGGTCCTTGACACTCCCGCCCGGGTTCAAAAACTCCAGCTTCGCCCATATCTCCGCGCAAGGCCCGCCACCACTCGCCTGCTCGAGCCGTCGCAGCCGCAACATCGGCGTCTGCCCTACCAGCTCCAATACGTTCTCTACGACCCTCATTGACTCAAACCTCACACACAAAATCCGTCCGCCTCTCGAAGCTCCCTCCGCAGGCTTAGTCCGCACTCAGCTCTTACATCAATCTGATGAGACCCGGTTCCGCAAAACCATTCACCCGCGATCGGGCCGTAATATGCCCCAGCAGCGACCTTACATCAAGGCTTCTGTCCGGAGGAGGACCCCGCATTCCCACCCTTCGACGCGTCCGCGATGACCCTCGGATAGTATCCACTCCGCGTACGAACTGACAATCTTCCGAATCCCTTCGCCTTCGCCTCCACATGGACCTCACGGTAACCGCCCAGCGTAGGCGACTTCGTCGAGTGATACGCGATCGTGTACTGCGTCCGGATGTCCTGCGCCACCTCCGCTGCAATCGGGTCCACGTCCTTCAACGACTTCGGAAAATAAGCGACCCCGCCCGTCTGCTCCGCCAGCGTCTCCAGCACCCGGCGTGCATGCCGCGACTCCCGCTTGTCTGTGTCCTCTCCAAAGAGCAGCCCAACGCAATAAATCACCGGCCCATCCAGGTCCTGGATCCTCCGGATCGTCTGCTCCAGCGTCGCGCTCGAAGCATTGTCTTCGCCGTCCGTGACCACCAGCAGCACCTGCTTTGGATGCTTCGCGTTCTTCGCCAGATAATCCGCCGAAGCCACCAGCGCATCATAGATGGCCGTCCCGCCGCTCGATTTAATAAATCCCAGCCCCTGCTGCAGTTTGTCGATATTGTTCGTAAAGTCCTGGTCGATGAACGCCTCCCACGAGAAGTCCACCAGAAATTCTTCGTCCTCCGGATTCGACAGCTTCACAAAATCCAGTGAAGCCTTGTCGACGGCCTGCCGCTTGTCGTACATCGAACCCGAGCTATCGATCAGCAACCCCAGCGACACCGGCAGGTCCTCATGCCGAAACGACGCGATCGTCTGCGGCACGCCGTCCTCATACACGGTAAACGCGCTCTTATCCAACGTCTGGATCGACCGGCCGCTTGCATCCAGCACAGTCGCATTCAGCCGGACCTCATAAGCGTCCTGCCGCAGCGTGTACTTCCCGCCCTCACGTTCGATCTTCCCCAGTCCAATTCCCTGCGGCGTTCCGGTCTGACTCTGCGGAGGCGGGTCGACATCAGGCGAAGGCACAGGATCGCGGTCCACCGTCAGCGAAGGCTGTTTAGCACCTGGTTGTTGTTTCGGTTGCACCTGCGGGGCCGACGGCTGCTGGGCCCATCCGCCCGCCGTACCAGCCATCGTCAATAACCATCCTGCCGCGGCCATTCGCGGCCACACACTTTTACTGCGAAGGTGCATAGTACCCCTGGCGATTATGCACCGTCAGCGTCGGAAGTCCCGGCGGCGGCACGAGTCGTATCTTCAATTTACGCCAGTTCCCGTCCTGCTTCACCT